>Ga0182747_1001635_pt1 | contig 17028 bp, 16 predicted proteins | sample eDN3rd30CBELigBY_FD_128526 | JGI IMG/M metagenome (GOLD analysis project Ga0182747, IMG submission 128526) | Enriched backyard soil microbial communities from Emeryville, California, USA - eDNA 3rd pass 30_C BE-Lig BY (version 2) (version 2) | ecosystem: Environmental > Terrestrial > Soil >...
CTCGTGACGGACTATCTCGTGTCCTGGAGCGGCTTGGCAGGCTGCCTGAAGCCGAAGGTCACCGTCTGGCGCAGCGCGGATGTAGCCGAAGTCTTGCTGCACAGCTATGTGGCCGAACTGCTCCGAGGAATGGTGCCTGAACAGCGTATCTCCATCGCGGCCGATTGACCTCCGCGCGGCTTTTGTTGAAAGGCCGACACGGCATTGCCGCTGACAGGATGCACACTTGCGGTCAAGCTTGCGATACAGGCTCACCTTGCGGCTGACGTTTCCACGCGACGCGAACGCCGCAAGCCTTGGCCGGGCTCGTTCACTCCAAAAGACTAGCCCTGTTCGAACGCCTCTCCCCGCAAACCGAGCGGGTCCGCCAGCAACGACAGCCGCAGCGCGGCCGCACGGGCAAAAGCCAGCGTCATGCTGCGGCGGGTCGCCCCTTGCAGGCGATGAGCCGGAGCCTCGCAGGCGATATGCGCGCCGAAGCCGTCCGCGACGATCAGGCCGGTGTCGGGTGGAAAGAGATCGCACGGCACATCGACGGTGGTGGCGAAGAACAGCCTGTCGCAATGCTGGCGATAGTCGGCCCATTTATGATCGGCCCGCAGGTCCGCGACCGAGGACTTGATCTCGATAATCCAGATTTCGCCACCCTGCCCCAGCGTGACCAGATCCGCCCGGCGGCCCGAGGGCAGCGGCAATTCGCTCACCACCACATGGCCGAGGGAGTGTAGCAGCCGCGTGGTTCCCCGCGCGACGGTCAGCGCCGTGGCAGACTGGCGGCCATCGACCCGCAACTGCAAAGGAGACGACAGATCCATCGACACCCCTGTTCGGCGCATCCGCGCTGACGGGCTGATGCGCCTGTTACATTGTCATTCCGGCATCGACCGCAACAGACGCGGCCCGAACATCCGGACGGCTTGGCCGCGGCGAACGCATCGGTGCAGCTTACCGCGGCCGCAGCTCCAGGCCGACCTTCTTGTTCACGAAGCGGGTCGTGTACGCCTTGCCGACATCCAGCCCGGCCTTCACCACACCGGCACTCACCATCTTGTCGTAAAAATCCTTCATTCGCTCGGGCGTCAGCGCGCCAAGGCCGAGCGTCAGCGTGTCTCCGGAATCGACGATGCCGTATTCCTTCATCTTCGCGACGGAGTGATCCAGCAACGCCTGCGGCATCTCGGGATTTTCCTTGCGGATCAGCGCATCGGCCTTGCTGCGGTCGCCATAGATATAATTGTACCAGCCGATGATCGAGGCATCGACGAACCGCTGCACCATATCGGGCTTCTTCTCGACCAGTTCCCGGCGGGTTTCGATATGGGTCGAATAGCTGCTGAAGCCATGATCCGCGAGCAGGAAGATGCGCGGGGAGATCTTGCCGACCGTTTCCACCGCATAGGGCTCGGACGTGACATAACCCTGCATGGCGCTGCGCTTGTCGGCAAGGAAGGGCTGCGGGTTGAAGGTATAGGGCTTCACCTGCTGCTCGGTGAAGCCGAAATCCTTCATCATCCAGCGATAGAAGCCGGCCATGCCTTCCGACGAGATGAACAGCGTGAGCTTTTTCAGGGCCTCGAAGGTCTGGATGCCCTGATCGGGATGGGCCAGCAGCACCTGCGGGTCCTTCTGGAAGACGGAAGCCACCGCGATGGTCGGCACATTCTGGTCCACCGCCTCGATCGTCGCAATGGAATTGCCGCTGATGATGAAATCCAGCTTGCCGACAGCGAGCTGAAGCCGGTTGTTGGTATTGGGGCCGCCCGGCACGATGGTGACGTCGAGGCCGTATCTGGCATAGGTGCCATCCACCGCGGCCTGATAGAAACCGCCATGCTCCGCTTCCGGCACCCAGTTGGTGCCGAAGCGCACCTTGTCCGGCGCCTGTCCATGGGCGCTGCCGGTGGTGCCGCCCGCGAGCATTGCCGCGAGGAGCAGCACGCCCCATCGGCCCTTCCGTCGATCCATCGCCGTCTCCTGTGACATCACCAGCCCGGTATCACCCGCGAAAGAACCGATATGGGCGAACCATTCAAGGGCAAAGAAGCAGCAGAATCCGCGTCCTCGCTTGTCTTCGGGCCGGCGAGAAGCTGCGGGCAGTGCAGTGGCATGGCTTTCGCTACGCAGCTTTCGCTACATGGCCTCGTTGCCCGGCCTTCAACGGCGCCAAACTGGCGCTGGACACGGTTGCCGGAGCCGCTGTTCCGCCCCACAATGAACTCGATGTCCGTCCCGTCCAACAGGAAACAGTCGATGCGTAAGCCAATCACCGGCACCGCCCTGACAGCCCTAATCACCGTCCCTCCGGGCATCTTCGCGGCCCATGCCCATCCCGGCCACGACCTGATGGATGTGCCCCACGATCCCGGCTTTTTCACGGGCTTCCTGCATCCGCTCGGCGGCATCGACCATCTTCTGGCGATGGTGACCGTCGGCATCCTGGCCTGGCAACTGGGCGGCCGGGCGCTTTGGCTCGTGCCCGGCACCTTTCTTGCCGCCATGGCGGCAGGCGGGGCGGTCGGGATCATGGGCATCACCCTGCCCGCCAGCGAAGCCTGGATCGTCGCCTCCGTCGTCGGCCTTGGCGCATTGGTCGCGCTCGGCTGGAAGGCGCCGGTCGCGGCGGCCATGGCCGTCACGGGACTGTTCGGGCTGTTTCATGGCCATGCCCACGGCGTCGAGATGCCGGCGGATATGTCCGCGTTCGGCTATGCCGCCGGCTTCCTGGCCGCGACGGCGCTGCTGCATGGGCTCGGCCTCGGCATCGGCTTCGCCGCCGCCCGGCTCGGCCGCAATCATGACCAGATCGGATATCGGCTGAGCGGCGGCGCCGTCTCCCTCGCCGGCCTCATGCTGGCCGTGGGCTGGCTCTGAGGGCCCCGGCCGCCGGCTTGAAGCCTGCGGCGACGCTGCCGCCGGACCATGTGAAAACCATCCGGCTGTTTTTCGCCGGGCACGGCGCCGCAGGTGTGGCGGGGACCACACCCCGGCGCCGCGCGGCCGCCGATTTCCTTTTGAAATCGTTGCGCTTTTTCCGGGATTCCTGCCCACCTGCCCACTCTTGACGCTGGTGCGCATTCGGCCTTCATGACGGCCACCTGCCGGCTGCTACCCAAGCGGCCAGAGCAGCGGTTTGAGGATGCCTTTCATGTCGACAAACACTGCGCGGGCCGCCGGCCGCCACTTCCTCCATATTCCGGGGCCGACCCCCGTTCCGGATCGTGTCCTGCGGGCCATCGACACGCCGATCATCGATCATCGCGGTCCCGAATTTCAGAAGCTGGCGTACAAGGCCCTCGACGGCATCAAGACCATCTTCAAGACCAAGAACCCCGTCATCATCTACACCGCGACCGGCACCGGCGCGTGGGAAGCGGCGCTCGCCAACACGCTTTCGCCCGGCGACAAGGTGCTGATGGTGGAGACCGGCCAGTTCGCCACACTGTGGAAGAACATGGCCCAGCGCCTCGGCCTCGTGCCGGAATTCATCAAGGGCGACTGGCGCAGCGGCGCCGACCCGGCCCAGATCGAAGCCCGCCTCAAGGAGGACAAGGCCCACGAGATCAAGGCCGTGTGCGTGTTGCATAACGAAACGGCCACGGGCTGCCTGTCGGACATTGCCGCGATCCGCAAGGCCATCGACGCCGCCGGCCACCCGGCGCTCTACATGGTGGACACCATTTCATCGCTCGGCTCCACCGACTATCGCCACGACGAATGGGGCGTGGACGTCTCCATCGGCGGCGCGCAGAAGGGCCTGATGCTGCCGCCGGGCCTGTCCTTCAACGCCATCAGCGACAAGGCGCTGGCCGCTTCCAAGACCTCGAAGCTGCCGAAGTCCTTCTTCTCCTGGGAGGACATGCTCAACCTGAACAAGTCCGGCTATTTCCCCTATACGCCGGCCACCAACATGATCCAGGGCCTGGCGGTGGCCATCGACATGCTGCACGAGGAAGGGCTCGACAACGTCTTCGCCCGCCACGACCGGCTGGCCGAAGCCACCCGCCAGGCGGTCAAGACCTGGGGCCTCGAAATGCTGTGCCGTGACCCGAAATACTATTCGTCCACCGTGACGGCGGTGCTGCTGCCGGAGGGCTACAACGCCGACCAGTTCCGCGAACAGGCCGGGGCTTTCCACATCTCCTATGGCATGAGCTTCGGGCCGTATCTCGGCAAGTATTTCCGGATCGGCCATCTCGGCGACATCAACGAGCCGATGCTGCTCGGCGGCCTGTCCGTCACCGAGTTGGCGCTGGACGTGGCCGGCATCCCCCACAACAAGGGCGGGGTCCAGGCCGCGATCGATTCGCTGGCCAAGGACGCCAAGGCGCGGCTTTCGCGCTGACCGGCAGTCCCGCGATCAGACAGATGCTACGGGCGGGGCGAACAGCCCCGCCCGTCGCGTTTCAGGAGCCGTGACAGCGCCGCGCGGGCCATGATAGTTCTGCCCGCCCGATGGCCACCTTCTCGAACGGGATTTCCGATGTCTGACAACACCCGCACCATTCGCGTGGAGGACGACTATCTCGTGCGCGGCCATGGCCGCTACGCGGCGGACGTCCCGCAGGAGGGACAGGTCTATGCGTGTTTCGTGCGCGCGACCCATGCCTTCGCGACCATCAAGGGCATCGATATCGAAGAAGCCGCGAAAGCACCGGGCGTGCTGGCTGTGCTGACCGCCGCCGACATGGATGCCGCCAACATCGGCAACATCACCCGCCATCCGCTGGTCCCGGGGCGCAACGGCGCGAAATTCGTGGTGCCGGAGCGACTGCCGCTGGCGCGGGATCGCGTTGTCCATGTCGGCCAGACCATCGCCGCGGTCATCGCCGAAACGCCATTACAGGCCCAGGATGCGGCCGACCTCGTCGTGGTCGACTATGAGGGCCTCGAACCCGTCACCGATCTGCGCAAGGCCGCCGAACCCGGCGCGCCGCAGGTCTGGCCCGACATTCCCAACAACATCTCGCTGGACTGGACCGGCCCCAGAACCAACACCGAGGACAACGTCCGCGCGGTGGACGAGATCCTGCGCGGCAGCGCCCATGTGGTGAAGCTGTCCATGACCAACCAGCGGCTGTCCGGCGTGCCGATGGAGCCGCGCGGCGCGACCGGAGCCTATGACGCACAAGAGGACAGCTATCACCTGCGCGTCTGCTCTCAGGGCGCCGGGCCGATCCGCGAGAACATGGCCAGCGTCATGGGGACCGACAAGCTGCGGGTCACGACCGAGGATGTCGGCGGCGGCTTCGGCCTCAAGGGCGGCGTCTATCCGGAATATCCGGTGCTGCTGCTGGCGGCGAAGAAGCTCGGTCGTCCGGTCCATTGGATGTCCACGCGCTCGGAAGCGTTCCTCAGCGACAACGAGGCCCGCGACTCGGTGATCGATTGCGAACTCGCTCTCGATGCCCGGGGCAAGTTCCTGGCATTGCGGATGCGGCTGATCTCGAACCTCGGCGCATTCCTCGCGCCGCCCGGCGCCATGATCCAGACCGCCAGCATGAGCAACTGCCTGCCGACGATGTACGACATTCCGAAGATCGACGTGCAGGGCCTCTGCGTTCACACCAACACCATGCCGGTCGGCGCCTATCGCGGCGCCGGGCGGCCCGAGGCCAATTATTTCATGGAGCGCCTCGTTGAGGAGGCCGCGCGCCAGACCGGCATCGACCGCGTCAAGCTGCGCAAGCGCAACCTCATCCCCGCGAAGGCGATGCCCTACAAGAACGCCATCGGCCTGACCTACGACAGCGGGGATTTCGCCGCCGTTTTCGATCACGCCTTGGACCTCGCACAATATGCGAGCTTCAAGGAGCGCAGGCGGAACGCGGCAAAGCGCGGCAGGCTGCGCGGCATCGGCATCGCCTGCTTTCTCGAACATTCCGGCGCGACGCCGCTGGAATCGGCCTCCATCGTGTTTCCCGAAGACGGCTCGCTGGTCGTGGGCGTCGGCGTCCAGTCCTCCGGGCAGGGTCATGCCACGGTGTTTCCGCAGCTCGTGGCGAAGCAGCTCGGCCTCGCCGCCGATACGGTGAAACTGAAGTCCGGCGACACCGACATGAAGCTGGCCGGCGGGCCGGCGGTCGGCTCCCGCTCGGCCCAGGCCGCCGGCTCCGCCATCCGGCGCACGGTCGATGTGATGCTCGAAAAGGGCAGGACCATCGCAGCCGGCATGCTGGAAGCGGACCATTCGGACATCGAATTCGAGAACGGCCAGTTCCAGGTCGTCGGGACGGATCGCCGGGTGTCGCTGTTCGATGTCGCGAAACACGCCAGGGACATGAAGGCCAGGGGCGAGATCGCGGAGACGCTGGACAGCAAGGAAAGCGTGGAGATCGGCCTCACCTTCCCGAATGGCTGCCATATCGCCGAAGTCGAGGTCGATCCGGACACCGGCCATCTCGAACTCGTCTCCTATGTCGCGGTGGACGATTCCGGCATCCTGCTCAACAAGACCATCGTCGAGGGGCAGATCCACGGCGGCATCGCCCAGGGCCTCGGACAGGTCCTGCTGGAGCGCACGGTCTATGGCGAGGACGACGGGCAGATCCTGACGGCGTCCTTCATGGACTACGGCATGCCGCGCGCCCTGCACCTGCCGCCGATCGTGTTCGAGGAGCATCCGGTGCCCTGCACCACCAATCCGCTCGGCGTGAAGGGCGTCGGCGAAGCCGGCACGACCGGCTCGCTGGGCGCGGTGATGAACGCGATCATCGACGCGATCCCGAACGAGGCCGGCTATGGCATGGACATGCCGGCGACGCCGGAGCGCGTCTGGCAGGCGGTCCAGGCCGGCCTCGGCGCGCGGGCGGCTTAGGGTCTGATCCAACTTCGTTGAATCAGACCCGTTAGTCCTCTTTTATTTGAGCATGATCTCGTCCGAAAACCGGTGCCCACTTTTCGGGATCATGCTTTTTATTTGAGCATGATCTCGTCCGAAAACCGGTGCCCACTTTTCGGGATCATGCTCTGGGCCGCCGGCACGCGCGCCTCAGGCAAAATCACGCCGGCGACAACGCCGCCGGCGTGATGCAGTTTCCGGAGTGCGTCTGTTCCTATCCGTTCAGTGGCCGGGCGGCGTCAGGGTCGGCGCATTGAAGGCGCGCGGAATGAATCCGGTCACGGACACGACGTCCAGCGCGCCCTCCCGCACCAGCGGATCGCCGCCGGCGAAGGCTTCGGCCGCGGCCTGATCGGAAGCTTCGAACACCAGCAGGCTGCCGATCGAGGTCTTGCCATCGGGGCCGAGCAGCGGGCCGGCCGTGAGCAGCCGGGTGCCGAGACTGATCCGGTAAGCCGCATGCTCCGGCCGGAATTTCTGACGGGCTTCGCCGGCGTCTGGCCGATCCCGGTAGGTGGCGATGTAATACATGGCGTTGCTCCCTCCACGACAGTTATGGGATACGATGGCGCACGGGGCAGGTGCAAGCAGCCGCGGGCCACAGCAACGGAAAGTCCGATGAACACCGCAACGCCTGCCGATGCCGAAACCGGCGTGCTCCTGCAACTCGGCGAAGATCATGCCGATATCCGGGCGGCCGTCCGCGCCATCTGCGCCCGCTTTCCGGGCGAATACTGGCGCGAACTGGACAGGACCGCGGAATATGCGGAAGGCTTCGTCAATGCTCTCGGCGAAGCCGGCTTTCTCGGCGCGCTGATCCCGGAAAGCTATGGCGGCTCCGGCCTGCCGCTGCGCGCCGCCGGAATCATCCTCGAAGAAATTCACGCCAGCGGCGGCAATGCAGCCGCATGCCATGCGCAGATGTATATGATGGGAACCATGCTGCGCCATGGCAGCGAGGACCAGAAGCGCCGCTACCTGCCCGGCATCGCCGCGGGCGACATCCGCTTCCAGGCATTCGGCGTGACCGAGCCGACCACCGGCTCCGACACCACCCAGCTCAAGACCCGCGCGGTCCGCAAGGGCGATGTCTATGTCGTGAACGGCCAGAAGGTCTGGACCTCCCGCGCCCATAAATCCGATCTGATGACGCTGCTGGTGCGCACCACGCCGATCGAACAGGTGCAGCGGCGCACCGAGGGCCTCTCGGTCCTGCTGGTCGATCTGCGCGAGAATGGCGGCCGGGGCATCACCATGCAGCGCATCGATGCCATGGTGAACCACCAGACCAACGCCGTGTTCTTCGACGACCTCGAAGTGCCCGTGGAGAATCTCGTCGGTGAGGAGGGCCAGGGCTTCCGCTACATTCTCGACGGCATGAATGCCGAGCGCATCCTGCTCGCCCATGAATCCCTTGGCGACTGCCGCTATTTCATCGACCGCGCCACCGCCTATGGCAACGAACGCGTCGTCTTCGGCCACCCTATCGCCGCCAATCAGGGCATCCAGTTTCCCATTGCCCGCGCCTATGCGGAATGGAAGGCGGCCGATCTGCTGTGCCGGGCGGCCGCTGCGAAATTCGATGCCGGCGCTCCCTGCGGGGAGGAAGCCAACATCGCCAAGCTGCTGGCCTCGGAAGCGGCCTGGAATGCCGGCGAAGCCTGTATGCAGAGTTTCGGCGGCTTTGCCTTCGCCCGCGAATACGACATCGAGCGCAAGTGGCGCGAGGCCCGGCTGATGCGAATCGCGCCGATCTCAACCAACCTCATCCTCGCCTATCTCGGCCAGCACGTCCTCGGCATGCCGCGCTCCTACTGAGCGCCTCCGTTCTGGCCCGCCTCAGGGTGAAAAGTCGTGCCGGACCGGCCATGCCGGGCGGCAGGCATGCCCCGCCGTTCGCCCGCAGCGACCGTTGGCCCCAGCCACGGTCCCGGCTGGCGGAAGGCAGGAGCATTGTCCCCGGCCCGCGGGCGCACTATGAAGGCACGCTCACCTGCGCCGCCGGCACGCTCCGGCCGTGGTTGGCGTGAATCCGCACGGCGCCGCTTGGCTGCTCCGGAGCGCCCCTGCTGACGAGGTTATGACATGAAACTTGCGACTTTTTCCCATGGCGGCAAGCAGAGCTACGGCATTGTTTCCGGCGATGGCATCGTTGATCTGGGCCGCCGGCTGGGCAACGAATATCCGGACCTTCGCAGCCTGCTGGCTGGCGACGGCCTTGCGAAGGCGGCCGCTATCAAGGATGCGCCGGATGTCAGCACCGCGGACGTGACCTGGCTTCCCGTCATTCCGAACCCGGACAAGATCCTCTGCGTCGGCCTCAACTACAAGGCGCATATCGAAGAAACCGGCCGCAAGGACGAAGACCAGCCGGTGATTTTCGGCCGCTTCAACTCCAGCCAGGTCGGCCATCTCCAGCCGCTGGTGTGCCCGCGCGAGTCCGACCGTTTCGACTATGAAGGCGAACTGGTCGCCATCATCGGCAAGGGCGGCCGTCGCATTCCCGCCGATCAGGCGCTGTCCCATATCGCCGGATATTCGATCTACAACGAAGGCTCGGTGCGCGACTGGCAGCGTCATACCCATCAATACACGCCCGGCAAGAACTTCATCGGCACCGGCGCTTTCGGTCCGTGGATGGTCACGGCCGATGAAATTCCCGATCCCTACAAGCTGAACCTCGTTACCCGCCTCAACGGGCAGGTGATGCAGGACGCCAGCATCAGCCTCATGATCTTCAACATCGAGGCCGTCATCAATTACATCTCGACCTTCACGGAACTCGTTCCGGGCGACGTGATCGTGACCGGTACGCCGGGCGGCGTCGGCAACGCGCGCAAGCCTCCGGTCTATATGCAGGATGGCGACACCGCCGAGGTCGAGATCACCGGCATCGGCACGCTGAAGAATCCCGTCGTCAAAGAAAAATAATAACTGATTCACACTTTCTTAAAGGGCCGCGAGAGCGGCCCTTTTTGATTCAGAGCTTGCCGTTCGCATGCTGCTTCAAAAGAACAAGCTGAGAACAAACAAAAAATCAGCATGCAGTTCCTGAGAAAATACGGCATCTGTCTTGCTGCAACGCTACGCAGCACCCACTTTCCATCTGGAACAGGAAAGAAGCACTCTTCATAAAAATGACAACTATTGAGTGCTTTGCATTGAGCAACACACCGTGTTAGCGCTCCACTCGGTTTTTTCTGGAGATTTATATGGCCAAGAAGGCAGTCAAGCGTTCCGCAAAGAAGATTTCAAAGCGCGCGGTCAAGAAGGCCGTGAAGCAAACAACGAAGAAGGCTGCCAAAGCCTTGCGGACTACCGCGAAGAAAGCCGTAAAGGCCACGGCGAAGAAGAGCGCTTCCAAGCGTCGTCCTTGGACCAAGGAAGACATTCGCGACCTGAAGCAGATGGCGCGCCAGAAGACTCCCGCGCCGCAGATCGCCAGAAAACTCAAGCGCAGCGAAGGCGCAACGCGCCAGCAGGCGTTCAAGCTCGGCGTCTCGCTGGACAGCAGAGGCTGACCTGCGCCCCTGTCGCAGCGGGCGAGTGGCCGACGGTCGCTCATCCGCGCGGCGGATCGCAGCGGCTGCCGGCACCGCCTCATAAATGAGATTGCCTGCCTGAAAGGAGCGGTCCTGCTTCCAAGAGAGACAGGTCCGCCCATCCGCGCGAGCGGGTGATGCGCTGGGCGCAAGGCCCGCTCAAACCCCGCTCTCATGACTTCGGCTGGTCCGGTGGATCGCGCCTCTCACCTCGCGCGATACCGGATTGCCGGATGGCGGTCCCGGAGGGAGTCGAACCCCCGACCTTCGGTTTAGGAAACCGCTGCTCTATCCTGCTGAGCTACGGGACCAATCCAAGCAATATCAACGATTTGGCCGATTTTCGCCGTTGCGCGAAGCGGCTTTCCGTATTTTTCTGGCGCTCTTGTATGGCGTCATGCGGCGCATCGTCAACGCGGGCGGCTGCGTCTCCCTGCATATGCTGGCCGCATATGTGAATGGAAGCCCGACGTGACGGCACGCGCTCGAATGCCCGGCCGTCCGCTTGCAACCCCGGATTCATTGCGGAAGTGACAGGCGTATCGCACAAGCATGGCAAAGATCGCAAAGTCTCTGCCGAGGTAACCCCGTTTCCTTGACACGTCTGATCCGTTCATGCGTCAGGCGGCCGGCCGCCAAAGGCAGACGTTGCATCATGATGGGCAGCACCTGTGGCGCTGCAAGAAATCTCGCCATCGATTGATGATGTTCGGCTGGTCCGATGTCCGAGATCAGCGCGCCGGCGACGCTCGGCCGGCCATCCGGAATCGGTGCGCATCGCAACGCGAGCCATTGCTTTTCTTCCGACGGAGCTTTTCTCTATCGACTCACTTCATTGCGAAGTGTTTGGAGGGGCTCAACTATGACACCGGGATGGGTTTCAAACATTCTGTCCAACCGCGCAGTGGAAATCGCGGCACGGGTCCTGTTGACATTTCCGTTCTGGGGCAGCGGCCTTGCAAAGCTTCTGGACTTCTCCGGCGGTGTCGGCGAAATGCGCCAGTTCGGCCTGGAGCCGGCCGAACTGTACAATATTCTCACGATCATCGTGCAACTGGGCGGGTCCGCCCTCATCATCTTCAATCGCATGACCTGGCTCGGGGCCGGCGCGCTTGGCATATTCACCGCGCTGACCATCCCGCTCGTCCATGCGTTCTGGCGGCTCGAAGGCGAACGGGGCATCACAGCCTTTCATACCGCAACCGAGCATGTTGGTATGATCGGCGCGCTGATCGTCGTCTCGATCCTGTCCAACCGCCGCGCAAGCTGACATCGCCGCTACATCACGCGGGCAGGATGGAGGCTCTGCTCATCTCAATGAGAACGAGGCCGGCGCGCCGGTTTCGTTCCGTTGATCCGATAGCGGCCCCCTTCCCGGTCATTTGCCGCGGCCCCCGCGCCATGCTTGGTTGTGGGCACGCACAAGGATGCGACCATGACAGCCAGAACCTTCGGACATACCGGCAAAGCGGTGCCGCCGATCGGCCAGGGCACCTGGCAGCTCGACGGACGGGATGACGAAGCTGCCATTGCCGCGCTGCGGCGCGGGCTCGACCTCGGGCTCACGCATATCGACACCGCGGAGATGTATGACGAAGCCGAACCGCTGATCGCGAAGGCCGTTGCCGGCCGGCGGGATGAAGTTTTCCTCGTCTCCAAGGTGCTGCCCCATAATGCCTCCCGCGCCGGCACGGTCGCGGCCTGCGAACGGTCGCTGCGCCGGCTGAAGACCGACCGGCTGGATTGCTATCTGCTGCACTGGCGTGGCGGCGAACCGCTGGCGGACACCGTCGCGGCGTTCGAGCAACTCAAACGGGATGGCAAAATCCTGTCCTGGGGTGTCAGCAATTTCGACGAATCCGACCTCGACGACCTCGCCGCCGTCGCCGCGCCATCCGCGATCGCCTGCAATCAGGTGCTCTATCACTTGCAGGAACGCGCCATCGAACATGCCGTATTGCCATGGTGCGAGCGTCATGGCGTGGCCGTCGTCGGCTATTCGCCCTTCGGGCATGACCGGTTTCCGGCAGCGGCCTCGGCGTCAGGGCAGGTTCTCGCGCAGGTTGCCGCCCGGCACGGCGCGACGCCCCGGCAGGTCGCGCTGGCGTTTCTGACCCGCCGGCCGGCGTTGTTCACCATTCCCAAGGCGGGGAACCCAGCCCATGTGGAGGAAAATGCCGGCGCAGCCGCCATCGCTCTTCCGGAAGGCGATATCGCCCTGCTGGACGCCGCCTTTCCGCGCGGACGCCCGCGCAGCCTGCCGATGATCTGAAAGCATGTTTCCGCCGCATCGCATCTGCCGCGGTGCCGCCATAATCGGACCGCTGGTTTGCAGCCATGGCTCGCGGCGCGACGTATATTCTGGCTCTGGCCGTTCCGTTTTTCCCCATGGCGCCGGCGCAGGGTGCCTGTAGGGACGACGCCCTGTCCCACGGCAGGATGGCGAGCCTCGCGGATGACCGCGCGCTGGTGCTGGCGGATGGCCGCAGGCTTATCCTGGCCGGCATCGAACCTCCCGGCATCGCCCCCTCCCGGCTCGACCAGATGATCGGCGGCGACAGTTTCACATTCCGGGAACTTCCACCGGCGGACCGCTATGGCCGCATGCCGGCGCTTGCCTTCGCCGATGGTGCCGACGCACCTCTCCAGTCCGCGGTGCTGGCGCAAGGGCAATCCCGCCTGACGCCATTCGGCCTCGCCCGGCTTCCGGAAGGCTGCCGCGCGGCCCTGCGGGCGGTGGAAACCGCCGCCCGGCTGGCAAAGCTTGGCGTCTGGGGCGATCCGCGCTATGCGATGCGGCATGCGGACCGGGCCGCGGATCTGCTGAAGGATCGCGGCCATATGACCGTGGCCGAGGGCCGGGTGATTTCGGTCCGGGAAAGCGGCGGCGTCATCTACGTCAACTTTGGACGACGCTGGTCGCAGGCGCTCACCGTCACGGTGCTGAAACGCAACGAGAAGACGCTGACCGCCGCCGGCCTCGCCCCCCGCCTGCTCGAAAACCGCAGGATTCGCGTAAGGGGATGGGTGGAGGAGCGAAACGGCCCGCGCATCGAGGTCAGCGTTCCGGAACAGATCGAGATGGCCGACAAGTGAGAGGCATGTCCAGGCAGGCAACGCGGCGCAGGTCTTCCGCGGCAAGGCGCGCGATTTCGGTCACGCCGCTTCTGGCCGTGATGCTACTGGCCGGCTGCGCCTCCTTCGGCCCCTCCGCCGATCACCTCTCCCCCCCGGCGCCGGAACGGCAGGAAGCAAGACAGCCGGACGTATCGCCTGCGATCCGCCGCGAGCATCAGCGCATTCTCTCCGCTTATGGCGGGCGGTATGACGCGCCCGCTGTTCAGGCCATGGTGTCCCAGACCGTGGCGCGCCTCGTCGCCGCCTCGGAGCGGCCGGACGTGCCGTATCAGGTGACGCTGCTGAACTCGCCGGCCGTGAATGCCTTCGCCCTGCCCGGCGGACAGCTTTACGTGACCCGCGGTCTCGTGGCGCTCGCAAACGATTCCGCTGAACTCGCCTCCGTTCTCGCCCATGAAATGGCGCATGTCATCGCGCAGCATGCCGCCAGCCGCGAGAACAAGGCACGGCAGGCCGCGCTCGTGACCCGCGTGACCAACGACGTGTTGCGCGACCCTCAGAACGGGGCGCTGGCGCTCGCGAAATCACGGATCGCGCTGGCGAGTTTCTCCCGCGCCCAGGAATTCGAGGCGGACGGCATCGGCGTCGGCATCGCTGCGAGGGCCGGCTACGATCCCTTCGGCGCGCCCCGCTTTCTGACGTCGCTCGGCCGCAACGCCAGCCTGCGCAACAGCGTGCAGACCAAGCCGGGCGAACAGCGCGCGCCGGATTTCGTGTCGTCTCACCCCGCCACATTGGACCGCGTGAAGAACGCGCAGACCATCGCGCGCCAGTTCGGCGCGCCAGGCACCGGCGCTCAGGATCGGAACGCCTATCTCGCCAGCCTGGACGGGATGGTCTATGGCGAGGACCCGAGCGAGGGCTTCGTTCGGGGCCGGCGCTTTCTGCACCCCAAACTCGGCTTCACCTTCGTCGCGCCGGAAGGCTTCGTGCTGGAGAACACCGCGCAGGCCGTGCTCGGGCTGAAGGACGGCGGCCGTGAGGCGCTGCGTCTCGACGTGGTCCGCGTCTCCGGCGATCAGAGCCTGATCGACTATCTCAAGTCGGGCTGGATCGAGAATGTCGAGACCCGCAGCCTGGAAGAAACGGTGATCAACGGCTTTCCCGCCGCAACCGCCACGGCCGGTGGCGACTCCTGGGATTTCCGCCTCTATGCCATCCGCTTCGGCAGCGACGTCTATCGTTTCATCTTCGCCAGCCGGAACAAGAGTTTCGAGACCGACCGTGCGTTCCGGGAGGCCGTCGGCAGCTTCCGCCGGATGAGCGTGGCCGAGGCCGATTCGGCGCATCCCCTGCGCCTTCGCATCGTGACCGTCGGCGCCGACGACACGGCCGAGAAACTCGCATCGCGGATGGCGGTGAGCGACCGCGCCACGGAGCGATTCCTGGTGCTCAACGGGCTGGAGCCGGGCGCCGCGCTGCGCAGCGGCGACCGGGTGAAGATCGTGGTGGAATGATAATCAAGGCTCCGGCGCTCGCTCAGGCGAACAGCCGCGGCCAGCCGAATCCCCAGCCATCGCTGTCATGGCGCAGGCTTTCGGTCTTCACCGGCTTGCCCTTGCGGCGGTCCGGCGGACGTCGCCCCTTTGAAGCGGGCGGCTTGTCCTCACGGGGCTTCGGCTCGTCCAGTTCCTTGAGCATCACCTGGCCGCAGTCGCTACAGCGGAACGACGCGATCGCTGGCAATCCTGCATAAGCCGGGACGGTCTTCACGGGCCTCATGGTGCCCTTCAGACATTGTGGACATGGCAATGTTCGCGTCCCGGCACCGCGCATTATCAACCCTGCTTGGGGTGCAGTTTCATCCCGGACCATTCATACCAGAACTAGGACTTTTCATCGCCTAATCTTGGCCTGAATGGTTGAGAAGCCGTTACCCGTATCGCCGACTGGAAATAGGATCGGGCGGGGCGCGTGCCGCCCGGCCATGCCGTCGCTCGCGCCGCTCACGGCACGCGGTCCGGGTTTCTCACCGGCCCGCACGTTCCTTGCAGCGGTGCATAGAGCATCACTGGCGTCTTGCATCCCGATGGATGGGAATGTCGGAGATTTCAGCTTAAATCTATCATTATGCTGGGGCGGAGTGTTCCGGCCACGAATTCCCTCCTGAATGTCCGGAGCAGACCATGACGAAAGTGCTGATCCTTTATTATTCCGCTTACGGCCATATCGAGACGATGGCACAGGCTGTCGCCGAAGGCGTGAAAGAAACCGGGGCGGAAGCCATCATCAAGCGCGTGCCTGAACTGGTGCCGGAAGAAGTCGCGAAAAAGTCCGGCTTCAAGCTCGATCAGGCCGCACCGGTGGCCACCGTGAGCGAGCTTGTGGACTATGATGCGATCATCATCGGCACCGGCACACGCTTCGGCAACATGACCGCGCAGATGAAGAATTTCCTCGATCAGACCGGCGGCCTCTGGGCGCAGGGCAAGCTGGCCGGCAAGGTCGGCTCCGTGTTCACCTCCACGGCCACCCAGCATGGCGGCCAGGAATCCACCATCCTCTCTACCCACACCGTCCTGCTCCACCACGGCATGGTGCTGGTCGGCCTGCCCTACACCTTCCAGGGCCAGATGGGCGTAACGGAAGTCATGGGGAACTCGCCCTACGGCGCCTCGACCATCACCGATGGGGACGGCAGCCGCCAGCCGTCCGCCGTCGAGCTGGAAGGCGCCCGTTATCAGGGCCGGCATGTCGCCCAGATCGCGGCCAAGCTCGCCGCCCGCTGACGCGATCCTCCACCGGATGCCGCCGGGGTTCTACCGAACCCAGCGGCATTTGTGTTTTCCGGGGGTTCCGGCATAACTGCTGCGAACCAAGGGAGGATGACACGGAATGGCGGATATCGTTCTCGCGATCGGCACATCGCACTCGCCGCTGCTTGCAAGTCCACCGGAAGACTATCCAAAGCACGCGGAGATCGACGCCAAGGGCCGCAAGCTGCTCGACCGAAACGGACAGCCGGCCACCTATGGAGATCTGCTCGCCGCCGCGGACCCCACCATCGCGGACCAGATTTCCCTTGAGGTGATGAGCGAGCGCGCAGCGCGCTGCAATGCCGATATCGACCATGTCGCCGCCGCCATCCGCGAAGCGAAGCTCGATGCGCTCATCATCATCGGCGACGATCAGCATGAGCAGTTCTTCGACGACAATATGCCGGCCATCCTGATCTACTCCGGCGACACCATCGAGAATCGCACTCTCGACATGCCGGAGGACGCGCCGGAATTCTGGCGCAAGGCCCGCGGCCAGTATCACGAGCCGGCCGCAGCGCGCGAATATCCGGTCGCCGCGCCGCTCGCCCGCCACCTCACCACGGCGCTGGTGAATGCCGAATTCGATATCAGCCATTCAAAGCGCTTCTCGGCCAAACATGGCGAGGGCCACGCATTCGGCTTCGTTCATCGCCGCCTGATGGGCGAGGATATCGTGCCGATCGTCCCCGTGGCGCTCAACACATACTTCCCGCCGAACCAGCCGACGCCGAAGCGCTGCTATGCCCTCGGC
>Ga0182747_1001638_pt1 | contig 16977 bp, 16 predicted proteins | sample eDN3rd30CBELigBY_FD_128526 | JGI IMG/M metagenome (GOLD analysis project Ga0182747, IMG submission 128526) | Enriched backyard soil microbial communities from Emeryville, California, USA - eDNA 3rd pass 30_C BE-Lig BY (version 2) (version 2) | ecosystem: Environmental > Terrestrial > Soil >...
AGTTCGATGGCGACTACCGCCTGCGCTTCCACCTGGCCCCGCCGCTGATCGCCCCGCGCGATCAGGAGACCGGCGAACTGAAGAAGCGCGAATTTGGTCCCTGGGTTCTCCCGGTGCTGCGCGTGCTGGCGCGCATGAAGGGGTTGAGGGGCGGGGCGCTCGATATCTTCGGCTATAGCCACGAGCGTCGCACCGAGCGCCAGCTCATCGCCGATTATGAGGCGATGTTGCGCGAGGTGCTGCGCGACCTGTCCCCAGCCAATCACCGCATCGCCGTCGATCTGGCCGCCATTCCGGAGCAGATCCGCGGCTTTGGCCATATCAAGGAGCGCAACCTGAAGGCCGCGAAAACCAACGAGGCGATGCTGCGTTCCGCCTTCGCCAACCCGCCGCCGCTGGCCCAGGCGGCGGAATAGGGGGGCGGGCGACTTCCCGGGAGGGGCGCCGCCTCCCGTCAGCAAGGCCCGCCAGACGCGGCGGGGCGCGCACGTCGGCGCGGCCTGGTCGCTCGTGTTCCGCTTCATTCATTTGAGGCATGTTGCACGTCGGTTCAGGCGGTTCCTTTACCAAACGGCGCCCACTTCTTTCGAAGATGTTCTGGCTGCACGCTGTTCCCGCCATCTGGTCATGCCGGCGCGAGGTGATCGCGCCGGTTTTGTTTTGCGCGAAATCACTCTGGAACCTTGAAGCAGATGGGGCGTTGATTTCATGCAGAACGCCAGTCGCGCGGCATTGCGTGACGCCGATATGAGGATACGTTCATGTTTGGCTGGGCCATTACTTTTCTGATTATCGCTCTCATCGCCGCTGTTCTTGGATTCGGTGGGATTGCCGGCACGGCTGTCGGCATCGCCAAGCTGATTTTCCTCGTGGCGTTGGTGCTCTTCGCCATTTCCGCCGTCGCGGGCATTGTGCGCGGCCGCAATCCTGGCATCTGAGGGCGGGGCGTTTCCGGGTAGCCATCAGGGCTGCCCGGCCAGGACGGGCTGGTTTCCGGGTTGGATGGTCGCTTCGCCGCCGCTCCGACCGGGCAAACCGGCCCGTTTCGTTATGTCTTGTTCAGGAGGCCCGTTGGGCAAGCGCAGCGGCGTCTGAAACTACGCCAGATCCGGGGGGCCATAATCCTGAACCTGGACAGGCACGCTGATCGCCAGCGCGACGCGGCCGGAGGGCTGCGCGTCGCTCCTGAGGGCGGCGATGGCGGCGCCATCAAGTTCAACAGCATCAATCTGGTTGATGAAGGCCTGCTGCAACCGGCGTGACATCAGCAGACCCTGACGCGACGGGGCGATGATGTTGTCCCGGAGAGCCAGGATTATCAGGCGGACGTTCCCGCCCTGCGGAATGAACAGCAACCGGGACTGGCTGACGCCTGGCGCGCCGCCCGCCAGCAACGGCCATATTGCCTCCACAAGCAGCAGGGCCAGGGGGATCGCCCGGTCAAGCTCCAGATATTGCTCGTCGTGCTCGGCGTCGAGCGTGAAGCTGGTTTCGACCCCGGCAGGCGATCCGGCCGCCTGCTGGACATACATCAACACCTCATGCACCAGCGGGGTCAGGGGAGCCAGTCTGATGTCGCCATGGGCGAGCGCCAGCTTGTAGGCCGACGCCATGGCATGCACCCGGCACTCGGCCAGGGCGAGCGCTTCATACGTTTCGCCGCTCTTCTGGCGTTTGGTCAGATTCAGGAAGCTGGCGATGACCTGAAAATTGTTTTTGACGCGATGATGCAGTTCCTTGAGCAGCGCGCTGCGCTGGTTGGCCACGGTGGCCAGTTCACGGGTTCTGGCGCCAAGCACCTCGGTCATCTGGTCAAAGGCCGTGGCGTATTGCTGAAGCTCCAGCGGCGCGCTGGAGGGCAGCTCCGCGCGCACGTTAAAGTCACCGTATGACAGCCGCTGCGCTGTCCGGCCCAGGCGACGCATCCACTGCAGGAACAGCCTGTCGATGGCCAGCCACGCCACGGCCATGACAATGGCGAAAATCAGCAGGGGAACGGCGAGGCCCGTCACGAGTTGCTGCTCAGCCTGGCCAAACGCCGGTTTTGCCTTGGCCGAGAAGACTTTCGCCACGCCAGGTTCGATGGGAACGGACGTGTAAGTGTAGTCGTCCCCGCCGCGGCTCCGGCCTGAGACCAGTTCATTTCGCGAAGCGAGAAATATCTTCTCGCGGGCGGGTAGCCAGCTGGTGTCCTCCTGGTCGCCGTTGTGGGCGATGATATGGAACCTGTCGTCGACTACGGCGAAGGGGCTGGAGCGCCCCTGTGGCGTGCGCTCGAGAAGATCGCGCATGAGTTCCTGGGAGGGGACTGAAAGCATTGTTTCAGCGCCGCCAAGCGTCGACACGACGCCCAGGTGGAATGGCGCGGTTCTGCTGGCGATGATCGTTTCCAGCCGGTTGTTCTCGCGCGGCGTCCCCGCCGGCGGCTCTTTCCTGGCGACGCCCGCCATCGCCGTGAGGTTGAAGCCGGCCAGCGCCGCCGTGTCTCCGGCGGCGCACACCAGCCGCCCGTCGCGGAAGAAGGCGTAGACAAGGACGCGTCTGTTGACCTCGTGGTAACGGGGGAGGGAGGCGCAGAAATGCTCGTCCCCCTCCCGGGCGGCGGAAGCGAGCAAGGTCGTGGCGACGACATTGGCGGCGTTGAGCGCGCCGCGAACCTGACTGGCGATATTGATGGCGGACTGCCGCTGATAGGCGTCGACGGTTGCGCTGACGCTACGATAGGCATGCCACGTCAGGCCGGCGGCGAGCACAACGGCCGGAAGCACCGCCAACCCGAACAGGGTCAACAATCTGGAACGTATGCTGGTTGCCCGCAGCATCCTGTCTCCGTCAGAACATTCCCCGGCGAAGTAAACGCTGCTCCGGGGGAAGAGAGATGATTGCTACAGGATGCAACATTCCCGTTATCGAAATCCTGCCGCGAAAATACTCGCCGAAAACGCCCGCCAAACGTGCTCTCGGGACGATTTCGGGAAATGGTCTGTTTTCCGGGGCAGCTGCCTCCCGGCAGGCCACATGACGTCAACGCCCGTGATCGCCGCCTTGTCAGGAAAAGGCGTCAGTTCAAACCGATGGGAAGGGGGGGCGATGCCTGTATGTTGAAATGTTCCTGACATTTGAGGACGCGTGGGCGCATGGTGGGTTACGCCAGTGCATTTCGAGAACAGCGAATGCCTTTGATGGGAAGCGCGCGAATGGCGCGCCTACCAGGGGGCTGAAGCGTTTCCGGTGGGCCAGGGGCGCGCCAGCGACGCGGCCTGGCGTTTGGGTCACGCCGGAGCGCTTGCCGCGAAGCTGACGCCACTTTGTGGAAAGTGGCGCCTCAACGCAATCAGGCAGAACACAGCGCACGCGTTTTACTCTCAAGTATTTCCGGTGAAAACCAGTTCACAGAAAATATGCGGGCGCTTTCATTTGACGCATTCTGTTTACGAAAAATGGGGTCCGCCTTTCCCGGAAATGCTCTAGTCGGTTTTGACGCCGGCGCCCGCTCCGGCCACGGCGGCGAAGGAATCCGCGTCAGGTCCGAAGTCTGCTCCTGACGTCACCGAAAGCATCTCGCCAAGACGCGCCCGCGCGCGATTGATGCGGCTTTTGATGGTTCCGAGGGCGCAACCGCAGATTTCAGCTGCCTCCTCATAGGAAAAGCCCGAGGCGCCAACCAGAATCAGCGCCTCGCGCTGGTCATCCGGCAACTGGGCGAGCGCGCGGCGGAAATCCTCAAGATCCATGTGGCCGTGCTGGGGCGCGTGGACGGCCAGACGACTGGCGTGGGCGCCGTCGTCCTCCACTTCGCGCGACCGCTTCCGGAAGTCCGAATAGAACGTGTTGCGCAAAATGGTGAACAGCCAGGCCCGGATATTGGTGCCTTCCGTATAACCGTTCATGTTGGTCCACGCCTTGACCACGGTGTCCTGAACCAGATCGTCGGCGCGTTCGACATTGCCGGTGATGGAGATTGCGAATGCGCGCAGGCTCTGCAGCTCTGCCAGCAGCGCGTCTTTGAAACGCTCCGGATCTGTCACGATTCCTGTTCCTTGCCTGCGGCCGGGGCGGTCTGGCGTCCATCGAGACTGGAGAGCAGGGACAGGAACCGGTCAGGCACCGGCAGGCGCACCACTTCATCGTAGACGGCGCGCAATTGCGAACCGATAGCCTGTTGCACCACATCGTCGCCAGCCGGCGCCTGAGCGCTTTCGTTTCGCCCGGCTTCCTGGCGTGCGGCGAGTGCGTCTACGACAGTCGCTGGCTTGTGTTGATCCATGTTGGCGGCTTTCTTCAAACAAAATGCAGCGTCATGGGAGTGCAGGTGATCCCGGAGCAATTAATGACGCGGGCAGACAAGGGGATGATCAGGGGCAATCGCCAGATTTTCAATATCCGCAGTATGATGATCGACAGGATAAAGTTCTCTCCGATGGCGGGTGACCACAATACCGCCAAATGGCCAATTTTCTGACCCCGGACATGGGGAATATACCCGGATAATGTTTGAGGCGCCGCTCGTCAGGGCGCGCGCCCTTACGTCCACAATGGACGTCGCCCCCTGCTGGTTCATCGCGTCTTTCCTTTCGCCGGCTGGACCTGTCGAAACACCGTCCATCCAGATTGACGGGCGCCAGATTGACGGGCGCCAGATTCACGGGCGTCAGAACCTGAACGCGCAAGGGGTGTTCTGGTTCCGGAGAAAGTGTGGAACTATTGTTGGCCATGGTGGGTTACCATTTCACCAACCTACCGCCGTTGACCGCCATTGCGCTGTCCGGCGGCGCCCCACTCCGCGGAGCCCTCGATGTCACTTTCGCAAGAGATTGCGCCCCACCTGCCGTATCTGAGGCGGTTTGCCCGCGCCCTGACTGGCTCCCAGACAGCAGGCGACGCTTATGTCGTCGCAGCCCTCGAAGCGATTGTCGCCGATCCATCGGTGCTCCCGGCCGACGCCCGGCTGCGTCCAGCGCTGTACCATGTGTTCCTGAAAATCTGGTCGTCCATTGGCCCCAATCTGGAAGCCGCCGGCGAACTGGCCAATGCCTCTGTCGCCGAGCAGCGCGTCACAGCGCTGACGCCGCGCCCGCGCCAGGCGTTCCTGTTGCGGACGGTGGAGGGTTTCGCCCTGGACGAAGTCGCCGAAATCCTCGATATCCCGGTCGATGAAGCCGCTGATCTGGTGGCGGAAGCCGGCCGCGAGATCGCCGCCCAGGTGGCCACGGATGTGCTGGTGATCGAGGATGAGCCGATCATCGCCATGGATCTGGAAGGTCTGGTCGAGGATATGGGCCACCGGGTCGTCGGCGTGGCGCGCACCCATAAGGAAGCGGTGGAGCAGGCGCTCAAGCACCGGCCAGGCCTTGTGTTGGCGGATATCCAGCTGGCGGATGGCAGTTCCGGTCTCGATGCGGTCAACGAGATGATCGCCAGCTTCGCAGTGCCGGTTGTGTTCATCACCGCCTACCCGGAGCGCCTGCTGACCGGCGAGCGTCCGGAGCCTGCCTTCCTGATTACAAAACCCTTCCACATTGACACGGTGCGGGCGGCGATTTCACAGGCGCTGTTTTTCGACCGGCGCGCCGGCCAGCGCCCGGCGGCGTAAGCGGCCAGGCCCGGCGGCTGACAAGACCAGCGCCGGCAGACAAGGGCTTGCCGGCTCAGGCCGGGAAAAGCCAGGGACGAATCGAAAACCCGGGGCATTCCCCGGGTTTTGCATTGCCTTCCCAACTCTCGTTACGGGCGCCCGATGGCGTGAAGGCGACCCGCGCCGGCCATGGTCAACCCTCGTCTTCGCTCCTGCTGCTGCCGACCATCAGGCCGACGAGGAAGCCGATGCCCGCCGCAATGGCGATGGAAGTGGTGGGGTTCTGTTGCACCACGGCGCGGGCTTCCCGCACGCCGCCGCCGGCCTGGCCAAGCCAGTAGCGCCCCTGGTCCATGGCTGAATCCGCCGCCCGGGAAACAGAATCGCTGTCCGGCAGGCTGGCGCGCAACTGGGCGACATTGCCCCGCAATTTGTCGCCAGTCATGCCGGCGATGCCGGAAACCCGGTGGGCGATGGAGGCAATCTCCGAGCGGATGGCTTCCAGTTCGTCAGCCACGTCCTTCTTCTTGCTGTTTCCCAGCCAGGAACTCATGACGTTCTCCTCTGTCGGTTGCCGTCGCTGAGCCGCGACAGCCGCCATTCCCGGGCCGAACGCCCGTATGACGTCAGAGGAAAAACGTGCCCCTTGCCCGAATGTTCCGGCCGCCGGCTCAGACCAGCGGCGGCGTCACTGAGGCGGGGCGCTCCAGCCAGGGCGGCGTCGGCAGGCCTTTTTCGCGCAGGAACTCCGGGTTGAACAGCTTGGACTGATAGCGCGTGCCGTAATCCGCCAGGATGGTCACGATGGTGTGGCCGGGGCCCAGCTCCTTCGCCAGGCGGATGGCGCCGGCGACATTGATTCCCGATGAGCCGCCGAGGCACAGACCCTCGTGCTCCAGCAGATCGAAGATGATCGGCAGCGCTTCTTCGTCCGGGATCTGGTAGGCCGTGTCGATCGGCGCGCCTTCCAGATTGGCGGTGATGCGGCCCTGGCCAATGCCCTCGGTGATGGAGGAGCCGGACGCCTTCAGCTCGCCGTGGACATAATATTCATACAGCGCCGCGCCCATGGGGTCGGCCAGCGCGATGCGCACGTTGGGATTGCGCTCCTTCAGGGCGATGGCGATGCCAGCCAGCGTGCCGCCGCTGCCGACGGCGCAGGTGAAGCCGTCGATTTTGCCGTCGGTCTGTTCCCAGATTTCCGGGCCGGTGCCTTCAATATGGGCGACGCGGTTGGCGACATTGTCGAACTGGTTGGCCCAGATGGCGCCGTTGGGCTCGCTGGCGGCCAGCTGTTCGGCAAGGCGACCGGAAAGTTTCACGTAATTGTTAGGGTTTGAGTAAGGCACGGCCGGCACCTGCACCAACTCGGCTCCCAGCAGGGTGAGGGCGTCCTTTTTCTCCTGCGCCTGGGTCTCGGGAATCACAATAACGCTGCGGTATCCAAGGGCATTGCCGACCATGGCGAGGCCGATGCCGGTGTTGCCGGCGGTGCCCTCGACAATGACGCCGCCTGGCTTCAGCAGGCCCCGGGCCTCGGCGTCGCGGATGATATAAAGCGCCGCGCGGTCCTTGACGGACTGCCCCGGATTCATGAACTCTGCCTTGCCGTAGATGTCGCAGCCCGTGAGCTCCGATGCGCGACGCAGCCGGATGAGCGGCGTGTCGCCGATTGCGTGCAAGACGCTGTCAAAGCGCTTCATAACGCGTTTCCTGAAATTGACGCCGCCTGACCTGAGAAGTGCATTTTTTGCCGGAAGCCGGCCCAGGCGGGGAGGATTGCCGATGCAGATGCAGGGACTTTAGGCGCCGCGCGCCTCCGATTCAACGGCGAACTGTCGGAGCGTACGGGGATTGGCGTAATATACATTTTTTAATGTGAATTTTAGTTATTCACATTTTTCATGTTGCAATTCTGAAAAGGTTCGCGATGATACGTGGAAATTTCAGGAGGCTGACATGGCCATTCGGGGCGGTGATTTTTTTGGGTTGAAGCTCAGGGGCCTGGCTCTCCCGGCCCCCATGCTGCGGGGTGAGGCGGCCGGGGCGGCGCATCAGAAGGTCCGCGCGCGGCGCGGCTTCCACCTGGCCGCGCTGGCTGGCGTCGCCGTGCTGGGGCTGTCCGCTGCTGCGGGGCTCGTCAGCGGTTTCCCGAGGCCGGCGCTCGCCGCCCAGGCCATTCTCAATGTTTCCTACGATCCGACGCGCGAGCTTTACCGCGACCTGAGCGCCGCTTTCACGGCGGACTGGGAGAAGAAGGGCGGCGGCGCGATTCAGGTGCGCACCTCGCACGGCGGCTCCGGCGCCCAGGCCCGCACGGTGATTGACGGCGCTCCGGCGGACGTGGTCACGCTTGGCATCCCGTCGGATATCGACGCCATCGCCAAACTCACCGGCAAGATCCCGGCCGACTGGCGGGCGAAACTGCCCAACAACGCCCTGCCATATACCTCCACCGTGGTGTTCGTCGTCCGCAAGGGCAATCCGAAGAACATCCATGACTGGAATGATCTGGTGCGCGAGGACGTTGGCGTCATCACGCCCAATCCCAAGACCTCCGCTGGCGGTCGCTGGAATTTCCTCGGCGCCTGGGGATACGCGGCCGAAAAGTTTGGCAAGGATGACGCCAAAATCCGCGAGTTCGTCGGCGCGCTGTACAAGAACGTCAAATCGCTCGACACCGGCGCCCGTGGTTCGACCATCACCTTCGCCCAGCGCAATTTCGGCGACGTGCTGCCTGCGTGGGAGAATGAGGCCCACCTCATCACCAGCGAGTTCGGCAAGGACAAGTTCGACATCATCACGCCGAAAACCTCGATCCTCGCCGAGCCGCCGGTGGCGCTCGTTGCAGGCAATGTCGATCGCAAGGGCACCCGCAAGGAAGCCGAGGCGTTCCTGACGTTCCTCTACACGCCTGAGGCCCAGCGCATCATCGCGAAGCATCACTATCGCCCGTCCGACGTTTCGGCTCTGAAGCCGGAGGAGCGCCCTGTGGAGATCAGGCTGTTCCGCATCGAGGATCTGCTGGGTGGATGGGACGTGATCCAGAAAACATATTTCGATAACGGCGGCGTGTTCGATCAGCTGACGGCGCGCAAGTAACTTGCACGAGCCAAGTTTATGGCCAGGCCGGGACCGGCGGGAATTTCTCGCCGTCTTGCCATTGTGGTGCATTTTCATGCAGCCAGTGCACTTTTTCATACGCGGCGGCGTAGCCTTTACCTGTAAAATGGCAATTCCGGAAACCGCCGGGGGAACTGGATCATGAGCGTAGCAGCAGCGGCGGCGCCAGCGCGTCGTCCGTTCTTCCGCAAGACCGGCGCATTGCCAGGTTTTGGCCTTGCCCTTGGCTACGCCCTGACCTGGCTGGGCCTGATTGTCCTGTTGCCGCTGGCGGCGCTGTTCCTGCGCGCCTCCAGCGCCGGCCTGGCGGGCTTCGCCGCCACCCTGTCGGATCCGCGCGTCCAGCACGCCCTGCTGATCAGCTTCGGCGTCTCGGCGGTGGCGTCCATCGCCGCGTCGCTGGCCGGCCTCGTCATCGCCTGGGCGCTCACCCGCTATGATTTTCCAGGCCGCCGCGTCATCGACGCGATGGTCGACCTGCCGTTCGCGCTGCCGACAGCGGTGGCCGGCATCGCCCTGGCGGCGCTGTACGCCCCGGATGGTCTGCTGGGCGCGCCGCTGGCCAGGCTCGGCTGGCAGGTGGTCTACAACCCCATCGGCATCTTCATCGCCATGGTTTTCATCGGTCTGCCCTATGCGGTGCGCACCGTGCAGCCGCTGATCGCCGAACTCGACCGCGAACTGGAGGAGGCGGCGGCGACCCTGGGCGCCAGCCGCCTGCAGACCGTGTTCCAGATCCTGGCCCCGCCGCTGATCCCGGCGGCGCTTACCGGCCTTGCCCTGGCTTTCGCGCGCGCCCTTGGCGAGTACGGCTCGGTCATTTTCATCGCCGGCAACCTGCCGGGCGTTTCGGAAATCGCGCCGCTGCTGATCGTCATCAAGTTGTCGGAGTTCGATTACACCGGCGCCACCGTCATCGCCGTCATCATGCTGATCATGGCGTTCCTGGTGCTGCTCATCATCAATCTCATCCAGGCCTGGAGCCGGCGGAGAATGGGCAATGCCTGATCCGGACCTGCAGCGAGACCGTGTTTATGTGTCCGACAGCGTGGTGACCGAGGCGCCATGGGCGCGGGCGGTCATCATTGCCTTCGCCGCGATTTTCCTCGCCCTGTTCCTGTTGCTGCCGCTGGGGCTGATCTTTCGCGAGGCGCTGGCGAAGGGCATTGGCGCCTATTGGGAGGCGCTCACTGATCCCGACGCCGTCACCGCCATCCAGCTCACCCTGCTGGTGGCGGCCATCGCCGTGCCGCTCAATCTGGTGTTCGGCGTCGCCGCCTCCTGGGCGATCGCCAAATTCGATTTTCCCGGCAAGAGCTTCCTGATCACTTTGGTCGATCTGCCGTTTTCCGTGTCGCCCGTGGTGGCGGGCCTGGTTTACGTGCTGTTGTTCGGCGCCCAGGGGCTGCTGGGCCCCTGGCTGCAATCGTGGAACATCCAGATCGTCTTCGCGCTGCCCGGCATCGTGCTGGCGACGGTGTTCGTCACCTTTCCCTTCGTGGCGCGCGAGTTGATCCCGCTGATGCAGGAACAGGGAGCCGCCGATGAGGAGGCGGCCCTGACCCTCGGAGCCAGCGGCCTGCGCGCTTTCCTCACCGTCACATTGCCCAACATCCGCTGGGCGCTTCTGTACGGCGTGCTGCTCTGCAACGCGCGCGCCATGGGCGAATTCGGCGCCGTGTCGGTGGTGTCCGGTCATATCCGCGGCCTCACCAACACCATGCCCCTGCACGTCGAGATCCTTTACAATGAGTACAATTTTGTCGCAGCCTTCGCTGTCGCCTCGCTTCTTGCGATCCTCGCCCTCGTCACCCTCATTGGAAAGACCTTCCTCGAGTGGCGCTACGGCGAGGCCATCGCCCACGGGCGCCGCTAGTCCCGGTTCTCCGGGCGGCCACGAACGGAGCAGGCCAGTGGACATCCGCGTGACCGACCTCGCCAAGGAGTTCGGCGGCGCGCGCGCCCTGCGCGGCGTCAGCCTGCACGTCCGCTCGGGCGAACTGATGGCGCTGCTGGGCCCCTCCGGTTCGGGCAAGACCACGCTGCTGCGCATCATCGCCGGCCTGGAGACGGCCGAGCGCGGCAGCGTCTTCTTCGGCGACACTGACGCCACGCGCCTGTCGGTGCAGCAGCGCCACGTCGGCTTCGTTTTCCAGCACTACGCCTTGTTCCGGCACATGACGGTGGCTGACAACATCGCCTACGGCCTGCGCGTCCGCCGCCGTTCGGAACGGCCGTCGCGCGCCGCCATCAGCGCCCGCGTCGAGGAACTGCTGGCGCTGATGCAGCTCGAAGGCTACGGCGGCCGCCATCCGGCCCAGCTCTCGGGAGGCCAGAAGCAACGGGTCGCCCTGGCCCGGGCGCTCGCCGTCGATCCGCGGGTGCTGCTGCTGGATGAGCCGTTCGGCGCCCTCGACGCCAAGGTGCGCAAGGACCTGCGCGCCTGGCTGCGGCAGATTCACGCCCAGACCGGCCACACCACCGTGTTCGTCACCCACGACCAGGACGAGGCGCTGGAGCTGGCCGACCGCGTCGCCATTCTCAACAGCGGCCGCATCGAGCAGGTCGGCGCGCCCGACGAAATCCATGAACAGCCAGCCTCGGCCTTTGTCGCATCCTTCGTCGGCGACGCCGCCCGCGTGCCGGTGCGGGTGCTGGGCGGCAAGGCGATGTTCGGCGAAACCGTGCTGGAAGCGCCCGGGCAGGCGATGGCCGATGGCGCGGGGTGGCTGTGGCTGCGGCCTTATGATTTGCGCCTGACAGGGAAGGGCGCGGCTGTCGTGGCTGGCGAGCCGGCCGGCAAACTCGACGGCGTCATCGTCGGCGTGCGCCGCACCGCCAATGGTCGCCGCGTCGAGGTCAGGCTGCAGGGCCTGGACGTGATTGTCGAGGCCGACGCTCCGGCCGGGCTGTCCTGCGGCCATGGCGAGCAGGTGTCGCTGGCCGTTCTTGGCGGCCGGATTTTCCCTGACAACGCCAAATAATACAAAATATTTATGTTAAATAACGTATTGTTACATCATCAGGCGTAAAATATTTTGCTATCCCCCTTGTCATGGGGTATTGGCGGGTCCAGATTGAAACCTGTCCAGTGTAGACAGGCGCCGGAACGTCAGGGGATTGAAGACATGAAGAGGGCGGCCAAAGGGCACGCGTTGCAGGTGGTCACCGCCAATGCGCTCAGAAGCGGCTCGGTGGTGTTCCGGACGATCAGGGGCGACTGGTCCCTGGATATTGCGGATGCGGCTGTCGCAGAAACCGCAGAAGCCGGCGAAACCCTGCTCGCCGCCGCCACGCAGGACGTGGCGGCTGATGTGGTTGTCGAGACTTATCTGGTGGACGTCGAGCGCCTGGAAGGGGGGCCGCGCCCGCTGCTGTTGCGCGAGCGCATCCGCGCCCTGCGCGGCCCGACCATCACCGAGAACCGCACCCTGCCGCCGGCTTCTGTCGAGGCCGGCCTGTTAAAGGCGGCCTGTTGACGCGTCTGGTCAGCTCACGCGTCTTGCCCGTTTAACGCGCCCTGCCTGGAGCGGATCGCCGCTCAGCATGATGCAGACGCCAGAACCCGGAATTTTGGGACTGGGAGCGCTTCCGCAGCCTGAACTCAGGCCGAAGCGGCGCCAGCCATTCAGGACACGAAGCCATGTACCGTTATGACGAATTCGACCGCCGCTTCGTGGCGGGCCGCGTCGACCAGTTCCGTGACCAGGTGCTGCGCCGCCTGTCCGGCGAACTGACCGAAGACCAGTTCAAGCCATTGCGGCTGATGAACGGCGTCTATCTTCAGTTGCACGCCTACATGCTGCGCATCGCCATTCCCTATGGCGGGCTCAACGCCGCGCGCCTGCGCAAGCTGGCCGACATCGCCATGAAGTACGACCGCGGCTTCGGGCACTTCACCACGCGCCAGAATTTGCAGTTTCACTGGATCGAACTGAAGGACGTGCCGCAGATCCTCTCCGACCTCGCCGAGGTCGAGATGCACGCCATCCAGACCTCGGGCAATTGCATTCGCAACGTCTCGGCCGATCATTTCGCCGGCGCCGCCGTCGACGAGATCGCCGATCCGCGCCCCTATGCCGAAATTCTGCGCCAGTGGTCGTCGCTCCACCCCGAGTTCACCTACCTGCCGCGCAAGTTCAAGCTGGCGGTGAGCGGCTCGGCGCATGATCGCGCCGCCATCCAGGTGCACGACATCGGCCTGCAGATCGTTCGCAACGACGCTGGCGAAACCGGCTTCACTGTTTATGTCGGCGGTGGTCTCGGCCGCAGCCCGTTCATCGGCAAGAAGGTGCGCGACTTCCTGCCCGAGGCGGAGCTGCTGAGCTATTGCGAGGCGATCCTGCGCGTCTACAACATGTTTGGCCGCCGCGACAACAAGTACAAGGCGCGCATCAAGATCCTGATCCACGAGGCGGGCGTCGACGAAATCCGTCGCCAGGTGGAGGAGGAGTACGAGCAGATTCGCGGCAGCCGCCTGACCCTGCCGAAGGCTGAGCTTGATCGCATCGCCGCCTATTTCGCCGCGCCGACCTTCGAAGCCTTGCCGGATCACTCGCAGGCCCATGAGCAGGCCCTGGCCGGCGATCGCGCCTACGCCGACTGGGTGGAGCGCAACGTCTCGCCGCACCGCCAGCCCGGCCACGCGATCGCCACCATCGCCCTGAAGGCGGTGGGCGAGGTGCCTGGCGACATCTCCGCTGACCAGATGCGCGTGGTGGCCGACATCGCCGAGCGCTATGGCCATGATGAGGTGCGCGTCAGCCACGAGCAGAACCTGGTGCTGCCGCACCTGCGCAAGGATGACCTGCCGCAGGTGTTCGCCATTCTGCAGCAGGCGGGCCTGGCCTCACCGCACGCCGGCCTGATCACCGACATCATCTCCTGCCCGGGCCTCGACTATTGCTCGCTGGCCAACGCCCGTTCGATTCCGGTGGCCCAACGCATTACCGAGCGCTTCGCCGACCTGAAGCGCCAGCGCGACATCGGCGACCTCAAGCTGAAGATTTCCGGCTGCATCAACGCCTGCGGCCATCACCACGTCGGCCACATCGGCATTCTGGGCGTCGACCGCAAGGGTGAGGAATTCTACCAGATCACCCTGGGCGGTTCCGGCGACGAGAACTGCTCAATCGGCGGCATCGTCGGCAAGGGCTTCTCCTCCGATGAGATCGTCGACGCCGTCGAAAAGATCGTCGACACCTATATCGCTTTGCGCGTCAGCCCATCCGAAAGCTTCCTTGAAGCATTCCGGCGGGTGGGCGACGCCCCGTTCCGCGAGGCACTCTATGCCGAGGCTGCCTGATCCCGCCGTGGCGGCCGCCATGGCCGCCACGTCCATCGACACGGCGTCCATCGACACCGTGTCCGCCCCGTCGTCGCGGGCTGAGGAGCTGCTCCGCGAGGCGGCGGCGCTCGACGCCCGCCATGCCGGCGCGACGGCGCAGGAGCTGCTGCGCCTCGCCCTGCGCGAGCGCGTCGCCGGCGCGGTGGCGCTGGTGTCCAGCTTCGGCGCTGAATCGGCGGCGCTGCTGCATCTGGCGGCGCAGGTTGATCCGGCGGTTCCGGTGATTTTCGTTGATACGCGGCGGCTATTTCCCGAGACCCTGGCCTATCGCGATCGCCTCGTCGCCATGCTCGGTCTTGCCGACGTGCGCAGCGTCGGCCCTGACGACGCTGCCGAACAACGGCTCGATCCGATCGGCGCGCTGTTTGCCCGCGACACCGACGCCTGCTGCGGTTTTCGCAAGGTGGAGCCGCTGGACGCCGCGCTGAAGCCGTTCCACGGCTGGATCAGCGGCCGCAAACGCTACCAGGCCAGCAGCCGCCACGACATTCCGGCCTTCGAGGCCACGGCGACCCATATCAAGGTCAACCCGCTGGCGTCCTGGTCGATGGCCGACATCGCCCATTACATGCGCGCCCACGCGCTGCCGGCTCACCCGCTGGTCGCCCAGGGCTATCCCTCAATCGGCTGCGCGCCCTGCACCTCGCCGGTGGCGGAAGGGGAAGACCCCCGCGCCGGTCGCTGGCGCGGCCAGGACAAGACCGAGTGCGGCATTCACGTAAGCCCCGCGGGAACAATCACAAGGAACAAGGCATGAGCGGTCTCGTGAAGAATGGCGCGGTGATCGCCGACGTCTGGAGCCGTCCGGCCGCCGGGGATGCGCTGCCGACCGATGCGCCGGTCGTGGTGTCGAAGGCCCGTTTTCTTGCTGAATCCGGCGATCTGCGCGGTCGCAACGCCCCGCTCGGCCTCAGCCTGGGCGCCGGCGATACGCTTGATGGGCTGGAGGACGACCTGAACCGCTTCGCGCTGATCGCGCTTGATTTCCCCGCCTACACCGACGGCCGCGCCTATTCGCTGGCCCGGCTGTTGCGCGAGCGGCACGGCTATACCGGCGATCTGCGCGCCGAGGGCGACGTGCTGTGGGACCAGATTCCGCTGATGAAGCGCTGTGGCTTCGATGAATTCGCCATCCGCGACGACCGGGTGCTGAACGCCCTGGTCGAGGGCCGCATCCATGACGTGCCGGTGCACTACCAGCCGGCGGGCCGCGATGACGTCGAGATCCAGCCGCCAGGCGCCCGTCCGTGGCTGCGGCTGGAGCCCGGCGCGTAACGAAGACGGCCGCCTGAGAAACGGCGCGCCCGCGCAGCTTGCTGCGCCTGAAGATCGAGGACGCCGCCCGTCGCGACGTCACATGCTGGAAAAAGGCGGCGGCCGTTGTCGGGCCACCGCGGGAATTCGCTCATGTCCGCTCCATTGCAAGCTGTGTCACCTGGCGTTGCGCAAGGCGTCGCGCCCGCACTCGAAGGCCTCGCGCCGTCCGGCGCCGCTCCGCGCCCGGCGCTGTCGCCGCATCTGGCCCGTCTGGAGGCGGAATCGATCTACATCATCCGTGAGGTCGCGGCCGAATTCGGCAATCCGGTGATGCTGTATTCCATCGGCAAGGATTCGGCGGTGATGCTGCATCTGGCGCGGAAGGCGTTCTTCCCCGGGCCGCTGCCGTTCCCGTTGCTGCACGTGGATACGCGCTGGAAGTTCCGTGAGATGATCACGTTCCGCGACGCCATCGCCGCCCGCTATGGCCTGGAGCTGCTCACCCACGTCAACCCGGAAGGGGCGGCGCGCGGCATTGATCCGTTCACCTCCGGCTCGGCCCTGCACACCCAGGTGATGAAGACCGAGGGGCTGAAGCAGGCGCTGGAGAAGTGGAAGTTCGACGCGGCCTTCGGCGGTGCCCGCCGCGACGAGGAAAAGAGTCGCGCCAAGGAGCGGATCTTCTCGCACCGCACCGCCGCCCACGCCTGGGAGCCGCGCAACCAGCGGCCGGAGTTGTGGAGCCTGTTCAACACCCGCATCGCCAGGGGCGAGTCCATGCGCGTGTTCCCGCTCTCCAACTGGACCGAGCTGGACGTCTGGCAATACATCCTCGCCGAGGACATTCCGGTGGTGCCGCTGTATTTCGCCAGGGAGCGGCCGGTGGTGGAGCGCGACGGCGCCCTTATCATGGTCGACGACGGGCGCATGCCGCTGCTGCCGGGCGAGACGCCGCAGATGCGGCTGGTCCGCTTCCGCACCCTCGGCTGCTATCCGCTGACCGGCGCCGTGGAGTCGTCCGCCACGTCGCTGCAGGACATCATCGCCGAACTGATGGCCTCGCGCGCCTCCGAGCGCCAGGGTCGCGTCATCGACCATGACGATCAGGCTTCCATGGAGCGCAAGAAGCGCGAGGGCTATTTCTGATGAACGCCCCCAACAACGCTGTGAACGTGAGCGACAATCTGGCCAGCCTCGCGCCGTTCCCGCAGAACCGCCCGGCTGATCGCGGCCTGCTGCGCTTTCTCACCTGCGGCTCCGTCGACGACGGCAAGTCCACGCTGATCGGCCGTCTGCTGCATGAGACCAAGTCGATCCTGGAGGATCAGCTTTCGGCGCTGCAGAAGGATTCGCGCCGCCACGGCACCACCGGCGAGGATCTTGATCTGGCGCTGCTGGTCGATGGCCTGGAGGCCGAGCGCGAGCAGGGCATCACCATCGATGTCGCCTATCGCTTCTTCGCCACGCCGCGCCGCTCGTTCATCGTCGCCGATACCCCTGGCCACGAGCAGTACACCCGCAACATGGCCACCGGCGCCTCCAATTCTGACTTGGCGATCCTGCTGGTGGACGCCCGCAAGGGCCTGCTGACCCAGACGCGCCGCCACGCGGTGATCGCCTCGCTGCTCGGCATCCGCCACGTGGTGCTGGCGGTGAACAAGATTGATCTCGTCGG
>Ga0182747_1001641_pt1 | contig 16930 bp, 14 predicted proteins | sample eDN3rd30CBELigBY_FD_128526 | JGI IMG/M metagenome (GOLD analysis project Ga0182747, IMG submission 128526) | Enriched backyard soil microbial communities from Emeryville, California, USA - eDNA 3rd pass 30_C BE-Lig BY (version 2) (version 2) | ecosystem: Environmental > Terrestrial > Soil >...
ACTGTAAAAACCTATTCTTAGATAATTTAAAAACAGCAATAATTAATCCTAATAAACTACCAAATACGACGGCTAATGCTGCAACAAATAAGGTAATCCATAAAAACGGTATTAGCTGGGGAAGTGCCGTCCAAAGGTAATTTATATCAAAATATTTTTCCATCTACTCACCACTTTCGATATGAAAGATTTAATAACGAAAGGGCTCCAGAGTATCTGAAACTGGTCGCCCTTCAATTTTGATTAACGTTGAACTTGATCTAGTACTTCAAATAAATCTCTACCATAGAATTGAGTACTTAACTCACGTAATTTACCTTCTTCTTTTAGTTGCTTGATAGCTTTATCATATGCATCCGCAAATTCTTGCTCTTTTTTGTTGAATAATGGCCACGTTTTAATCACTGCAAATTCATTGTAAACAACTTCATCTTTTAGATTGTAATATGGTCCACCTTCAGTTAATACTTGACCTTTAAATGATCCTTCAATCATTACCCCACCATCTACACGACCTTCATTTACCCATTGAACAACGTCAACTGTGAATTCTTCACCAGCTTTCAGTTTTACAGGATTATCAGGATTAGCTTTGTTATATTCGTCAATAACTGTATATTGAGCATTGTTCGCAGCAATAGGTGCAAGAGTCATTCCTGCAGATGCAAAATCACTTAAGTCTTTAATGTTTTCATTTTCTTTTTTCAACACAATCCCCGCGCTACTTAAACCTAAAAACTCTTGAGGGAAGATGAATTTATGTGTACGTTCTTCAGTCCAGAATGCATTTTTAACACCAGCGTCATATTTTCCTTGTTCAACGCCAATTAATAAATCATCACTTGTCGTTCCAACATATTCAAATTGGTACTCTGGTAAAAGCTCATCAACTAATTTCATCACTTCTACATCATATCCAGTGGCATTCCCGTTTTCATCAATATACGTCATTGGCTTACTAGCTTGATCGTATGCAACTTTGACAATTTGTACCTCTTTACCATCTTCTGTTGTTTTTGCTCCTGATGAAGCTCCTTCACTTCCTCCATTTCCGCAAGCAGCTAAAATTGAAATAGAGGCAAAACCTACAGCAGCAAATTTAAGTAATTTATTGAATTTCATGATTATCGATCTCCTTTGTTTTCATCTTGTTTTAATGCAAACTCAGCTAATTTTTTAATCGTTAAGTCATCCATCGGTGGATTATGAAGCCCTGCACGAACATCACGATAATAACGTTGTAACGGATTTTGTCTTTGTAGACTTTTCGCTCCTACAACTCGCATTGCTTTGTCTACAACTTTTAATGCAGCGTTTGTCACAACATGTTTTGCGGTATTAACAGCGTTAACAATCACTGTTCCTTCAGCTTCAGTTAGTTCGTAACCTTCTTTTTCTTTTTGTTTCAACTCAACGTAATTCTGAGCTGCTCCGTATAAAGCAAAACGTGCAGTTGTAAGCTCTAATTCTATTTCGCCTAGTAAGCTTTGAACATTTGGTAAACTTGCAATCGTTCCTTGAATACTGTTTGGTGAATGAGTATTTGCAAATCTAAGTGCATAATCCCTTGCAGCTTGTGCTATGCCCAAATATGTAGCAGGAATTAATAAAAGCCAACCATTTAATTTAAAGCCAGTGTTATATGTTGGAAGTTCAACCAAATCTGAATCATCCACCACTACATTTTCAAGTACTAAATCATGGCTACCAGTTCCTCGCATCGCAATAACATCCCAAGTTTCGTCTATCGATAAACCTGGTGTATCTTTATGGATTAAGAAAAATCCTACTTTTTCTTTTTCTTCAATCCATGCGGATGTCAAGAAATAATCAAGTTCGGGCGAGCCTGTTGTATAGCTTTTTCTACCGTTAATAACCCACTTATCTCCTTGTCGAACAGCCTGCGTTCCAGGACGTCCTCCTCGAATTGGACTTCCAGTTGCTACTTCACTTACCGCACGATTAATGATTGCACCTTGTTTAACAGCTTCGGCAAAGGAAGCTAGTTTAGTTGGCTCCCAATATTTATTTTCAAATAATTCTCCTACTGTCAGAAGAGTCCAAGCGGTCGCTAGCGCAGTACTTCCATCAAAGCTACTTAACGTTTCTTGAAGGGCGATTGCTTCAAAAACATTTAGGCCGTCCCCACCAAGTTCTTTTGGTAATGTGATTTTTGTATAGCCAATTTCACGAAGGAGTCGAATATGCTCTCTTGGAAAGCTCGACTCCTCATCGATTTGTGCAGCATTATTTTTAACGGTTTGTTCTAACGTGGCTAATTTCTCTAACCAATTTTTTTGTTGTTCTGTTTTTACAAATAACTCTTTCATCAAAAATCCTCCTTATCAAATTCTCTCCGGCTCCTAATCCCTACTTTCTCACTTTGAAAAGTCGGATAAATTCATGAATTGATTTTACTTTCTGACAATTCATAAGTCAATAGGTAATTCATAGTTTTTTAATTGGAATTAAAAAAGGTGCCTAACACTTAACAATTCCTGATTGTTCAGGACTAATTAAATGCTAGGCACCTTGTTATTTATATGATTTCGTAAAAGTATTCTACTGTTTTCATCGGGTCGCCAATTTCGCGAAGCTCCCAACTATCTTCCAAATAAATTTCAGCAAGCTTCTCATATTTCCCACCATACTTTACTGCCCATTCCACGGCAACAACACTTTCATAGATCAATGCCATTTTTTCAGCAATCTTCTTGCTTTCAAATGTTTGCATAGCATCGTCTAAAGAAATAAATACATTGAGCTCATCTGACAGTTCATCTAGCTTTTTCACTACAATCTCTTTTAAACGACTAGATTTCAGTTTTGAAAGTCGATTCGTCATTTCATCCACAAATAAGGCATGCGCATCAAACTTTTTAAATAGACGAATTACCTCAAGCGCCAATATATTGGCAGTTCCTTCCCAAACGGTTAACACTTGTGCATCTCGTAATAAACGAGGTGTAACAAAGTCTTCAATATACCCATTCCCGCCGTGAAGTTCGATTGCTTCACTTGCATGCTTTACAGCTTGTTCTGCAGTTTCTTTTTTCATAATCGCGATATTCAAACGATTTAGTATGATGTCACGTTCTGATCCTCGTCCGTTTGTTACTTCATCGTATAATTTAATTAAATCAAACGTTGTTGCCACTTCCACATGTACCTTCGCAGAAAACTTTGCTAACGAATCTTGAATCATAGGATAATTTGTTAATACTTGCCCAAATGCCTCTCGATTTGAAACATAGTGTTTCGCTTCTAAATAAGCACGTCGCATAATACCCACAGACGCAATGGCATTACATATTCTTGAAAGATTAAGCGCCTCAAGCATGTAGTAAATTCCTTTATTCGGATCACCAACAACGTAGGCAACCGCACCATCGAATTCTATTTCTCCCGAAGGAACTGCACGGACCCCTAACTTATCTTTCAAACGACGAATACGTAGACCATTGACTGTTCCATCTTCATTACGCCAAGGTACCGCAAAAAGTGTTAATCCTTTCGAACCTTTTGCAGCACCTGGCATGCGTGCTAACACCATTGCTACGCCACACATACCTGCATTAGAAGCGAAATACTTCTCTCCATATAATCGATAATTCTTACCATCAAATCGCGCTTCTACAACGTTTGCCCCAACATCGGAGCCCCCTTGACGTTCCGTTAAAAAAGTGGCTCCTTCAAATAGCTCCACTTCACCTGTTGAGCAAACGTGAGGAAGGAATTTCGCCTTTAGTTCATCACTTGCATAATGATCAAGTAAATACGCTGTTGCCATTGTTAGCGTTACAGGACAATAAAACCCTGGCTCTGATTGTGATAATAAGTACCCTTGGGCAAAGCTATATACATAGTTTCCTTTACGTCCAAGTTGAGGTATTTTCTTATGCACATAGCCAACTATTCCAGTGTTATAGGATTGTTCTATTGTTTTTTTATAGCCTTCATTTACCCATACTTCCGATACTTCTTCACCAAACTTATTGTAACGCTTTAATCGAGGCTCGCCTTCACGATCCGTATGTTTTGCCCGTTCATCAATTTCTCCAGCAACAAGTTTTCCGAAATCATCCAATTCTATCTTCGCAAAATCTAAAAACTCTTTATCTAGCATCTCTTCTAAGATTTTTTGAAGTGTATCGTCTTTTTCAAAGAAGTTTGTTTCTCGCTCTACCTTTGATTGAAGAACCTTCATCGACTCACCACCTGCTGTTTCAATTGTTGTTTTAGTATTTTTCCTGATGCGTTACGAGGAAGTGCTTCCACTTGTTCATATAGACGTGGTACTTTATATTTCGCTAGATGTAAAGTTAGATAGTCTTTTAGCTCTTGTTCATTAATCGGAGTCATCGCTGCATAAATGGCTTTTACAGTTTCTCCCCATTCCTCATGTGGTACACCAATGACAGCTACTTCAAAAATACCCTCAAACTGAAGAATTCGATCCTCAATTTCTTTTGGATAAATATTAACTCCACCTGAAATAATGACATCCTTTTTACGGTCTACAACCCATATATAGCCGTCTTCATCAAAACGTGCTAAATCGCCAGTTTTTACCCACTCACCTAGGAAAGCTGCTTTCGTTGCTTCTTCATCTCGGTAATAACCTACCATATTCCCTTCACCATAGAGTACGACTTCTCCAATTTCACCCGTACCAACATCTTCTCCATTTTCATTTACAATCCGAAGTTCAGTACCAAATGGCGCACGTTTCCCAATACTTCCTGCCTTATTTTTGTGTTCATGACCAAATAGTAATGATCCGCTTGGTCCAGCTTCGGTTAAGCCATAAACACACGTTAAATTGTCTGTCTTAAATGCTTGTTGTACGTGAAGAACTTCCTTTTCTGATAATGGTGCCCCGCCATAAACCCACCATTTCATAGAAGAAAGATCAGCAGATTGAAGTCTAGGATGGGATGCTGTTACTAAATAAGCAACAGGAGCTCCAAAAAAGTGCGTTGTTTTTTCTTTTTCAATCGAGTCAATGAATAAATCGGGTGTAAACGTCGGCGTTAAAACGTTAGTTGCGCCAACTAAAACCGCTGACATAAGGAATAAATGAAGCGGTGCTGAATGCGTGAGTGGCATCATTAACAACATGCGACTCTCTGGTTTTACTTCCATTTCAATCGAAATCATGTGTGAAACTGCTAAAATATTTCGATAGCTGAAAAGGACTCCTTTTGGCTTTCCTGTTGTACCTGATGTATATAAAATTGTAGATAGGTCATCTTCTTTTAACGTACATTGAACTTCCTGGTTGTTACCGCTTACAATTAGCTCATTGTAACTGAGCCAGTCTTCTTTTGCGGCACCAGTTTTTATTTTCGTTGGAATTGTTGTGATTTTTTCAACTGATGCAAAAATGAATTCGTGAGCAATAATTGCCGAAGCTTCTGAGTGTTCTGCAACATACTCCACTTCTGTTAATGTAAACTTAGCATTAACGGGTACAACAATTGCGCCAATTCGTTGGATGGCAAAATAACTAACGACAAACTCAAGGACATTTGGCATGAAAATTAACACTTTGTCGCCTTTTCCTAAGCCTAAGCTGATAAGCGCATTACTAAAGCGATTTACTTGGTCATCTAACTCTTTGTAAGTAATTCTTCTTCCATGACAAATGACTGCTTCATTTGTAGGGTATTTACGGGCATTTCTTGCTAATAAATTCGAACTATTCATCAACATCTCTCCCTTTTAACTTCGTTAATTTTTCACTAAACATACCGTGTAACTCCATTAACTCTTGTCTCATTTGCAGTAGCTCCGAAATTTTCGCATCAATTTCTTTCATCTTTTGTTCGCCGTATTCTACTGTCCTTTCTAGCTGTTGGACTCCTGTACGGTCGAAATCAAATAGCAGCACCATCTCCTTTATCTCCTCAAGTGAAAAGCCGTATTTTTTGCCACGAAAGATGAGTTTTAACTTCGCTAATTCTTTTTTCGAAAAGGTTCGTTGATTCGAATGGGATCGACTTGGAGAAAGTAAACCAATCTCTTCGTAGTATCGAAGTGTTCTAGTGGACACATTAAATTGTTTCGCTACTTCTTGGATTGTTTTCACCTTCATCACCTCTTCTAATTTGCTATAGTATAACATTGACGTTAACGTTAAGTTCAACAGAAAATAAGATTTTAATAGAATAAAATAAACGTATTGTAGAAAAAATATCTCAATACACTAACAAAGTGCTTCGATTGACGGAAATACTCTCGGATTTTCGTTATATACTCGCGAATATGCTGTAAATACTCGCGATTCCCATTAAAATACTCGCACTTTTATAGAATTTATTCGCGAATCCCCATCATAAAAAAACCAGCCTCCATTGGAATTGGAGACTGGTTTAGCAATACTAAGTAGTTATTACATTTTTTCAGGTGCACTTACGCCGATTAAACGTAAAGCATTTGCTAACGTAACACGAACAGCATTAATTAAAGCTAAACGTGCTTCTGTTAACTCTTTATTGTCTGGATTTAATACTTTTTCTGCATTGTAGAAGCTGTGGAAGCTCGCTGCTAGTTCTTGAATGAAGTTCGCAACTCTGTGTGGCGTGCGGTGTTTAGCTGCTTCAGCCACAACTTGCGGGAATGAGCCCACTTTTTTCAGTACTTCTTCTTCTTTTTCTGCAGTTAATACATTCAAGTTTTCTAATGAAGCGGCAAAGCCTTGTTCTTCAGCAGAACGTAAAATTGAACAAATACGAGCATGTGCATATTGAGCATAATATACTGGGTTTTCGTTTGATTGAGAAACAGCTAAGTCTAAATCAAAGTCCATATGCGAATCACATGCAGTTTTCACGAAGTAGTAACGCACTGCGTCTAATCCAACTTCTTCAACTAGATCACGCATAGTAACTGCGTTCCCTGTACGTTTACTCATTTTATATTTTTCGCCGTTTTTATAAAGTTGAACCATTTGAATTACTTCAACTTCTAATTTTTCACGGTCGTAACCAAGCGCTTGGATTGCTGCTTTCATACGAGGAATGTAACCATGGTGGTCAGCACCCCAGATGTTGATTAATTTATCAAAGCCACGTTGAATTTTATCTTCATGGTAAGCAATATCAGGCGTTAAGTATGTGAAAGAACCATCTGATTTTTTCAACACACGATCTTTATCGTCGCCGAAAGTAGTTGAACGGAACCAAGTTGCCCCTTCTTGTTCAAATACATGACCATTTTCTTTTAATTTATTTAATGCAACATCAATTTTTCCGTTTTGGTATAACGAAGTTTCAGAATACCAAACATCAAAATTCACGCGGAAGTTTGCTAAGTCATTTTTTAATTTATCTAGTTCTAGTTTTAAGCCATTTTCACGGAAGAAGTTATAACGTTCTTCGTCTGACTTTTCTAAGATTGAGTTACCGTATTGTTCTACAATTTTCCCTGCAATATCAATAATATCTTGACCGTGATAACCATCTTCAGGCATTTCTGCTTCTAAGCCTAAAGCTTGTTTATAACGAGCTTCTAATGAGTATGCAAGATTGTTTATTTGATTACCAGCATCGTTAATGTAATATTCACGAGAAACAGCATAGCCCGCAAAATCTAAAACATTACATAATGAGTCACCAAATGCTGCACCGCGCGCATGACCTAAGTGAAGGTCACCAGTTGGATTGGCAGATACAAACTCCACTTGTACTTTCTCCCCACCACCAGATGTTGAGCGTCCATAGTTTTCACCTTGTTCTTTAACAGCTTTCACAACTTGTGCTAAGAAGTCTTTACGAACAGTAATGTTAATAAAACCAGGTCCAGCGATTTCAACTTTCTCAATATCTGTTCCTTCTGTTGCAAGATTTTCAATAATGCTTTCTGCAATGGCACGTGGTGGTTTTTTCGCTAATTTTGTTAATTGCATTGCAAGATTTGTTGCAAAATCACCATTTGCTTTGTCTTTTGGTGTTTCTAGGTGGATGTTTATTTCATTTGCATCTTCAACTAAACCTGCTTTCGTCACTGCTTGTGCTAAAGCATCTTTAATTGATTGTTGTAATTGTTCTACTGCGTTCATGCTTTTCCCTCCGAATATTGTATGTCCAAATTATATTCTCCAACGGCTTGTCCGCCAATAATTAAATCATAGTTTATATAAAATCTACCTGTTACAGAAGCTTCTTCATTATGTTGATGAGTTAATTGATTTGTTTTCGTAGTGATTGGCAAAGTTCCGAATTGAGTTTCATAATGCCCATTTTCTATTGTCTGCATATTAAATGGAAGTCTCATGTTGACCCCACCATTTCTTAAGATGAGCGCATGATCTCCGTTCATTCTCACAGTTGTACGAATACTTTTCCCGTCCAAAACTTCTTCGTATCGTAAGTACATTTTATCTGTTTTTTGGATAAAGGACCCTTGCAACCACAGCTCATATGATTCAGCCTCTCCATCTGTTGGTATTATGGATGATATAAGTTTTATTTTAACTTGTTTTTCAACATTCATCATACTGCGGTACTTCCCTTCCTTATATAACCTTATTATTATAGGACGATTGGTTGAGATTTATCAAGGAGGAACTTAGAAGCTTGATAATTAATGAGGTTATATCTTTCTCGTTTACGATGAATCAATCTTATTTGTGGCAAAATCGTTCTCTTTTTTGACGGAATCAATCTGATTTATGGCAATATCATTCTCATTTGTGACGGAATCAATCTACTTTGATTTATCAATCCCTTTTGTGACAAGTTCGTTCTAAATTAAGGCAAGATCGAACTGTTTATTGACAAGACCAATAGCATGTCCAAATAAAAAGCACAGAGAATGTATACCATCCCCCGTGCCTTGCTAATTTAATCTCCGTACTAAATTATTTCACCCAACCAAGAATCATCTCGCGAAGTAGTTTACTTGCTGTATTCGCAGTCATTTCCGATGTATCGTAAATTGGTGCTACTTCAACTAAATCAAACCCAACAACATTCACATCGCTACCAGCAATAGCATGGATAGATGCTAATAACTCTTTTGATGTAATACCACCAGCATCAACTGTTCCTGTTCCTGGTGCATGTGCTGGATCAAGAACATCAATATCGATTGTGACATATACATTGCGCCCTGCTAATGTTGGAAGAATCTCTTTTAATGGCTCAAGCACTTCAAATTTTGAAATGTGCATTCCGTTTTCGCGAGCCCATTCAAATTCTTCTTTCATACCAGAACGGATACCGAAAGAATAAACATTTTTTGGACCGATGTGCTCTGCTATTTTACGAATAGGTGTTGAGTGAGATAATGGCTCCCCTTCATAATCAGTACGTAAATCAGTGTGAGCATCGAAATGAATAATTGCTAAATCGTTATACTTTTCATAAACAGCTTTCATTACAGGCCAAGAGACTAAATGTTCTCCCCCCATACCAACTGGAATTTTGCCATCTGCTAGAAGCGTTTTAATGTACTCTTCGATTAAATCTAATGACTTTTGTGCATTTCCGAAAGGTAGCGGAATGTCTCCTGCATCAAAATATTTCACATCATCTAGTTCGCGGTCTAAATACGGACTATACTCTTCTAATCCAATTGATACTTCGCGAATTCGACCTGGACCAAAACGCGATCCCGGACGGTAACTTACAGTCCAGTCCATCGGCATTCCATATAAAACAGCTTTTGATTCTTCATAATTTGGGTGGCTCTTAATAAATACATTTCCTGAATATGTTTCATCAAATCTCATTACATTCACCTACTAATAAATTTTTAATTAACTTTATAAACGACAGTTCGCGATCCTGTTCAGCCGAAAATGGTCTTTATAGCTCTTATAAAGGACGGTTCGCAGCCTTTTCTAAACAGAATTGGTCTTTATAGCCTTTATAAAGTACGGTTCACAACCTTTATTGCCCAGTAATGTCCTTCATCACCATGTTCCCGACAATTCTCGATAGATAACTGCCTTTTTTTGTCCTTGTACCTTTACTACTCTTCCCCAAGACCAACGATAATTTTCAGTATTATTCACTGAAAATTATGAATAAGTCCTATCTTGAAACTTTGTTCGACGAAATTCGTATACAATTTATACATTGTTCATAGAAAAATACGATATTTTTCTCACATTTTGACAAAGTGCTACAATCTATCATTTCCTGACAATCCAAGAAATTATTTTGGCTCCGGAAAAATTATAGTGGTTTTTTGTTAGTTAGGAAAGAAAAAGTTTTCCTGGTAATTCATAACTACAAATCAACTTAGTCTTACATTAAGTTGTCATTTGTATGCATCAATCACCACTTTTTCGGAAATTATCAGATTAAATGATTCATATCAAGTCTATACTATCGTTAATTGGAAAGAATGGGGTGAATATGGTTGAAAAGACGAAGCTATCTTCGTAAAAAAAGACGACAAAAGTGGTTAAAAATTTCAGTATTAACTGTTGTCGGGTTAATATGTGCCTTGGCCGTTGGGCTTTTATCATTGCGTATTTATGCCCAAATTGCAGGAGCCCCGCCTCTTATCATACCAAAAGCATCTGTTTTCTTAGATAGTAATGGAAATAAAATAGGTGATTATTATACAGAAGAAAGACGTTACTGGATTGAACTTGATGAAGTATCACCTTACTTATTAGATGCAACTATTGCAGTAGAAGATAAAGATTTTTATTCACATGGTGGCTTTGATTATTCTCGTATTGCAAGTGCCATTTTAAAAGATCTTAAAACACAAAGCATGGCTGAAGGTGCTAGTACCATTACTCAACAGCTTGCACGAAATTTATATTTGACACTCGATAAAACATGGACAAGAAAAATTAGTGAAGCACTATATGCCTATCGATTAGAGATTTTTTATTCAAAAGATGAAATATTAGAAGGTTATTTAAATACTGTCAATTATGGACATGGTATGTACGGAGTTGAAGCAGCAAGTCAATATTACTTTAGTAAATCTGCTAGTGAGTTAACCTTAGCAGAGTCTGCTATGTTAGCTGGAATTCCAAAAGGACCAAGTATCTACTCACCAATTATTAACTTTGAAAAAGCTACAAACCGTCAGAAATTGATTTTAAGTTTAATGGAAGATCAACAGCTAATAAGTGCAAATGAAAAAGAGCGCGCAATAAGTGAACATATCGCCCTAAAAAATGATGAATGGATTGCCTCTAATAAGGTCGCACCTTATTTTTTAGATACCGTTTGGCAAGAAGCAACACAAATTATCGAACAAAAAGGGTTAAATATTCGTGAAGGCGGTTGGACAATTAAGACAACCTTAAACCAAGCTCATCAACAGGCAGCCGAAGCAGCAATTGAAAAAAATATGCCTGAGAGCGATTTACAAGTTGGTTTTGTAAGTATGGATGTAAATAATGGCTTTGTTACAGCGATGGTTGGTGGACGGGATTATCGAGTAAGTCCCTTTAACCGTGTAACGCAAGCTGCAAGACAACCCGGTTCAACGATAAAACCAATACTATATACAGCAGCTTTAGAAAATGGCTTTTCACCTTTGACTTATTTAGACGTTAGTGAAACGATATTTACTTATGATGGTGGTAGATCTACTTACCAACCGAAAAACGTCAATGGAAAATTCGCTGATAACGCCATGTCACTTGCACAAGCCCTTGCAATATCAGATAACATTTACGCTGTAAAGACATTACAAGAGATAGGCCATAATGATTTCCGTGATATGTTAAAACGATTTGATCTTTCTTATTCATCTGGAGACAACCCTTCAGCAGCACTTGGAACAATTGAAACGTCATTATATGACATGACAAATGCTTATAATATCATTGCAGCCTATGGACAAAAACGAAATGCAACGACGATCCTTTCAATTCAAAATGCAAAAGGTGAAATAATATATGAATATAGTCCACCTGCAGCGGAGCAAGTCGTCTCTGAGCAAGATGCATTTATTATGACTCAGTTAATGACAGGTATTTTTGACCCAGTCTTTAACGATTACTCACCTGCCACTGGTATTTCTTTAAGATCGCGTATGACCCATACTTACGCTGCTAAATCTGGATCTACTGTGAGTGATCAATGGTTAATCGGATTTACACCAAGTTTGACTGCAGGTGTTTGGAATGGATATGACCAAGGAAAAACATTGACTGGTTCAAGTGATTTGACAGCAACGAAGCAAATTTGGATTGAATTTATGGAGGCAGTTAACAAAGGAACTGAAAATGAAGCATTTAAAGTGCCTAGTGGTGTAGAAGGTGTATTAGTAGATATCGAATCAGGAAAACTTGCCACGGACGCTTGCCCTAAACAACGTCTTGTTTATGTAAAAACCCAGGATGTACCTACTGAAAAATGTTCACTCTTTGAAAACGAAGACTGGAATCAATTCTTTAACTTATTTGATATTGAAGGATTTAAAGATATGTTTGGATTCTAATATCAATTATGAAGGAAAATAAAAAATAAAAAAGCTCTCTCTTATTCGGAAATAATACTTTCCAACGTAAGAGAGAGCTTTTTTGGCAATCGAAAGCATGAAAATTATGGGGCATTTGGCTTGGGATTGGTTCAAATGCCGCATAGTTTTCATGTCCATCAATTTGCCAAGGTGTCCTAGTTCATTATTTGAACTATAATGTAAATGTACCCTTTTTCCAACCTAGTTTCAATAAAGGATTAATTGGTAAAGTTAACTGTCACAAATCGTTCAAAATATAGAATAACAATACCCTGAAAAATATTGACAAAACCAACTGATTCCGCTACTAATTATTTTGAAATAATATAACTCAATTCACCTGTAGATCATCTTTTAATTGATCTACACTTCGAACCCACATTTCCTTATTGTGAATTTGCAAAAATTCAGCTAATACTTTCTTTGACTCATCATCCATAAAATCAACTAAAATTCGTCGCTTCATAGATTTGTCCATTTTATTTACATGGTCTGCTAATATTTTATAACCACGTCTTTTCTCACGGTTCACTACCATTTCACACGCTGTAACACCCGCATAGTATGGCCCGTCTTCCTTAAAGTCAATCGTCACCCATACAAGCCAATAAGGTTTACCACCCTCTGAATCGGCACGATCAGTTGTAAATTTGATACCCTTTTCTACAGCACTTTTCGCGTGCATTGCACCGATATCAATAAAGGCATTTTTCTCTTCAATATCAATAAATAAAGGCGTGACATTTTCTAGAGATAAAGAACCTATGCCAAACCCTTTATGTCCATCTGTTGGATCATTTTTTATTATCGTAAAGCCTATTTTTTGTTTTGGTTTTTCTTCGCTTGTCATTGTAAATCCCTCCATCTAAGCCTATTATAATGAATATACACTAATTATATCCACTAAGGAGGATGCAACATGCCAATCGTAACTGTAAAATTACTTGAAGGTCGTACAGATGAACAAATTAAAGCTCTAGTTGAAAAAGTAACTGAGGCAGTGGTAGAAACAGTTAATGCGAAACCAGAAGCTGTTACAGTAGTTGTTGAAGAAATGGCTAAAAATCGATACGCTACAGGTGGCGTAAGAGCTAGCGATAAATAAAATAAAAGAGAATCCTCACGTTAGACGAAGGATTCTCTTTTATTTTGGAATCTTACAGATTAAATAAATAAAATTTCTTTCGGATAGTACACTTTATAATCTACTTTAATATTATTTGCCATTGCGGACACGATATGTGATTGCTCCGAAAGTTCTCGAATTTCCCCGCTTGGCATCTCTAAGTAGATTGGTTTTTTCGTTGATTTTGTACCAGGACGGTAGAAATCATAGGGTAAATCAGATGTTGAATCTGGTTTTACATAATATTCTGGATCGAATCCATGTGCTCTAACCTGCTCGATTAACCAAGCATATCGTTCTGGCTCTTCTTCAGGATTCAAATCTACATGGGCAAACAAATCTCGATTAATAAATCTCCTACATAAATCTTTTAGAATGGTATCCTCTTCATCCATCCAAAACTGGAAATATGCAAGCAGAATATTTTCATCTAGAGCTAAATAGTCTTTCAAACTCACGTTATTTTCAAAGAAGGCTTGGAAATGAACCGGTTCAAATTTAAATTGGTATCCTTCTTCATATAATTTTTTTACTCGTTTTAAAATATTATTTAAAATTGACTCTGCACTACGGGAAACAGGATGGAAATAGATTTGTAGATACATCTGATATCTAGACATAATATAATCTTCTATCGCATGCATACCTGAAGCTTTGAAGACAATTTGTCCTTGTCTTGGGCGTATAACCCGTAATATTCGTTCCATATCAAAATGGCCATAACTAACACCTGTAAAATAAGCATCCCGTTGTAAGTAATCCATTCGATCCGCATCTATTTGGCTCGAGATGAGGCTAACAGCAATATTATTTGTATAGTTTTTTTCAATTACTAATGCGACTCTTTCAGGAAAATCCTCAGACACCTTTCTCAAAATCGCATTCACTTCCGTGTTCCCTAATAAGATTAGTCTCGTATAATATTCATGGTCTGTGTGGAACACATTTTCAAATGCATGAGAAAACGGACCATGCCCTAAATCATGAAGTAAAGCAGCGCATAAAACAACTAATCGCTCACTCTCATCCCACTCTGGTCGCCCACGAAATACATCATCTACAATACGTCGAACAATTTCATAGACCCCTAGTGAATGATTAAAACGGCTGTGTTCTGCTCCATGAAACACTAAATAGGAAGTGCCTAGCTGTTTAATTCTACGTAATCGTTGAAACTCTTTTGTACCGATTAAATCCCAAATGACTTGATCGCGCACATGAACATAGCGGTGCACAGGATCCTTAAATACTTTTTCTTCTACTAGCTTAGAATTAGCGTAATTACTCACTGTCCACACCTCACTCCCACAATCTTACTCTTATTATATGTGAGATTTGAAATAATTACATCAAACTCTATTTATTTCATAAACAGAAAAATAAAAAAGGGGTAGTATAGATAGTTCAGCTTTCTATACTCCCCTACTTTTTTATTCAAATACTTTTGTTTCTAAGTTATTTAGTAGTCACAATCCTTGAAACATAAGATCCGTCTCAAAAGGACTGTTACTGACCTCTTTCTCGGATATTAACCTTTTAACTTTGCTTTTACTTTTTCCATTAACTCTTCTTCAGTTAATGCATTAACAGGTCTACCATTTACAAAAGTAAATGTTTTTTTACGCCCTGGTCCACAATATGAATGACAGCCTATTTCAAATGTTGCATTTGGATCTAATTCTTTCAACTTTGGAATTAACGTTTTTAAGTTAACGGCCTGACATTCATCGCAAACTTTAAATTCGTTTGCCATATTGTCTACAACCCTTTCTATTTGAATATATACGAGTCTTATTATTAACTAAATGCTATTTTATCTTAAAGAATATAAGGCATTCAAGCAAAAAACAGACATATCCGTCAAAGGTCTGAATGCACTATTTAAAAAATACTATAATTTTTTACTATTAACCTAAACAATATGAATATTTTTCTAATTTATTGGCGAGTATACATATTGAACAAATAAAACTATTAACATCACAGGAGGTTAAACAATGGTCAAAATTAGACAAGATGCTTGGCTAAAAGAAAACGATGAACTATTAGCTGAAGCGGTTTTACGTCACGTTAAAGAAGGTAGTACTCAATTAAATGCTTTTGAGGAAGCTGGAGATGCGTTAAATCGTACAGCGGCAGCATGCGGTTTTCGCTGGAACGCCGTTGTCCGTCGTTTATATGAAAAAGAATTAGCAGAAGCTAAAAAAGAAAGAAAAGAGAGAATGAGAGTACTAGGTGTTAACGGTAGACGCCGTAGCCAAGGTGTTTATTTACTACCATCTACTACACAAACTACAAGTAGTAATGAAGAAGTAAAATCTATTCCTCTGTCAGCTCTTAATCTAGATATAGTCATTGCTTATTTATTACGCTTACAACATAATGGTGGCTCTGACAATGAAGCTACTAAATGGCGTCAAGTTGCAAATGCAGCTACAGAGAAAATTAAAGAGCTAGAGAGAAAGATTTCCTCACTAGAATCAGAAAACCGCGCAATTCGCGAAGATTACGAACAATTTGTACAAATTATGAATCGTGCTCGTAGACTTGTAACATTAGAAGAAGACGAACAACGAATTGCACCCGTATTCAAAATGGAGAAAAACGGTAATCTGGTAGCAAATTATGCAACTAGTAATAACGATCTCGGTAAAGAAAATGTGGATGTGCCTCATTAAGCACATCCTTCTTTTTTATCATCCTACTGATTTGGTAAAAGCATTTTCTTATTTCGTTCGAAAACTCGATTTAAATAAAATGCATAGTACTCTGTTTCTTTTTCATTTAGGTTTTGCAGATTCATATCTCCATTGGATAGCATAAACTTTTGCAGATTTGCCACCGTTTCAAAAACAGTCATTTCTTTGTTTAACAATTCACTTAAACTTGCCATTACAGAGGGCTTAATCTCTGGATAGATAAATTTCGTTTTTTCACCTTTTAAACTGATTTGGTAAAAATCTCTTATCAGTTCTGCACGTTCACTTCCACTACCTTCAATACATAAATAGATTTGCACTGCAATTCCTTGTCTAATTCGCCGCTGTGAAATTCCTGCAAATTTTCTACCTTCTATACTTAAATCATATGAACCCGGACAATAAGATCCAACAATTTCGTAAGCTTTTATCTCTGAAGCTACTTCTGGGAATAAATATTTAATTAGGTTAACCATTGCCTCATAGCCATCATTAATACTGATTGCATGGTCCTTCTCAGGTAAAACGAGTGAGATATTTAATACACCAGAATCTAATACAACTGCAAGGCCACCTGAGTTCCTTACAATAGAATGGTACCCTCTTTTTTCTAATAAACTTATACCTTCTAGCACATAAGGTAATCTATGATCTTGTATTC
>Ga0182747_1001643_pt1 | contig 16921 bp, 15 predicted proteins | sample eDN3rd30CBELigBY_FD_128526 | JGI IMG/M metagenome (GOLD analysis project Ga0182747, IMG submission 128526) | Enriched backyard soil microbial communities from Emeryville, California, USA - eDNA 3rd pass 30_C BE-Lig BY (version 2) (version 2) | ecosystem: Environmental > Terrestrial > Soil >...
GCGAGCTTCGCGGCCGCGACCTTCGTCGCCGCGCCCCCCGTGCCGACGCCCGCCTCGCCGATGTCGCCGAACGCGATCTGGTCGAGCTCGTCGTCATGCGCGACGTGATCGACGCGCACCGCGCCGGGATCCGACGGCGGCCGCGTGTAGAGCGCGTCGACGTCGGAAAGCAGCACGAGCACATCGGCCTGCACGAGGACGCTCACGAGCGCCGCGAGGCGGTCGTTGTCGCCGAAGCGGATCTCCTGGGTGGCGACCGTGTCGTTCTCGTTGACGATCGGTAGCACGCGCAGCCCCAGGAGTCGCTCGAAGGCCCGGCGGGCGTTCGAACGGTTCGTCGGATGCTCCATGTCGCCGGCGGTCAGCAGCAGCTGGCCCGCGAGGATCCGGTAGCGGTCGAGGCTCGTCTGGTAGCGCCACATGAGGACGTTCTGCCCCACCGCGGCGGCCGCCTGCTGCGTCGCAAGATCGCCCGAGGCGCGGATGTTGCCCTCGAGGCCGAGGAACGGCTTCGCGCTCGCGATCGCGCCGGAGCTGACGAGGATCACCTCGGAGCCGCGCGCATGCGCCTCGGCGAGCGCGTCGACGAGCGTGTCGATCTGCCCGACGTTGTCCCCCGTGACGCTCGAGGAGCCGACCTTGACGACGATGCGCTGCGCCCGCGGGATGTCGGCATGGCGCTCGACGATGGACACCTGCGGCGTCGGGCCGGTCAGCGGCGCATCACTCGTCATCGTCGCTCCAGTATCCCGCCTCGCGCTCGGCCTCCAGCTCGGCACGCGCCGCCGCCTTCGCGTCCATCCAGGCGTGGTACTCCTCCTGGCGCTGCTTCGTGGTGCGCCGGCCCGGACCGCCGTCGAGGCGGGTGTCGGTGCCGCGCGGGCTCTGGATCAGCTCCGCGGCGCTCGTCAGCGTCGGCTCCCAGTCGAACGTGACCTCGCGGTTGCCCCGCCCGATCTTGACCGTCGCGCCCGGCGTCGCGCCGACGCGGAACAGCTCCTCCTCGACTCCGAGCTTCGCGAGCCGGTCCGCGAGGTAGCCGACCGCCTCGTCGTTGTCGAAGTCCGTCTGGGCCACCCAGCGCTCGGGCTTCGCGCCGAGGACGCGGTACAGCGTCGTCGTGCCGCCCTCGACGCGGATCTCGAAGTCCTTCGCGTCCACCGCGCGCGGGCGCATGACGAGCCGCGGCCGGTCGACCGACGCCGCCGCCTTCGCCTCGCGGTCGGCCGCGACCAGCTCGGCGAGCGCGAAGCTGAGCTCCCGCAGCCCCGCGTGCGACACCGCCGAGATCTCGAACACGCGGTAGCCGCGCGCCTCGAGGTCCGGCCGGACGAAGTCGGCGAGCTCGGCGGCCTCCGGCACGTCGATCTTGTTGAGCGCGACGAGCTGCGGGCGCTCCAGGAGCGGCAGCTGTCCCTCCGGCACCGGATACGCGGCGAGCTCCGCGAGGATCGTGTCGAGGTCCGAGATCGGGTCGCGGCCCGGCTCCAGCGTAGCGCAGTCGAGCACGTGGAGCAGCGCCGAGCAGCGCTCGACGTGCCGCAGGAACTCCAGGCCGAGGCCCTTGCCCTCGCTCGCGCCCTCGATGAGGCCCGGCACGTCGGCGATCGTGTAGCGGGTCGCGCCCGCCTCGACGACCCCGAGGTTCGGGTGCAGCGTCGTGAACGGGTAGTCGGCGATCTTCGGCTTCGCGGCGCTCATCGCGGCGATGAGGCTCGACTTGCCCGCCGACGGGTAGCCGACGAGCGCGACGTCCGCGACCGTCTTGAGCTCCAGCAGCACCTCGCCCTCGAACCCCGGCGTGCCCTTGAGCGCGAAGCCCGGCGCCTTGCGCTTCGCCGTCGCGAGCGCCGCGTTGCCGAGGCCGCCCTGGCCGCCCGCCGCGACGACGAAGCGCTCGCCCGGCGTCGCGAGATCCGCGAGCAGCACCCCCTCCGCGTCCTTCACGACGGTACCGACCGGGACGGACAGCAGCGTCTCGGCGCCGTTGGCACCGTGACGCAGATCGCCCGCGCCGGCCGCGCCGTTGCCGGCCTTGCGATGCGGCGCGAACTTGAGGGTCAGCAGCGTCGTCTCCTGCGGGTCCGCCACGAGCACGATGTCGCCGCCGTCGCCGCCATTACCGCCATCGGGCCCCGCGAGCGGCTTGAACTTCTCGCGCCGCACCGACACGCAGCCGTTGCCGCCGTCCCCCGCGGCGAGGTGGAGCGTCACCTGATCGACGAACTGCGCCATGACGTTCTCGCTCCTGTGGCTGCGGAATGCGAAAGCGCGGCGCGTCCGATCAGGACGGCCGCGCTTTCCGCGGTGCTACTGCGCCGCGACGATGTTGACGACCTTGCGGCGACCCTTGGCGCCGAACTCGACCGCACCGGCCTCGAGCGCAAACAGGGTGTCGTCCTTGCCGATCCCGACGCCGGCACCGGGGTGGAAGTGGGTGCCGCGCTGGCGGACGAGGATCTCGCCGGCCTTGACGACCTGGCCGCCGAAGCGCTTGACGCCGAGGCGCTGCGCGTTGGAGTCGCGGCCGTTACGGGTGGAGCTTGCGCCCTTCTTGTGTGCCATGCGTGCTCAGCCCCTTACGCGATCTTCGTGATCTTGACGCGGGTGAGGTCCTGGCGGTGGCCCTGACGCTTCTTGTACCCGGTCTTGTTCTTGAACTTCTGGATGACGATCTTCGGCCCGCGCTCCTCGCGCACGACCTCCGCCTCGACCTTGACCTTCGCGAGGCCCTTGGCGTCGCTCGTCACCTTGTCGCCGTCGACGACGAGCACGGCCGGGAGGGCGATCGTCTCGCCGACGTTCGCCTTCTGGCGGTCGAGCACGACGACCGTGCCGACCTCGACCTTTTCCTGCCGCGCACCTGCGCGGACGATCGCGTACACCATTGGTGGTCCTCTTCTTGGAAGCCTGACTCGTGTCGCACGCGGCGGTAGCCGCGGACACCGACGTTCAATCATACGCGACGCCCGTCCCCCGAGCAAACGCGCCTCGCCGTGCCGGAAAACGTGCGACCCGCGCCCGATTCGAGCCTGAGAACGCCGTCCTCCCACCAAGAATCGCACAGTTCGCGTCGACGCAGCGGGGATGGGACGAAGATGAGGGGGTGATCCTCATCGACCCGCCGATGTGGCCCCGGCACGGCACGCTCTGGGGCCACCTCGTCAGCGACACGTCGCTGACCGAGCTGCACGACTTCGCGCGGCGGGCCGGGATCCCCGAGCGCGGCTTCGATCTCGACCACTACGACTACCCGCTCGAGCGCGAGGCGGCGCTCCAGCAGCTCGGCGCGACGCTCGTCAGCGCGAACGAGCTCACCCGGCGGCTCATCGCGAGCGGGCTGCGCGTGCGCGCGCGGGATCGCTAGCGCCGCACCCCCACCGGGCGCGAGGCCCGGATCGTGAGCACGCTAGTCGCTCTCGGCGGGCGTCACCGGCGCCTTCGTCGACGCGCGGCGCCGCCGCGGCTTCGTCGGCGCCGCCTCGGCAGCGGGCGCCGGGGCGCCGGCGACCGCGGGGGCGACCGCGTCGAGCGCGGCGGTGATGGCGGCCTCCGGGTCGCCACCCTTCGAATCGCCTTCGGCCCGCTCAGGCAGCGCGACGTCCTGCGCGGCCTCGTCCGCGTGGATCGTCGACTTGGCGATCTTGGACAGCGCGTTGCGCACGTCCTCCGTGATCGCGTGCGTGCCGGCGGAGCCGACGCCGTTCTTGACGCCGCTCGCGCCGCCCGCGGCACCGCGACCCGAGCGCTTGCGCGTGCCCCCGTCCGCGGCCCGGTGCTTGACGACGGGGTCGTGGTGGATGACGACGCCGCGGCCCGCGCACACCTCGCACGGCTCGGAGAAGGTCTCGAGCAGTCCGAGCCCGATCTTCTTGCGCGTCATCTGCACGAGCCCGAGCGACGTGACCTCGGCGACCTGGTGCTTCGTGCGGTCGCGCGACAGGCACTCGACGAGCCGGCGCAGCACGAGGTCGCGATTGTTCTCCAGCACCATGTCGATGAAGTCGACGACGATGATCCCGCCGATGTCGCGCAGCCGCAGCTGCCGGACGATCTCCTCGGCGGCCTCGAGGTTGTTCTTGGTGACCGTCTCCTCGAGGTTGCCGCCCTGGCCGACGAACTTGCCGGTGTTGACGTCGACGACCGTCATCGCCTCGGTGCGATCGATCACGAGCGAGCCGCCGGAGGGCAGCCACACCTTGCGCTCGAGCGCCTTGTCGATCTGCTCGCTGACCCGGAACTCGCCGAACGAGTCGGTGCCCTCGAAGCGCACGACGCGCTCGAGCAGATCGGGCGCGACGGCGCTCAGGTAGTCGGTGATGATCTCGTGCGCGTCCTCGCCCTCGATCACGAGGCGCTGGAAGTCCTCGTTGAAGACGTCGCGGACGATCTTGACGAGCAGGTCCGGCTCGGAGTGCAGCAGCGCCGGCGCATTCGCCGTCTCGACCGCGTGCTGGATGTGCGCCCACTGGTTCGTCAGGCGCTGCACGTCGAGCGTGAGCTGCTCCTCCGTCGCGCCCTCCGCGGCGGTGCGCACGATGACGCCGGCCGACTCCGGGAGCACCTCCTTGAGGATGCGCTTGAGGCGGGCGCGCTCCGTGTCGGGGAGCTTGCGCGAGATGCCGGACATCGAGCCGTTCGGCACGTACACGAGGTAGCGGCCGGGCAGCGAGATCTGCGAGGTGAGACGGGCGCCCTTGTGCCCCACAGGGTCCTTCGTCACCTGCACGAGCACGCGATCGCCGGGCTTGAGCGCGAGCTCGATGCGCTTCGCCTGCTGCTTGCCGCGACCCTCCTCCTCCGCGTTGGCCTGCGCGGCCTCCCAGTCGACCTCGCCGGAGTAGAGCACGGCGTTGCGACCGCGCCCGATGTCGACGAACGCCGCCTCCATCGACGGCAGCACGTTCTGCACCCGCCCGAGGTAGATGTTCCCGATGAGGGACGCCTCCTGGCTCTTGGCGACGTAGTGCTCCACGAGCACGTCATCCTCGAGGACGGCGACCTGGATGCGGTCGAACTTGCTGCGCACGACCATGGACCGGTCGACCGCCTCGCGCCGGGCGAGGAACTCGCTCTCGGTCACGACGGTGCGCCGGCGGCCGTCGGAGCGGCCGTCGCGCCGGCGCTGCTTCTTGGCCTCCAGCCGCGTCGAGCCCTTGACGCGCTGCGGCTCGGTGATCGGCTCGGGGGCGGCGCGCTGCTGACGCTGGCGCGGCTGCTGCTGCGACTGGGCCGGCTCCGCGTCGCCGTCGCCGCGGCCGCGGCGCCGGGTGCGGCTGCGGCGCGAGCCCGAGGGCGCCTCCCCGTCGAGCTCGTCGAACTCCGGGAGCTCGGGCGCCTGCGGCAGTGGCGGCGGCGCCATGAACAGCAGCGATACGGGGGAAACGCTCGGGGTGGTCTCGTCCACCGGTACTCCTCGCCGGGCCGCGTCGCGACACCGGTACGCTCGTGCGCGGTCCGCGTGGCGCGGACCCTCGCGCAAATCTGTGAGGTCTCGACCCTGGTCTCGACACGGCCTGCGGCCGACTCGATCCGCGGTGGGGACCGATCTTCGGAACTGGCTATCCGACTGCCGCGGCATGGGCCGCAACCTGGTCCGGTATGCCCGGAAAGCTTGGTTCCAGCATTATCGCACGACCCGTCGAGATAATGGCGACGTGACCCAAGCCCACGCGCGTCGACCCTGGTTGCTCCTCGTCGTCCTGCTCGTGTCGGGCGTCGCCGGTCTCTGGGCGGCGATCGCGCTCACGCTCGATAAGTTCGCAGTCCTCATCGACCCGAACGCCGACCTCGACTGCAACTTCTCGATCATCGTGCAGTGCGGCGCGAACCTGCAGTCGTGGCAGGGCTCGGTGTTCTTCGGGGTGCCGAACCCGATCTGGGGGCTCATGGGCTGGGTCGCACCGATCGTCGTCGCGGCGGCGCTCGTCGCGGGGGCGCGCTTCGCGCGCTGGTTCTGGCTGCTGTTCAACCTCGGCATGGCCGGGGCGCTCGCGTTCTGCATCTGGCTCATGGCCCAGTCGATCTTCGTGATCGGCACGCTCTGCCCCTGGTGCATGCTCACCTGGGCGGCCGCGATCCTCGCGTTCTGGACCGTGACGTTCTACAACCTGAAGGCCGGGCACTTCGGGCGCTGGGGCCGGCGCGGCGGCGCGGCCCTCTACAGCTGGGCGCCGCTCATCGCGGTCGCGAGCTACCTCGTCATCGCGATCATCGCGCAGCTGCGGCTCGACGTCATCGGCTACCTCTAGCCCGTCCTCGCATGAACCTCGGCGCCCCCGACGACCGCGACGCACTGCGCGCGATCGAGCGGGAGACCGCCTACGCGGAGTGGCTCGCGCGGGCGAGCGGGCAGCGACGCAGCCGCGAGCGCGCGCTCGACGTGCTGCGAATCCTCGACCTCGACCCGCTGCCGCCACTCCTCGGCGTCGTCGGGTCCAAGGGCAAGGGCACGACCGCGCTCGCCGCGAGCGCGCTGCTCAGCGCGAGCGGCCTGCGCGTCGGCACCGTCTTCAGCCCGGGCCTCTCGTCGAACCGCGACCGGCTGCGCCTCGACGGCGTGAGCATCGAGGAGGCCCCGTACGACGCGGTCCTCCGCGAGGTGCGCGATGCGGCGCTCGCGACACCCGCTCGCGACGACGGCTACCTCTCCCCCGTCGGGTTCTTCCTCCTCGCCGGGCTCCGACACTTCACGCGCGCCCACTGCGACGTCGTCGTCGTGGAGGCGGGCATCGGCGGCGCCAGCGACGAGATCTCGCTCCTGCCGCTGACGGGGCTCGCCGTCACGGAGATCTTCCTCGAGCACCAGGCACTGCTCGGCGACACGCTCGCCGAGATCGCGCGCGACAAGGCCGCCGCGGCGACCGTCGGCACGCGGTTCATCGACCTGCTGCGCCAATCGCCGGAGGCGACGCGGGAGATCGTGACGCGCGCGAGCGCCATCGGTGCGACGGCGCGCATCATCGACGCCGACGAACGCGATGGCGCCGACCCTGCGGCGGCCGGCCCGCGCGGATTCGGGGCCCGCAACACGGCCCTCGGGATCGCCGCGGCCGACGACCTCCGCGCGGCCATGGGCCTCCGGCCCGCCCCCGGCACGTCGCGCCGCGCCGTCGCGGCACGGGTCCGCATGCCGGGCCGGCTCAGTCTCCACCGCAGCGGCGGCGCTCGCGTGCTCGTCGACGCCGCGATCACCAAGGACGGGCTGGACGCCGCGCTCGCCGAGGCGCGCCGCGAGTTCGGCGGGGACCCGCACCGCGTGCTCGTGTCCATCCCCGCCGACAAGGACCTCCGCGGGTTCCTCGCGGCCCTGGCCGACCTGCCCTCCGAGCGGGTATTCGTCGACCTGCCGGAGACGCACCTGCCCTACCCGGCGCACGCCGACTGGCCGTACGCGTGGAGCGACATGACCCGGATCGGGTCGCTGCTCGACGCGCCGACCGTCCTCGCGGTCGGGACGGCCATCTTCGTCGGCGGGGTCGTCAGCACCCTCGGCGTCGACACCGACCGGCTGTACGACGCGGCGGCGCTGCGTCAGGCCTGACCGCCGGCCCGCGCCATCCCGTCAGCGAGCGGGCGGGAACCAGAGCGCGAGCTCGCGCTCGGCCGACTCCGGCGCGTCGGACGCGTGGATGAGGTTCTGCGTCACCGTCGTGCCCCAGTCGCGACCGAGATCGCCACGGATCGAACCCGGAGCCGCCGCGGTCGGCTCGGTCGAGCCGATCATCGAGCGCACGCCCTCGATCACGCGATTGCCCGTGACGCGGATCGCGACGACGGGACCGCTCAGCATGAACTCCACGAGCGGCTCGAAGAACGACTTGCCCGCGTGCTCCGCGTAGTGGTCCTCCAGCAGTTCCCGCTCCGGCTCGAGCATCCGGATATCGACGAGCTGATACCCCTTCGCCTCGATACGACGGAGGATCTCGCCGGTCAGATTTCTCGCGACCCCATCGGGCTTCACGAGGACGAGCGTCTCCTCCACTGGGCTCATGCGGCGATTCTCCTAGACGTTCGACGGGATGGGCGCGCGGTCCGTCTTGGCGCCGCGCCAGAGACACCATACCCACAGTGCCAGGGCGCCTCCCGCCACGACGAGCAGCGTGATCCCGGCGCCGACGTCGCGAAACAGCAGCAGGACGCCGCCCGCCACGAGCACCGCGTGCACGAGCCAGCCGATGCCGATCGCGATCGCCGCGCGACGACGCACCAGGCCCGCGCCCACGACGCACAGCACGATGAGCGCGCCGCCGAGCCCGAACGCCGCGCCCGGCTCCAACCAGCGCAGCCCGAAGGCGGTGAAGGCGACGAAGATCACGATGAACACGTCGAGGCCGAGCACGATCGCGACGAGCTTCGGGGTCAGCAGGTTGCGCTGGATGTCAGTCATCGAGTTCCGCCAATCTGAGCACATCGCCCACGAGCGTGATGGACCCCGCGACGACGACCGCGCGGCGCGGTGCCTCGGCCGCCCACGCCTGCGCGGCGCGCAGCGCCTCGGCCACGGGCAGCGGCGGCTCGTGCGGGATGTCGGTCGCGTCGAGCAGGTCCGCGATCTCCTCCCCCGACAGCGCCCGCTCCGAACCCGACGCCGTCGGATACCAGCGCGAGGCGACCGGCGCGAGCTCCGCGATGACCCCCTGCGCGTCCTTGTCCGCGAGGATCCCGACGACGAACGCGATCTCCTCGAACGCGAAGTACTTCGCCAGCGCCTCGGCGAGTGCGTGCGCCCCATGCGGGTTGTGCGCCGCGTCAACGATCACCGCCGGGTCCGAGGCGAGGATCTGCAGACGCCCCGGCGACGACGCCTGCTGCAGACCGTCCGCGAGGACCGCCGGCACGAGCGGCTGCTTGCCGCGGCCGAGGAAGGCCTCGACCGCCGCGATCGCGAGCGCCGCATTATGCCCCTGGTGGTCGCCGTAGAGCGGCAGATACAAGTCCTCGTAGCGGCCCGCGATCCCGCGCACGGTGATCGACTGCCCCCCGACCGCGACCTCCGCGGACTCGAGCGCGAACGACTCCGGCTCCGCGTGCAGCACCGACTCCGTCAGCGCCACCGCGCGCACGATCTCCGCGAACGCCTCCGGCTCCTGGCTCGCCGAGACGACCTCCGCGAGCGGCTTGATGATGCCCGACTTCGTCCGGGCGATCTCCCCGACCGTCGACCCGAGAAACCGCGTGTGGTCGAGGGCGACCGGCGCGAGGACCGCGACCTGACCGTCCGCGACGTTCGTCGAATCCCACTCACCGCCCATCCCGACCTCCAGGATCGCCACATCCACGGGCGCATCCGCGAACGCGGCGAACGTGAGGAGCGACAGCGCCTCATACATCGTCAGCGGCGCCTCGCCGGCAGCCTCCAGCTCCGTGTCGACCATGAGCAGGTACGGCTGGATGTCATCCCAGTTCGCCACGAGCCGCTCGTCCGAGATCGGCTCCCCGTCGATCATGATCCGCTCGTTCAACCGCACCAGATGCGGACTCGTCATCAGCCCCGTGCGCAGCCCATAGGCGCGCAGGATCGACTCGATGATGCGGGCCGTCGTCGTCTTGCCGTTCGTCCCCGTGATGTGGATGACGGGATAGGCGCGCTGCGGCTCACCGAGCAGATCCGCGACCCGGCGCGTCGGCTCCAGCCGCGGCTGCGGCGCCGACTCGCCGAGGCGCTCGAGCAACTCCTGCGTGACGCGCGCGGCGTCGGCGGCGTAATCGGTCATGAAGCTGCTTTCGTCACGCGGATCTCCGAGTCACCATCGCCGATCGAGACCTCGACCGCAAGCGTCTCCCCCGCGATGAGCGCCTCATGCGCGCGCGCCGCCGCCGCATCCGCCGCAGGCAGCGTCAGCGCGAGCGAGATCCGGTCCGCGACGTCGAGCCCCGCGGCCTTGCGCGCGTCCTGGATCTGACGGATCAGATCCCGCGCGCGCCCCTCCGCCTCCAGCTCCGGCGTCGTCGTCGTGTCGAGCACGACGAACCCGCCCGTCCTCAGGAACGCGATCGCCGAAGCCGGATCCGCAGCCTCCAGCGTCAACTCGTACTCGCCCGGAAGGAGCTCCACGCCGCCCGCGCTCACCCGATCGTCCGCGAGCCGCCAGTCGCCCGTCTTCGCCGCGGCGATGACGTTCTGCACCTCGCGGCCGATGCGCGGACCGAGGGCGCGCGCGTTGACGTCGAGGCGCCGGGTGATGCCGTAGCCCTCCGCGCTGTCGGCCACGCCGAACGCCTTCACGTTGAGCTCGTCGCGCAGGATGCCCGCATACGGCTCGAGGTCGAGCTCCGAGCCGACGACCGTGATCGACGGCAGCGGCAGGCGCACCCGCAGCTTGCGCGCCTTGCGCAGGCTCAGCCCCGCCGAAGCGATCTCGCGGACCGCATCCATCGTCGCGACGAGCGGGGCGTCCGCCGGGAACGCGGCCGCGTCCGGCCAGTCGGTCAGGTGGACGCTGCGCCCGCCCGTGAGCCCCCGCCAGATCTCCTCCGTCACGAGCGGCAGCAGCGGTGCCGCCATCCGCGCGACCGTCTCGAGCACCGTGAACAGGGTGTCGAAGGCGTCGCGATCCTCATCCCAGAACCGCTCGCGCGAGCGGCGCACGTACCAGTTCGTCAGCACGTCGGCGAAGTCCCGCAGCGCCTCCGCCGCGAGCGGCGAGTCGAGGGCGTCGAGATGCCCCGTGACCGTCTCCAGTGTCTCGCGCGTCTTCGCGAGGATGTAGCGGTCGAGCTCGTTGTCGCTGTCGGTGCGCCACGTGCCCCGCACGCCCGCCGCGTTCGCATAGAGGGTGAAGAAGTAGTACGTCGACCACAGCGGCAGCAGCAGCTCCCGGACGCCGCCGCGGATCCCCTCCTCCGTCACGACGAGGTTGCCCCCGCGGATGACCGACGACGACATGAGGAACCAGCGCATCGCGTCCGAGCCGTCCCGGTCGAAGACCTCCTGAACGTCCGGGTAGTTGCGCAGCGACTTCGACATCTTCTGTCCGTCGTTGCCGAGCACGATGCCGTGGGAGATGACGTTGGAGAACGCCGGCCTGCCGAACAGCGCGGTCGACAGGACGTGCATCACGTAGAACCAGCCGCGCGTCTGCCCGATGTACTCGACGATGAAGTCGGCCGGGTTGTGGGTGTCGAACCACTCCTCGTGCTCGAACGGGTAGTGGACCTGGGCGAAGGGCATCGAGCCCGAGTCGAACCACACGTCGAGCACGTCCTCGATGCGCCGCATCGTGCTCCTGCCCGTGGGATCGTCCGGGTTCGGCCGGGTCAGCTCGTCGATGTACGGGCGGTGCAGGTTCGGCTCGCCATCGGGCCCGACCGGCAGCCGGCCGAAGTCGCGCTGAAGCTCCGCGAAGGAGCCGTAGACGTCGATGCGGGGGTAGGCCGGGTCGTCCGACTTCCACACCGGGATCGGGCTCCCCCAGTACCGGTTGCGGGAGATCGACCAGTCCCGCGCATTGCCGACCCACTTGCCGAACTGGCCGTGCTTGACGTTCTCCGGCACCCAGTTGATCTGCTCGTTGAGCGCGAGCATGTCGTCCTTGAAGTCGGTCACACGGACGAACCAGGAGCTGACCGCCTTGTAGATGAGCGGCTGCTTGCAGCGCCAGCAGTGCGGGTACGGGTGGTCGTGGCTCTTGACCTGGAGGAGGCGCCCCGCGTCGCGCAGCGCCTGCGTGAGCGGCTTGTTCGCCTCGTCCCAGCGCTCGCCCGCGACGAGCGGGACGGACGACAGGAAGCGCCCACCGTCATCGAGGCTGAGCACGACGGGGATGCCCGCCGCCGCGCACACGATCTGGTCGTCCTCGCCGTAGGCGGGCGCCTGGTGCACGATGCCCGTGCCCTCGCCGGTCGCGACGTAGTCGGCGACGAGGATCTGGAATGCCTCGGGTCCGTAGGCGTCGGCGTAGAAGCCCCAGAGCGGCTCGTAGCGCAGGCCTGCGAGGTCGGCGCCCGCGATCGTGCGCTCCGCCGCGTCGATCGCGGCGGCCGCGCTCTCGTAGCCGAGCTCCTTCGCGTACGACGCGATCGTGTCGGTCGCGAGCAGGTAGCGGGCGGCGCCCCCCGCCCTCGGGACGACCGAGTAGGCGATCTCCGGACCGACCGCGAGCGCCGCGTTCGTCGGCAGCGTCCACGGGGTCGTCGTCCAGGCGAGGGCGCTGACGCCCGCGAGTCCGAGTGCGGCCGCGCGCTCCCCCACGAGCGGGAACGACACGGTCACGGTCTGGTCCTGCCGCGACCGGTAGACCTCGTCGTCCATCCGCAGTTCGTGGTTCGACAGCGGCGTCTCGTCGTTCCAGCAGTACGGCAGCACGCGGAAGCCCTCATACGCGAGGCCCTTGTCGTGGAGCTGCTTGAACGCCCAGATGACGCTCTCCATGAACGACACGTCGAGCGTCTTGTAGTCGTGCTCGAAGTCGACCCAGCGGGCCTGCCGGGTGACGTAGTTCTCCCACTCCTGTGTGTACGCCAGGACGGAGGCGCGCGCCGCGTCGTTAAACGCCCCGACGCCCATCTGCTCGATCTCGTCCTTCGTCGTGATCCCGAGCTGGCGCATCGCCTCGAGCTCCGCCGGCAGCCCGTGCGTGTCCCAGCCGAAGCGGCGCTGCACCTGCTTGCCGCGCATCGTCTGGTAACGCGGGAACAGGTCCTTCGCGTAGCCGGTGAGGAGGTGACCGTAGTGCGGGAGCCCGTTCGCGAACGGCGGCCCGTCGTAGAACACCCACTCCGGCGCGCCCTCGCGCTGGTCGATCGACGCCTGGAAGGTCGCGTCGCGCTTCCAGAACGCGAGGATCTCCTCCTCGATCGCGGGGAAGCTGGGCGACGGCATGACGCCGTGCTCGTCACGGTGCTCGGGGTAGGTCACTGGGGACTCCGTGGGGATGCGAGGGGTGCTGGGCAGTGCTTCGTCGACTCGTGTTGCACGAGGACGAGAGCAGAACTCCCGCGGTACCACCTCGCTTGCCGCGCCTGCCGGCGCGGCCCCTCCTTGCGCGCGATGTCGGGCGCACCCGCCTGGTTCTACTTGCCTGCCGCGGGCCGCAGCCCGCCGCCGGCGTTCTTCCAGGGACTCCCCGGTGATGGCCGGATCGATGTCTTGCTGGCATTCTACCGGGCCCCACCTCGGGAGTGCGGGCTGAGAGATCGGCGTCGGGCTGGGAATCCGGCATGGCGTTCTCAGCCCGCGCGCGATTTCTCAGCCCAGGGGGAGGTGCAGACCCTGCTCCATCGCCCCCTCGACCGTCCGCAGCACATAGTCGAACCGCCCCACGACGTGCTCATACGTGAAGCGCAGCACCGTGTGCGCCTCGAGCACGAGCCGCGCATCGTGCTCCGCGTCACGGCGACGCTCGGCGACCCCCGAGTGATACGCGTACCCGTCGAACTGCAGCACCAGCCGATCGCCGACGAGCGCATCGACCCGGTGGCCGAGAATCCGGACCTGCTGACGCCCCGGGATGCCGGCGTGCCGCAGCCCGTCGACGGCGATCGTCTCGATGAGCGAGTCCGACAGCCCGGTCACCTCGCGCACGAGCGACCTCGCGCCCAGGTGCGGCGAGCGGACCCGGCACAGGCCCGTGAGCGAGACATGTCCGCGACGCACCGCGGACTCCCACACCACGCGCGCCTCCACGTGCGGCAGGCAGTCGGCGACGTGGCCGAGCAGATCCACGAGTGGCTCCCGGCGCGCGCCCGCGGGACGTCCGATCGCCCGCGAGCGGTGCCAGACGACGCCGTCGTGGCGCACGACGTTGCCGTTGGGCGGTGAGGGTGAGGGTGAGGGTGAGGCTGAGGGTGAGGGTGAGCGGGGAAGGTCAGGGGGTCAGGTAGGCGCGGAGGACGGCGACGGCGGTCGCGGCGTCGTCGACCGTGACGAGAAACTGCTTGCCGCTGCGGCGCGTGACCTCGATCGCGTCGCCCGCGCGCACCACGACCCCGGTGCGCCAGCCGCCGCGGCCGACAGCGCCGCGGATGCCCCAGCCGCCGAAGTCGCGCATCGGGTGCACACCGACGGCGTCCGCGCTCGCGATGTCGGCGAGCGGCACGCGCATGACCGGCAGGCCGAACAGGCCGCGGACCGTGAGCCCCGTCGGGCCAGCCGAGACGCGCCAGCCACCCGTGAGCGCGAGCGCCACGACGAGCAGTGCGGGCACGACGACGATGGGCCAGGCGCGCCCGCTCGAGGCGGTGATGACGACGATCGAGGCGACGATCGAGAACGCGATGCCGGTGCCGATCGCCCAATAGAAGCCGGTCGCGGCGGTCGCCGTCCGCGTCCACGCGGCGAGCTCGCCCGGTGCGAGCACGATGGGCTCGGGGTCGGCGACGGCCCCGGGGTCGCGCATCGGAAACGCTCCGACCATGAGCGCGATTCCGGTGAAGACGAGGCCGACGATCCCGATGAGCAGCGGATATGTCCAGGCGGGCCCCCAGCGGTCGGCCTCCCCCGCGATGTTCCAGTGGACGACGACCTCCTGGTCGAGCGGCTGGAGCGCGACGAGGCTCACGACGACGCCGGCGATCGTGAGGCCGAGCAGTCCGCCCGCGACCCAGAACGCGATCCTCCTGGCCCTGGTCATGCCCGGTACCCCTCCCGGATGAGGGCGATGAGCGCCGCCTCGCCGAGCCCGTGCGTGCGGGCGGCCCGCACCGCGGCACCGGCGGCGTCGCGCACTGCGCCGGCGGCGGCCTGGCCGATCACGACGGCGCCTCGGCCGCGGCGCAGCTCGATGAGCCCGTCGTCGCGCAGTCGCTGGTAGGCGTGGAGCACCGTGTGGACGTTGATGCCGAGCGCGTCGGCGAGGTCCCGCGCGGCGGGCAGCCGCTCGCCCTGCGCAGGGTCGCCGGTTGCGATGCGCGCCGTGATCGCGTCGGCGATCTGGTCGTACACCGGGCCCTCGTTCGGGTCGATCGAAATGAGCACCAGATTATTCTAGTTCATCTAGCGTTATCGGGCTCATGCGAATGCCTCCACGCCGCCGCCGCTCCCGTGCCCCGGACGCGCAGCCTCTATCCTGAGACGACGTTCCCCAGGAGGAATCATGAGCGAGCAGCACCCGCCCGGCACTCCCGCCGAGGGCCCTGACCCGTTCGACGAACTCCTCAAGGGCCTGGTCGAGGAACCCGCCGCACCGCAGCCGGTCGCCCCGGAGCCGTCCGTGCCGAGCTCCGCCGACGTCCCGACCGTCGCATTCACGCCCGTCGAGACGCCACCCGTCGTCCCGCCGTCGGTCGAGCAGTCCCCCGTCACCGCACCGCCGCTCGACGAGCCCACCGTCGCGTTCGCCCCGCCCGCGGCATCCGACGCACCGACGACCGCGTTCCCCGAGCCCATCCCGGCCGCCGGGACCCCGTCCTCCGGTCTCGCGCCGACCGTCGTCATGCCCGGGTCGCTCGACCCGACCGCCGCGACGACGGTGCTCGCGGGCGGCGCCGGCGGCGGCCTGCCCCCGTCGGAGCCGCCACGCGGCGGCGGGTTCCGCGACTGGGACCCGCGCCGCAAGGCGCTCTTCATCACCCTCATCGCCGCGGCCGGCGTGCTGCTCATCGCGCTCATCGTGCTGCTCGTCGTCGTGCTCGGCGGCAGCGGCAAGGACCCTGACCCCGACCCGACGCCGACCCGCACCTCCGCCACCCCCACGCCGACCCCGACGCGCAGCACGCCGACGCCGACGCCCACACCGACCATCAAACCCGCGATCCAGAGCTTCTCAGTCGACACGAACACCGCTGTCTGCGCCGACACGGCGGCCGGAACGACCGTCATGCTGCACTTCGCCTGGACGGTCGTCGGCCCGACGACGCAGATCGCGATCGCGAGCGGCGCGAATGCGGTCGACGCGATCGCGAGCCCCTTCCAGAACAACCTCCCGGCGACCGAGACCCGCTTCCCGATGCCGTTCGGCTGCAACAACGCCCAGCTCACCTACTCGCTCACGGCAGCCGGCCCCGATGGCCAGCACTACAGCGGCGTCGTCACGGTCGTGCGGCAGTACACGCCGCCCGCGCCGGTGCCGAACCCCACCATCAGCTCCTTCAACGTCGTCTACGACGCGGCGTTCGACACCTGCACCACCGATCCCCTCAGCATCGCCAACCCGACGTTCAACTGGGCCACGAACAACTCGACCGAGGTCGCGATCGCAGTCGACCATCTCGCGAGCGCGTTCGACGGCGCGTACACGACGGGCCTGCCGTCGACCGGAAGCGCGACGATGCCGTTCGACTGCACGCTGGACGAGCGCCAGTACACAGTGTCCGCGAAGAACTCCGCCGGCGTCGTCGTCACCGAGTACGTCACCGTCTTCAATCCCGCCGACCCGGGCGGAGACGGTCCAAACGCCTGACCCGGCGTAGAATCATCCGGTCCAACATCTGAGGCACCAAGGGCGCGCGAACGTCCGAGGACACGGTGCCGCTCATACCGAACCGGAGCCGTTCCATGCCGCGCGAGATCCCCGAGAAGCCCGCCCTCGAAGGCCTGGAGGACACCTGGGCTGCGGCATGGGAGCAGGACGGCACCTACCGGTTCGACCGGAGCGCCGCGCTCGCCGCCGGCAAGGACGCCGTCTACGCGATCGACACCCCGCCGCCGACCGCCTCCGGCTCGCTGCACATCGGCCACGTGTTCTCGTACACACACATGGACCTCGCGGCGCGCTTCAACCGCATGCGCGGCAAGCACCTCTTCTACCCGATGGGTTGGGACGACAACGGCCTGCCGACCGAGCGCCGCGTCCAGAACTACTACGGCGTGCGCGTCGACCCGACGCTCCCCTACGATCCCGACTTCACCCCGCCGCTCGAGGGCGGCGAGGGCTCGAGCGGCAAGATGGCCGACCAGGTCCCCGTCAGCCGGCGCAACTTCATCGAGCTGTGCGAGCGGCTGACGGAGGAGGACGAGGTCAAGTTCGAGGAGCTTTGGCGC
>Ga0182747_1001644_pt1 | contig 16920 bp, 20 predicted proteins | sample eDN3rd30CBELigBY_FD_128526 | JGI IMG/M metagenome (GOLD analysis project Ga0182747, IMG submission 128526) | Enriched backyard soil microbial communities from Emeryville, California, USA - eDNA 3rd pass 30_C BE-Lig BY (version 2) (version 2) | ecosystem: Environmental > Terrestrial > Soil >...
CACCAGGCGTGCCAGGTAGCCCTCCATCGCATGGAAAGGCACGCCCGCCATCGGGATGGGGGCGCCATTGGAGGTGCCGCGCTTGGTCAGCGTCAGGTTCAGCAGACGCGCCCCACGCTCGGCATCCTCGTAGAACATCTCGTAGAAATCACCCATGCGGTAGAACAGCAGATGCGGACCGGCCTGGGCCTTCAGCTTTAGATACTGCTGCATCATGGGGGTGTGGTTGGAGAGGTCGGGGGTGGTCATGGGTGAGGCGCTGCCGGGAGGTGGAACGGGGAACTACCTATTATCGTTCAATGGCGTGGGGGTGTCAGGAGCTGGTGAGCGAAAGATCGTGGGTGACACGGATGCTGGAGCCATGCTCTAGAAATCCACCTGGGCCGCCGTGATGCCGAGTGCGGCAGCGATTTTTTCCCGACAGGATTTGCGCAGGCGCGTGCTGTTTTCCTGCTGTGCGTTTTCATTCCATATTTTTTAATCTCGTGATACAAAAAGATTCATGGACGATATTGCGGCTTCTGATCTCAAGGCCATTCTGCACTCCAAGCGGGCCAATATCTATTACCTGGAGCACTGTCGGGTACTGGTCAACGGCGGCCGTGTCGAATACGTTACGGATGCCGGCAAACGCTCCCTGTACTGGAATATTCCGATCGCCAATACCACCAGCGTTTTATTGGGCACGGGGACGTCGATCACGCAGGCTGCCATGCGGGAGCTGGCCAAGGCTGGTGTGTTGGTCGGGTTCTGCGGGGGGGGCGGGACCCCTTTGTTTTCCGCCAACGAGGTCGACGTCGAAGTCGCCTGGCTGAGTCCGCAGAGCGAATATCGGCCCACGGAATACTTGCAGGCATGGGTCGCATTCTGGTTCGATGATCGCCGGCGGTTGTCGGCAGCCCAGGCCTTGCAGGAGGCCCGCATTCGGCGTTTAGGTGAGGAGTGGCGGCAGAAAGGGCTGGCCGAGGCTGGTTTCAACGTCAACTTGGGGCGGCTGGACGGTTTGCTGGAACAGAGTGTGCGCCGGGTGGCGCAGGCGGGCGATACCGTCGACTTGCTGACTGAAGAGGCCCGGCTGACCAAGGCGCTGTTCAAGATGGCTGTCGAGGCGGTCGGCTATGGCGAGGACTTCACTCGGGCCAAACGGGGGACTGGGACCGATCCGGCCAATCGGTTCCTGGATCATGGCAATTACCTTGCCTATGGCCTGGGCGCCACCGCGTGCTGGGTGTTGGGTTTGCCGCATGGTTTGGCGGTGCTGCACGGTAAGACGCGGCGTGGTGGCTTGGTGTTCGACGTGGCGGATCTCGTCAAGGATGCCTGCATCTTGCCGCAGGCCTTTTTGTCGGCGATGAGAGGTGATGATGAACAGCAGTTTCGCCGCAACTGCATCGAGGCGCTGACACGCAGCGAGTCGCTGGATTTCATGATCGATATGGTCAAGGAAATCGCCGTGACGACTGCCCGTAGTGCCGGGCCTGCCGCTCCAGGCCAGGAAGGCAGCGCATGAATGTCTTGCTGGTCTCCCAGTGCAGCAAACGGGCCTTGGTGCAAACCCGTCGGATTCTTGATCAGTTTGCCGAGCGGCGAGGCGACCGGACCTGGCAAACTGCGATCACCCAGGCGGGCCTGGACACTTTGAGGAAGCTGTTGCGGCAGACGGCACGCAAGAATACGGCCGTTGCCTGCCATTGGATCCGAGGCAGGGATCACAGCGAATTGCTGTGGATTGTCGGTGATGCCCGACAGTTCAATGCGGAAGGCGCCGTGCCGACGAACATGACCCAAAGCGATGTCTTGCGGCGTGATGATGAAAACGATTGGCACAGTCTTGGGACAATACGCAAGATCGCTGCGCTGGCCGCACTGTTGCACGATCTGGGCAAGGCGACACAGTCCTTCCAGGATCGCTTGCGTCCGGGATCTCCCCGGGAAAGGAACCGTTATCGTCATGAGTGGGTTTCCGTGCGCCTGTTCCAGGCCTTCATCGGTCGGGATGATGACGCGGCATGGTTGCAACGCCTGGCTGAGAGCGGGCAGGTGGGCGTGGATGGGACGCGTTTCGAGGCTCATTGGTTGGATCATCGGAAAGGCCGCTTGCTGCGCGATGGAAAAGATCCGGCAGCACGTGCCAACAAACCGTTTGCCTCCACAGGTGAGGGCTTGCCTCCTTTGGCTCGGGCGGTGGCCTGGCTGGTGTTGACGCACCACCGTCTGCCGGCCGTGCCGTATAGCTCCTCCGAGCCCACAGATGCGGGCATGTTGTGGCACGGTCGATCACCGCAAGGGATCAACGGTCGTAGTCTGAATGCCGTTTTAAGCCAGGTTGATGCGGATTGGAACGAGCCCTGGGGTGAGGATGCGGGCTTACCTATAAAGAAGCTCGATCTGTATTGGAAGTTTCCTCACGGATTGCCGGTCAGAACACTGAAGTGGCGCCAGCGGGCCGCACGCGTCGCCCGGAGTCTCTTGCAGAACCTGCCTGAGATCGCGGATTGCCTGTCTGACCCCTACGTCATGCATGTGTCGAGATTGGCGTTGATGCTGGGGGATCATCACTATTCGAGCCTGGAAGCTGAGGGGGATCGGACGACTGGGGAACCAGGCTTTCCCCTGTTTGCCAATACCCGGCGTGATACCGGTGCCTTGCTGCAACCGCTGGATGAACACCTGCTGGGTGTCGAACTGCACGCGGGTCGGATCGTGCATTCACTGCCTATCCTGGCGCAGGGCTTGAATCATCTGGTGGGCCATCGGGGTCTGAAGAAACGGAGTGCAAACCCTGCGTTCCGTTGGCAAGACAAAGCGGCCGATCTTGCGGCTGGCGTTCGTTCCCGCGCGGCGGAGCGGGGTGCCTTCATCGTCAATATGGCATCGACCGGCTGCGGGAAAACGTTGGGGAACGCCCGGATCATGAATGCGTTGGCCGATCCGATGCGGGGCTTGCGCTGCGCATTCGCCGTCGGCCTGCGGACGCTGACCTTGCAGACGGGACGCAGCTTTCAAAAAGACCTCGGTCTATCGGATGATGAGTTGGCGATCCGGGTCGGGGGTGCCGCGAATCGCGAGTTGTTCGAGTATTACGCCCAATTGGCGGAAGACAGTGGTTCCGCATCTCGGCAATCCTTGCTGGATGAAATGACGCACGTCATCTACGAAGGCAATGATCGTCATCCGGTGCTGGAGCATCTGGGGAAGGATGCCGGCGTGCGCCGCTTTCTGGCTGCTCCGTTGCTGGTTTGTACCGTCGATCATTTGACGCCGGCTACCGAGGGTCTGCGGGGAGGCCGCCAGATCGTACCCATGCTGCGCCTCATGACTGGGGATCTGGTACTGGACGAGCCGGATGACTTCGACCTGTCGGATCTGCCAGCGCTGACTCGTCTGGTGCATTGGGCCGGTTTGCTGGGGTCGCGTGTGCTGGTGTCTTCGGCAACCTTGCCGCCAGCCTTGGTCCAAGGTTTGTTTATGGCCTATCTGGAGGGGCGGCGCTGGTTCCTGCGCAACCGTGGTGCCCGCCCGACGGAGGCTCGGAATATCTGTTGCCTGTGGATCGACGAGTTTGCCCAAGTCCATGCTGATTGCCCCGATGTCGGGCAATTCAACCAGGCGCATCAGGCTTTTACGGGGAAGCGAGCACACAGATTGGCGGAACAGATGATCCGTCGTCGGGCTCAGCTGCTTCAGCTGCCAGGCTCTTTGGGGACATCGGATCAAGGGGATCGCCGACAGATATTCGCCGGGATCTTGCGGGATGCTGCATTGAGCCTTCATACGCTGCACGGTACCGAGGACCCTCATAGCGGCAAACGAATCAGTTTTGGCCTGATTCGCATGGCAAATATCGATCCTTTGTTCGATGTGGCGTTGGCCCTGTTTCGCCACGGCGCACCCCAGGATGTGCATATCCATCTGTGCGTCTACCACTCCCAGTTCCCGCTATTTTTGCGCTCCCGCATCGAGCATCAATTGGATGCAGCCTTGGACCGACGCCGGGAAGCGGCAGTGTTCGACTTGCCCGACGTTCGGCGGCGTATTGATGCTGTGGAGTCCCGTGATCAGTTATTCGTAGTGTTGGGTTCCCCTGTGACTGAGGTCGGGCGGGATCACGACTATGATTGGGCCGTAGTCGAGCCTTCCTCGATGCGGTCTTTGATTCAATTGGCGGGACGAGTATGGCGCCACCGCCGCGACAGGGCAGCCTCGCAACCCAATCTCCTGGTGTGCGATAGCAATCTGAAGCATTTTGACCGGCCAGGGCAGCCCGCCTTTTGCCAGCCGGGGTTCGAGAGTCTGGACTATCCCTTGGGCCCGCACCGCCTGACAGCACTGCTGGCCCCCTGGCTGGATGGCAATCACTGCCTGCCCATCGACGCGCAGCCTCGGATCCTCTCCCGTGCTGCATCGGATCGCCAGCCTGACGGCAACTTGGTCGACCTCGAGCATGTCCGGATGGAGCATCAGATGTTGCCGCCCGACCCGGCCTATTCGTTGAACGCGACCAGTTTCTGGTTGAGGAAGCATGCGTGGCTGACCGCCTTCTTGCAGCAGGCCCAGCCGTTTCGTCATCAGTCGAGACCTGCCGTGGAGGTGGTCTGGCGGCCCGATGAGGAAGATGAGCTTGGTTTGTACCGGGTGGAGGAGGGCGAGCGGAAGTTCCAGGAACTCTATGTTCGCGTCGATGCCAGTCGGTGTCGCCCTGTGCAGGACTCAGCGGTGCGTGGCGAAGGGATTAGCGGCTGGGGCGTGGATGAAGACTTGAAAAGCTGCATGGAGAGTCAGGCCGAGGAATTAGGCCTGACACTGGATGCATTCGCGCTGAGATACGCACGGGCCAGCCTGCCCGCCAGCGAGCAAGGGTGGCGCTGGCATCGGGCGCTGGGGTTTGCGGTGTGGAGGTGACGGGGATCGCAGATGCAGGAGGCTTTTTTATCCTGGGCTGCCTGTTCGGCAGAAAGATGTACAGGTAAGTAAAGGTCTAATTTTCCTGAGCTACTTAGTGAGCAAGTAGAGAAAGCAGAAATCATACCGGCTGATTGTGCTGCGACTGTTCTTACGTGTATAGTTTGTGTATCTAATCATATTTCATTGTTGAAAAGTTAAGATTTAATTGGTTGATTTTTTGTCTTGCCTGATTCACAATTCATTTGCAGGCCGTTCCATCGGTTTTCGCAGAGCTATAAGGAGTGCCAATGGCTACGTCTTTTGATGCGGATCGCAAACAACAACTACAGGATGCAATCCATCACTTCCTGCAAGGCCGCCTGGAAGCCAAACTCTCAAAGCTGCCGGCAGAGAATCCCAAGCGTGAGGAGCTCACGGCCCAGTACCAGCCTGATGCGTGGCTGGAAGATGCCGCGCGGCGTGTTCGTCAGATCCAGGCGGTCACGCATGCCCTCAAGGCAAACCATCCCGATGCGCGAGGAACGAACCTGTATGTAGAGCCTTCTCGGATGGCGTTGCACACAGAGGTAGGCAGCCATGTACTGGCTATCGGTTTTGAAAGCGATGTAGTGGGCAATGCAGCGGCGCTGGATGTCTACAAGTTCTTGAAGCTGGAAGTTGAGGGCCGATCGCTGTTGGACTGGCTGGTTGCGGATGATCCGGCTGCGCTACGGGCTTTGAGTCACGATGAAGCCAAAGCGCGCGAATGGCAGTCAGCGTTCATCGGCTTGATAGCGGCCCGTGACGAGACGGTGTCGAGTCATGCCCTGGCCAAACAAACATATTGGCTGGTGGGAGAAGATGCTGCCGATGACGAGCAATACCATTTGTTGTCACCCCTGTTTCCCACCTCTCTGGTGCATTCCGTGCATGCGGTCCTGCATGAAGATCGGTTTGGGGATGCAAACAAGGCAGCGCGTGCAGCTCGCCGAGAAAACAAGGAGCACGAAGGGTTCCTTCGAGACTATCCAGCGCTGGCTGTGCGTAAGCTGGGAGGCACCAAGCCACAGAATATCTCTCAACTGAATTCTGAACGTGGGGGGGTGAATTATTTATTGGGCTCCCTTTCCCCTCAATGGGATTTGAATGTGCCTCGCCGGATGTGGGGGGTGACCTCCGTCTTTGGCCCAGTATTCATGCGGCATGGTGACGTTCGTGCAACGCTTCGGGGATTGCTGGGGTTTCTGCAGAAAAACCCGCCTGCCAATGTAGAAACTCGCAACCGGGTGGATGCCCATGTAGACAGCTTGATCGACGAGCTTGTCGACATGGCAGGCGTGATCCGCTATAGCTTACCCAGGGGCTGGACGGCTGACCCTCGCTGCGCTTTAGTCCCTGAGGAGCAATGCTGGCTTGACCCTTGGCGCGCCGAAGCAGATGTCGAGTTCCGTCGTCAATGGATGTTCATGGACTGGCCGGCGCAGATCGGCCATCGTTTTGGCAACTGGCTGAATGAGCGCCTCAAGACGTTGTCCCCCTATCTTGGGGATGTCGAGCACCGCCACTGGAAAAAAGAGTTATTGCTGGATGAGGATCCGGGTGGTTGGGCACAGGCCCTGCATACGCTGCGCACCGATCTGGATGGGCCGCACTACATCCCGACACGTAGGGGTCAGGCATGAAGCGTAAAGACCAAGAGTTCGATGGCTTGCTGGTTCTACCCCATGTGCGTGTCCAGAACGCCAACGCGATTTCCAGTCCCCTGACGCATGGCTTCCCTTCCATGACGGCTTTTCTGGGATTCATGTGGGCCCTGGGGCGCAAGCTGGCGACGGCCGGTATTCCATTGACCTTGGAAAAGGTCGGGGTGATCTGCCACTGGCACGAGGAGCAGACCCAGGAAGGCTATTATGTCAAGACCTTCCGGTTGACTCGCAATCCGGTGGACAAGGACGGCGGTACGGCAGCCATCGTCGAGGAGGGTCGTATTCATCTGGATCTGACATTGGTCTTCCAGGTCGGAGCGGTCGCGCAAGAGGACGCAGCCCATTTCCTGTTTGCCGGTGATGAGTCACTTCGTCGGGATGTCGCCTGGAGGATTCGGGAGCAGGTCGGTGCAATGCGGATCGCCGGGGGCACGGTGTTGCCGCCCAATCCAGGCCCTGGTGTGCGTGTCACGCCGTCATTGCTTGGGTGGCCTGAACAGGAAAGAGATCGCCAGGCACTTTTCCGGCGGCTACGACGGCAATGGCTGCCAGGGTTTGCCCTTGTGGGGCGGGACGATCTGCTGCAAAGGCACCTGGAGACATTGCAATTGCAAGATCCGGATGCCACGGTGCTGGACGCATGGCTCGATCTGTCGCGGTTCAATTGGTTCAGCACCAGAGACGAGCATGATCGCATCGCATGGGGCCATGATCGGCCAGCCGGATCTGGTTGGATCGTGCCGATACCCGTTGGTTACGCCGCCTTGTCGGATTTATATGCCGGTGGCCAGGTCGCCAACGCGCGTGACCAGAGAACGCCATTCCGGTTCGTGGAAGGGGTGTACTCCATCGGGCAGTGGATCGGTCCGCACCGTTTGCAGCATATCCAAGACATGCTGTGGTGGGGGGAGTCGCATGACGACGGCCTCTATCGCTGCCGCAACGGTTACGAGCCAGTACTGGTGGAAGAGGGGACCGGCTATTCGCTACCCGATTCACCAATGAGTGCTGGCACACTCTGAATGCAAACAATTCTCGTCAGAAAAGGAATTCTGCCATGTCGTTGAAAACTGCCTCTGTCCTTGCTTTTGAACGCAAGCTGGACCCGTCCGATGCTTTGTTTGCTGCAGGCTCTTGGGACGGTCAAGCCGATGCGACCCAATGGCCTGCCGTGGGAATCAATGCGAAGTCGGTGCGCGGCACTATTTCCAATCGGTTGAAGGCGGCCGATCAGGACCCAGCTAAGCTCGATGCCGCAATCGAGAATCCGAATCTGCAAACGGTGGATGTGGCTGCCTTGCCGGCTGATGCAGATACGCTAAAAGTCAGTTTTACGCTGCGTGTATTGCCGGGCATGGGCAAGCCGTCTGCTTGCAACAGCGCAGAGTACGAAGCCAAATTGATGCAGGTGGTCGATGGGTACGTCAAAACCCATGGTTTCAGCGAGTTGGCGCGTCGATATGCCCATAATCTCGCCAATGGCCGTTTCCTCTGGCGTAATCGGGTCGGTGCCGAAGAGGTGCGTGTGGTCGTCTCTCTGCTCGAACGGGGCCAGGCGACGCAACGCTGGTCTTTCGACGCTTTGTCCCTGAGTCTGAGGAATTTCGAGGCGGGTAGCGCACAAGCAGATCGGGATGCCGTGGCGGCCTTGATTGCGGATGGATTGGCGGGCAAGCGTCATGTACTGCTGCAGGTCACGGCTTTTGTGCGGCTTGGGTCTGGACAAGAAGTCTTCCCCTCGCAGGAGTTGGTGCTGGATCGTGGCCGGGGCGACAAGAGCAAGACGCTCTACCAAGTGAAAGAGGTGGCTGCGATCCACTCTCAGAAACTGGGCAATGCCATCCGGACGATTGACGATTGGTATAGCGGCGCGAACGACTTGGGGCCCATCGCGGTGGAACCTTATGGGTCTGTGACGACCCAAGGGACGGCGTACCGCCAACCTAAGGTCAAGCCGAGCCTCGACTTCTACAACCTGTTCGATGACTGGGTGTTGAAGGACAAGGTGCCTGACACCGAGCAGCAGCATTTCGTCATGGCGGTGTTGGTGCGTGGTGGTGTGTTTGGCGATGCTGGAAAGTGACCCTCATGAGTTCCTATTACATCGACATCAGGCTGTTGCCCGACCCGGAGTTCAGCCAGGCGCACTTGATGGGGGCTTTGTATGCCAAACTCCATCGGGCCCTGGTCGGGCTGGATACCCATGAGATCGGGGTCAGCTTTCCACAGTACAGCGTGCAGCCCCGTACTTTGGGGCAGATCATGCGTATGCATGGCGGCGAAAGTGCCTTGAGCGCTTTGTTGTCCACTGATTGGTTGCGTGGGATGCGTGATCATGTAGAGGTGGGAAATATGTCCGTCGTGCCACAGGCGGTTCAACATCGCCGGTTGTTGCGCCGCCAGTTCAAGACTAGTGTGGATCGCCTCCGGTATCGGAGGATGCGGCGAAAAGGAGAAACCTACGAACAGGCGGCTAAAGCAATTCCAGATGGTATAGAACAGCAGCCGGACCTCCCCTATGTGCAACTGCGTAGCGCCAGCACAGGTCAGCGGTTCTGTCTGTTCCTGGCACTGGGCGATCCAGAACCCAATCCGGTACTCGGTTCGTTCAATGCCTATGGCTTGAGTAATACAGCTACATTGCCATGGTTTTGACCCTTTTCTAGAGGGTCGTCATATTATTCTTATTAATCAATAGATTACAAAATATCCAGAAATTTAGGTGTTTTGTGTTTTTTTGCCTTTCCTCTTTAAAAATCAAATAGCTGGATTATTTTCTTTCTTGTTCGCTGCCGCACAGGCAGCTGAGAAATTCACGGGGCCGTAGGTCTCGCCGGTCGTGGCGTTCGCTGCCGCACAGGCAGCTGAGAAACAGAGATCCGAGAACCACTGCACGATCGGCTCGTTCGCTGCCGCACAGGCAGCTGAGAAATAGAGGATATCCGCATCAAAGGGCTGAGCCTCGTTCGCTGCCGCACAGGCAGCTGAGAAAAGCAGCTGGTCGAGCAGCTCAATGGCCCGTTGGTTCGCTGCCGCACAGGCAGCTGAGAAAATGGACTCGATGAATTCCCCGAGGTTGAAGAAGTTCGCTGCCGCACAGGCAGCTGAGAAATGGCGCTCGGGCCGGGGGTATCGGCGCGGCATGTTCGCTGCCGCACAGGCAGCTGAGAAACTCACAACCGAAGAAGAGGAATGACATGACCCGTTCGCTGCCGCACAGGCAGCTGAGAAATTAGTCGGGTTCAGCGCAACGTCGCTGTAGTAGTTCGCTGCCGCACAGGCAGCTGAGAAATTAGTCGGGTTCAGCGCAACGTCGCTGTAGTAGTTCGCTGCCGCACAGGCAGCTGAGAAATGCAGGATCACCAGTCTGGACGGAACTTGGCAGTTCGCTGCCGCACAGGCAGCTGAGAAACTCATGCGCCCAAACCACCGGCCCCGCGCTTGGTTCGCTGCCGCACAGGCAGCTGAGAAAGCTGCCCCTGACATCCGGCTGGGAGCCGGGGTGTTCGCTGCCGCACAGGCAGCTGAGAAAACTTCGACGCCGATTCCGAAACCGTTCTGTCCGTTCGCTGCCGCACAGGCAGCTGAGAAAACGAAATCGAGTATTGCGCCGACTGGCGGGATGTTCGCTGCCGCACAGGCAGCTGAGAAATACGGCCCAAAAACAATTGGGGTCGGCATTGCGTTCGCTGCCGCACAGGCAGCTGAGAAACTCGACGCGGGCAAAATCCGCCAGTCGGGACAGTTCGCTGCCGCACAGGCAGCTGAGAAATCCCAAGACCATTCCAGACTGCACGGCACGTCGTTCGCTGCCGCACAGGCAGCTGAGAAAAGCCCCTGCAGGCCGAACTGGATGAGGCCTATGTTCGCTGCCGCACAGGCAGCTGAGAAAACACGCCGCCGCCACCGCTCGACAGGCTCCACGTTCGCTGCCGCACAGGCAGCTGAGAAATTGATGCCGTCTTTGCTGGTGACCTGCTCGAGGTTCGCTGCCGCACAGGCAGCTGAGAAAGCGCACCTCGGCCGCATCGGCGCCGTACACCTGTTCGCTGCCGCACAGGCAGCTGAGAAAAGGCGCGGGTAACGCCTGGCACCTCCAGTGCCGTTCGCTGCCGCACAGGCAGCTGAGAAAACCTGCTCGAATGAGGACGCCGGCGGCAACCTGTTCGCTGCCGCACAGGCAGCTGAGAAAATCAACCCACAAGGAAGCGCCGGGGGTTCGCCGTTCGCTGCCGCACAGGCAGCTGAGAAATTCGCCTTGCGGCCACGGCTGGCGGGCTTCTTGTTCGCTGCCGCACAGGCAGCTGAGAAAACTCGTCGCTCCCTTGGATCAGGTTGTGAATTGTTCGCTGCCGCACAGGCAGCTGAGAAACACACGTGGTAACCGTTGTTATCCGGATCGATGTTCGCTGCCGCACAGGCAGCTGAGAAAGAGCGATTCAAGCGATTACGCGGCGCGCGCGCGTTCGCTGCCGCACAGGCAGCTGAGAAACGGCCAGCCGTGACCATGCCGCCGATGTGTGCGTTCGCTGCCGCACAGGCAGCTGAGAAATCTCGGCCCGCGTGCGGGATCGTGCCGGGCATGTTCGCTGCCGCACAGGCAGCTGAGAAACTCCGAGTCGATCCCGGGTCCGACAATGGGGCGTTCGCTGCCGCACAGGCAGCTGAGAAATGGCGACGGTCAAGCTGGCGTTGCTTGTGATCGTTCGCTGCCGCACAGGCAGCTGAGAAACTGGACCTGCTGCCGGCGCGCATGGGCTCGGTGTTCGCTGCCGCACAGGCAGCTGAGAAATCATAGATGCGCTCGAAGGCGTACGTAATCTTGTTCGCTGCCGCACAGGCAGCTGAGAAATGCACAAGCGCGACTTTTGCCGCTTCGATTTCGTTCGCTGCCGCACAGGCAGCTGAGAAACCCTCGATCTGGGCGTACTGCGTGGTCACGATGTTCGCTGCCGCACAGGCAGCTGAGAAAGCCTCGGCAGGCTTGTCGGCCAGCGAGGCGAAGTTCGCTGCCGCACAGGCAGCTGAGAAAATGCCGCCGCCGTCGTTGTCGTGGTATTCGTGGTTCGCTGCCGCACAGGCAGCTGAGAAATGGAAAAGGAGCTCAACGCGATGGGCTCGGTCGTTCGCTGCCGCACAGGCAGCTGAGAAAATGATCGGCGCCGACACGCTCGATACCGTGATGTTCGCTGCCGCACAGGCAGCTGAGAAAGCCTTGGCGACGGGTCAGTGGACGTGTGGCTTGTTCGCTGCCGCACAGGCAGCTGAGAAATTTGGTTCCCGTTATTGCTGCCGTGGCAGAACGTTCGCTGCCGCACAGGCAGCTGAGAAAGTCATAAGTGGGTTCGTCTTGATGCCCAGCGCGTTCGCTGCCGCACAGGCAGCTGAGAAAATGGTGAATATGCTCTCCGTATCAGGTCAGGAGTTCGCTGCCGCACAGGCAGCTGAGAAATAGTTGCCCCGTTGCGACGTTTACCCAGGCGCGTTCGCTGCCGCACAGGCAGCTGAGAAAACCCAGAGCGATGCCCGCGAATTGGGCGGGATGTTCGCTGCCGCACAGGCAGCTGAGAAAAAGGTAGAGTTGCTGGGCGCAGGTCTGATCCGGTTCGCTGCCGCACAGGCAGCTGAGAAAACCGCGCGCGTTGCTTGGCGATCCCGGCATCCGTTCGCTGCCGCACAGGCAGCTGAGAAAGCTGCGAATCCGCGAAACGCGGGCGCATATCAGTTCGCTGCCGCACAGGCAGCTGAGAAATTCGACACGCTGAAAGAGATCGCCGACTACATGTTCGCTGCCGCACAGGCAGCTGAGAAAGTGGTCAAGTCGATCTTGACGGTGTTGCGGTGGTTCGCTGCCGCACAGGCAGCTGAGAAACCCAGACGGTTCCTGTTCGCTCGATGTCGCGCGTTCGCTGCCGCACAGGCAGCTGAGAAAGCGTGCCAGGCGGCATCGCATCACAGGAGACCGTTCGCTGCCGCACAGGCAGCTGAGAAATGAGCTCGCGCTGGCGTCATTGATGGTGGCCTGTTCGCTGCCGCACAGGCAGCTGAGAAATTATCCTGGAGGTCCTGGACGGCCTGAGAGGCGTTCGCTGCCGCACAGGCAGCTGAGAAAAGCAGCGCCGGCCGCTGCCGCCACATACGGATGTTCGCTGCCGCACAGGCAGCTGAGAAAGCATGAATTCGTTGGCCATCACGTACTGGAAGGTTCGCTGCCGCACAGGCAGCTGAGAAAAACAAGTCAACGGCGGCCGCCAACGCCAGGGCGTTCGCTGCCGCACAGGCAGCTGAGAAATTTGCGTCGTAACGCACGCGGTTCTGTGGCCCGTTCGCTGCCGCACAGGCAGCTGAGAAACAGCACCAGGCCCGTCAAAAAGATGATGACGCTGTTCGCTGCCGCACAGGCAGCTGAGAAATTGATCAATGTACCGAGGACCCGCGCCGGCGCGTTCGCTGCCGCACAGGCAGCTGAGAAAACCCGCTCCGGGGATCGCCGTTAGAAATCCATGTTCGCTGCCGCACAGGCAGCTGAGAAATTCCTGAGCCTGACGATCTCGGGCGATGGCACGTTCGCTGCCGCACAGGCAGCTGAGAAACCCAGGATGTAAGGCCAGGCCTGGGCGATGATGTTCGCTGCCGCACAGGCAGCTGAGAAAGACACCTGGCCCTGGCCCCGGATCGCTGGGTCGTTCGCTGCCGCACAGGCAGCTGAGAAAGTGTGATCGGCGCGATGTCCCCGCGCGTGGTCGTTCGCTGCCGCACAGGCAGCTGAGTAATCGGGCTCTTCGACCTCGCGGTAGACACGCGGGTTCGCTGCCGCACAGGCAGCTGAGAAATGGTCGCGGCGCTGCGGGCGAAGTTCCCGCCTGTTCGCTGCCGCACAGGCAGCTGAGAAAAGCCAGACCGCGCCCAGCGGCGCGTCCCGGTCGTTCGCTGCCGCACAGGCAGCTGAGAAATTGGAATCATAATCTGACTGCCCCTCGCACGCGGTTCGCTGCCGCACAGGCAGCTGAGAAACCGATTGCCTGGCCGAGTTGACGTAGCGCGGCGTTCGCTGCCGCACAGGCAGCTGAGAAAGTGAGCCATGCCCAGCTCGTGGACAGATCCGTGTTCGCTGCCGCACAGGCAGCTGAGAAATCTGCTCGGCCCCTGCGCCCAGCCGGGCCGGTGTTCGCTGCCGCACAGGCAGCTGAGAAATGGTACACATCACAAAAGTCACCGACGACGGTGTTCGCTGCCGCACAGGCAGCTGAGAAATTGCCGGTCATGACGAAATCAGTCAGGGCGTCGTTCGCTGCCGCACAGGCAGCTGAGAAAACCCTGACACAGTGCGCGCGCTGCTGGCCGACGTTCGCTGCCGCACAGGCAGCTGAGAAATTGCGGCGCCGCCACCATCGGAACCCCATTGTGTTCGCTGCCGCACAGGCAGCTGAGAAAGAACTTCAAGGTCATCGGCGCCATGCGCACCAGTTCGCTGCCGCACAGGCAGCTGAGAAAGCGCCGAGCATCGTCTGCGCCCAATCCTTGAAGTTCGCTGCCGCACAGGCAGCTGAGAAATGGCCGATGTCGGAGTGCGGCGCGTCGTTGAAGTTCGCTGCCGCACAGGCAGCTGAGAAACAGCACTACCCGGGCGCCGTACAGGCTCAAAAGTTCGCTGCCGCACAGGCAGCTGAGAAACACCCTGAACGAGCGCATCGGGTACGCCTCCAGTTCGCTGCCGCACAGGCAGCTGAGAAATCGACCAACTCTACGCACAACTTCGCCGCGCCGTTCGCTGCCGCACAGGCAGCTGAGAAAATTGCAACCGGGCTTGGCGTCACCATCGGGGAGTTCGCTGCCGCACAGGCAGCTGAGAAAAGCCAGACGTCGGCCACGATGCACGCGCTGAGGTTCGCTGCCGCACAGGCAGCTGAGAAACTGCTGCGGCGCTCTGGTTCGTCGTCCTCATTGTTCGCTGCCGCACAGGCAGCTGAGAAAATGTCGAGCTCGCGGCGGCGCTTGGCAAAGTCGTTCGCTGCCGCACAGGCAGCTGAGAAATTGCCGGTCATGACGAAATCAGTCAGGGCGTCGTTCGCTGCCGCACAGGCAGCTGAGAAATGGCTGTACCAGTCGCGCACCTGTTCGGTCGTGTTCGCTGCCGCACAGGCAGCTGAGAAACGGTGGCAATGAGTGTCTTCATGTTTTGTTACGTTCGCTGCCGCACAGGCAGCTGAGAAATCGACCAGAAGCCCAATGTCCGAAGATGTGGCGTTCGCTGCCGCACAGGCAGCTGAGAAACGCAAGAAAATCGACACCTCCGACAAGACCCTGTTCGCTGCCGCACAGGCAGCTGAGAAAGGCTCCGGTGTGCTCGATTCGATCAGCCCAGTGTTCGCTGCCGCACAGGCAGCTGAGAAAATGTTGACGGCACGACGAAACTCGACATCGCCGTTCGCTGCCGCACAGGCAGCTGAGAAATTCCAGCCCATGCCGCGCGGTCAGGCCGACCTGTTCGCTGCCGCACAGGCAGCTGAGAAATGCTGATAATGCGAGTATTCAGGGGGCGGATTGTTCGCTGCCGCACAGGCAGCTGAGAAAAACAGGGGCGGCTTTCGGGTCGCCCCATTCTTGTTCGCTGCCGCACAGGCAGCTGAGAAAAACGCGATCGCCCAAGCCATTGACGAGGCCGCGTTCGCTGCCGCACAGGCAGCTGAGAAAGCCAAAGCGCGCGGCACCAAAGCGCGCAAAGCGTTCGCTGCCGCACAGGCAGCTGAGAAATGCTGATAATGCGCGTATTCAAGGGGCGGATTGTTCGCTGCCGCACAGGCAGCTGAGAAAGACAAACGTCTGATCCAGCACCGGATACGGCCGTTCGCTGCCGCACAGGCAGCTGAGAAAACAACCGGCGCAGTTACCCGGCCTGCTGATAAGTTCGCTGCCGCACAGGCAGCTGAGAAAGTTTACGGTGCGCCAGGATTTGCCGGGGCGTGGTTCGCTGCCGCACAGGCAGCTGAGAAAACAGTGACTGCCTCTACCAGCGGGCCAGCACAGTTCGCTGCCGCACAGGCAGCTGAGAAAAACCAGACAGACAGCTGGCTAGCGGATGAGCGTGTTCGCTGCCGCACAGGCAGCTGAGAAATGAGCAGTTCGTTCAGAAATTCATCACCAGTCGTTCGCTGCCGCACAGGCAGCTGAGAAAGAGCGCACGTAGTACGTCCCAAGATCCGGGTCGTTCGCTGCCGCACAGGCAGCTGAGAAAGTAATCTTGGTCTAGACCTGGACAGACAGGCGGGTTCGCTGCCGCACAGGCAGCTGAGAAAAGACCACACGAGCAGGCGCAGCACACCGGGTAGTTCGCTGCCGCACAGGCAGCTGAGAAATTGTTGCGGCGCTCGACGTTCGCCTTGGGCGTGTTCGCTGCCGCACAGGCAGCTGAGAAATGGATGGCCTGGCCGACGCTCGTGGCATCACGGTTCGCTGCCGCACAGGCAGCTGAGAAATCATTCATCAGCAGGTTTCAGCCCAAGCCAGAGTTCGCTGCCGCACAGGCAGCTGAGAAATACAGCGCGACAAAGAACCTATGCGTGGTGACGTTCGCTGCCGCACAGGCAGCTGAGAAATTCGGTGTGCCGGTGCGCTGGCACCACCTGACGTTCGCTGCCGCACAGGCAGCTGAGAAATTCCAACTGGCCTTGGCATCGCGCGCCTGTTCGTTCGCTGCCGCACAGGCAGCTGAGAAAGCGAGGGAAGGAGACGCGTCTTGTCCGGGCTGGTTCGCTGCCGCACAGGCAGCTGAGAAAGCGTGCATTGGCCTGTCCGCGACACCGTTCTCGTTCGCTGCCGCACAGGCAGCTGAGAAAGCCGACCTGGCGCAGGCGCGTATCTGGCTGCAGTTCGCTGCCGCACAGGCAGCTGAGAAAGACCCGACGGGCTTAGAGGATCAGATCAGACAGTTCGCTGCCGCACAGGCAGCTGAGAAACTGCACCCGGCCTACATCCGCGCCGTCGAGTCGTTCGCTGCCGCACAGGCAACTGAGAAAAGTAATGCGTTGCATAGATCGCGTCCGACAGCGTTCGCTGCCGCACAGGCAGCTGAGAAATGCACCGTCCACGCGGCACCGCCGGCCGGCACGTTCGCTGCCGCACAGGTAACTGAGAAACTTGAGGCGAGCGAGCTGCTCGGGCTCTGCCCGCGGCCAAGATGGGGACTTCAGGCTTTGCTACGTATAATTAGTCGGAGCTGAATAATTCAGCTTTTTCGTCAATGGAAGGCGGTGCTCACGCCGCCATTCGATGTTTTTCATTCAGTCCGCCCGTCAACCACACCAGCATCAAGGCGTAAAAAAGCCGCAGC
>Ga0182747_1001646_pt1 | contig 16916 bp, 16 predicted proteins | sample eDN3rd30CBELigBY_FD_128526 | JGI IMG/M metagenome (GOLD analysis project Ga0182747, IMG submission 128526) | Enriched backyard soil microbial communities from Emeryville, California, USA - eDNA 3rd pass 30_C BE-Lig BY (version 2) (version 2) | ecosystem: Environmental > Terrestrial > Soil >...
CCGCCGAGTCGGTCGTGGTCCCGTTGCCGAGCTGGCCGTCGCTGTTCGATCCCCAGCATCCGATCGTCCCGTCCGTCGCGAGCGCGCACGAGTGGCTGTAGCCGACGTCGATCGACGCGATCGTCTTCCCGGCGAGCGGCCCGCCGGCCACGACGACCGCCACCGGCACCGCCTGGTCGGTCCGGTTGCCGTTGCCCAGCTGACCGGAGGCGTTGAAGCCCCAGCAGACGATGGCGCTGTCCGCCGTCAGGGCGCAGACGTGCCAGCGCTTGGCAGAGATCTGGGTGACGGTCCGGCCCTGCAAGGGGCCGTTGGTGGCGACGGGCACGGGCAGGGCGGCGTGATCGGTGGTCGCGGCGTTGCCGGTCTTCGAGTACCCGTCGCCGCCCCAGCAGGCGACGGCGCCGACGGTCGTCAGAGCGCAAGCGACGCCTTCACCGACCGCCACTTGCGCCACGGGTGCGCCGACGAGCGGACCCGACACCGTGACCGGGGTGGGGGCCGACGCGTGGTGGTAGGTGCCGTTGCCGAGCTGACCCGAGCGGTTGCTCCCCCAGCACGACGCCACGCCCCCGGTCACCAGGCAGCTGTTGTCGCCGCCGGTCGCGATCGACGCGACCGGCGCGGGATCGCCCGCCGCCGCGCCGCTGCGGACGACAGGTGCCGGGGCGGTCGGGCTGGCCGCTCTCCCCGACGCCGGCGAAGCCGCTACGACCGCGATGAGAACCACCGCCCCCAGCCCTGCGACACCACGAACCAACCGCCCACGATCGGACCGCATGCGACTCTCCCTCCCCGGGCTGGCTCCCCTGTCAACCCGGGGCAGGACACTACCCGTGCCGGCGTTCTGGCGGTGTTGTCGGTCGATGGCCACGCCGCCAAGGAGACATCAGCAGAACCCGGCGACCGTGCCCGGCGACCGGCCCCGTTCGACGTCAGGCGGTTGGGCCGGCGAACGAGGGCTCAGGATCCGCCTTCGACCCAGCGCTCGGACCGCAGCAGCGCGACCGACGCATGGACGGCCAGGCGACCGAACTCCCGGCGTTCCAGAATGGTGCGTCCACGATGCCGGGGGTTGTTCTTCGCCCGCGAGACCACGAGCCCCCGGATCTGGTCCTTCTGGATCCACTCCACCGGTTGCTCCACGGGGATGGAGCTGTTCCGCTTGTCCTTCTCGAAGGCCTTGTCGGTGAAGATGCGGGCGAAGCTGGAGATGAGCGCCACCTCGCCGCCGATCCTCCCCTGCGAGGACGGTAGGAGCGCATCGCGGCTCACGTAGAGCCAGAGATCCGGCAGGCGGGTGACTGCAAGCTGCTCCTGGCCCTTGAAGCTGTCTTCTTTGAGGAACGGGATCGTCTCCCGGATCGCCTCGATGCGCAGTGCCTCGTCGATGATGCCGTCGGACCCGTCCACCGCGATCGGCCCTGGGGTGAACCGCCACACGTTCGGATCGTTGCTGCCCGGTTCTGAGGCCAACCGGTCCAAGAAGCCCTCGCGCTCCGACTTCGCAAGGTCGGACTTCTTCACTCCCTTGGGAAGTCGGAACCCTCCCATCGGGGCCTCGCTCGTCGGCTGCGCCATACCCGGGCGGAAGCTCCGGCCGAGTCGGTCTACAGCGTCGGACGGAAGCACCACGGTGAGCCGACGTCCCATGCCCTCGGACTCGCCCTCCACTCCGAGAAGCGCAGCACGCCGGCGCTCGAGACCCTCGAGGTACGCACGCACCTTGTCATCGCTGTGGTGCAGCGACTTCGCCCGGTACACCTGGTACTCCTCCGAGAGCATGAACGTCGGAATGTCGTTGCGGAAGATGAAGAGGTGCCCTGTCTCGGATGCCTTGGCACAGAGCGCGTCGAGGAAGCGCTCGAACGTCGGGGAAGCAAGCGACCCGTCCACGCCCGCAAGGAGGCGCTCGGACTCGTCGATCGCACTCGCGAGCTTCCGCGGCTTGGACCCGTTCGAGTACGCGGAGTTGTCGTCTTTCCGCCAACCGTTCGCGAGCGAGCGCTGCGCGGAGTACTCCCCTTCTTGCGCGAAGGCCGGCAGGATGCCGCCGAGTTGCGGCAGCCAGAACTCCCGCTGCTCGGTCTCACCCGGGTGCCGCGCCAGGCGAGCAGTGCTGAGGAAGTGCGACATATCCGCGATCGAGAAGATGTTGGCGCCCTCGGCGGGCGCCGCATCGAGCACGGACTGCGGCCTCACGATGGGATCGTTCCCGCCCACGATGAACCAGATCCGGCGGAGGTACTCCGACACCCGGCTCTGGTACGAAGAGCGGTAGTCCTGCTCGAAAACCTCGTAAAAGATGCGCAGGAGGTAGTCGTACAACTCGCCGTCCATGCCCAAGACGGGGTCGCCGTCTCGCGCTGCCAGCTCGCCGTCGGACATCAGGCGATCGAGCTGGTACCGCAATGAGTGGACGAGGGTCTGCCACTCCTCAGGATGGGCGAACGCGGTAGGCGCGAGATCCCGGAGCGCTCCGCCCGAGCAGATCGTGGTGCAGGTGGAGACGACGTAGGGCCAGGTCATGAAGACCGACTGGGAGACGAACCCACCCAGCGAGTAGCCGATGGCGTGCACTGTCGGTGCTTCGGCCGCGACCGGGTTCGGGACCGCAGGCTTGGTCGTCGGGTTCCACCCGAGCACAGCTCGCAGCGCCCCGAGCGAGTCCTCGATGGATGCCACGGTGGGCGGGAGTGGAAGCCGATCCGCGTTGACGCTCCGGCTCGCAACCGCGTCCCGTATCGACGCGTATTCGGCCGAGACCGACCGCGCGAGGGTCCCGAGGTCAGAGCGCGACTCCTCGTCCGTCTCACCGACTTCACGGGTTCCCACCAGACCCGCACCTGCCAGCGATGAGTAGCGGTTCCGCGGTGCGATCGTCGAGAGGAACCAACGGGTCTCGATCATGAACCTCAGGTAGTGCCGGAAGAGCTCGGCGCTGTCCTCCAGGTACCGATCGAGGGGCGTCTCGGCGAATCGCGAGTTCACGCTGTAACGAGTGAGGTGACCAGGGAAGGGCCGGACGATGCACGCGGCGTCCGGATCACCGGCGAGGATCCAACCGGCCAACCGGTAGAAGAGCTCGGCACCCGGGATCTCGTTGAGGCCGTGCTGGAGCAGGTAGACCCGGCCGACCGAGCCTGTCCGCTCCGGATGGTCGAGCACGCGAAACGAGTGGAACCCAGCGGGCGCCCGATGCGGCAGGGTCGAGGCCGGACCCAAGCCGTAGATCGGGACCGAAGGGAAGCGGAGCAGCCGCTCTCGCAGGACTGGGTTTCCTTCGATGTCGATCAGGAAATCCTCGGCCTTCTGCGGTCGTTCTCCTGCTTCCTTCGCGGCGCGCTGATGAGCGGCATATGCCTTCTCGCCAGCCGACCGAATCCGCCGAGCATCCGCATCGGACGTACTGAGGATCTGACGTTCCAGAACCCGGTACGTGGTGCCCTCGTAGGCGATGTCCGTTCGGGTGTTCCATCCCGGCGGGTTCACCTCATCAGACGGCCAGATCGGGCTCTCGAGGCTGAGAAAGAGATCCCGCTCTCGCTCATAAAAGGTCAGCCCGCTGGCAACCGGGATTTCCTCAAGACGCTTCCATGAGATCTGTTGGGTCACCGCGTTCCCCACTATCGCGAACTATTTCCGAGCCGGAGGGCGAAACGCGACGCAATCCACCGCCATCGAGGGGTTTCGACTCTCGCCACGATGCCCCTCCCCACCCGTGGCGTACCGTAGGCCACCCCCCCGTTGCCACGCAACTGGTCAGGCGGCGAGCCGTGTGACCGCTACGGCGATCACCCGGTCGAGGTCGTCAGGCAGATAGGTGTTGTGCGATGTCGTCGAACAGCGGGCACATGTCGCCATCTGCCGACTCCACAAAGACCTTGCGCAGGCAGTCATGATTGACGTCAGCCGCCATCATCGACACCGACCCGAGCGTCCCTGGAGCTCCACTTGGCTGGCTGTAGGCCAAATAGACATCGCCGATGCCCTTGTCGAGGACCTCGAGCCGGAAGAGCGACGTCGTCGCCGTTTCCGTCTGGATCTGCTTCAGGCCGAGTTGCACATCCTCGCTTCCCTCAACCCGCGTCGAGAAGCCGTTGGATGCCACGCTGACCAGCGAGACCTCCGTGCCCGCTCCGCGAGCGATCGGGCCGAAGAGCTCGGCGACCTGCGAGGGCGCAAGATGGGTGCTCCAGACGAGGGTGGTCTGCCCTGGGTTGGTCTCGACGACCACGGCCCCAGAGGCTCCGTCACACCTCCGTACGTTCGACGACACCCGACGCCAGTTCGCCGTCAACGAGCTCATCGCACTCTCCCCACCCACGCCCATGAGAACCGGCTCAACACTAGCAGAGCGATCGGTGCCCGCCAAGGGTTCCGGGGGGTTTGAGGTCGACATCGGGCTCTCGTTCTTCGTAGTGGTCTCTAGCTGACTGCCCGCGCCTGCACCGCCACAGTAGCGAGGTCAGGCCCCGCCGCGACCGCGTCACGGTGGAACGCACCATGACCATCGGCACAGCAACGGACAAACTAGAGCAATCGTTGTCTGACCCATCCGCGTCTTTCTCGGACGCCTCTGTGCGCCCCCCGCCTGATGGACCGGCCCCAGCGCGCCTGATGGACCGGCGCCAGCGCCCTCGCCCCACGGCCACGGGCGCCATCTCGAGCCGCCGGTCTCGGCCATGGGGCTCCCTTTGGCGCTCCGGCACCGCGCCGGCGTTCATTTCGAACGGAACACGCGCGGCTCCCGTGCCGCTGAGAACGGGCGCGAAATGGTCAACGTGCTGTGAACGGTGCAGGCGATGACCAGAACATGTCTCCCCTCACCTACCGACCGTGTTCAACGATGATCAGGGACGGGCTTGGGAGCGGAAGTAGCCAAAGCCTCGGCGGCTCAGCAATCACGCGCTGACAAAGGTACGGTCGCGTGGCTCCTACCGGGTACGGCGGTCTCGGAGCATCCACACCCTTGGACACCTGCCCCGGAGGCGGACCAATGCCCTCATCGAGCTACCAGACCATTCGGCAAGCCATGGAGGACCTTGCGCAGGTTCACACGACTTACCAGGGCCACCATCGCGAACTGTGCGTCCACGAGATCGGTATCGGCCCGAAGGGGAACGAGCAGATTCTCGCCTACCAGTTCGGTGGCACCTCGTCGAAGGGCCTCGCAAGCGCCATGGATGAGAAGGACCGCTGGAGGTGCCTTGACATCGCCCTGATGCAGGACATCGCTGTTGTTGCAGGCCCATGGCACACCGGGACCAATCGAGGGCCGGGCAACTACTGCATCGAGATCACCGACCTGGTGATTCACCCGTAACCCTGACCCGGCGGGGCGTCGGCTGGTGGCCGGTTTCACGGGGCCACCTGCACGCCGCGCCTCGACACCACCGCCAAGGGCAAGTACAAGCACTCCAAGCTCAACCGGACCGACGTCTTCCGCTCGGTGGCCGAGACCGATCCGCAGTGGAGCGACCAGTACCACGTTCGAACCCGGGCCGAGACGGCGAACTGCTCACTGAAGTACTGCTGGCCCAACAAGCGACCCTCGTCGTCGGGGCGCCACGCCAGCACCTCGACCTGCTGCTCGCTGGCCTCCGGGCAACCTCATCGCTTGAACCGGGTCGGAACCCCGGTCCTTTGGACCCCTACGAAACGAGCGGTATCGCCCCTGCCCGGTGGCGGCCCCAGATCCTCGGGGGTGCCACCGGTGCTTCCTACGGAAAGTCCACCGAAGAGGGGTAGCTACGATCACCCTCTGGGTTTCGCGCCAAGATTCGCGCCGTCCCCCGGGCCGCTGGGGACGGCGCGAAATGGTCGCGGCGCTGGTCACTGCCCCGGCGTCGGGCGGCGCGGAACGCGAAAGAGCCGATTCCGGAACGTGTGCCCCTCGCTTGGTCAGACCTCGTCGCCAAGGTGACGACCGCTACGACGACGTCATAGTCGAGGCGGTGGGTCGAGATCAGGTGGCCCGGCTGCGGATGGGGTCGATGGCGCCGGTGTCGTAGGTGGACCCGTCGGGGTGCCAGGCCCGCCATCTGGTCGCGGGAGGACTTTGACCGGACCGGTCCGCCGCAACAGAGCGTCGATCGCCCGGTGCCGCCAGGTGGCGGTGTGCGTCGATGAAACGTCGAACAGGTCTTCGATCAGGTCGTGCCGGTGATCCAGGCCCTCCTCGTGCAGAACCGCCCAGCCAAGCTGGCGTTCCCGTGTCGACAGGATCCGGGTGCGGACGAAGATCTGGAGCATCGACTCGACAAGCCGTTCCTTTGCCCCCTGGACCACCGCGTCAGGCTCACCGGCATCCCACAGCCGATCGACATTCGCCAGAGCGTTCCGGTACTCGGGCAAGTCCTCCATCAGCAGAGCGTGACGGTTCCGCTCCACAAGATCGCGGCGGGTCGCCCACCGGCCACCAGCGGTGGCGAGGAAGCCACCGAGCAGGGCGGACCCGAGGGCCACACCGACGGTGGCCCAAAGGCTGGGCCCCTCCACGATCACGTCCACCGCCAGCACGCCGAACAGTCTGTCAGCCAGCTACTCCCGAGGCCGAGCGCACCTTCGCCCAAGTTGAAAGCCAGGGGTTCCGACTACCGTCATTCGCCGGAGTGGAGGGAGTTCGTGCCAAAGCCCGCGCCGTCTCCCGGGTCACCGAAAGGGCTGATTCCGGAACGCGGTTGACCTCCTCCCGAGGTCGCCTGGTAGCCCTTGGGGATGCTGAACAACCGGCAGATCGCCACGCTGCTCTGGTTTGCCGTGATCCTGGCGTACTGCCTTGCGCTTCCGAGCGTCCGGTCGTCCTTGGTGGGAGTGGTGCGAACGGCGCTGCACCCGAAGATCTGGTCGATCGTGCTGCTCCTTGGGGCGTGGTCGCTGGGGCTCGTCTACCTCGGCGCAAAGGTGGGCTGGTGGACCGACGACCTCGCCGCAGACACCTGGTTCTGGTTCTTCACCACTGCGCTGGTGCTCCTGTTCAACTTCGAGAAGGCGAGCAAGGAACCCGACTTCTTCATCAAGGCCTCCAAGGAGATCTTCGGACTGACCCTCGTGCTGGGCTTCCTGTCTGATCTCTACGTCCTGTCGATCCCGATCGAGTTCGTAGCCCAGGGTGTCCTTGCCTTCGTGGCGATGCTCGCGGTGGTCGCTGGGACACAGGAGAAAACTGAGGCCGTCCAGAAGCTCGCAAACGGATGCCTCTCGGCGGCGGGTCTCGCCGTGCTGATCCTTGCGATCGTGAGCCTCGTACGGAGCTGGTCCTCCGATGACCTTCCAGACCTTGCACGGCAGCTTCTTATGCCCGCATGGATGACGCTGGGAGTGTTGCCTTACATCTACTGCGTTGGCCTCTATGCCGCCTACGAACACGTCTTTCTCCGAATCGACTGGAAGAGCGAGCACTCCCGGAAGCGTCGACTGAGGGCCAAGGCCGCCGCGGTGGTCGGGCTGCACGGCCGGGCCACCCTTGTCGGCAAGTTCACGGGCATGTGGCCCGTGAGGCTCGCCGACGCCGCCTCGTTCCGCGACGCGCTCCGCGTCACGGACGAGTTCGAGGTCTACCTCCAAGACCTCGAACTTGAACGCCAGGAGGCCGAGGATCGGTTGGTCCGGTTTGCCGGGGTTGATGGGGTGGACGAGCACGGACTCCGGCTCGACCGCCGCGAGTTCGAGGAGACGACCGGGGCGCTGCGGTGGATCGCGACCTGTCAGATGGGCTGGGGACGACGCGAGACCGGGTACCGCGCGGACATCTTGGATGTAGTTGGCGACCTCAGCCGCCATGGCCTGCCCGGTGATGGTGACATCCAGGTCGCGGTGTCGGCATCGGGTGAGTCGTGGTACGCCTGGCGTCGAACGATCTCCGGCTGGGTGTTCGCCATTGGGGCCGCTACCGAGCCACCCGACCAGTGGGAGTGCGACGGACCGGAACCCCCCGACGGCTTCCCCGGCCAAAGCCATGACTGGGGAACCGGTCCGTTCCTGAACGACGCCTCGCCCAACTGGTGACCACGGAGTCGATCGGACGAGGCGATTCTGGGGCGCAGCACGCCGACCCCCTGGGTAGCGTCAACTGCATGACTGAGCCATTCGGAAACGGCGTTCCTCCGATCGACGAGCAGCTTGCCGTTCGTACTCAGCGCGCGCATGCGGTGGACGAGCAGCTCGAAGGGCTTCGACGTGCAGCGGAGGCGAGCTATGTAGGTAGCCCGGAGCGAATCCGGTTCGCGGAGGCGCGGGAGGAGAGTGAGCTTGCCTGGGCCGCAGTCGCAGATCGAGTGGCTCAGCTCCGAGGGCTGACGGACGACCTGCGGGATGATCTGACGAACGAGGCCTGAACTCTGATCGCGCCTGAATCGGCTGCACCGCGAAGGTCTCAGGGGTCGCTAGCGCTGGCCTTCTGGGAAGTACCTCGCCAGATAGTCGACAACCGAGTCAACAAGCTCAGGGGAGCCCATCGAAGGCTTCGCAATCCCGACACGAACGCCAGTTGGATCTGCGACTGACACCCATTGTCCCGACACTCCGGACCACTCGATCTCAGCTCCCGATTGCACGTGGAACCCGTAGGCCTCCCCGCGCTTGGGAAGACCCGTTGCAACGAGGCCTGCTGCCGTGCCGACGATGCAGCCCCAGTCGCCCTTGCGGTGGGGCGACTTCCCGACGAGGCCGGCGAGCACGCCAATCTCGGCGGCGTTGAACTCCTCATTCGCTTTGGCCGAGGCGAGCTGAAGCACGGTCTGCCGCGGGCTCATCCGGCGTAGTCCGTGTTGTCGAAGGCCACGTCCGCGCCAAGGTCGTCCATCGCCTTGTCGAGCTTGCTCTTGACCTCATCGGTCGGACCCTCGTACCCGTCGACCAGGATGATGGTGCTCAGCTCCCAGGACCAGCCCTTCACGCCCATGTCGCTCTCGCGCATCGGAAGGTCGGCCTGCTGATCCTCCGGCGTCCGATACGTATGGACCCCAACCCACCCGGCCGCGTCCGAGAGGCTGTCGGTTGGGCACGAGTCCAAGCCGTAGTCGACGTAGCCATCCTCGTCGTCGGTCTGGCAGACCTTCAGACCAGCAGAGGAGAAGGCCTGCTTGATCGCCTCGTTCGCCTCGGCAGGCGTCGGCGCGTCGGCGGCGGCGACCGGATCAGTTGTCGGGGTCGGGCGAGTCGTGGTCGTTCTCTCAGAGCTGGCCTCAGACCCACCGCCTGACCCACAACCGACCAGCACCATCCCGGCCAAGCCGAGCGCGATCAACTTCCTCACAGACCTTCTCCCTCCGTCGATGGCCTCTGAGAGTAGTGCCGTGATTCAGCGTCGGCGCTCTAGTTTCATCGGCTTCATAACGGTCGACTGTCCGAATGGCCCTGGCCGACCAACGCACCCCAGCCCAGGAGGAGTTGGGCAAGCGCGTGCGAGCACGGCGGAAGGAACTGGGCCTATCGCAGATCGGCCTCGCAGAGGTGTGCGGGCTCCACTTCACGTTCATCTCGACTGTTGAGCGCGGCGAGCGGAACCTTTCCCTCGCATCGCTACTTGCCATCGCCGATGGTCTCGACGTCGACCCAGCCGAGTTCGTTCGAGGACTCCGCCGCTCGCCCTGAGTACGGTCTGACGATGGTCCAGATCGCAGTCAGTGGAGTGATCGGATTGCTCGGCATCGCGGCGGGTTGGCTCGGCGCAACGGCAATCGAGCGACGGCGGCAACTTGGCACACAGCGAGAGGCTGCATTCGCCAAGCTCGTCGGATCGATCGCACGGAGCGCCCGAGGTGAAGACGCTCACGCGGAGGCCGCGCAAGCGAAGGCGCTGCTCCTTGTGTGCTGCGAGGCCGAGACTGCCGAGAAGGTCCGAGCGGCTTCGGATGCTTGGTTCCGAGGGTCTGACCCCGCGGTGCCACCAGCGATGGTGGGCATCGTGAACGACCTCAGATCGAGCCTGCGCCTCGATCCTCTTGGCGAGGATCTGGTCATGAGCGTCCTCTATGGCAGACCCGAGGATCGAGCCTGACCGGCACGCAGAGCGCTACCCCCGTCCCGAGACCCAGGCGCGGATCTCGGCCTCGACCCAGAGTCGGCAGCGACCTCGACTGACAACGGGCTCCGGGAAGTCCTCGTACCGGGACTGGTACACGCTGACGCCGTTCGGGTTCGTCAGCCCCAGGATCTCTGCCACCTGGGCGGGGTCCACGAGTTCGTCGACGTCGATCTTCCGGCCCATGCTCTCGACCATAGTTGACTTTCTCAACACACGCCACTAGAGTTGAGAAAGTCAACAGAAGAGTGGTCCCGGCGGTGCACCAACACCCCGGGACCCGGCCAGTACCCCCAAGGAGGGACTGACATGGATCACCGTACCAACGCGCGCCACGACGAGCCCCGTAGCGAAATGCCCCTACCCATCAGGAGCTTCCAGGGCGACCTACGACCCTCGACCGGATGGGGCCATGACGCCTCGCTTCCGGGCCTCCCGGACCCAACGGTGCACAGCCGAGAGGGCGACGTCGTTCGCCGACGCGAGAGCCTCGGCGGGACTCTGCTCGTTGTAGAGCACGGCAGTCGCCCACGCAGCCGCGACGGCCTCGTAGAAGGCATCCGGCCGCGGGGACTGGTCGACACCCTCGATCCGATAGGCGCGCTCGATCGTCAACGGGGTGTGAGCGAACAAGCTCCAGTCGATCTCGGCCTCGGTCGGGGCGAAGTCGAGGTCGCCCCGGGGTACTCCGTCGCCCCGAGTGGCCTTTACCTCCCGGGCGACAACCGGATGATTCAGGGCGTCTTCGAGTCGTCCGAGGGGCAGCTCTCGAAGATTGGTCGCGGAGACGGACTCGTCATCATCAGCCAGGACTGCAAGACCGGTGATGGTGATGCGTCGGCCAACTGCGTTCAGCCGCACCCTGACCTCGAAGTGGTCAGGACGAGCCCAGAGAATCCAGTCGTTCTTGCCGAAGGCGAGCACCCATCCGAGGGGCTCGGGAATCGCGATCGAGACCGTCTGGCCGGTGCCGGGGGTGCGAGTTCGTCGAGCCATGACGGCGAGCCTACGCGCTGGGATATGTCTGTGCATAGCCATATGCCTAGGATGGTCTGGTCGTGCAGCCCCGTACCCATCCAACCGCTGACCGAGGTCAACTCGGGCTCCGCCGAATCGAGGACCACGCGCGCGCTGAGGAACTTCCGTTCGACGGCGGCACGACGGTCTGGCATGCAGCAGCTCCGGACCCGTCTGGACGCCAACTTCACCGATCTGGCTGCACAGTGCTGGCGTGTTGGCGGAACAAGTCCGCGACCCCTGCCGATCTCCTTCTGGCTGGTCCTGAGGCACTCCGGGTGGCTGCGGTGAGGCGCGCCCACGCCACCATCCCCGAGGCCATCGCACTGATCGCCTCCCACTTCATCGCGACGAGGGAGATCGAGGAGCAGGCCAACGCTCGCATGCTCGCCGAGATCGGCCGCTTCTGCGCCTACCTCGAAGCGCTCGGCCTCGACGCGCTGGACGCGGTGACCGAATCCCAGGTCCGAGACTTCGTTGCTCAACCCATTCAGAGGCGCGGGGGCCTCTGGGACGAAGCTTCGATCTCGACCAAGCACACGCGACGGTCGGCAGTGAGGCTGCTCTTCCGCACGGCCCGCTCACTTCACCTTGCGACGAGCGACCCGAGCATCGATGTGGACCTGCCTCCTCGATCGAGTCGGAAGACCCGGCCGCTGACCGACGACGAGGAGGCACTCGGACGCATCTGGGCGCAGCCGACCCTCAACTCGACTCGACACCCCGCCGCGTGGGCGCTCGCCCAGGCAACAGCCACCTCGTCGGAACTGGCGGCCCTTCGGGTCGGAAACCTCGACCTGGACAACCAGCGGGTGTGGATTCAAGGCAACGAGAACTCTCGCAACCCACGGTGGGGTCAACTCACGGAGTGGGGGGTCCAACGGATCGAGGCACGACTCGAAGCCATCGGCGACGCGCCAGATCGACCCCTCGTGACGGATGCGCTCGCGAGCCGCAACTCCGCACAGGTGTCCGCGACCACCGCGATCAGCGAGATCCTCCAGGCTGCCGGTCTGAGCCAGGAACCGGGAATCGTCCCCTCGTCGCTTCCCGCTTGGGCGGGACGCAAGGTGATGGAGGACACCGAGCGCATCGACCTTGCGGCCGCCGCGCTCGGTGTTCGTAGCCTCGACCAAGCCCTCGACATCATCGGGTGGGAATGGTGACCTCGGCCCCGGCGCTGCCATTCAAGCGCCCGCCCAGGCCCCGCGGACGCGACATCGACCGGCTCGGACTCGTCGAACTCCTTCACGACTTCGTTCGGTCGGATGCTCTCATCGAGCTGTGCGAGACGCTCCCGCACCTTCCTCGCGAGGACGAGGGCGTCTCGGTCCGACCCGTCGGCCGACGCCCATACTTCCCTCCCGAGGCGATGGTCCTGTTCGGCGTTCTGACGTCACAGATCCATGGCGATCGCAACGTCGAGCGGTTCCTACGTGACCCTCACGTGTGGGAGCCGGTACGAGCACACCTCGCTCCCCTGTTCCCCCAATACGCCGGGCTCGCCCCAGGCGCGCCCGGCCCCAACCGGTCACAGTTCATGCGCTGGTACTCCAAGATCGCTGAGGAGCCCGAGCTGCTCTCGACGTTTGCTGCGAGCTTCCAGGCGTCCGCGATCCACCTCGCCCGCTCGATGGACCTGTTCGATCCCGAGCGGCGCTCGCCAAGCCGTCCCGACATCCGAGACACCATGATCGGCGACGGGACCATCCTGAAGTCGCGCTTCCGCGCCGCTCCCGGGGAGAAGCAGGTCGACCGGGAGACCGGAGAACTGGTTCCGCGTCGCTTCGATCCCGACGCCACGTTCCAACACCGAAAGGGCGACGACGAGCTGATCCGACTCGATGTCGCCGGGTCGAACTTCGGCTTCCTCCACGGCACCACTGGCGAGCCCGGCGAATCGATCGTCGTGTCGATGTTCCACGTACCGCAGGGCAAGGGCAACAGCGAGGCGAAGTCAGCGATGGAACAACTGCTCCACCTCCGCGACCACGGCCTTCCGGGTATCAGCCACCTGCTCTACGACAAGGCCATGCGAGGCACCCACATCGACCGCGCCTTCGCCCACGGCATCTACCTCCACGCAAAGGTGTCGAAGGTCGCCGGAGGCAAGACCAAGGAACGGATGATCGACGCCCAGGTCGAAGCCAGGCGGGGAACTGATGTTGTTGGGACCGTCGACATCGTCGCCGTCGGCGGCGCAGCCCACATCCGAGTTCCCATCGCAGACCAGCTCGAACTCATCCAGCTCGATCCCCGGCAGGTTCGCGAGCGCCTGAGCCGTCGTACCGGAGCGCTTCGGGTGTACCGCGACTACGCGATCCCTGACGACATCCGAGTCCCTGAGCGACTTCGGGGAGCCATCGTGACCGTGCGCCACACCAGCAACGAGGACGACGAACAGCGCGGCCTGAAGCGAACCGAGGTGCTGCGCGTTATCGCCGAGACCCACGACGACTGGACCGTTGCTGCGCAGCGCAGTCGTGCCGAGTCGCTCAACGCGCAGATCAAGAACCGGTGGCAGGACAAGCGAGCCCCCGCAGTCGGCAAGGAACGTCAGCTCCTCCGACTGCTGTTCGCCGGGCTCGCCATCAACTTCCAAGCCGTGACCACCTACGACCGCAGGACCATGCGGGTCGAGGCAGCGCCACCACCTGAACCCGCCGCGGCCTGAGCGTCCCTGAACCAGCCCACTCGAAGGGCTGGCTTCAGCGCGTCCGGCTCCCAATCAGCGCGCCCGCGACGGCTCGATCGCTACCAATGCGGCGGTTCGAGGGACGGCAACTACCGTCGGACCGAGGTGGTCGGCCGCTGCGGCGCTTTACGCGCCACAATCCGCGCCGTCCCCCGGGCCGCTAGCTCAATTGGCAGAGCATCGGACTTTTAATCCGCTGGTTCCGGGTTCGATCCCCGGGCGGCCCACCAGACCCCACCACGTCGGAATCGAGGTGGACCATCCATACCGTGGGCTCATGGCCTCTTCCACTCCTCCCGCTTCTCACGCCCACCTGCTCGAGCAGCCGCTGATCGCCCACCTCGGGACGGTTCGCCCGGACGGGTCGCCGCAGGTGAGCGAGATGTGGTTCGACTGGGACGGTCAGGTCGCCCGGTTCACGCACACGACGAAGCGGCAGAAGTTCAAGAACTTCGAGCACGAGCCGCGGGTGGCGTTCTCCATCGCCGATCCTGACGACCCGTACACGTTCCTCGAAGTGCGGGGCGCCGTCGAGTCGATCGAGCCTGATCCGAACGCCGACTTCTACGTGAGCCTCCAGAGGGCCTACGGCCTGCAGATCGGCCGGGGCGATGCCGATGTCCGCGTCGTGATCACGATCCGCCCGACCGGCTTCGTCGGCGTCACCGGCGGGCAGACCGAAGCCGAGCAGGCCGCCTCCAAGCACTGATCCGTCCTGGCGCCGGTACGCCGGTTGTCGCTCCGAAGCGAACCAGCGGACTGCCACGAGCTCCCGGTGCCGTCACCTCGTGGCGACGCGGTTGACCGGTTCGGCCGACGGCTTCGATGTGCTGTTCGGTCTCTGCAACGCGACCCGCGGCGTCCGCCCAGCGCCGAGGTGCTCGAGCACGAGGCCTCGGCGAGCGCCTGCTCACACCGTGGTCGAAAACGAGTCGAACGGAAGCTGCGAGACCGAAGTCGATGGTCCACCCGTGCTGAGGAGGGCGAGCAGCTCCGTGACCTCGCTTGGCGACAGCTCACCCGCGACCCGCGTGAGGAGCGCCCCGAACTCGGCGCCACCGTCGGTGCGGCGGGCGAGGCGTTCAAGATCCGGCAGCAGCCCGAACTCGCGATCGAGGATCGACGAAACGCGACCGAAGAACAGCCGCAGCGCGACCCACTTGGCCAGTGCGAGCAGCTCGTCTGGGCCGTAGTGGAGCTGGCACCCCGGCGTTCCGTTCGAAACCTGCAGCTGCAAGCGGTAGGTGTTGTCGAAGCGCTTCAGCGCGCGCGGGCTGAGTCGGAGCACCGACACGATCTGCAGCTCGGCGTTCCGTACTTGCTCGGAGTTGATCGAGAGCAGGTCGGCTCGCCGTTCGCGAACGGCGATTCGCAGCTCTCTCACGTTGCCGGCGACGTCCAAGGTGTTCAGCCCTGCCGATCGTCGCACCTCGGTCAATTCGCCAGGATTGGCGAGGTCGATGCCCTTCAGGCGCCGGACCATCGCATCGACCACCGCAACGTCGACGCTGGCCTGGGACTCGCCGACGAGCAGCCGGCCGACCGGGGGTGAGCCCACTCCATCGAGGACAACCGTGAGCTGGAAGATGCGCTCGAGGAAATCGCGACCGATGTTCGCGGCCCGCCTGGGATCGAACTGGTCGATCGAGCGCCGCACCTCCTCGAGCGACGACTCGATCGCCCCGACGACGACATCCATGTCCACGCCGAGGACGAACACGATCGACTGGTCCTCACGTCGGCTGAAGATCTCCGTGACCGTGGCCAGCGCCTCGACGATGACACCCGGTTGGCACCGGTCCAGGTCGTCCAAGAACACCACGACGGTGCGCTTCCCGCGGCCGGTGAGCGTGTCGATCAAGCACTCAACGTCTCGTTCCGCGGCGTCGGTGATGCCGAGCGCGTCGTCGTAGCGCCTCGTGCCAGACGCCCGCGCGACCGCACGCTCGAACGGCGCCGTGATCACACCGAGGTACGCCGCAGAGACCGCAACCGCTGCGGCTGCCGCACCGGATCCGGAGAGCAGCCACCAGTCGGAGCTGCCCCGCAAACCCTCAGCAACCGCCCGGCACAGATAGGCCAGTCCCACGAGGACCACGCACCCACCGCACACGAGCTTCGCCACACCGACACGGCGCCGCTCGAGCCGCACACGAAACCAAGCACGCCGGAGGAAGCCCCCGCTGTCGGCCTGTCCAGCGCGGTACATGGCCCGAGCCAGGCCGACCCACAGCGCATCGCGCCCCTGGTGCCTCCATGCGTCGAACCAGACGGGAAGCCAGCGCTGTCCCCCATCGCCAGCAGCGAGCCCGCGTCGCAGCTGCAGCATGGTCGACGACTTTCCAGCTCCCCACCGGCCGGCGATGGCGACCGTCAGGGGGAATCCCGTTCCCGGGTCGTTCAAGACACGGACGATCCCGTCGACGAGCGGTTCGTGGCCGAGCCGATCCACCTCCGTGGGCCGATCGGGGCTGAAGGCGTACAGCGAACCAGAACGGTCGTCCCGAGGCACGCTGTCGCCGTTCGAGCTCTCGGTGCGCCAGCCGCCGAACCAAGACCCGATCGCACCGAGGAGGGCGGTGATCACGGCCACGGGCCACGCGAGGCATCCTCGTCCGGCGGGACTCGGGGCAGGCTCGTGTGCCAGACCGCCGAATCCTGGGCCTCCTGGCGGTGGAGGCGGTGGAGGCGGTGGAGGCGGTGGAGGCGCCCCAACCGCTCCAACCGCCGGCGGTCGAGAGGCGGTGGACCCCGCCGTGTTCTCGGCGAACGGAGATCCGGTCTCCCCCTTCGGGGGGAGATACGTACGTTCGCCGGGGGCGACCACGGTCCCGTGGTCCATCGGCGGCGGCGGGATCGGCTCCGATGCCACCGGCGATGCGGCCTCCGCATGCCTTCTCGGCTGGTCACCCTCTGGAAACCCGGTGTCGGTCAGCCACCCCGGCAGCGGGTGCGACACTGGGCCCGCCGTACTCGATCCGCCACGCCAGAGGGTGCCCGGTGCGATGACGCTGGCGTCGCGGCCGGTCGACCAGTACCCGGTCACATCGTGGACGTCGTCGCCCACAAGGAGGGCGGTCGGCGGGATGTGCAAGCGCTGCTGTGCGGCCTGGAGCGCCGTCCCGATGTCGAGAGCGCTCGGGAGACGTTCGGCAGGATCCTCCGCAAGACCCGCCG
>Ga0182747_1001647_pt1 | contig 16910 bp, 14 predicted proteins | sample eDN3rd30CBELigBY_FD_128526 | JGI IMG/M metagenome (GOLD analysis project Ga0182747, IMG submission 128526) | Enriched backyard soil microbial communities from Emeryville, California, USA - eDNA 3rd pass 30_C BE-Lig BY (version 2) (version 2) | ecosystem: Environmental > Terrestrial > Soil >...
ATCTGATTTGTCGTAGTGTGTTGTGTTTGTGTTTCTATGAAACATCTTTGGAGGTAATCTCAAAGGTTTTATAGCATAGAACCCTGCTATAAAACATTTCGAGCTACTTTGTCACCTGTTTTGTTGCATAGAGCCCTTCCGGCTACATTCACCCTGTTTTTTTGCATAGCACTTCTGCCAGACCTTCAAATTTCCTAAACTTATCCTCATCGGAATCTACCTAGTTTACATAAACGCTCGTGGCCCAATTAAGGACAACGAGCGTTTCATTATTCTTCAATATTCTTTAATTCTTTTTCTAATCCTTCAGCAAATAATCCGTATACATAACGTTCTGCATCAAATGGTTGTAGATCATCCATCTTCTCACCTAATCCAATAAATTTCACTGGGATATGAAGTTTATTGCGAATAGCTAATACAATACCACCTTTGGCAGTTCCATCTAATTTTGTAAGAACGATTCCTGTCACGTTTGTTGCTTCTTTAAACATTTGAGCTTGAACTAAGGCATTTTGACCTGTAGTTGCATCAAGCGCAAGTAATACTTCATGAGGTGCATCTGGTATTTCACGAGAAATGACACGATGAACTTTTTCAAGCTCTTTCATTAAGTTTACTTTATTTTGCAGACGGCCTGCAGTATCACAAATTAACACATCAGCACCGCGCTTTTTAGCTGCTCCAATTGCATCGTAAATGACAGCTGCTGGGTCTGAACCCTCTGATTGTTTAACAACTTCACAACCAACTCGGTCTCCCCAAACTTGTAACTGATCAATGGCACCAGCACGGAATGTATCACCAGCTGCTAACATGACTGTTTTTCCTTGTGATTTTAGACGGTGAGCTAGTTTCCCAATCGTTGTCGTTTTCCCAACACCATTAACACCTACGAATAAGATTACAGTTAATTCACCTTTTGGTTGCATATTTAATGAAGTAATATTGTCTTCGCCATTTTCGTAAATTTCAACGAGTTTTTCTGAAATGATTGTTTGAATCCCTTCAGTGTCTTTAATGTTCTTACGCTGTACTTCAAAACGTAATTTGTCCATTAATTCCATGACTGTTTCAAACCCTACGTCAGCTTGAAGAAGAACTTCTTCTAATTCTTCAAAGAAATCCTCGTCCACTTTACGGTATCTCGCAACTAAATCATTTACCTTTGAAGTAAATGTATCGCGTGTTTTCGCTAAACCAGCTTTAAACTTTTGAGTTATGGACCATGCAGAAGGTTTCTTCTCCTGTATGACTTCCTGTTCAACTGGTGCGATTTCACTTTCAATTACTGGTACCAAAGAAGTAACTTCACTTTGTTGAACTTCATCAGTTTCTAAAGTAGCAATCTTCTCTTCTTCTACTGATACTAGTTCTGTCGTGTCATCTTCTTCAACTACGGAACTTTCTTCATGCTCTTCTTGTCCCTGTTCTCGTTGTTGTTCTTCTTCACTACCCCATAATTTCTCTTTTAAACGTTTAAAAAAACTCATGCTTATACGCTCCTTTCACCAACAAGTACTGCTTCTTTTTCAAGTTTTACAGATACTAGTTTCGATACTCCAGATTCTTGCATTGTAATACCATATAAGACGTCAGCACCTTCCATTGTCCCTTTACGGTGTGTAATGACAATGAATTGGGTTTCACTACTTAATTTCTTTAGGTAGGCACTATATCGATCTACGTTCGCTTCATCCAGCGCAGCTTCAACTTCGTCTAATATAACAAATGGTACAGGACGAGTATTTAATATTGCAAATAGTAAAGCGATTGCAGTTAATGCTCTTTCTCCACCTGATAATAAGCTTAAACTTTGTAGTTTTTTACCCGGAGGTTGTGCCACAATTTCAATTCCTGTTTCCAATATATTCTCTGGATCAAGTAAAACTAAGTCAGCTTGGCCACCGCCAAACAATTCTCTAAATACTTGTTGGAACTGACTACGAATCATAGTAAAGGACTCGTCAAATCTTGTAGACATTTCCTCATCCATTTCTTTAATGGCTTCGTGCAATGTATCTTGAGCTTCAAGTAGATCGTTACGCTGTTCAGTTAGGAACGTATGACGTTCTAATACACGATCGTACTCTTCAATTGCTGTTAAATTGACTGGCCCAAGTTCTTCTATTGATTGTTTCAACAATTTTACTTTTCGTCTGATTGTGTCGACATCTTCAATTGAAATTGCTATTTCTTTAGCAGATTCATAGTCTAATTCATATTGTTCGTCTAAGATGCTATGAAGGCGATTGATTTCAAATTCTACTTTACTCTTTTTAATATCCATAGTTCGTAAAGATTCTAAAAACCCTTTATGAATACGTTGAAGCTCTTTTAGTTGTTCCTCAAGTTGAGAAAGATTTTGTTGATAATTAGAACGTTCATTTCGATTATGTAGAATCGTACCCGTTAATTGCTCTTTCTTGGACTTCCATTCGCGTACTTTTTCTCCAATTTCCTCGTCTGAAGGTCCTTCTGAATCGTCATTTTGTATCCAATGTATTTCTTGGGAAATGGACTCAATTTGTTGTTTCGTTTTTGAACGTTTTAAAGCAATATCAGCCGTCGCAACTTGAACTTGCGATAATTGTTCCCCAGCAACTGCTAGTTGAGAGCGTTTTTCTGCAGATTGTTCTCTTAACTCATCTTTTTTGTTTTCACCATGTAGCTTCATTTCAGTTAACTGTTCAACCGATGCATTAACTTGCTGTAATTCGTCTTTCAGATCTGCAAGTCTTTGATTTGCTTCCTCGCGTTGATTAGTCAGTGATTGTTTTAATGTTTTTACAGATGATTGTTCAGATGTTGCAACAGATACAGTCGCATTCAGATTTCTCTCTTCTAATTCTAATTCATGTAACTTGGATCTGTATTCAATCTCAGATTTTTGTATTGTATCGCTCTGCTGTTTTAGTTCCTCGATTTTTTCACGAAGCTTACTCACAGCTTCCTTTTCTTCAGAAACTGCTTTTTCAGCTTGTACAATAGACGCTTCCATTTGTGATAACTTGTTTGTTAATGTTTCAAGTTCTGCTTTTCTTGTAAACAGTGAAGATTGTTGCTTTGTAGCACCACCAGTCAATGATCCACCGGCATTGACAATATCGCCATCAAGGGTCACAACTCGGTATCTAAATCCACATAATCTAGCAATTTGACTTGCACCTTCAAGACTTGTAGCAACAATTACATTTCCTAACAAATTTTCTACTATCGTACGATTCGATTCGTCAAAATTTACTAAGTTGAATGCTAAGTTAATAAATGCAGGATGATTTTTAGCCGTTGCAATTTGATCAGGTGATAATCTGCGCGATTTCATGACCGTTTTCGGCAAAAATGTAGCTCGTCCCGCTCGTTTTGCTTTTAACCAACCGATTGCTTTTTGAGCATCTTGTTCGTTTTTAGTAACAATATGTTGAGATGCACCACCAAGCGCTGTCTCAATTGCCTTTGAATATTCACTATCTACCTGAACAAGTTCAGCAACGGCTCCTTCTATACCTGTTAATTCGCCTCGATCGCGAGCTAATAAAACATCTTTAACACCTTGGTAAAATCCTGAGAAATCCGATTCCAATTCCGCTAAAGTTTCTTTACGCGCTTTTAACTGCTGTTGGTGTTGGTATGCTTGGTAAAGCATTTTTTGCTTCTCATCGAATGAAACCGAAGTACTTTTCAACTTGCTTTGTAGTAGCTCAATTTCATGAACAGTATCTTTTAATTGTCTTTCAATTACTTGATACTTCCCAAGAAGCTCTTCCTTTTGTAGCCTTACTTCTTGTAATCTTTTGACCATTTCAGAAGAGCGATCCGTCATACGTTCAGCAGTAGCTTCTTGTTGAGCTAATTGTTGATCTATATGCTTTAATTCATTTTTAATCGTCGCTTCTTCATTTAACAAATCTATATATTTATTTTTTGACTGCTCAATTTTTTCTTCAATTTCAACAACAGAACTATTGAGCGATTGATCAATTTGCTTTATTTCAGATTTTAATTGCTGAACAATCTTTTGTTTTTGTTCAAATTGCAGTTTTTTCTCTGATTCACTTTGTGCTAGTTCCTCTTCTTCTTCCTTTAGTTGATTCAACGTTTGTTGTAATTGTTGTAGTTGCTTTTCAGCATTTTGGCGCTTTTCGTGCATTAATGCTTTACGACCTTCCCAACGTTCAACTTCTGTACTCGCTTCAACTAATTGCTCCTGTGAGGAATCTAATGTTTGGTCAATTACCCGTAATTTTTCACGGATATTGTTCGCTAATGTTTCAACTTCTGAAATATTTTTAGCTTGCTTTTGTTCTTCAGATTCTAGTTGTATATATTGGGTTTGTATGTTTTCTAATTCATTTGAGTAATTGGTTAAATCATGCACCATTAAAGCTATATCAGATTCTCTTAGTTCATCTGTCATTTGTACATAATCTTTTGCAGCAGATGCTTGCATTTGAAGAGGTTCAAGACGACTATCTAATTCATGTAGAATATCTAATACACGATTTAAATTTTCATCGGTTTCTTCTAGTTTATTCTCAGCCTTTTTCTTACGTAGTTTGTATTTCAATACACCTGCTGCTTCTTCAAAGATTGTTCTACGGTCATCAGGTTTAGAATTTAAGATTTCATCTACACGACCTTGAGAAATAATAGAAAATGCTTCTTTCCCCAATCCAGAATCCATAAATAAATCCGTAATATCTTTCAGACGGCATTGTTGATTATTTAACAAGTAGTCGCTATCGCCAGAACGATAAACGCGTCTAGTTACGCTAATTTCTGTATAGTCCGTAGCAACTTGTTCGTCTTCATTGTTGAGCACTAATGTAACTTCTGCAAAGTTTAATGGTTTTCTTGACGCACTACCTGCAAAAATGACATCTTCCATTTTTGCTCCACGTAGTGACTTGGCGGATTGTTCTCCTAATACCCAACGAATTGCATCAGTAACATTACTTTTCCCACTACCGTTCGGGCCAACAACAGCAGTAACACCTGGTACAAAGTCAATACCAATACGATCTGCAAACGATTTAAAGCCAATCACTTCAAGCCGTTTTAGGTACATCTTAATCCTCCTTATGCAATGACTGATTTAACGCTACCATCGCATTTTGAGCAGCTTGTTGTTCAGCCTCTTTCTTCGATTTGCCACGCCCTATACCTAATTCTTGATCGTTTAACAACACTCTTGATACGAAAATTCGGTTATGCGCTGGTCCTTTTTCATCAATGATTTCGTAATGTAAAAGACCGTTATTTGATTGTTGAACTAATTCTTGTAGCTGACTTTTAAAATCCATCACATGAGAAAAAGCACCGACTTCTACTTTTGGATATACGACACGTTGCAGGAATTCTACAACAACATCTAATCCTTGGTCTAAATACATAGCACCAATAAACGCTTCGAAACAGTCTGCAAGCAATGCTGGACGCTCTCTACCACCCGTTAATTCTTCACCTTTTCCTAGTAAAACAAATCTACCGAAGTTTAATTCATTCGCAAAGATAACAAGTGAAGGTTCACATACAATTGAAGCACGAAGTTTTGTTAGTTCGCCTTCACTCATATGTGGATAACGTTCAAAAAGATATTTTGAAACAGATAGTTCAAGTACAGCATCACCTAAAAATTCTAATCGTTCATTGTCTGTGTATAATTTTCGTCGATGCTCATTCACATAAGATGAATGGGTGAATGCTTGGAACAGTAGGCTTTTATTACTAAAAGAAATATTCAGTTCTTGCTCTAATATTTCAAATTGAGCTTGAACTTTCTCTGGCAATACCCCTGTCTTTTGTTGTAATCCTTTTTTTCTTATTGTCATGAGCTCTTCTGCCTTCCTAATAATTTCTATCTTTTTCAATCAAATTCACCTTTTACGTATTTTGCCCTGAAGCCAGCTTTCGATGCCAGGGAAAATACATGCGCTAGAGTTTCTTTCGAGTTTGCTCAAAAGACACTATTCGCAACCAAAGGCTAAAAACTACATCCTATTCTATACTAATAGAAAAAATATAATATTTCTGTATCTTTCTCAACAAATTTGGCACAAAAAAATTATATGAATGAAGTTTAATACCATTGTACCCTATGAAAGGCCAAAGTAGTTGTGATAATTTAATATCACAACTACTTTTCGTCAAAAATATTGTTTTCAAATTACTCTGAAGAGTAAATTGAAAAGAGGCACGATCTATCACATAAGTGAATCGTGCCCCGATCTGTTAATTTAGTTTACCTTCAATATATTTGATAGCATCGCCAACAGTTGCGATTTTTTCAGCATCTTCATCTGAAATTTCCATATCAAATTCATCTTCAAGTTCCATTACTAATTCAACAACATCAAGTGAATCAGCACCTAAATCTTCACGGAAAGAAGCTTCTGCTTTCACTTCACTTTCGTCAACACCTAAACGGTCAACGACTACTTTTGTAACACGTTCTAATACTGTAGACAAGTCAGTCACCTCCCCTCAAATAGTATACATAAAAAATGTTGGTGTTCAAATAGTGACATTTATTTTTATCAAAATTAATATACACGTAAAGTTTCAAACACAACCTTTACATGTACATACCACCATCAATATGCAATGTTTGTCCAGTCATATAACTTGCATCATCTGAAGCTAAGAAAGCAACAGCTTTTGCAATATCTTCAGGTTGTCCTAGTTTTGCTAGTGGGATTTGTGAAAGCATTGCTGATTTCAAATCCTCTGGTAAAGCATCTGTCATTTCTGTTGTGATAAAACCAGGTGCAATGGCATTCACTAAAATATTACGAGAAGCAAGTTCTCTAGCTGTCGTTTTTGTTAAGCCAATAACACCAGCTTTTGCAGCAACGTAATTTGCCTGTCCAGCATTCCCTAGCACTCCTACAACTGAAGAAATATTAATTATACGCCCTGAACGTTGTTTCATCATTTGACGAGTAACAGCTTTTGTACATAGGAAGACACCCTTTAAATTGGTATTAATAACGTCATCCCATTCGTCTTCTTTCATTCGCATAATAAGATTATCTCTTGTAATACCAGCATTATTAACTAGAATGTCAATTGCACCAAACTCTTTAATAGCAGTATCCATTAACTGCGTAACGGATTCGACATCTGATATATTTGCCTGCACTGCGATTGCTTTTGTACCCATACTATTAATTTCATCCACTACTGAAAGAGCCTTTTGTTCACTACCACTATAGTTAACTACGACTTTAGCACCTTCTTTTGCAAGATGAAGTGCGATCGCACGGCCAATCCCGCGGGAAGCCCCTGTTACAACTGCAACTTTACCGTCTAATTTTCCCATTTTATTCACCCCTTAATGCTTGAATGACTTCTTGAAGTGTCGCTTCGTCATATACACAATAAGTGTTTACAGAGCGGTCTATTTTTTTCACTAAACCTGACAATACTTTTCCTGGTCCACACTCTATGAAAGTAGTAACACCTAAGTCCAACATTTTACGAACATCTTGCTCCCATAAAACTGGGCTATACACTTGCTCAATCATTTCATTTTTTATCGCTGTAACATCTTGTAATAGTTGAGCACCAACATTACTAATAATTGGGACATGAGGTTCATTAATAGAAATGGTTTCGATTTCATTTTGAAGTTTAACCGCTGCCTCGCGCATTAATTCTGAATGAAATGGTCCACTAACTATTAATGGAATTGCTCTTTTTGCACCTGCTTCTTTAGCACCAACAGATGCTTTTTCAACACCCAGCTTAGTACCAGAAATAACAATTTGACCTGGACAGTTTAAATTTGCTAATTGTACAACTTCGCCATCTTGTGTAATACGATCACACACTACTTTTAAACTTTCTGCATCTAATCCTAAAATTGCAGCCATTGCACCTTGTCCTGCTGGTACTGCTTCATTCATAAATAAACCACGTTTATGAACGATTCCAACCGCTTCTTCAAATGTTAGTGCACCAGAAGTTACAAACGCACTATATTCACCCAATGAATGACCTGCAGTATAATCAGGTTGAATTCCTGCCTCTATTATTTTAGCTGCAACCATTACTCCTGTTGTTAGTAATGCAGGTTGAGCATTATAAGTTAAAGTTAGTTCTTCTTGAGGACCTTCAAGCATTAATTTCGATAATTCAAAGTCTAGAGCACGATCTGCCTTTTCATAAAATTCTTTACTTCCTGGATAGTTGTTTACTAATTCTGCACCCATACCTACTTGTTGGGAGCCTTGACCAGGAAAGATAAATGCGATTTTTGACATCTTAGATCCCCTCTTTCTTTTCCCCTACTACAGAATTACTTTCTGCAATCGTTGATTTAATAACTGCTGTAACATTATGCTCAGCCATTATTGCAGCTTGTCGTATTGCGCTATAGATTGCTCTTGCATTTGAAGATCCATGCCCTTTAATAACTGGAGATTGTAATCCAAATAATGCAGCACCACCGTGCTCAGCGTAATCTAATTTACCTTTTAATTTTTTCAATTCACTCTTCATTAACATAGCACTAATTTTTGTCTTTCCAGAAGCCATAAATGCTTCTTTTAACATTGTCATCATTGCGCCAGCAGTACCTTCAATCGATTTCAGAACCATATTTCCGGTAAACCCATCCGTTACAACAACGTCAGCTACATTATCTAATAAATCACGTGCTTCGACGTTTCCGACAAAATTAAGATTGGCATCCTGTAGTAAACTAAATACGGCCTTTGTTAGTTCATTTCCTTTTTTTTCTTCCGTTCCAATGTTCAGTAAACCTACGCGTGGGTTTTCAATTCCTCGGACCTTTTTTGCGTAAATATTCCCCATAATTGCATATTGGAGTAGGTGTTCAGGTTTTGCATCTGCATTTGCACCTAAGTCCAACATAAGAAAGCCTTGACCATCAATCGTTGGTAATGTAGTTGCTAGTGCCGGTCTTGCTACACCTTCAATTCTTCCAACTTTTAAAAGTCCACCCGCCATTAATGCACCTGTATTACCCGCTGACAAACAAGCGTCTGCTTGTCCATCTGATACAGCTTCTAGCATTCTAGTCATGGAAGAATCTTTTTTACGACGAATACTACGTGCAGGGTCATCTTCACCTTCAATTACTTCTTCACAATGAACCACTTCAATACGATTATGTGGAGTTAAATACTGTGCTAATTTATCTTTATGTCCGTAAAGTTTTACTTCTAAATTTGGAAGTTCTTCTAATGCTAGTAAAACGCCTTCAACTACCGCTTTAGGAGCATGATCGCCACCCATTCCATCAATAGCTAGTTTCATCGTTTTCACCTTTACCTTTCATTCGATACATCTCAAATTCACCTTTAAATACAACACTATTATTTACAGATGAGATGACATCGATATATGTACGATTTTTATCTTTATTTTGTCCGCTTACGGTAGCTTTTGTAATAACACGATCACCAGCTTTTACAGGTTTAGCAAACAGTACATTTGCTTTAACAGTTAACGCTAGTTCATCATTAATAACAGCCACTGCTAGTGAGTTTGCTTGTGCAAATAAATGATGCCCTCGAGCAATGCCATTACGTTGAAATACGTGCTCTTCTTTCACATCAAAAATTGATATCGCCCTAGAATCTAATTCGATATCTACGATTTCACCTATTACTTCATCCAAAGGTAATGACTTCACTTCATTTTCTAAATTTTTTGCTGCAACACCCTTGATGCGTTCTCTTAATTCAGGTATGGATAGTTCCATTCGATCTAAACGGATTGTTTGAACACTTACAGTAAATTGTGATGCAAGTTGCTCATCTGTTATGAATGGATTTTCTTCGATTGTTTGTAATAAGAGTTGTTGACGTTCTTTTTTTGTACGTTTCACTATTCGCCATCACCTTATTGTATGTATTAGCACTTGGTACTAACACCAGTATACATTTACAAAAATAAGAACGCAACAATAATTCGATTATTGTTGCGTTCAATATCATTTCTTATGCATTTGTATCTAAAGTTTACAACGAATCAATCAATTCTTTCACCATTTAGTGCGCCAGTCTCTTCTAGCATTTCTCTTAAATGCTTATATTCAGCATCTACCCAAAAAGCATCATCATAGATAATAACTGCAGCATCCTGTCTTGCCACCTCTAGCGTACGATAATCATGAACTAAATCAGCCATTTTAAAGTCAGGAAGACCACTTTGCTTTTTACCAAAGAAATCACCAGGTCCTCTTAACTCCAAATCTTTTTCAGCTAAACGGAAACCATCATTGATTTCAGTCATCGACATCATACGTTCAGTGCCTTCATCCGTTTTTGGATCTGCAAGTAACACACAATAGGATTGGAATTGTCCACGTCCAACTCGACCACGCAATTGGTGTAGTTGAGATAAACCAAATCGGTCTGCATCATAAATCACCATAAAGGAGGCATTTGGAACATTTACTCCTACCTCAACTACTGTTGTTGATACAAGAACATCAACTTTTCCTTCTGTGAACTCTCGCATTACACGATCTTTTTCTTCGGAATGAAGACGACCATGCATTAAGTCTACTTTATATTTCCCTCTAAAAACAGTTGATAGCTGTGAAAACACTTCTTCAGCATTTTGTGCATCAATTTTTTCAGATTCTTCAATAAGTGGACAAATTACATATGCTTGTCTACCTTGACGTAGCTCCATTTCCATTTTAGAAATAACAGAATGTAATTGCTCTTTCTTTAGCCAGTGAGTTTCAATTTGCTTTCTACCTGATGGCAGCTCATCAATAATTGAGACATCCATTTCTCCAAACGCTGTTATCGCAAGTGTTCTTGGAATAGGTGTAGCTGTCATAAACAAGACATCAGGGTTTACGCCCTTATCCCTTAACACTCTTCGCTGTTCCACACCAAAACGGTGCTGCTCATCCGTAATAACAAACCCCAAGTTATGAAAAATAACATCTGGTTGGATTAATGCATGTGTTCCAATTATAATATCAATTTCACCATTCTGTAATTGTTTTAACAACAGTCTTCTTGCTTTTGTTTTAGTCGAACCTGATAGTAGGGCTAATCGAATCCCCATTGGTTCAAGCAATTGACTTAAGGAAGCAGCATGTTGCTCTGCTAAAATTTCAGTAGGGGCCATTAGTGCTCCCTGATATCCTGCTGTTACGGCAGCATATAGCCCAATCGCAGCCACGACTGTTTTACCAGAACCAACATCCCCTTGTAATAATCGATTCATTCTTATCGGCTCTTTTAGGTCTTTGCAAATTTCATTTACTACCCGTTTTTGAGCAGCTGTTAATTCAAAAGGAATGGTTGAAATAAATTCTTTTAACTTTTTCAAATCATAATGAATCGCTATTCCACGTTCGTTTTCCTTATGTACTTTACGAAGTGCTTGAATTCTTAATTGAAATTGTAATAATTCTTCATAAACAAAACGTCTTCTTGCTTGTTTAGAATGATTTGCATCGACTGGAAAATGAACTCCCTCGAGTGCTTGAATAATCGGTGCTAAATGATATTTCGAAAGAAGGTGCGAGGGAAGTGTTTCTTCTACTTCCCCAGCTGACACATCTAATGCTTGACGCATTAATTTTCGAAATTTCGTTTGATGCATATTTCCTTTGACACTGTAAACAGGTTCAAAATCTGCATTGTCTGATTTTGGACCAAATTTAATGTTTGAAACATTAATCACTTGACGGCCACGATCCCATTTACCCGAAACTGTAACAATGGCTTCCGGAACTAATTTCCCCTTTAAATAATTCTGATTAAAGAATACTAGTTTTATAAGATGTCTACCTACAAGTGCTTTTACAGTGATTCTAGACTTATTTTTTCCAAGAAATTGAACTATAGGTTCACTTTCAATTCTTGCTTCAACTGTTACTTTTTCGTTATGAGGTGTTTCAGTTAAGTCTTTTAAACGGAAATCTTCATGTCGATAAGGAAAAGTCCATAGTAAATCATTAATTGTTTGAATGCCCAATTCAGCTAATACATCAGCTGTTTCACGTCCTACGCCTTTTAATACCGTGACAGGCTCCAAAAGAATACTACTCAAGGTTAAGCAGTTCCTCCAAAAATTCTTGCAGCAATCGCTTTTCCTGTTGGCGTAGCAGCTAAACCACCTCTAGCAGTTTCTTTTAAATTTGGACTCATCGATTGACCAATTCTAAACATCGCACCAATGACTTCATCACATGGAATTCGACTAGTTACACCCGCCAATGCCATATCAGCAGCAACTAATGCATTAGCAGCGCCCATTGCATTACGTTTAACACATGGTACTTCCACTAAACCCGCTACTGGGTCACAAACAAGGCCAAGCATATTTTTTAATGTAATCGCAAATGCTTCTGATGATTGAGAAGGAGTACCACCAGCCATTTCAACAATTGCTGCAGCAGCCATTGCGCTTGCAGAACCAACTTCCGCTTGGCATCCTCCAGCAGCACCAGAAATCATAGCGTTATTAGCAACTACGAAACCAAATGCACCTGAGGTAAATAAGTAATTAATCATTTGTTCACGAGTCGGGTTTAACTTATTTTTCACTGCAAATAACGTACCCGGAACTACTCCTGCAGAACCTGCAGTTGGCGTTGCACAAATCGTACCCATTGCTGCATTTACTTCGTTTGTTGCAACCGCTTTACTAACTGCATCTAATAATAATTCACCTGATAGTGAATTTCCCTTTGCGATGTAATTTTGTAATAGAACGGCATCTCCACCTGTTAACCCTGTAACAGACTGAACCCCTTTTAACCCACGTTCCACAGCCTGTTCCATGACAGTTAAGTTATTGTCCATTTGAGCAAATATTTCTTCTCTTGACCGTCCTGTAATATTCATTTCTTGTTCGATCATGATTTCAGAAATGAGCACATTCCTACTTTCAGCAAGTTCGACTAATTCCCTTACATTACGAAACAACACATCCATCTTGCCCACTCCTTTAATTATTAATCTTTGAAACTTTTGTAATATGTGGAATCAACGAGATTTGTTGCAAGATTTTATCGTCAATATTTTGGTCTACTTCAATGACCATTAACGCTGTTTGGCCACGTTCAATACGAGAAACCTCCATATGGCCAATGTTTACATGATGCATAGCTAATGTATTGGCTACATTTGCAATACATCCTGCACGGTCTTCATGTACAACTAAAATCGCAGGCATGCCACCAGTTAGTCGCAATTTAAACCCATTTACTTCACTAATTTCAATTTTTCCGCCACCGATTGAAATTCCTTCAACCGACATTTCACCTGCATCATCACCCATTACAATTCGAGCAGTATTCGGATGTTCTTTATTTGCTGTTTCGGTAATAAATTCAAAATCCAAATTTGCTTCTTGAGCATGTTGGAAGGATGTTTTTATACGTTCATCAAAGGTATCAAAATCTAATAAACCACCGACAATTGCAACATCAGTACCGTGTCCTCTATAAGTCTCAGCAAAAGATCCATAGAGATATATTTTTGCCCATTTCGGCTGACGTCCAAACAAATCACGAGCCACTCTACCAATTCTAGCTGCACCAGCCGTATGTGATGAAGATGGCCCGATCATCACAGGTCCAATGATGTCAAACACTGAAGTAAACTTCATCCTTCTCCCCCTTTAAATTAAATGCATATACTTCTTATTACTTTTCTTTTTATTGTATCATGAACAAATCCTAGCATCCAAAGGTAATAAATATAAAAAAGTGCATACATTTGTATGCACCACTTTTCAATTATTCAATTGAGAAAATGAAAGGATATAATGCTTGTTTACCTTCAACGATTTCCACTTCTACATCTGGATATTGCTCTTCGATATAAGCTGATACCTCATTTGCTTGATCTTCAGTAGCATCATCTCCGTAAATAATTGTAATGATTTCGCAATCCTCATCAACTAAATCTGAAATGACCTTTTGAGCTGCTTCAATCATATTTGGTGTTGATAAAACAATTTTCCCTTCTGCAAGAGACATATAATCGTCTTTTCGAATGTCTACACCATCAATTGAAGTATCGCGTACAGCATATGTCACTTGTCCTGTTTTTACATTTGCTAACGCTCTCGTCATACCATTTTTGTTCTCTTCAACAGACGCTTCTGGATTAAAGGCTAATATCGCAGCCATTCCTTGAGGAATCGTTTTAGTCGGTACAACACAAGCTTCTATATCAAGCAATTCAACTGCTTGTTCTGCAGCCATAATTATGTTTTTATTGTTCGGTAAAATAATTACTCGTTCTGCTTCAATTTCTTTAACTGCTTTCACGATATCTTCCGTTGAAGGGTTCATTGTTTGACCACCTTCAATAACATATGAAGCCCCAATACTACGAAGAAGATTAGATATACCTTCTCCCATTGCAATCGTTACAACAGCATAAGGATGTTTTTCTTTCTTAGCTGGAACTTTTGCAGTTTCTTGAGTTGGTTCATTGACAATTGCTGAATGTTGCTCTCTCATATTATCAACTTTAATTTTAATTAGGCTTCCATATTTTTGACCTGCACTCAGTACTGCTCCTGGTGTTTCAGAGTGGATATGTACTTTTGCAATTTCATCGTCAGAGACAACGAGTAAAGAATCACCCATAACATCTAGTTCTTGGCGGAACTTTGCTTCATCAAATGGTTCTTTGCCTTGTTCAAGCCGTACCATAATCTCAGTACAATAACCAAATACAATATCTTCTGTACTCATAAAATCTTGAACACGGTGATGCTCAGCGCTAATTAAATCGTCGATGGAAGTATTATTTCTCTCAGGAAGCGCTTCACCTTTTAAGGATGCAAGGAATCCTTCATAAATAAATAATAGACCCTGACCACCACTATCTACTACACCAACCTCTTTTAAAACTGGTAGTAAGTCTGGAGTGCGATTTAATGATTGTTTTCCTTCATCAACTAAAGCTTCCATCACTTTAATAATATCTGGTTCATCTTTTGCGATTTCAACCGCTTTTGCTGCAGCTTCACGAGCTACTGTTAAAATCGTCCCTTCTACTGGCTTCATAACAGCCTTATATGCTGTATCAACACCAGCTTGGAAAGCACCTGCAAATTTTTCTGAGTCGATTTCACTTTCTTTCTCAATATGCTTTCCAAAGCCTCTAAATAATTGAGATAAGATAACGCCAGAGTTTCCTCTTGCACCCATTAGTAAACCTTTAGATAAACTTTGAGCTGTTTTTCCTATATGAGCTTGAGCATTAGAATTTGTTTCTTTTGCCCCTGATGTCATCGATAAATTCATATTTGTTCCTGTATCTCCATCAGGCACTGGAAATACATTTAATGAATCAACAAAATTGGCATTTTGAGATAAGTGATGTGCACCCATCTGTACCATTTCTGCAAATTTTATGCCGTCTAGTGACTTCATTGATAATAGATCCTCCTCTTACACAGATAAAACTTTTACACCATGCACAAAGATATTTACGGATTTTACGTCCAATCCTAATGTTTTGTTCACTGTGTATTTTACTTTTGATTGAACTTGATAAGCTACTTCTGAAATTTTCGTTCCATAGCTCACAATAATATACATATCGATATGGAGGTCATCTCCTGCTTGACGAATTACAATTCCTTTAGCAAAATTCTCTTTGCGTAATATATCAGTTAATCCATCACGAATTTGATGTTTTGAAGCCATACCTACAACACCATAACATTCTATTGCGGCACCACCTGCAATTTGAGCGATGACATCATTTGAAATATCAATTTGACCGAAATCGTTTTTAATTTCTAATGACATTCTTTTGCCTCCTTTACCTCTTTTTGGCTATACTATATTGTACTACACAAAAATCCATTATAAAAGAAAACGTATTTTGTTGTATATAGTTTGCGTTATTTCGCACTTTTATTTGTAAAATTATAATGCATTTAGTGCTGATTATCTAATATCTACTATTTTTTCTTTCATTTTTACTACTGTAAAGGATTTTTTCTTGAAAGTAAATGCAAAATTGGTTGCATAGAACTCGGACCTATGTTAAATTATTATGGTATGTGAAATCAAGAACTGATGAACAAATCTTTCAGATTCATCTGTAAGGAGGGAATTATAGATGCCAAAACAATGTGTTATTACTGGTCGTAAAACTCGTTCAGGTAACAACCGTTCACACGCTATGAACGCTAACAAACGTACTTGGGGCGCTAACCTACAAAAAGTTCGTATCTTAGTAAACGGCAAACCAAAACGCGTTTGGGTTTCTGCTCGTGCTTTAAAATCAGGTAAAGTTGAACGTGTATAATTGATACGTTGGAACCATCGAACATTTATTGTTTCGATGGTTTTTATTTTATTTGTATACTAATAAACTTGTCTACATTCAAATATTTTTTATAAATGAAAAAGGAGATGTGAGATCCTCACAACTCCTTCTTTGATAAGAATATTACATCATTTACTTGAAAGTATAAGTGCATTATTCCTTATTTCTTGTCTTTCTTTTTTCCACCTTTAAACATGTTAATACATGCACGTGTAAAAGTGCTCACAAATTTCGGCAATTGGAAAGTGTAAACTCGCAATGTCTGCCCTCCTTCTTAGTCACTACTTCTTATCATTAAACATATGCCAGAAGAAAAGGAGATATAACCTTCTAGAGAATTCAGTTCATTGCTTGTAAACCTTGAAGTTCCTATTTCGATACACTCATTTGTTGTTTCATATTTAACTCCACGTAAGGTTACATCTTTCACAATTTGTTCATATGCGAAAAAAGAGAGATATTTATATTGTTCACGAAAATCTATAGAGTGTGTACCTGGAAATAAAAACTGAATTTCATTATTACGGTTTATCAATTTTATTTGAATATGTAAATTTTTCAATTGCAAACGATACATTGAGCGTAAAGCAGATTCAAAATGGTCTAATC
>Ga0182747_1001648_pt1 | contig 16909 bp, 11 predicted proteins | sample eDN3rd30CBELigBY_FD_128526 | JGI IMG/M metagenome (GOLD analysis project Ga0182747, IMG submission 128526) | Enriched backyard soil microbial communities from Emeryville, California, USA - eDNA 3rd pass 30_C BE-Lig BY (version 2) (version 2) | ecosystem: Environmental > Terrestrial > Soil >...
AGGCCGAGGCCCAGGCGGCCGAGCGTCATCCCGGCCCAGAACCCGCTCATCGACCACGCTGCCGCGGCCTCGGACACGTCCCGGTGGCCTTCGAGGTAGGTGGCGCCCCAGTTGCCGGTGGTGACCTCGATGCCGCAGTAGACGGCGAAGAGGCTGAGGGACAAGGCGACGACCCAGCGGGGGACGTGGACGCGGCTGTGATCGCCGGGCGGCGGCTCAGCGGTCTGGAGCGCCTCGGGCCAGTGGACGCGGCGTCGGGCGGCCGACGCCGCGGCGATGGCGGCGGCCGTCGCCGACACCAGGAACGCCGGCGTCCACGACGTGACGGCCACGAGCACCGGCCCGAGGGTGGCGCCCACGCCGAACGACCCGAACATGAGCCCGGCGCTGCCCACGCTGCGCACGACGGTCTGGAAGCGGTTGCCCAGCGCGTCGAGGCAACCGGAGGCGAGCCCGATGCACAAGAACGCCACCACCAGCACGGGGAACGAGCGGGTCACGGCGACGACCGCGGCCGCCGCGGCCAGCGCCGCGCCCAGCACGCCGTTCGCGTGGCGGATGGGCCACCGCCGCAGGATCGGCAGGGCCGAGGTGGCGGTGACCAGCCGGCCGACGCCGTACGCCCCGGCCGCCCAGCCCAGCGCGCCGCTCGACTGGCCGAACAGGTAGCGGGCGTCGGGCCATCCCGCCCCGAGCATCCCGATCGGCGCGCCGAACGACAAGAAGATCAAGCACTCCACCAGGAGCGGATCACGTCGACGGGCCGGACGGGTCACCGACCCACGCTAGGGACTGCGACCCATCCAGGTCACCCCCGGGAGTTGGCGGTTCGTGGCGGAACGTGGAGGAAAAGTGCCGCTCAGCGGCGCAGATCCTCCAACTTCCTTCGCAGGGTCAGGTGGTGAGGCCCATCCGGATCTTGGCGGCGGCGAGGTCGGGCCCGTCGCCGCCGAGGTTGTCGAACAGGCGCAGCGTGGCCCGGCAGGTGGCCAGCTCGGCGGTGCTGGGCGGCTGGAGGTCGAGCAGGCGGCGGCCGACCGGCGGGAGGCAGGCCTTGGCGCCGGACCACATCGACCGCCAGACCGGCTTGGCCGGGCCGGGGATGATCGGCGGGTCGTCGAGGAACGCCAGGCCGGCGGCGGCGTACTCGGCGACGGCGAGGTTGGGTCGGTGGCGCTCGAGCGATGCGAGCAGCTCGTCCCACGAGCGCGGCGGGCGCTCGACGCCGGTGTGCTCGCCGACGACCGCCACTTCGGCGATGTACCGGTCGAGCTCGTCGCGGGTCATCGGGTGGAGGGCGAAGCGGCGGTTCGCCGCGGCGATGGCCAGGTACTCGGCGATGTGGACCCAGTCGAGGAGCTCGGGGTCGTTGGCGGCGTAGGCCCGGCCGTCGGGCGCCGTTCCCACCACGGGCTCGTGCACCTTGCGGACCATGCGGCACAGGCGCTCGGCGCGAGCCGTCGAGCCGTAGACGACTCCCTGGACGAACTCGCCGGTGCGGCGCGTCCGGCCCATGAAGTCATCGGAGAACGCCGAGTGCTCGGCCACGCCGGCCATGGCGAGGGGGTGCAGGGCCTGCAACGTGAACGCCGCGATCCCGGCGACGAGGAGCGACGGGTCGCTGTGCACCCGCCAGGCCACGCTGTCGGGCCCGAACCAGCCGGGATCGCCCATCTCGGCGGCGTCGACCGGCCGGCTGCCCGGACCGGGGCCGAGGTTCGCCATCGCCCCGAGGATGGGCCGGGCGATGACCGGCGCGGCGAGCGCGCCGAACACGCCACCGGCGATGCCGCCGACGAGCTCGGCGCTCGAGGGCGTCGCCGGCACCCACTCCGGCTCGGGCTCCCACATGCGGGCCGCAGCGGGGTGGATCCCGGGCGTCCGGCTGGTGAACCGGCGGCGGGGCCGTGCGGGCGGGCGGGTGGTGGCGACGGGGCCCATCGGCGTTCCTCCGAGACGATCGTGCGAGGCGAGACTGGCACGGCCAGCGTCATCGGGCAACGCATGGCTCCCGCGACGGCGACTTGGTCCGGCCTGGTGACCGCACCAGAATCGCAGGACACGATGGGGGCCAGGGGGTCTCCGAGGGAGATCTCCGATGCGTCGTCTGCTCGTTGCGCTGTGCCTCATGGCGACCGCGGTCCCGCTGGTGACGGCGACCACGGCCACGCCGGCGGTGGCCGCCGATCCGTTCACCGCCAAGGGCAGCGTCAACCAGGTGTACGCCTACGGGCTCGGCACCGGCACGGCCGTCGAGCTGATCAACGACCGCGACGTGACCGTCCAGACGGGAACGTCGGATGCCCAGGGCGCGCTCTTGTTCCGCAAGGTCGCGGCCGGCAGCGGCTACTCGGTGCGCACGGCGGCCGGAACGGTCAGCGGCCTCACGGTCACCGACACCAGCCAGAACCCGCCGGACTCCTTCTACGCCCAGCGCGCCCTCAATGAGCCGCTCTCGGCTGGGTACGGCTACCTCACCACGCGAGACGGCACCAAGCTCTCGATCAACATCACGATGCCGAACGACGGCAGCACCGGTCCGTGGCCCGTCGTCCTCAACTACTCGGGTTACGACCCGTCGCAGCCCGGCAGTCCGCCCCAAGAGGTGGCGATGTACCCGTACCAGGGCTACGTCACCGTCGGCGTCAACCTCCGAGGCACCACCTGCTCGGGCGGTGCCTTCGAGTTCATGGAGGACCTCCAGGCCCTCGACGGCTACGACGTCGTCGAGACCCTGGCCCACCAGACCTGGTCGAACGGCCACGTCGGCATGGCCGGCATCTCGTACTCGGGGTACAGCCAGCTCTACGTCGGTGCCACCAACCCGCCGCACCTCGACGCCATCGCCCCGGCCAGCCCGTACTCCGACACCTACAGCGGCATCCTCTACCCGGGCGGCATCCTCAACGACGGCTTCGCCCTCGGCTGGGCGACCGAGCGTGAGCAAGACGCCAAGCCCATGGCCCACCAGTGGGTGAAGAACCGCATCAGCAGCGGCGACACCACCTGCGCCGCCAACCAGGTGATGCGCCTCCAGGCCAAGCCGCTGCTCCAGCGCATCCACAACACACCGTTCGCGGACCACGAGTTCGACTACCTGAACACCGAGACGTTCGTCCACAAGATCAAGATGCCCGTCTTCTTGTCCGCGCAGTGGCAAGACGAGCAGACGGGCGGCAGCTCGGCGAACCTCGTCCCGTTCTTCGACCCGGCCAACACCCGCGTCTACGGCGACTTCACCAACGGCACCCACGTGGAGCCGATGGGCCCCGAGGTCATCCAGGACCAGCTCGCGTTCATCGACCTCTACGTGGGGAAGCGCAAGCCCCACACCGCGGCCCTGTTGAACTTCGGCATCCCGTCGATCCTCGCCGACCTGTTCCTGGCTGGTGACCGGGACGCGGACTTCAAGCTCCCCTTCAACCAATGGGACAAGAAGGCGGACTACGCCACCGCGCTGGCGGACTGGGAGGCACAGCCCCACTTCCGCGTGCGCTGGGAGAACGGCGCCCGCGTGGGCCTGGAGGGCCTGCCGTGGTCCACCACCTCGACCCGGTACTCGACGTGGCCGCCCACCGAGATGACGGCGGAGAAGCTGTACCTGCAGCCCGATGGCGGTCTTGCCGCCACCGCTCCGAGCATCGCCGACACGGCGGCGCGCGCCTCGTCGTCCTACACCTATGACCCGACCACCAAGCGCGAGAGCACCTTCACCGGAGGCACCGATCAGGCGTGGGCGCCGCACCCCAACTACAAGTGGGATGTGCTGAAGGAGGGGAGCGCCCTCAGCTTCGTCACCGCCCCGTACACGTCGAAGGTGGCCTACGCCGGCCAGGGGAGCGTCGACCTCTGGTTGAGGTCCAGCGCCGCCGACACCGACCTCGAAGCGACCCTCACCGAGGTCCGCCCCGACGGCAAGGAGGTCTACATCCAGAGCGGCTGGCTGCGTGCGAGCCACCGCAAGGAGGATCCCGCCCGCTCGACCGAGCTGGTGCCCTACCAGGACCACCAGGAGGCAGACGCCGAGCCGCTGCCGGCCGGGCAGTTCACCAAGATGCGCATCGAGCTCTTCCCCTGGGCCCACATCGTCCGGCCCGGCTCACGGCTCCGGTTGAACATCGAGGCACCGGGCGGCAACCAGCCGTTCTGGAAGTTCGAGGAGCTGTCCGGTACGGCCACCAACTCGGTCGGCCACAGCGCGGGGATGCCGTCGCGGGTGGTCCTGCCCCGGCTCAACTCGGCACCGTTCTTCAGCTCGAACATCGTTCCTGCCTGCACGCTGCCGGGTGTCACGACCCAGGCCGTGTCGCTGCGCAACCAGCCGTGCCGTGACTATGCGCCCGACCGCAAGCCCACCGGCGTGGTGGCGGCGCCCGATGGCGGCGACCTCGTCGTGACCTGGACGGCCCCGGCCGGGCCGGTGCCCACGTCGTACCTCGTGGTGCCGCAGCTCGGCGCCGGCGCCCCCTCCGGTGCCGCCGCTCCGGTCGCCCAGACGATCGACGGCGCCGCTCCGACGGCGACCTTCGCCGCAGCGCCCGAGTCGGTGCCGCTCGAGTTCACCGTGAAGGCGGTCTACGGCACCACCAGCGCCCCGGCCTCGGATGCCTCCCTGCCGGTGGCGGTCGATCCGTTCGCCAAGCGCCTCTTCGGCGGCTGGTCCAGGTTCGTCAGCCAGCAGCTGGAGGACTTCACCGGCGCCGCGCCCGCCGCCTCGGTCACCGCCGGCGTCAACGCCATCGAGGGCGGCCAGTCACCCCTGGACTACGTCGTCGCCCAGCGCCACAGCACGGTGCAGGCGTCGACCGTCGATCCGATCACCCGGCTCTACTGGGCCTACTTCCAGCGCACGCCGGACAAGAGCGGCCACGACTACTGGGTGCGCAAGCGCCAAGCGGGCCAGACGCTCATCAAGGTGTCGAACACCTTCGCCGCCAGCAGCGAGTTCAAGACCAAGTACGGCACGCTGTCCAACAAGGCGTTCGTCGAGCTCGTGTACCGGAACGTCCTCGGCCGCGCCGGCGACGCCAGCGGCGTCAAGTACTGGACCAGCCAGCTGGACAAGAAGCGCCAGCCCCGCGGCCAGGTGATGCTGAGCTTCTCCGAGTCGAACGAGTTCAAGACCAAGTCGCAGAACCGCGTCGACGTCATCAACCTCTGGATGACCATGCTCGGCAAGGCCCCGACCTCGACGGAGCTGAACGACGCGCTCGCCGTGATCGCGGGCGGTCAGCCGCTGACGGCGATCGTCGACCAGATCCTCCGCAGCGCGGCCTACGCCGCCCGCGTGAGCGACTGAGCCCCTTCGTGGCCACCTACATCCCCCGGGACCTCGACTTCGCCGAGTCGGCACCGGTCGCCTTCGAGAGTTCGGCGGTGGTGGCGTCGACCCCGGCTGAGATCTGGGAGGTCCTGTGCGACCACGAGCGCTGGCCGGAGTGGATGGGCAGCCTCAAGTCGGTCCGCCCGACGTCGACCCCTCCGTCTGGCGTCGGATCCACTCGTGAGGTGGTGCTCACCGGTGGGCTCACGTTCCAGGAGCGGTTCATCGCCTGGGACGAGCCCGAGCGGTGGGCGTTCACCGGCCTGGAAGGCCCGCGCATCGTGCGCAGCCTGGTCGAGCGCGTGACCGTGCATGAGCTCGGCCCGGGCCGCACCGAGGTCACCTACCGCATGGCGGTCGAGCCGAGCCGAGGATGCGGGTTGCTGGTGCGGGCAGCCCGGCGCGGGGTCGAGCAGAACCTGGCCAAGGCGCTGCGCGGCCTCGATCGGGCCGTCGCCGCCCGCGGTGCCTGACCCCACCGCACGCCCGGACGAGATTTTCTCGCGATCGAGCGTCATGGGGCGCCGCCTCGAGGGGTCTATCTGGTCACCGTGGTCGTCCCGCCGGCCACGGTCCCTGCCGGGGCTCCCGCCCCGGCACCACATATGGGCCACCACGCCCCTCCTTGTGGTGGACCACCGGCTCTGTCGGGCTTCGGCCCGGCGGAGCCGGCCCCCAAGGGGGTCGCCCCGAAGGGCCGGCCTTCTGGCTCACGCCCGGCGGGCTCAGGCGGCGGAGGGGGCGATCAGCTCCACCTCGAACCCGTCGCGGTCTTCGAGGTAGGCGACCTCCTGGTCGCGCCCCAGCGGGTGCCGCGGGTCGTCGCTCAGTCGGTGCCAGCCGTGGCCGCCGGCCTCCGACAGCAGACGGGCGATGGCATCGGTGCTCTCGACGTGGAAGGCGACGTGGTTCATGCCCGGGCGCAACCGGGAGTGCAACATGCCCGGCACCATGTCGGGTGAGGACTCGATCACGATCGCGGTGCGGTCCTCGCGCCACACGACGCCGTGCTCCCACCGTCGGGCCTGCCGGTAGCCCAGCTGCTCGAGCAGCCAGCCCCAGGACTCCTCGGCGCGTGGAAGATCGGGGACCCAGAGCTGGAGGTGGTGGATGGACACGGCGTGATGCTACGGGTCGATCGCCGCGCTCCATCGTGACGGCCGGCACCGCTCAATCGCCGACCGGCGGGTGGCAGCGGGCGGCCCGGATCTCGTCGGCCCGGTGCACGGCCAGGTTGAGCGTGCTCGCACCCACCGGATCGACGCCGCAGCGCAGCGCCGGCCGGAGCTCGGCTCGGCCCTCGGCGTCGGCCGCGTCCCAGGCCCCGGCGACGGCGGGCACCGCGTCGTCGGAGAGCTTGGACAGGTACGCCGGGTCGAGGTCGGCGCCGCGGGCGGCCCGAGCCAGGTTGTGGCGGGCGACGAACGCTTCGGGGTTGGCGACGTCGGCCGTGACGACGAGGGCGAGCGCGGCGAACACCGCCGCGGCGAGGACCCACTCCCGCCGAGCTCCGAGCCCGGCGTTGCGGACCGCCACCAGGATCAGGACCACCCCCATCCAGACCGCGGCGCCGAGGACCCAGAGCCGGAGCATGGTCAGGCCGAAGGCGTCGTCGTAGAGGGCCATGCGCCGCAGGCTCACCGCCACCAGGCCCAGCGCGAGCCCCGGGACCAGCGCGCCGAGGCCGCGCACCGCACGGGTGCGCAGCACGTCGGGTACGGCGAGGGCGCGGATGGCGGCCAAGAGGCTGAGGATCAGGCCGGTCGCCCAGCACAGCTGGAAGAAGCCGCTGCGGGCGTACTCGGCGGGCGTCAGGCCCGAACGCGCCACCAGCCGCGCTCCGGCTGACGTCGCGGCGAGGATCTGCGAGACCACGAACAAGCCGAGCACGACGGCGGTCACCGACAGCATGGTCACGACCTCGAGCACGCCGAAGCGGCCCGCCGCCGGCCGGTCCTCGCTGTCGGAGGCGGCGGCGCCGATCACGCACACCGCACCGAGGGCGAACAGCCCGATGACGATCAGGTGGCCGACGGTCGGCCCGAGGTCGACGTCGGGGGTGAGCATCCCGGCGAAGACCGGATCCGCGGTGGCCAACAAGACGGTGACCACGAGCAGGACCGGGATGCACACGGCGAGGGCGCGAGCGATGCGTGCGAGGTGCGCCGACCGGCCTGACGACAGGCGCGGCAGGAGCGGGACGAGCGTCCGCGGTGCAGAGCAGGCCGCGGGGACGGCCTCGATCGAGCGCAGGAGGAGGCGGCCGAGCGTGGTGTCGGTGAGGCGGCCGCTCCGGCTGTACGCGATGGCCGCCGCCACGAGGCCGCCGACCGCAGCCAGGTTCGTGGCCGCGAGCCAGTCGCTCGAACGGATGGCGAGGAAGCCGATCGGGACGAGAGCCGCCATGGCCAGCCACCGGGCGGGCCGCTGGCGCAGGCGCCGGTTGGACACCAGCCCGACGACCACGGCGGCCAGCCCGACGGCCAGGGCCAGGTTCGAGACCTCGCCGCGCAGCCCGACGTCGAGGCCGGCTCCGGCGACGAGGGCGGCGATGAGGAGCACGACCGGTGCCGGGTCCGCCTCCCGCGGCGGTCGAGGGGGCTGATCGGGGACCCACCGATCCGCGGAGGCGGTACCGGGCGGAGGTGGCGGGAGCGGCGGAGGCGGCGCCCACCCGACAGCGGTCGCCCCGTGCACCGGGCTGGGTACCGGCCCGGGCGGTGGCGGGAGCGGCCGGCCCTGGGGCCGCGCCCAGCCTTCGTCCGGTCCCGTCGTCGCTGGCATCTGACCCCCTGTACCGATGCCCCTGCCCCGTGCAGGTGGCTCCACCGGCGCCCGGGACGGTACGTGGTCCCCTGTGTGACGGTCCCGGAGGGGGTGTGGAGATCGAGTGCAGGCGGGCTCCAGCACGGGCCGGATCGGGGCGTAGGGTCCGAGCGCCGAAAGGGGAGGTGCCGTGGACGCCCTGGGGATCGACATCGGTTCGACCAACGTGAAGGTGGTGCTGGTCCGCGACGACGGGACCACGCTCACCGCCGCGCACCGTCCGCTCACCTGGTTCCGCGACGGGCCCACCGCCGAACAAGACGGTGGCGCGATGTGGGCGGCCGTGCGCGGTGCGCTGGCTGATGCCGTGGCCGCCGTCGGGCCTGAGACCGTGGCCGCCGTGGGTGGGATCGGGCTGTGCGGGCAGTACTCGTCCATCGTCCCGGTCGACGCCGCCGGGACGCCGCTCGCCCCCATGCGGCTCTACCTCGACCAGCGCGGGACGCCGCACTGCCTCGACATCCTCGGCCGCCACGAGGAGGCCTTCCTGACGTGGCTCGACCGCCATCCGATCCCGCCCGTCGGCGGCGGTCTGGCCCTCGGCCACCTGCTGGCGTTCCAGCACGATGAGCCCGCGGTCCACGAGCGCACGGCGGCCTACCTGGAACCGGTCGACTACGTCACCGCCCGGCTCACCGGCACGATCGCCGCCACGCAGGGCTCGATGTTCGCCAGCCAGCTGATCGACAACCGGACCCTCGGCGCGACCGCCTACGACGCCGAGCTCGTCGCCCTGGCCGGGATCGACCCGAGTCGGCTGCCTCCGCTGGTCGAGGTGGGCAGCGTGGTCGGGACGGTCCTGCCGGAGGTGGCCGATGGCCTCGGCCTCCCGACCGGCGTGCCGGTGATCACCGGCATGACCGACAGCTGCGCCGGCGCCCACGCCACGGGGGCCGAGGCGCGGGGCCGCGTCGGCATCGCCATCGGCACCACCGGCGTGGTGCTCAGCTCCGTCGAGGCGCTGGGCGTCGACCTCGATCACGAGGTGCTCGCCATGCCGGGGCTTCGGACGGACCGCTACCTCGTGTCGGCCGAGAACGGCATCGCCGGACGCGCCGTCGAGCACGTGCTCGCCCACCTGGTCCACGCCACCGATGCCCTCGGCGACCACGGAGCGGCTGACCCGTTCGCCGGGTTCGACGCCGCGCTGGACGCGTCGCCCGCGGGAGCGCGGGGCGTGCGCTTCCTCCCGTGGTTGTCGGGGTCGTTGTCACCGCAGGCCGATGCGGCGATGCGCGGTGGGTTCGTCGGTGTGTCGCTCGACAGCCAGCGCGTCGACCTGGTGCGGGCGGCGGCAGAGGGCGTCGCCCACAACCTCCGCTGGCTGCTCGACCCGGTCGAGGCGTTCACCGGCCAGCGCGCCGACGAGGTCGTCCTCACCGGCGGTGCCGCTCGCTCAGCGGCCTGGTCCCAGGTGCTGGCCGACGTCCTCCAGCGGCCCGTGCACGTGCTGCAGGAGCCCGGCCACTCCGGCGCCCGCGCCTCGGCGGGCTGGGCGCTGGAGCAGTTGGGCCACGGCGGGGGCGAGTGGGTCCGCCTCGACCGCACCTTCGAGCCCGACCCCAGCACGGCGGACGTGCACGCCCACGCCCAGGGGCAGTTCACCAGTGTGTTCGAGGCCCTCCGTCCCCTCGGCCTCGGTCCCGTCGCGCCGAGCTGACCCATCCCCGGGGGGGGGTAGCGGGTGCCATCGCTCCTGCCATGGCTGAACTTGGTGTGCGTATCGAGGCAGGACAGCAGGAACCACACCAAGTTCGGTTGGGCCTCGCCGTGCAGAGCGAGACGGTCAGGAAGCCGCCGCCGCGAGGGTCAGATGATCGACGGGACGATGCACTCGATGACGCGGGGGCCCTTGGCGGCGAGGGCGGCCTGGAACTGCTCGGTGAACTCCTCGGCCGTGGTGGCCCGGGTGGCGGGGACGCCGCAGCCCTGGGCCATCGACATGAAGTCCATCGTGGGCCGGGTGAGGTCGAGCATCTCCTTGGCCTTGGGCCCGCCCTCGGTGGCACCGACCCGGTTCAGCTCCATGTTGAGCACCGCGTAGCTGGCGTTGTTGAACAGCACGGTGACGACGTCGAGCTCCTCGCGCGCCATCGTCCACCAGCTCTGCATCGTGTACATCGCCGAGCCGTCGGACTCGAGCACGATCACCTTGCGGTCCGGGCAGGCGACGGCCGCGCCGACGGCGGCCGGGAGCCCCTGGCCGATGGCGCCGCCGGTGAGCGTCAGCCAGTCGTGCGCCGGCGCGCCCGCCGTGTGGCCGGCGGCGAAGAGGCCCGACGTGTTGCCCTCGTCGGAGACGATGGCGCCCTCGGGCAAGAGCGCGCCCAGCGCCTGGCACACGCCGTCGGCGGTGAGCGGACCGGTGGGCAGCTCGGGGCGGGCCTCGACCTGGATCGTGGCCGCGTCGGGCGCCGCGCCCACCGCGGCGGCCAGCGCGGCGAGGGCGCCCGCTGGGTCGCCGGCCGCGTCGGCGAGGACGTGCACCGTGCAGCCCTCGGGCACCAGGTCGCTGGCCTTGCCGGGGTAGGCGAAGAACGAGACCGGCGCCTTGGAGTCGACGAGGACGAGGTGCTTCAGGCCGTCGAGCTGCATGGCGGCGAACTCGGCCAGGTACGCGAGGCGGTCGACGGGGACGCGCCCGGCGCCGCGCTCGATGCGGGCGGGGAACGTCTCGGCCAGGAGCTTGGTGCCGGTGGTGTTGGCGACCCGGCTGGCGTCGACCAGGGCGTCGGCCCGGCAGGCCCGGCCGCCCACGAACAGGGCGGCCGGCTCGTCGCCCTGGAGCACGGCGGCGATGGCGGCGACGGCGTCGGCGTCCACCGGCGTGGGCTGGGCCGGGGCGACGGGAGCGGCGGGCGTGCCGCCCTCGCTCCAGCTGACGTCGGCAGGGAGGATCAGCGTGGCGATCTGGGCCGGCGGGCCCGAGGCGACGGCCACGGCGTCGGCGGCGTCGGCCGCCACCTCCTCGACCGAGGCCGAGGTGCGCAGCCACGTCGACACGTTGCGGGCCACGGTCTCGATGTCGGACTCCAGCTGGGCGTCGTACTGCTTGTGGTACGTCGCGTGGTCGCCGACGATGTTCACCACGGGCGTGTGGCCCTTGCGGGCGTTGTGCAGGTTGGCCAGGCCGTTGCCGAGGCCGGGGCCGAGGTGCAGCAGGACGGCGGCGGGCTTGTCGGCCATGCGGGCGTAGCCGTCAGCGGCGCCGGTGGCCACGCCTTCGAACAAGGCGAGCACGCCGCGCATCTCGCGCACGTCGTCGAGGGCGGCGACGAAGTGCATCTCCGACGTGCCGGGGTTCATGAAGCAGACGTCGACCCCCGAGTCGACGAGCGTGCGGATGAGGGCGTTGGCGCCGTTCATGTCAGGCGGGTTCCTTGCTGGTCGGGTGACGCCGCCCATGGCCGCGCCAGTCGAGGGTTCAGTCGAAGATGACGCCGGGGTTGAGGATGCCGGCGGGGTCGAAGCTGGTCTTGATGCGGCGCATGAGGTCGAGCTTGGCCGGGTCCTCGATCTGGGCGAGGTACGCCTTCTTCTCGGTGCCGATGCCGTGCTCGCCGCTCACCGCGCCGCCGAGGTCGGCACCGGCGCGCAAGATGCGGCCGACGACCTCCTTGCGGGTCTCGACGTCGGGCTGGAAGACCGAGAGGTGGACGTTGCCGTCGCCAGCGTGGCCGCAGCCGACCACCAGCGAGCCCGTGTCCTGTCCGATCTGCTGCACGGCGCCCAGGTACTGGGGGATGGAGCCGCGGGGCACCACCATGTCGATGATGTCGTTGGCGCCGTTGGCCTTCGCCGTCCAGAACGCCTTCTCCCGGGCGTCGATGAGGGCGGCGCCGGCGCCGGTGGGCAGCACGTAGAGGTCCAGGGCACCGAGCTCGGTGGCCAGCTCGGCCAGCTCGTGCACGTCCTCTTCGACCCGCTCGTCGTTGCGGTTCTCCAGGACCACGACGAGGTACGCCATCGCCGCGTCCTTGATCTCCTGCGGCACCCCGAGCTCGAGGTCCTGCGCCGTCGTGATGGCGCTCATCGTGATGAAGTCGATGTACTCGAGGATCGTCGGCATCAGGCCCGAGCCGACGATGCGGGGGATCGAGGCGGCTACCTCGTCGAGCCCGGGGAACGGGATCAGGACCGTGGCCCCGTGCGTGAGGCGCGGGTGCAGGCGGAGGGTGGCCTCGGTGGCGATGGCCAGCGTGCCCTCGGAGCCGATGATGAGCTGCGTGAGGTCGTAGCCGGACGTGGCCTTCACGAACTTGCCGCCGGTGGTGATGGTCTCGCCGGTCCCGAGGACCGCGGTGAGGCCCAGCACCTGGTGGCGGGTCACGCCGTAGCGGACGGCGCGCATGCCGCCGGCGTTGGTGGCGACGTTGCCGCCGAGGCTCGCCGAGTTCTCGCCGGGGAAGACCGGGTAGACGAGGCCGTGGGCGGCGGTGGCCTCGTCGAGCTGGGCGAGGGTGACGCCGGGCTGGACGCGGGCCACGTGGTTGTCCAGGTCGATCTCGAGGATCTCGGCCATCCGGTCGAACGAGACCAAGATGCCGTCGGGCTGCGGGATGCAGGCGCCGGAGAGGCCGGTGCCCGAGCCGCGAGCGGTGAGCGGCACGCCCTGCTCCGCGGCCAGGGCGACGATGGCGGCCACCTCCTCGGTGGTGGCCGGCCGGGCGACGGCCGCGGGGGTCACGGCCAGCGCGGTGATGGCCTCGTCGTGGGTCAGGTCCTCGGCGATGGCGCCTCCGGTGGCCACGTTGGCGGCACCGACGATGCCCTCCAGTGCGCTGACGAGATCACCCATGAAGCCCCCTGCATGCTGGCGCCGCGAGACCCGAGGTCTGCGTCCGGCGAACGAGGGCGCCAGCATGCCACGCCCCCCGGACGGACCGCCCGACCTAGCCTGACGCGCCGTCAGGTCCGGCACCGGGAGCTCCTCTTGATCCTCGACTCGTTCCTCCTCACCGATCAGGTCGCCATCGTCACCGGCGCCGGGCGCGGGATCGGCGCGGCGTGCGCGCTCGCCTTGGCCGAGGCCGGCGCCGACGTCGTGATCTCGGCGCGGTCGGAAGACCAGCTCGCCGAGGTCGCCGCCCAGATCGAGGCGACCGGCCGGCGGGCGCACATCGTGGTGGCCGACCTCAGCGACCTCGACGCCGTCGCCGGGCTCGCCACCGCGGCGAAGGGCGCCTTCGGCCGACTCGACGTCGTGGTCGACAACCTGGGCGGCACCATGCCCCGCCCGTTCGAGCACACCTCGCCGCGGTTCCTGGCGGAGGCGTTCTCGTTCAACGTCGTCACCGCCCACGCCCTCAACCGCGCCGCGCTCCCCGTCATGTTGGAGACCGGCGGCGGCTCGATCGTCGGGATCTCCTCGATCATGGGCCGCGTCCCCGGCCGCGGCTACCTCGCCTACGGGACGGCGAAGGCCGGGCTGGCGCACTACACGCGCCTGGCGGCGCGCGACCTGGCGCCGAAGGTGCGGGTGAACGCCATCGCCGTGGGCTCCATCGCCACGTCGGCCCTCGACATCGTCATGGGCGACGACGCCATGCGGACCCAGATGGAAGAGGCCACGCCGCTGCGGGTGATCGGCCAGCCCACCCACATCGCCGCCACCGTCGTCTACCTCGCCTCGCCGGCCGGCGGCTACGTGACGGGCAAGGTCGTCGAGGTCGACGGCGGGCTCGAGCAGCCGAACCTGGATCTGGGCCTTCCCGACCTGTGACCTGCGGGTGGGGCTGAGGGGGAGGCAGGCATCACCCGCACGGGTATGTGACCGCCGGAAACACGGCGTTGGAGTGACCTACAGTGAGCGATGTGGCACCACGAGTGAAGGTCCATCGAGCGAGCGCGCAGCGGCGCCGCGCCGCGCTGCTCGAGGCGGCCGCCGAGCTCGCCGCCGAACTGGGCGCCGGCGCCGTCACGCACCGGGCGGTCGCCGCCCGTGCGGGCGTCCCGCTGTCGACCACCTCCTACTTCTTCAGCTCCATCGACGAGCTCGTCACCGAGGCGCTGCGGCTCGGGGCCACCGAACGGGTCTCGGACTTCGACGCCGCCGAGCGCGCCGCCGTCTTGTCGGTCGACGTACCCATCGGCGAGGTCATCGATGCCGTGGTCGACCAGGCGCTGGCTGCCTCGCGCAACGCCGAGGGCAGCCAGGTCGAGTACTACCTCGCGGCGGGCCGCCAGCCGGACCTGCAGCCGGAGGCGTCGGCCACGGTGCAGCGGTTCGCCGAGCGCGTCGCCCGCCAGCTCGAGCGCACCGGCGCGGTCCGCGCCGACGAGGTCGGGTGGGCCATCACCGCGCTGGGCGACGGCGCCATGTTGCACCGCCTTGCCCAGGTCGACACCGATCACCGCCAGCGCCTCATGAGCGGCCTCCGCGTGCTCGTGGCCGCCGCCATGCTCGACGACGACGAGATCGACGAGCTGCTGTCTCGCTACGACACGGCCTCCGGGGTCGTCCACGATCCGGCGGCCGTGGCCGACGGGCAGGCCCTACCCGCTCCCGCCTGACCCGCCTGGTCTCGTCGCGTTCGGGCCGCCTCCCGCGTTCGGGTCGCGCCCGGGTCGGCGTTCGGGCTGCGTCGCGGCGTTTAGGGTCCGTCGTCGTGGCGATGCTCGAGGATCCGCCGTTCGACCTGCTCTGCCCCGGTCGCCGACCAGCCGGTCTGGCCCCCGTCCTGCTGCCCTACCTCCCGTCGGGCGGACCGGATTGGGACGGGTTCGCCCACCTGCTCGGTCGCACCGTCGACGCCGGGCTCACGCCGTTCGTCTCGGGCGGGCCGGGCGCGGGTGACCTGATCGACGCCAGCACGCGCGCCGAGGTGGTCGCCACCGTCGGGGCGGCGCTCGGCGGGCGCACCTTCGTCGCCGGCGTGCGGGCGGAGGACGGGCCCGACGGCGGGTTCGACCCGTCGCGGCTCGCCGGCACGGTGGCCGCCGTCTCCCGCCACGGCGGCGTGCCCGCCCTGTTGCCGTCGCCGACGCTGGCCCAGCTCGACCCCGACGAGGCCGTCGGACTCCTGGCGTGGATGGGCGAGTGGTGCGACCGGCTGATCGCTGTCGACGTCCCGGCCGAGCGCTGGGCGGGGGGCCGGGCCTGGGGCATGGACGCGTTCGGCGCCCTGCTCGAGCAGCCGGCCTGCAGCGGCCTGATCGACGGGTCCTGGAACCGCCAGCTCGAATGGGATCGCATCCGCCGGCGCGACGAGCTGCGGCCCGACTTCCGGCTCTACTCGGCCAACGCCCTCGGGATCGACCAGATCATGTTCGGGGCCGACCACGCGCTGGACCTGGCAGCAGCGGTGCCTGATGCCCTCGCCGATCGCGACGAGGCCTGGGCGCGCGAGGACCCGGGCGTGATCGACCGTCACGACGCGCTGCAGTCCCTCGCCACCATCGTCTTCCGCGTGCCCGAGCAGGACGCCCGCCACGCGCTGGCCCGGGTGCTGTTCCTGCGCGGCTGGCTGGCCCACGATCACGTCCACCCGTCGCTGCCCCGCCGTCCGGCGAGCGACGACGACCTCCTCCTCCCGGCCCTCGATCGCCTCGGGCTCCTCTAGCAGGGGCCGAGGCAGGGCCGCCGTCAGTCCCGCAGGGGCGCGGCCAGCCGGGTCTTGCGGACGCGGCCGCGGAGGCCGGTGGTGCCGCACTCCTTCCAGCGGTCGCACTCGGGTCCCTCGGCGGCGGCGACGGCGTCGAGCGAGGCCAGCACCATCGGCTTGCGCTTCTTGGCCAGCTCGGTGAGGCGGGCGGCCTCGTTCACCGGGTCGCCGATGACGGTGAACTCGAACCGCCGCACGTCGCCGATGTTGCCGGCGACCGCGGGGCCGAACGCCACCCCGATGCCGGCGGCGAGCTCGGGCACCTCGTCGGGCAGCCGGCGGCCGAGGGCCCGCGCCGTGGCGAGGGCGCGCCCGGCGGCGTCGTGCAGGTCTGCTGGTGCACCGAAGACCACCAGCGCGGCGTCGCCCTGGAACTTGTTGACCCAGCCGCCGTGGTCGTGGACCTCGTCGATGACCACGCCGAAGAAGCGGTTCAAGAGGGCGACGACCTCGTGCGGGGGTCGGGTGGCCGCGAGCTTCGTGGACCCGACGACATCGACGAAGAGCACCGCGACCTCGCGGAGCTCACCACCGAGCTCGCTGCCGCGCTCGAGCGCGCCCAGCGCCACGTCTTCGCCGACCTGGCGCTGGTAGAGGTCTTGGATCTGCTCGCGCTCCTGCACCCCGCGGGCCATGTCGTTGAACCCGGACTGGAGGAGACCGAGGACGCTGCCATCGGACACCTCGACGCGCGTGTCGAGGTCGCCTTCCGCCAACCGGCGCAGGGCGCGTCGGAGGCTGGTGATGGGCTCGGCGATGGCGCGGGCGCCGAGCAGCTCCACGCTCGCGCCGATGACGAGCGCGGTGCCGCCGAGCACGAGCATCGTCACGGCCAGCTTCGTCCGCGTGGCGCTGGCCGGATCGACGAGGGCGAAGATCCCGACGATGATCAGCCCGATGAGGGGCACGCCCGAGCCGAGGGTCCAACCGAGGATGGTGCGCGTGGTGATGCCCGGCAGGCGCGGCTTGCTCACGTCGCTGATCGACAGCGCCGCCTTGGCGAGCGGGCGGGTGATGCGCTCGGCGAGCAGGTAGGCGATGGCCGACGTGACCAGCCCGGCGAGGGCGACCGTGAAGCCGACGCGGGCGACGAGCTCGAACTCGACGAGCGCGTTGAGCACCGAGAACGTGAGCGCCGCGGTGAGCCACACCGTCG
>Ga0182747_1001649_pt1 | contig 16906 bp, 15 predicted proteins | sample eDN3rd30CBELigBY_FD_128526 | JGI IMG/M metagenome (GOLD analysis project Ga0182747, IMG submission 128526) | Enriched backyard soil microbial communities from Emeryville, California, USA - eDNA 3rd pass 30_C BE-Lig BY (version 2) (version 2) | ecosystem: Environmental > Terrestrial > Soil >...
AGAGCACGGATACCAGAACCGCTCCGAGGCGATACGTGACTTCGCGCGCGCCGGCATGCAGCAGGCCGCACAGGAAAAAGGTAAGTCTGGCGAATGCGTCGCAGCGCTCGTCTATGTTTACGATCACGCCGCACGCAATCTGTCACGACGGCTGGTCGAAAACTATCACAGCCACCACGATCTCTCGCTGGCCACGCTCCATGTCCACCTCGACAATGACAATTGCATGGAGGTGACTGCATTCCGCGGCTCCGGCAGCGAGATTCAGCATTTTGCCGATCACATTATTGCCGAGCGCGGCGTCAAGTACGGGCGCTTGGTTCTAATCCCGACATAAGTACAGCTTTTCTGAAGGCGCCAGAAGGGCTGCTCCTTCCACGTCATGCATTGAGTGTGTTCTTATGAAGCTTTCCGTCCTTCATGATGACAGCAAGATTATTGTCGGGGTCTTCGACCAGCCTGATGTTTTCCAGCGGGTTGCCATTGAACACCAATAGATCGGCCAGCGCGCCCTTCTCTATCACCCCGATCTTGCCGGGATAGGGATTCCTCATATTGGACAGCGCCAGAAGGTCCGCATTCGTGGACGTCGCCATGCGCAGGATTTCCGTGTTGGAATACCAATTCGCAAGGTGAGACAGCATGATGCCCTGGCGCCGCGCCACCTCAGCCGAAAATAAAAGGTCCGACCCCCAAGCCGTTTTGATCTTGTATTTGCGGATGAACTCATAGAGACGGGGCGTTCTCTCAAATATCACTTTGGTTCTTGCAAGGCTTGGTCCCGTCAGCGGCGCAGTATCCTCCGTCGAGAGAAACGGCTGTGTGCTCAGCCACACATCCTTGTCGGCCATCAGCTTCGCCGTCTCGTCATCGATCAAATGTGCATGCTCGATACAGGCCGCGCCTGCCGCGATCGCCCGCTGAATAGTATGTGGCGCATAGGCATGGACTGTCGCGTATGTATTCCAGTCCTTTGCGACCCCGACTCCAACCCGCAAATCTTCTTCGCTGAAGGTCGACATATCGAGAGGGCTGCGCGGAGACGAAACACCACCGCCACCGACCAGTTTGATCTGCGAAGCTCCCTGAAGCAATTGCTCACGAATACGCAGCTGCAGCTCTCCGGCACTGTCCGCAAGCATGGCGCCGCCCAGACGCTCGATCGGACTCAGTTGACCGATGCTGCGAGGCACTTCTGTCGGCAGCCGCAAATCGCCATGTCCACCGGACGTCGTAATCATCGCACCGGAGGGAAAAATGCGGGGACCGGGAATGATCCCGCCATCGATCGCCTGTTTGAACGTGAAAACAGGTCCACCCAAATCCCGCACGGTTGTAAATCCGCGCAACAGCGTTCGATTGGCTTCGGCTGTCGCAGCGGCGAAGATAAATCCCGGATCAGCGGACACCAGAACATTCGCGGGCACGGCTGCGAGCAAAGCGTGCCAATGGGCATCGATCAACCCCGGCATGAGGACCCGATTATCGCAATTCACGACCAGTGCATCGGAAGGTGGCGATGCGTTGCTCTCATCGATCGACGATATTGTGTTTCCCTCGACCAGAACCTGAACGTCGCGAAGCGATTCAGATTTTCCATCGAACAACCGTGCCTGCCTGAAAAGTATCTTGGAGTTCTTTCTCGAAGGTTGTGCAAGCACCGAGGTCGCAGCCAGAGAACTGAAGAACATGGCGCCTGTGCCGGCGAGAAAATGTCTTCGCGTAAACTCTTCCAGCCGGTGCGAAACTTGTCGCAGTGAAGGGTTACAGCAACCGCAACCAGGAGAGGTGACAAAATTCTGATACTTCTTCCCTAGGCGAATCATCTCGATCCTCGCGCTGTTTGTGGAAGTCAGATGTCAGCTGCAAAATTCCAGATCTAATTCTAATCAAGTCCTCTGAGCGTCGTATGCGTCATCATTGCCAAGGCGCTTATCCTGCACCTCCATGCCTGTTGTCGCAAGCAACAACAAACGCGAGTTCCGTGCAAGCAGTCATCGGCTGCTTCGCATCGTCAGGGCAATCGCAATGTAAGCGAATCCTGCGACGAGAAGAGCGACGCCCGCGATCATCCCCGGTTCGTATCCGATCGTGAAAGGGAGCTTGAGGACAAGCGCCGCACTGGCCGCCAACGAGACAAGACTTGATAATGCAAACCATTGCCAACCGTTTTGCTTGCGAATCCGCAGAGCCAGCGCGATCTGCAAGAAGCTTTGAACGAGAAGCACCAGCGCAATCAAGAGCGTGATGGCCAGAGCGCCCTTCAGGGGGTTGAAATAAATCAGGATGCCCCCGACCAATTCTGCCGCGCCTGTTAGCTCCTGCCAGATGAACCCACTCCATTCCTTGATCTGCAGGGAAAGGAGCATCTTCACGGCGCCCGCTATGCCAAGAACAACTCCAAAAACCGCGCCTGTCGCAAATGCTGCAATTTCCGGAAGAGATATTGCGAGCACACCGGCCAATGTCAGCACAAGACCAAGGACGAGAAACCGCTTCCATTTTAGCTTGAGGCCAGCCACCGGGCTCCGATGATCGCCATCACTCACAGGAACACCTGGCTGCGGTGATCGCTGGAATTGCTCAGTTGCCATGATCCCATCCTGTTATGCCGTGATTTCAGAGAATACGGTGAGACGCGATGACAGATTCATGAGGCCACCGGCTGATGAATGACGGCCGATGCATTCCGCGACGGAGAACCGAACAGTTCAGCAAGCCATCGACTCGAAGGATGCGCCGCACAGAATGTGAGAATGACGATGGTGGTCGGCACACCGATGAACGCACCGAAGATGCCCACAGGTAACTCCAGAAAAATACCGAAAACAGAACAAGAGCCGGGGACATCGAAAGAGCACTTCCGGCGATGCGCGGCTCGATATAACTGCCGACGATGAACTGAATGAAGTTGAGACAGGCAAAAACCGCCACCACTGCCTGCCAGGACGAGAATTGCGTCATCGCGAACAAGGTTGGAAATACGGTCGCAACCAACGGACCAATAAAAGAGATGTAATTCAGCGAAAACGCGATGAAACCCCATTCCGCAGCAAGCTGCAGGCCGACAGCTTTGGCGAAACCCCACACCAGCAAGCCGGTGATCAGGCTCATTCCGGTTCTGACCAGCATGTACCGGCGAATCTTGGCCGCGGTTACCATGCTGCCTTCGAGAAGATGCGCCCCGGTTTCGCTGTTTCGCATATTGCAAAGTTTGGTCTTGAAATCATCGACTTCAAGCAGACCGAGGATCATGTAAACCAGCACAACCAGCCAGAAGCTGACCGTCGTATTGAGCCGACCTGTGACAGTTTGCGCCGTGCGGAGCAGCCACCCAACACTGAAATTCTCTGAGAAGGCTCCCGCCGCCGTGATCCCATGCTCCTCGAGCCAAAGGATGGCGTGGGCATAGAACGCCTGGAAACGGGCGGCATCGCTGATCATCCAGCGGCCAACCCGGCCGAACGCCCATCCCATCAGCGATCCGAATGCGAAGAACGCCGTCACCATGACGACAACACTGACGGCAAGTTCAATAAACCGTGGCAGAGCGGCCTGAAGTCTTTTCTGCAGCGGCCACATCAACGCAATGATGAACAGCGCGAAGGCAACCGGCGCAAAAACCGAGCTCGCGATGGAGAGTGCTGCGACGACCAAGATTGTCGCCATCACAATCTGCGCTGTTTGGAGACCATTTCCGTCGATCATTCACGCCCTGCCAGACAAGTAGAACAAGCCTGATTATTACGTCGCTGGCTCATCGCTCCGCACACCGAACAACCACGATTTCATGCGCTCGCGAACGCTTTGCACCATGACATAGAGAACCGGAATCAGCACAAGCCCTATCAACGTTCCGATCAGAAGGCCGCCGAACAAGGTCAAACCGATGGATTGACGGCTGCCCGCTCCTGCCCCGCTAGCGACGACGAGCGGGATCACGCCGAGGATCGAGGCGAATGCGGTCATGAGAACCGGGCGGTAGCGCTGAGCGGTACCTTCCATCGCAGCTTCATCGATGCTCTTGCCTTCCTCGCGCTTATGCTTGGCGAACTCCACAATCAGGATTGCGTTCTTGGCCGCGAGACCAATCAGCAAGATCAATCCGATCTGGGCATAAATATCGATCGGGATACGGGAGATGGCGAGACTTCCGAGAGCGCCGAGAACCGCCACCGACACTGCAAGCATGACAGCAACCGGGACGCACCAGCTCTCATATTGAGCGACCAGAAACAGATAGGTGAAAACAATACCCATAATAAAGACAATGATGGTCTGATTTCCCGCCTGACTTTCCTGCAAAGCAAGCCCGGTCCATTCAAAATTGAAATTGTTCGGCAGGGTCGCGCGCGCCAGATTTGCCATGATGGACAACGCCTGCCCCGTGCTCGTTCCCGGAGAGGGCTGCCCGTTGATCGAGGCCGCCGGGAAAAGATTGTAGCGGTTGATGGCGTTCGGCCCGAACGACGTCGTCGGAGTCACGATCGACCGTAACGGCACCAGATCTCCGGCTGCATTACGAACATGCAGACGCAAAATATCGTCCACACGATTACGAAATTCGGATTCGTCCTGGATGCGGACTTGATAGACCCGCGAGAAGATATTGAAGTCATCCACATAGGCGGAGCCCAGATGCGCCTGCAAGGCGGCAAAGATATTCGCCGGAGAAAGACCGAAAAGATCGGCTCGCTTGCGATCAATATCGAGATAGACCTGTGGGACGTCCGCGGAAAACGTAGTGAAGACGCCCGTCAGCCCCGGCGTCTGATTGGCCTTGAAAATCAGGGCCCGTGCCGCCTCCGCAAGATCTTCCTGGCTTTGGCCACCGCGAGCCTGCAGCCGCATGTCAAACCCGCCGGTCGTTCCGAGACCCGGAATAGCCGGCGGGTTGAAAGGCACGATGGTGGCGGCAGGCAATCCTGCGAACTGAGCGCGCAGATGGGTGAGGATGCCGCCGATACTTTCGTTGGAACTGTTTCGCTTGTCCCACGGCTTGAGAGCCGCGATCGCCATGCCGGTGTCGGATCCGCTGCCACCGATCAGGCTGTTGCCGGCAATGCCGATGACATTATCCACCCCCGGCGTCGCCCGCAGGATGTTCGTCACGTCGTCGATCACCGCTTCCGTTCGCTGGAGCGAAGCGGCGTTCGGCAGTTGCACATTGACAAAGAGGTAACCGAGATCTTCGGACGGAATGAAGCCCGTCGGCAGAATACGCATCAGCCCATAGGCGCCGCCGAATATAGCCGCCAGTATAACCGTCGCGAATATCAGTCTGCGGCTGAACCAGGCCAATAGCCGGAGATACCAGTCCCGCGAGGCATCCAGCGCGCCATTGAATGTGCTAAAAATCCGCCCGCGATTTTCCGCTGGAGGACGCAGCAGCAAGGCGCATAACGCCGGACTCAACGTCAGAGCATTGATCGTCGAGAGCGTGATCGTGACGAGAATCGTCACCGCGAATTGTCTGTAGAGTTGGCCGACGATCCCTCCGAGAAAGCTCACCGGCACGAACAAAGCAGCAAGCACGAGTGTGGTGGCGACAATCGGACCCGTAACCTGCTGCATCGTGCGGCGAGTCGCTTCGGCAACCGGAACACCATCTTCCTTCATCACGCGCTGCACGTTCTCAACCACGATAATGGCGTCGTCGACAACGAGACTAATGGCGAGCACAATCGCGAACAGCGTGATGGTGTTCGCCGAGTAATCGAGCACATACAAAATGGCGAAACCGCCGATCAACGAGACCGGAATCGTCAGCGTCGGAATCAGCGTGGCACGCCAGTCCTGAAGGAATATGTAGGTGACGAGGACCACGAGAATGAAGGTGATCAGAAGCGTGATCATGATCTCGTGGATCGTCGCGCTGACAAAAGAGGTGGTGTCGAACACCACCGTGTAGGACATGTCGTCAGGAAACGACGCCGAAAGGCGCTTGAGTTCGTCTTTGACGGCACGGGAAACGGCCAGCGCGTTGGCGTCCGGCGATTGATAGATAACGAGGGTCGCGCTCGGCTGGCCGTTGAATTTCGAACCGGTGTCATACGATTCAGCCCCGAGCTCGACCCGCGCCACGTCCCGGAGGCGAACGATGGCTCCATCGGCATTGGTACGCACAACGATATTCCCAAATTCCTTCGGGTCCGCCAGACGGCCTCGCGCCATCACCGTCATCTGCAGTTGCTGTCCAGGCTGCGCGGGCGCCGAGCCTATCAAGCCCGCCGATGCCAAGGCGTTCTGGGCACGTATGGCACTCATCAAATCCGATGCGGTGATCCCGAGCGCCTGCATGCGATCCGGGTTCATCCAGATGCGCATGCCGTAGACCGGACCAAAGATTCCGGCCTCGCCAACGCCCGCAACGCGCGCTAGTGCATCACGCACATTGATGGACGCATAATTGCTGACGAAGATTTCGTCATGCGTCCCCTTGGGCGAATAAATCGCCACGCCCATCAGCATGCTGGTGGAGCGACTGCGGACCGAAACACCCGTCTGCGTGACGACAGGTGGCAGCCGTGGCGTCGCAAGAGCAACACGATTCTGTACGTTGACCTGCGCGATGGCCGGGTCGGTGCCGACGGCGAAAGTGACAGTCAGTGAATAACCGCCATTGTTCGTGCTCGACGAGGACATGTAGAGCATGTTCTCGACGCCGTTCACCTGATCCTCAATCGGCGCACCAATGCTCTCGTTGACGACCTCGGCATTGGCGCCCGGATAGCTGGCGGTCACCTGGACCTCGGGCGGCGTGATTGGTGGAAACTGCGCGACCGGAATCTGACTGAGAGCGAGCAAGCCGGCGAGCAGCGTTACAATCGCGATCACCATCGCGAAACGCGGCTTGTCAATGAACAGGAACGAGATCATCGGGCACTCACTCCCACATCTGGGGGAGAAATAGCGCCAGGAGATACCGGGACAACCCGCACAGCAGCACCGGGCCGGGCGTTCTGAAAGCCCTGCACAATGAGGCTTTCCCCGCCCGTCAGTCCATCGGTCACAACCCAGTTTTGCCCAAGCTGCGCACCGGTCTTTATGCGTCGTTCCGCGACTTTTCCGTTTTCATCCAGAATGAGAACAAAGCGTCCTGCCCGGTCGAGCTGCACGGCCCCAACGGGAACGACAGGCCGGCGAACCGGCTCAGAGCGGCGGATGATCACAGTCACAAACTGACCGGGCACAAGGAGCCCATCCGGATTGGAGAAACTGGCTCTGATCGAAATCGTCCCTGTCGTCTGGTCAACCTCGTTGCCAGCAAAGTCGATTTCACCCTTGATCGGGTAATCGCTGCCATTGGAGAGACGCAGCATCGGCACATACTTGCGGGCAATCTCCTGCTTGCCGCGATTGTTGTTCTCTTCCCGCATATCGAGGATGATGCGATCGCTGACCGAGAAAACAACCCTGATCGGATCAACCTGCACCACCCGGGCCAAATTTCCGGAAGACGGTCCCACAAGACTTCCGACTGCAAAGGCGGCGACACCAATGCGGCCGGTGATCGGCGCCTTGATCACGGTGTAGCTCAGGTTGAGCTCGGCCATGCGCACGCTGGCCTGAGCGGACAGGACATTGGCTTGCGCAGTGTCGCGGGCGGTTTGAGCCTCCTCGAGAGAGACTTGCGACACCGCCTGCGTCCTGCGCAGCTCCTGATTACGTTGTACACGCCTTTCGGCGTCCTTCAGCGCCGCCTCTGCGCTCGTGAGGCTGGCGCGGGCGGTTGTCACCGCCGCTTCATATGCGACCTTCTCCAGGATGAAGAGCGATTGTCCACTTTGAATCGTCTGCCCTTCCGTGAAGGGCCGCTCCTCGATAAATCCCTCGACTCTGGCACGAATATCCACCGCGTTGACGGCCTCGACGCGCCCGACAAATTCCGAAGCCGGCGATACATCCTCCAACTGCACCGGCGTCACGCCGACGGCAGGCGATTGCGGTTGTTGGGCCCGAACAGCGTGGCCATTCAGAATCAGAATCGATGCAAGGCCACACAACAAAATCCAGTGTCGCGCTGCTCTGAATCGCGCCGCGGATGGCACCGCGGACATGGGCCAGACCGGGACGCATGAACTGCCTGCGTCAGTGAGAAGACTCCGCGAGTTCATGGATATGATCCCTTCGCATCGCCGACACGCCGTCCGTTATTTGGTTCGGAAAAGTTGAAAGAAAATGCATTCGATTATCACCGTCGAAATGACGACTGGCGACGACTGCACCTTCTAGATCTGGAGACTCTCTCTTTGGAGGAAGATCAGTTCCGGCAGCACGAGACTCACACCGTTTCGATCTTCAAACCCGATAACCACAAGTTCAGCCATGGCAGGTCTCCTCAAGCGGTGACAATGCAGCATCCGGACAGTGGTAAAATCAGCAAGCTCCTCGAATGTCGAACGTAGCGTACCCCCGAGTGCAGCAAGATGACAAGAATGTCTCGTGATTGGCTGGGCTGTCTCTGCGTCAGTCGTGCCGCTACAATCGTTCGACCCGGCAAGCGGGTAACGTTGCGCTGCACCAAGCACATCGCTGCGCATGAAATTGCCGGGACAAATCAAACGCTTTTTAACAAAATATCGTGGATCAACGGTGCTGATCCGCGCATTCATCTATGAATCATTCCAAGGCAGTCCGCTTTGATAAGAAAGCCGCGCCGAAAATCCACGATCAGCATGGGGCGAGCGTCCGATGACAGAACGATCACTCAATACTGACGTCATCGAAATGCACCCGGAAGCATGCGTGCCAAACATCGCTTACGTACAAGCTGACACCGTGCTAGCTTGCAGCATCACATATGATTCAAGCGAAGATTCCTCGACCGCTTGAGATAGCAATAGAGCGGGAGTGATTATCAGCCAAATCTACTGCACCCGATACAAACAAATCCACGGATGACGTCATCGCTGCAATCCTTCATATAAAGGATCTGACCATGGGACTTCTTGGGATATTGGTTGCACTAGCGCTTTTGATGTGGCTGGCCTACCGCGGTTGGAGCGTCCTCTTGCTATCGCCGGCGGCTGCACTTCTCGCCGCTTTAATCTCCGGCGAGCCCCTGCTGGCGAACTGGACGCAGACTTTCATGACCGGCACGGCAGGATTCGTCGCGCGGTGGTTTCCTCTGTTCCTGCTGGGAGGAATCTTCGGGAAACTGATGGATGACAGCGGATCGATTACGTCTATCGCGCATTCCCTGACGGAACGGCTCGGCGTGAAGCGGACGATGCTTTCAGTCGTTCTTGCGTCCGCCATCGTAACCTATGGCGGTGTCAGCGTATTCGTCGCGTTCTTTGTGCTTGTCCCGATGGCTCGTGAAATGTTCAAGGCCGCGAACATACCAAGCAGGCTGATGCCTGCAGCGATTGGTCTTGGCGCATTTACATTTACAATGTCCGCGCTCCCCGGAACGCCATCGACCAATAACGCGATTCCGATGCCCTACTTCGACACTACGACCTTCGCCGCGCCCGGCCTCGGCATCATTGCCTCGATCGTTACTTTTGTATTCGGAATGTGGTGGCTTGCCCGCGCTGAGGCTGCCGCGCGACGGGCGGGTGAAGTCTATATCGACAATGCCGATGCCGCCGTTATCGATGAGAAAATCCGCGAGCAGGCGACACTTTCGGGAGATTTCGATCCGGCAGAATTGAGCCACGGCAAGCGGGCTACCGATTACCCTCCTTTTATTTTTGCCTTGTTGCCTCTCATCGTGGTCATTGTCGTCAACTTCATGATGGCGCTGGTCATTCTTCCGAGCATTGATTTCTCATTCCTCGCCGAGGAACCGTGGGGAATTAATGTTGGAGCGGTCACCGGCGTATGGGCGGTTCTCATTGCGTTGGCAGCCGCCATCCTCACGCTTATCATCGTGAACTACCGGCGCCTCGCCTCACTGCGTGAGAGCCTTGATGCAGGCGCAAATTCCTCCGTTCTGCCAATTCTGACCATCGCCAGCCTCGTCGGATTCGGGGCTGTCATAGCAGCAATGCCTGCATTTACATCCGTTCGCGATGCTGTTTTGGAAGTGCCGGGAGGGCCGCTGGTTTCTCTCGTCGTTGCAATGAACGCCTTGGCAGCGCTGACAGGAACAGCGTCCGGCGGTATGGCCATCGCGCTGAACGCGCTGGGCAGCGAGTACATGCGCCTCGCACTCGAACACGGCATCGATCCCGCACTGATGCATCGCCTCACGGTGATCAGCGCAGGGACGCTCGATGCCCTGCCGCATAACGGCACTGTCCTGCTCTTGCTGCAGATCAGCAAGCAAACGCATGCGGAAAGCTACTTCGACATGGTCATGACGGTGATCGTCGGCGTGATCATTTCGCTAGCCGTTGTTTTCGTATTGGGCTCGATGTTTGGCTCGTTCTGACCGGTGGCGAAAACCACAGGAATGGGTCAATATTGGCGTGGAAGGCCGATGGCTCCAAGTCGGGCGGCCTCTGCCCGGCTCGTGGATTCTCATGCTTCCTTGGCAGGCCACACTGCCTAGCCTGTATAATCGGAGAGTGAGTGTGGTGTTTCATGACGGCTCTCGCGCTTTGCCGCTTCATCTCCTGCGTCTCGTAAGCCAAAGCTTGCCCGCGGGCGCCTTTTCCTACTCTCGAGGACTGGAATGGGCGGTCGCCTCCGGCATCGTCAAGAACGAAACGAATGCGCGCGACTGGATACTGGGCACGCTGGAGCACAGCTATGCCGCGCTCGACGGCGCGCTGTTCTGGCGGCTGATCCATGCCCTTATGCAGGATGACATAGAGCGCTTCCTCGCCTGCGACGCCTGGCTTGCAGCCGGCCGGGAAAGCCGCGAGCTCGCTCTGGAAGACCAGCGAATGGCCGAGGCCCTGTTGCGTCTGCTTACGGATCTCGAACTCCCCCTCGCCCGGAGTGACGCCAGCCACGCCGTCACCTATCCGGCGGTCTTCGCCATCGCCATCCACCATTGGCAAATCGCGCCAGCCGACGCGCTTAAGGGCTTGATGTGGAGTGTCGTGGAGGGTCAGGTTGCCGCTGCGATCCGTCTTGTGCCACTGGGCCATACGGCCGGCCAACGCATCATGATTGAGTCAGTGCCCGTGATCGAGCGCGCGGCGGAAAATGCAGCCTCCCTCACCGACGACGAGATCGGCAATGTGGCTCCTCTCATGGCCATGGCAAGCGCTTGGCACGAGACCCAGTACAGCCGGCTATTCCGCTCCTGAGTCCGTTTGCAGCCCTGCAAGATAACGCCGGCGGTTGTCTTCCGGCGTCGTTGCCTCGGCAGGGGGCACCGGCACCAGCGCTTTAAAAGCGTACTGGCCGATCAGCATGATCCAGGTCACGAGAACAAAGGTCGATGTCAGCACCGGCATGCCGATGGGTTTTAAAAAAATCGCAATCGAGGCCCAGAGCCAGGCTGACACGACCGCCCCGAAGACGGCATAAAGCAGGCTGCTCCAGTTGAAGACCAGAAAGAAGCCACCGAGTGCAATCGCCGTGAGGGCTGCGTTGTAGCCAAAGAGCCCGTCCCGAATTGCACCTTCCGGCCCTCCAAAAAGGGCCGCGATGAAAGTGCCGATCACGGCACCAAGCAAGCACATGGCCGCGCTGATGCGAGAGTTGATAGCGATGCCGACAAGGATGATGTAGCCCGTGATCCAGTTATCCTGGAAAAAGATCTGACCGATCGATGTGCCTATTCCCTGATACCACGTCCCAAAGTCATATGGCGCGCTATAGGCGAACTGGTCCGGCGAGACGGGCTTTGCCATCGGACCGGCCTCGATGGCATTGAATTTCAGGACGGCAAAAAGGAAGAGCCAGCCCACAAGCACAAAGGGCATGGTCAGAGGCGCCACCTTATGCGGACCAAGCAGCGCGGCGATGGTTGCGAAGGCCATGGTGGTGAACGCCGCCGCGCAGACAAGATAAACGGTCATGGCGACAGAAGGTATCGCCCCGGTCTGGAAATCCTCGCTGGTGAAGGCGACAAGTGCGAGCGCGACGAGCGCACCGTTGAAGCCGAACAGGCCATCGCGAATAAGGCCCTTATCGGCTTTCAGCCAGATCGCGGTCAGCGTGCTGGCAACCACACCCAGAATGCATATCGCTGCATAGATCCACGAGTTGACAAGAAGCCCGATGAGAATAACGAGACCCGCCAACGGATTATTCTGAAAAACAACCTGCCCTACGCCACGCAACGTCCAATCGGCGAAGCCGAGGGTCGGGTGATCTTGGAATTGCCCTACGCGCACGGAAATCTCCCGAGCTTCAAGACAAAATGTGAGCGCCCTCTCCGGGTAATCGCCTAGAACAGGAAATAGCGCTGCGCCATTGGCAGCACGTCAGCTGGCTCGCAGGTGATGATCTTTCCGTCGACCCTGACTTGATAGTTCTGGGGGTCGACCTCCAGCTTGGGCGTAAGCCCGTTGTGGATCATGTCTTTCTTGCAGATTGCGCGAGTCCCGCGCACCGCGACGAGTTTCTTGGAAAGCTTCAGCTTCTCACCGATCCCGTCGTCAAGCGCCGCCTTCGAGACGAACGTGACGCCGGTTGAACCGCGTGCACGACCCAGCACACCGTACATCGGGCGATAATGCACGGGCTGCGGTGTCGAGATCGAAGCGTTGGGATCGCCCATCGGAGCCGTCGCGATCATGCCGCCGAGCATGACGAGCGACGGCTTCACCCCAAAGAAGGCCGGCTTCCACAGGACAAGGTCCGCGCGCTTGCCGACTTCGATGGAGCCGATCTCATGAGCGAAGCCATGGGTGATCGCCGGATTGATGGTGTGTTTGGCGACATAGCGTTTGACGCGAAAATTATCGTTGCGCGCGCTGTCTTCAGGCAGCGGCCCTCTCTGCACCTTCATCTTGTGCGCTGTCTGCCAGCAACGCAGCGTCGTCTCGCCGATCCGGCCCATCGCCTGCGAATCCGACGACATCATCGAGAAGACGCCAAGGTCATGCAGAATGTCTTCCGCTGCAATCGTCTCCTTGCGAATGCGCGATTCGGCGAAGGCAACGTCCTCCGGAATTTGCGGGCTGAGGTGGTGACACACCATCAGCATATCGAGATGTTCGTCGACGGTGTTGATCGTATACGGCCGCGTCGGGTTGGTAGAGGACGGCAGGATGTTCGGTTCACCCGCCGCGGTGATGATATCCGGCGCGTGGCCGCCGCCGGCACCTTCCGTATGAAAGCTGTGGATCGCCCGTCCCTTCATGGCAGCAAAGCTATCCCGCACGAACCCACTTTCATTCAGCGTATCCGTGTGGATCGCAACCTGAATGTCCTCTTCATCAGCAACGGTGAGACAATTATCGATGGCAGCGGGAGTCGTGCCCCAGTCTTCATGCAGCTTCAGACCGACCACGCCTGCATGAATCTGCTCGCGCAATGGTTCTGGCAGACTGGCGTTGCCCTTGCCGAGCAACCCAATATTGATGGGAAGATCTTCAGCCGCTTCCAACATCCGGTGAATTGCCCAAGGGCCCGGCGTCACCGTCGTGGCGAGCGTGCCGACAGTCGGACCCATGCCGCCGCCAACCAGCGTCGTCGTGCCGCTGGAAAGAGCCTCTTCAGCCTGCTGCGGCGCGATGAAATGGATGTGCGTATCGATAGCACCGGCCGTGAGAATCCTACCCTCGCCGGCAATGACATCGGTGCCCGGCCCGATGACGATGTTCACACCCGGCTGAATATCCGGGTTGCCGGCCTTTCCGATGCCGGAGATGCGGCCATCCTTGATGCCGACATCGGCTTTCACAATACCCCAATGATCCAAAATAATGACATTGGTGATAACGACATCGGCGACTTCTGCGGCCAGACGCTGGCCCTGCCCCATGCCATCGCGGATCACCTTGCCGCCGCCGAAGCTGACTTCTTCGCCGTAAACGGTGTGATCTTTTTCGACTTCAATGATGAGTTCGGTGTCGGCCAGACGCAGCCGGTCGCCCGTGGTTGGACCGTAGAGATCCGAGTAGGCCTGACGTGTGATCGAAGCCATCCATCCCTCCTACAGTTTGCCCATGATCTTGGCGTTAAAGCCATAGACCTTGCGATCGCCATCCAGCGCGACGAGTTCAACCGCGCGATCCTGGCCGGGCTCAAAACGCACGGCAGTCCCGGCAGGGATATTGAGGCGAAAGCCTTTCGCCTTGTCGCGGTCGAAAACCAGCGCTTTGTTCGTTTCGTAGAAATGATAGTGCGAACCGACCTGGATCGGCCGATCGCCGGAATTTTTGACTTCAATCTTGCAAGTCTTCCGACCTGCATTCAGCTCCACGGAGCCATCCTCAATGAAGTATTCGCCGGGAATCATCGCGGACTCCTATGGAATTGGGTTATGGACCGTGACCAATTTGGTGCCATCGGGAAATGTCGCCTCAACCTGAATGTCGTGGATCATTTCAGGCACGCCTTCCATCACATCATCTCGCGTGAGAAGCGTAGCGCCATACGACATCAACTCCGCAACGGTTTTACCGTCGCGCGCGGCCTCCAGAATGGCGGCAGAGATATACGCAATCACTTCCGGATAGTTGAGCTTCACACCGCGCGCCTTCCGGCGCTCCGCCACCAATCCGGCGGTGAAAAGCAGGAGCTTGTCTTTCTCGCGAGGTAGCAGTTCCATCGTTCAACCCTCTTCTACGCTGTCTCAGGTTGCCCATATACGCGGCATTGCCGCCGGCTTCCTCTGACCAGCATCGCGCAAAACGTTCCAAGCACGCGCGAAAAGGGATTTGCCCTCCGACATGCTTTCACCGAGGTAGCGGCAAACAACACCCTGTTTGAGTTGACTCACCGAAAAGACACGACCATCGGCTTCTTCGAATTCGGCTCGGGTCCGCTCGGCAGCATTCTCGGCAATAGGTCCGACATACACCATGGTGCCAATAATCGGCCGGCTGCCAAATGCGAACAACGCACGACCGAGGTACGAATCTCCTACGAGCGAAAGGCGCTCAAACCAGACAGGACGCCCCCCGATCGATACCTCAACACGCTGCTGCATCGAGCCGCCCACAAAACGCTCGCCCGCTGCAGGTCGGCCAAAGCTGAAAAAATCCCACCCGACATAGGTCGCATCGGCATCCGCGAGCATCACGCGCGTCTCAACACGAGTGTCCGCGCCATTATAAATGATGGATTCCTGAGGGAGATATTCGCAAACAGCGCCAGCGCCGACATTGATCACGGTGCGCTGCCTGCTCTGATGATCGCTGCGGTAGAACTTGGTGGCACCAGGCGTCGTCAGGACAGCGCGCGCCCCCGATTCAACATGACAGGTGATTTCCAGGCTGTCACCGCCCGCGACACCTCCCGGCGGATGCAGGAGATAGACATGGGCTGTGCCATCGGATTCAGGATGGAAAGGACGCTGGATAGCAAGCGGACCAACATGACGCCGACGCATCAACCGCGTTTTGCCATCCTGATGCTCCAGCCAAAGCTCAAGCTCTGCACGCCAACAATTCGCCTTCAAGGAGCACTCCTTGCCCGTGCGATTGTTATATAGGTGACGGTGTTCCGTAACACCTGCCTGCGGATCGAGCTTGAGCTTAGCTCGGCCCCAAATAGCCTGCAACACGAAAACCAGCGAATTGATTTAGCACTGAGCAGCTGCAACAGCTTGCTTGAGTAAGCCCGTAAGTTACGGCAGATTAACATGCGCGGTACGATGTTTCTTTAAAAATTGAATCAGTATCTGGACAGAAAGAGGGCACCATGTTGCGGGCAATCGCTGTTAGATCTGCATCCAAGATTAAAATTGAGGCACAAACATTTGGCACGGCCGTACTGCAACATGACGAGCGCCATTTGCGGCGCAAGACCATCAACCTGACGAACGGGAATAACGTTCTCGTAGACTTCCCAGAGCCCGTGGTGCTGCTCGCGGGAGATGAACTGGTGCTCGATAACGGCGCGGTCGTGAGCATCATCGCCGCCGACGAGCCGCTCTACGAGATCACGGGACACAATAGTGCTCATCTCGCAGAACTCGCCTGGCATATCGGCAACCGTCACCTGCCTGCTGCAATCGCGACCGATAGAATCCTGATTCTGCGCGATCACGTCATCAAGGCGATGCTGGAGGGCCTTGATGCCACTGTGCACGAGATCGTCGCTCCCTTTAATCCGGTGCGCGGCGCTTATGCAGGCCATGGTCACGAGCACGGTCATGCGCACGATCATCACCACGACGACGATCACCACCACATCCATTCACATCATCATCACCATGGCTGAAGCATAGTTGCTTCACGAGAGCTTCCTCATGTCCTCGCACAACGGACCTCTTCGGATAGGCATTGGCGGCCCCGTAGGCTCGGGTAAAACAACGCTTACAGAAAAGCTCTGCAAGGCCCTGCGCAGCCAACTGTCTATTGCCGTTATCACCAACGACATCTACACGAAGGAAGACGCTCTGATTTTGGCACGACATCAGGCCCTCTCGGAGGATCGCATCCTGGGAGTGGAGACAGGAGGCTGCCCTCATACGGCTATCCGCGAGGATGCTTCCATTAATCTCCAGGCCATCGCCGAGATGAATCGAAAATTTCCGGACCTCGACATTATTTTTATAGAATCGGGCGGCGACAATCTCGCCGCAACATTCTCCCCGGACCTCGCCGATCTGACGCTCTACGTCATTTCAGTGTGTCAGGGCGAGGAGATTCCCCGCAAAGGCGGCCCCGGCATCACACGTTCGGATTTTCTCGTGATCAACAAGTCCGACCTTGCTCCACATGTGAACGTTGACCTCGATGTCATGCGCAAGGACGCCGAGCGGATGCGCCGCGGTCGTCCGTTTGGGTTCACCGATCTGTCACGAAACGAAGGCCTCCAGACGATCATCGACTTCATTGTCAAAAACGGCGGCGTCGAAATGGATCACCGCCTGCCGGCATAA
>Ga0182747_1001652_pt1 | contig 16883 bp, 19 predicted proteins | sample eDN3rd30CBELigBY_FD_128526 | JGI IMG/M metagenome (GOLD analysis project Ga0182747, IMG submission 128526) | Enriched backyard soil microbial communities from Emeryville, California, USA - eDNA 3rd pass 30_C BE-Lig BY (version 2) (version 2) | ecosystem: Environmental > Terrestrial > Soil >...
CTACAAAAAATATATTGTTGCGGTTTAAAATTGAAAAATGGTCCTATGTTAATTTAATTGACTCATATTCAAAAAAATAAAAAATATTAAAACGATATATAAAGTATGATTTTTCAAAAAAAAAAAAAAAAATTTGACTAACTATTTAAATAAACCGCTCTCTGCCCTATGTGTTGCTGAACAAAATGATAGGAATCCTTCACGATTTGCTCCTTATTATTGTCCATAGATGCCACGTGATAGGAATTTTGCAACACGACCATTTTCTTTATTTTTGATCCAATGTTTTCGATAATATAATCTGTATCTTCAGGAAGTGCGACATGGTCCTTCACTGATTTAAAACCTAAAATGAGAATTACTTATTCATGGGCTTTTCTTTTGATAATTGACTTATCTCCACGAACACTAAAACTTATTACATATTTCTCTCCCTCCAAATACAAAAGACTTTAACTCTTGAGCATGAAAACAGCCAAGAGTTAAAGTCTCTAGTAGTCTAGTCGACGAAGAAATTTCCTTTCTCTTCATTTTAATAAAACTAAACATATGGTTCAAGTGTGAATTTAAATTTTAGTACACAATTTGAATATATGCCCTCATTTGTATATGTACTATAAAAGGTATGTGACTGATATTAAAGAGGGGAAATGAATCCCTCCTCCTTGTTATATAAGTTCAACTTAATTTCTCCACATAACTATCTGTTTAAATTGTTTAGTATTTAGTTCGATTTAATTTATTACTTTTCGTTAACGAAAATCGTTTCTTTTCTGTTGTATCAATTTGTGTAATCTCACCTTCATGTACAGTAATCACTAGAGAACCGTAATCTAAGTTTTTCAATTCAGATATGATGTAATCTAGTTTTAAATCATCAACTTTATTCATTTTCTTTCCTCCTATATAAATTATGATCTTGCTATTAATTATCTTTTATATACTCATAATTATGAGACTAGTGAACTGTTTTTCTTTTGTTTGGATTAGTATGTTCAAGACTTAGAGATCAGTTTCAAGTCAGCTGAAATTCTTGCACCGGAACCATTATGATCATGATTATAAATAGTCCCTTTTGCTTCAATGTCTCCTTCATCTTATTTACACTCTCCAATTATTTTAAATAAAATTTATAAGCGGTGTCTTGACTGGCAGTCGATTTATAGCCCTTTTCCCAGCCAATGTCTTTACGATAACTACCAATTAGCCCCGTTTCTATTATTTCATCCACAGAAACATCCACTGTATCTTCTGCGTCAGCCGCTACATATAGTGCCTTGGCCGGGCAATAAAGTTCACACATATAGCAAGTTTGGCAATCACTTTGTCTAGCAATCACAGGCGGTTGGTTTTCCCTTTTTTCAAATACGTTCAGAGGACAGACCTTCACACATAAATTACATTCCACACATTGTTCTTCTACTAACACTTCAATCAAGATCCATTCCTCCTTAGATGTTTACAAAACTGTGACTATCCCAATTTACCTGTATCTCATCAAGTCCACTCGTAATAAGACGTCTTTGTTGATGATCATCTGTTTCTGGAAAATCAAGTCGTTTATGCATACCACGAGTTTCTGTTCTTTGTAGAGCAGCGGAGTACATCCATCGAGATGTCGCTAGCATCGCCGCTGATTCTCTCACTCTCACAAGATTGCTATCTTTTTCTCCCAAGTGTGATTTTGCTTCCTTCCAAAGATTGTTTAGTATTAATAAGGAAGAAGTAAGTTTTTCTCCTGCTCTAAACAAATTAACGTTATAAGGTGTGACTTCTGCTTGAACCAATTTAGTTAATTCGTTTCCACCAAGAGTTTCACCTGGTGTGTGGTGTTCATTAATTCCCACGACTTGTTTTCTTGTAAGTGTGCGATCATGGTTATTTCGGTTGTAGGTTAAGGCATATTTTGCTGCTGCTTCCCCAGACCAGTAACCTGACGAAATGGCCCAAGCCGCGTTGTAGCTTCCACCTCCAGTAAAACCACCGCAAATCAATTCCCGTGTCGCAGCATCCCCTGCTGCGAAAAGGCCAGGGACGGAGGTTGCACAAGTTTCATCTGTGATTCGAATACCGCCCGTTCCACGTACCGTTCCCTCAAAACGTAAAGTGACTTCAAAACGGTTCTCAAATGGATTAATCCCTATACGGTCAAATTGAAGGAAGAAATTTGGTTGAGCAATTCTCATATATTTTTGTAAATCATGATCATTTTTGGCTTTATCTAATTGTGCGAACACCTTTTGACCTTCTGATAATTTTTTTGCAATTACCGAGCGGCCTCTTTTGGAACCTGCTCCTTCAATAATGCTTCCATCTTCATAAGTAAATGAAGCCCATTCATAGAAAGCCGTTTTCGTAATGGACGAATATTTTGGCGTAATCGCGTAGGCATTGGAAAATTCCATTCCGGATAAATCAGCGCCAGATTCTGAAGCAAATAAGTAACCATCACCTGTTAGCACATTGCAGCCTAATGCCTTGCTGAGAAAAGCACATCCACCAGAGGCAATGACAATCGAATTCGCTTGAACAGCCCATGTTTGATTATTTTCCTGTGTTTGAACACCGGCAGCTCCTGCAATCCCATAGCTATCATACAGAAGCTCAAGTGCAGGACTATGGTCAAGAATTTTGATTTTGGCTTTGTTCAGTTTTCTTCGCATTAATCTCATATATTCAGGCCCTTGAAGGCTTCGTTTATGCTTAACCCCACGTTCATCGATTGGAAAAGGATAGCCCCATTCGTCTAATCGATTGACATTTTCAAAAGTACGTTGAAGCACTCGCTCCATCCATTTTCTTTCGGACAAATACCCACCTAACGCTTCTCTACTTTTCATCGCCTCTTCTCGTTGGTCTTCTCGTATATACCAAACGCCATTCCCTGAGGGGGCCGTTGCCCCACTACTACCACAATAGCCTTTATCAACTAAAATAACAGACGCTCCATTTTCTGTAGCTGTTAAGGCTGCCCATGCCCCGGCAGGTCCGCCTCCAATTACTAGTACATCGGCTTTTAGACTTACGTCATAGTTCTGATTGGCTAATTTATAAGAATGATTGAATTCTAAAGACATGTACATCATCTCCCACCATGCTCTAAGTATGATTCATGAATCAGTTTGAAGTTTTTTTCTCCTAAACTAAAAGGGTATGATTCCTAAGAAAAAAATAGAGACTTCCCGTTTTCTAGGAAGTCTCCAGTAGTCTGGTTGACTAAGTGATCGAATATAAATACTTAACTTTTAAGATACGAGCATTCACTTGAAAATAGTTCGATAGCTTTTAGTTGTACATATAACTCACAATTAATTTCAATAATCCAAATAAGTTTACTTAGATTTAAATTTATTATAGTTAGAATATTTATAATTATCAATATATTTTTAAAAAATTAACTCCGTTTTCCCATACACCAAGTGTAAAGATGCATCTAACTCTGAAGGTTCGGAACTAGTACCCCCTGTTAATATTCCTATTACTACGGTTCTTTGTATCAAAGCGTTTCTTTTTCATACTTTCAATTTGTACAATCTTTCCATCATTTAAAGTAATAGAGATTGAACCATATTGAACCTCTTTTAAAAGCTTCGAAATAAAATGAATTTCTTGACTGCTAATACTCATCGGGTATCACCCTCCCTATTTATTTCCTTTTTTATTTTAATAGAATCATTAAATTGTTTCTTTTACATGATGAATCAATGTGTTAGCTGGTCGTTTCAAGCCTAAATTTTCTCGTAATGTGTTTCCTGTATACTCCGTTCGAAACAAGCCACGTTCTTGTAGAATTGGAATCACTAGATCAACAAAATCTTCGAGACCACCAGGTAAATAAGGAGGCATGATATTAAAGCCGTCTGCTGCTCCATTTTCAAACCATTCCTGCATTTGATCAGCTATTTGTTCAGGTGTTCCGCTGATTTCCCGGTGTCCTCGTGCACCTGCTATGCTTTGATACAATCCACGAATGGTTAAGTTTTCACGCTCAGCCAAGTCTTTTAATAATTGAAAACGGCTTTTCCCTCCATTCACTTGTTCCAAATCAGGCAGATCAGGTAATGGCCCATCGACAGGATAACCTGACAGATCAACACTAATCATAGCGGATAGCAATTGTACACCCGCTTCTTCAGGAATAATTTCTTCAAGAAACCTTTTGTTCTGTTCTGCCTCCTCCTCTGTCCTCCCAATTACCGGAAAAACACCAGGCATAATTTTTAATTCCTCAGGTGAACGCCCGTATTTTGCCATTCTGCCTTTTACGTCTGCATAAAAGGCCTGCGCCTCTTCGAGAGTTTGCCAAGCGGTAAAAATCACTTCAGCAGTACGGGCAGCTAGCTCCTTCCCTGCCTCGGAAGATCCTGCCTGGATTACGACAGGGTGCCCTTGAACCGGCCGGGAGATATTTAACGGTCCTTCCACTGAGAACCATTTTCCTTTATGATCAATTGCATGTATTTTAGATGCGTCCGCAAACTGCGCAGACTCTTTATCAATGATTAACGCATCATCTTCCCAGCTATCCCAAAGCTTTGTTACGATATCGACAAATTCTTCAGCGCGTTCATATCGCTTTGAATGTAGTAAGTGTTTTTCCAAATTAAAATTTCGGGCCTCCGATTCTGTATTCGATGTCACGACATTCCACGCTGCACGGCCGCCACTTAAATGATCCAATGACGCAAACCTACGTGCTACATTAAAGGGTTCATTAAAGGTAGTCGATACGGTCCCTGCCAGGCCTATATGTTTCGTAACGGAAGAAAGGGCAGATAATAGAGTAAAAGGTTCAAAAAGTGTATTAACTGTTTGACCAAGTGCCTTTTGGTCCTTTCCTTTGATCGAATAGCCATCTGCGAGAAAGATCATATCAAATTTCCCTCGCTCGGCCGTTTGAGCGAGTCTTTTAATAAAATCAAAGTTCATCACATTCTGCGCCTCTGCTTTGGGATGCCTCCAAGCAACCACATGATGTCCTGGGATCATAAAAAACGCGCCTAATTTCATTTCTCGATTTAAATTGGTCATTTTATCTCCTACTTTCTTCTATTAAAATCATCATTTAGGAATCTTTTCATTCGCAATGACTTCGCCAAATGTTCCTACAAAGGAGCGATGATTTGGATCAGCTTCTCTTTTTATTGGCAATTTTGGGAATAACAATTCGGCTGTACGATAGGCTTCTTCTAAATGTGGGTATCCCGACAGAATAAATGTTTCAACCCCCAATTCCCCATATTCTTTCATTCGGGCGGCAATTTGGTCAGGACCTCCTACCAATGCAGTACCTGCCCCTCCTCGAACAAGTCCAACACCAACCCATAGATTAGGACTAACTTCTAATTTTAATCGGTCTCCTCTATTCAATTGAGTCATTAACCTTTGACCTTCTGAATCCATATAGGAGAATACCTGTTAAGCAGCAGCAATCGTGTCATCGTCCACATACTGGATTAATTTAAACCAAAAATGTGGACGTTAATCGACTTTGAACTTTGTCATATAAATGCCTTTTATCATATTCTAAATACTGGGCTGCAAATGCCCGAACAGAATCACCTGCATAAAATCTCTCATATAGTTCATGTCTGGAACCTAAAGGACTTCCCACAAGATCCCAAGATAGCTTCAACAATTGAATTCTCTCTTGGGCATTTCTGTCAGCTCCACGATAATATTTTTGTAAAAACGTTCCTATTTCACCCTTTAATTCCTCTAGCCTCGAAGGAATCTGCAGCATTCCTGCTGCTGAAATTTGCTGTAAAATTTCGATGGCTCTCGGATAATATTTCATCCCTAAATTTTTGGCTGTGACCATTGGATCGACATCTGGAGCCCAAACACCTCCATATTCTTTAGATTGGTGTTCTGCACTTAGAAGTAAGGCCTGGATGGTCTCCACCTGCATGAACAATTCGGCTAGTTTGGCCTGCACATGTTGATACCGATGAACCCCTATGGATTCAGCCAAATCATTACCAATGGCTGCCACAAATTCTAGTTTGCTTATGAGGCGAACAATCGTCTCATGGAGACTAATTGCAGTCGTAAATGGATCGTTTCTTATTTTCCACATGGCCTCGGCATCATCTTTGATAAATACTCGTTCCCACGGGATAAGTGCATCATCGAACACAATTACCGCGTCCATCTCATCAAATTGATAGCTTAGCGGATGATCTTCCTTAAGATTGGAAGCAAACGACTCTCGGCAGATCAGATGAACGTTGGGTGTATTGGCTGAAATGGCAAACATGGCCCCATACCCTTTTTCTTGTTCTGTCCTTTTTTTATGAGAGGAAATCATGATTTCATCCATATAAGGTGCTCCAGTTGAAATCATCTTGGCGCCGCGAATAATCATTCCCTCTTCCGTTTCCCCCACAATCCGTGCTGCTGTATAAATATCGTCACCATATTCAGTAGCGTTTTTCGAGCGGTCAATTTGGGGATCATGTCCAGCCGCTGTGATCAGTAAATCGTTATCCATTACCCATTCAAAATAATTCTTCATTTTCTCAGAATATCCAGGGATCTCTTTATGATGGTCACGGGTTAAATACCAGCCTAAAAGTTGTGAGCGATAAAAACCCGCAACCCGGCTCATCACACCAAATGTCGCTCCACTCCACAACCGAAATGCACGGCTACGGCGAAAAATATCTTCTTTTTGTTGAGGGAATAGAAAAGCCATATTTGCTCTATTTCCATTAGGTGTTTCAAACGTTAACTCTTCCTGAACATCTGGGTGCTTCTGTAAATCTAGTAAACTAACAATTGTTGAAATCGTTCCTTTAAACGAAGGATGTTCCACCAAATTTTGAACTTTTTTGCCATTTAGCCAAACATTTCTTCCATCTTGTAACCTTTTTTTATATTTTTCACCTGGATTCATTTCCTTCACTCCTGCTCCGTGTTGTCAATTACAAACTCATTCACCTCAAAATTTTGTGATATGACTTTTTGTTCAAAAAGAAAATCTACCCTTTCCTGTTGTTGTTTCACCACGCCTTCATAATAAGGTGATATACCATAAGCTTCGTTCACAAACACATTTAACCAGACAATATGCGGAATCTTTGTTTTTTGATAGAGAATTTCTGCAAAACCATGAATATCCTCGTTTAATAAATCTTCATAATCATAAATGACCAATAACAATTCATTGATAATATCTTTTCTTTCTTTTATGTTTTCCTGTGTTGTTAGATAAACATCTTGATTGGCGGTCAGTTCTCCGTCGTAAACAAGAGGATATTCTAAATAATCGAACAAACTAACATAGGGTTCTGAAACAACGACCGCATCAACCTCACCATTTTGTAACAACTCCACTCCTTCAGAAGGTGAAGCTTCAATGGCTTCTAATTTATCAATCCCACCAACACCCAAAGAACTTTTTTCCAATAATTGCAGTAGAAAATAATGATCATTTGTAAAAGGCGTATAGGCCACTTTTTTTCCTACTAAATCTTCCACTCCAGTCATTTCAGCACCTTTTAGGCTGGCAATCGCCCGGCCATTTGGACTTGGAGGTTCCGCTGCTACAAACACAGAGGCATTTTTCCCCTTATAAAGAAAGGACGGAACGGCATCTCCAACCTTTCCAAAATTAATCGTCCCTTCTTCCAACGATTGATAAATTTTCACTTCATCTTGAAATTCCATCCATTCCACGGAGTACCCTTCTAGAGCAACCCTGCCCTTAATAATTTCCATATTTTTCAATACCATTAAAATATCATTATGGGTGTAGCCAATCCGGATTTTTTTATCTAGAACTTGTTCACTTCTGCCAAGATTAATAAAGCCAATTAAGACGGCTAAAAAAGGGATTAACACAACGGAACTCCAAATGATTTTGCTTTTATGCTGCTTCATCCCTTACTAACCCTTTTTTCCATTTAGTAAACCTTGACTCTACTAAAGCTAGAATGTAATTCAAACCTAATCCTAAAAAGGCGAGCAGAATAATGCCGGCATACATATGCGGAATTTGAAATATTTCCTGTGAATTTAATATATAGAATCCGAGTCCTGATGCAGCTCCAATCATTTCTGCTGCCACTAAAGCTGTGATACAGTAAGCTCCACCAAGTCGAATACCGGTAAAGATTCCAGGTGCAGCTGCAGGGATTATGACTTTTCTAAAAATATAAGACTGGGAAGCTCCCATTGAACGGGCAGAATCAATTAACAGCTTATCTACATGCTTTACCCCACTTACGGTATTTAAAAGAATCGGCCAAAACGCTGCCCAAAAGATTATCGCTGATTTGGATACTTCTCCGATTCCAAGAAACAAGATAAATACAGGGAAAAGCGCGAAAGCAGAGATTTGCCGGAAAAGCTGTAGTAATGGATCAATAAACGCTTCAAATTTTTTAAACCAGCCCAGAATTAAACCAAGAACAATTCCTGAAATAATTGCGATGATTAATCCCGATAAAGAGCGCTGCAAACTGCTCGCTACATGTACCCATAGATCACCCGTAGAAATGAGTTCTTGAATAGCCACAATCACTTCTGTAGGGGGACTAAGATACGCTTTGCTGACAAGACCTAACCGTGGAAGTAACTCCCATATCAATAAAAAGATTATGATCGCTGCACTTCGATACCAAGTTTGATATAAAATATTAGACCACTTTCTCATTGACTATCTTTCCTTTCTGTTCCACCTTTTTTGCAGGAACTCCTTCTTGTGGTGGGTTCACACCTTGCGCCTGCAACACTTCATCTTTTAATACTTCCCATGCTTCTTGACGGAGTTGGACAAATTCTTCAGAATTACGAATTTCAAACTGTCTTGGTCGTTCTAATGGAATATCGATGATTTTTTTCACTCTGCCAGGTCGTGCTGTCATAATCGCCACGCGATCCGATAAATAGATCGCTTCATCTAAGCTATGGGTAATGAAAATGATTGTTTTCTTACTTGCTTCCCAAATTCTTAACAATTCTGTTTGCAAAATTTCCCTTGTCTGTGCATCCAAGGCGCCAAATGGTTCATCCATCAACAACACATCTGGATCGTATGCCAATGATCTCGCAATCGCTACCCGTTGCTTCATCCCACCTGATAATTCATGAGGGTATCGATTGGCAAATGTGTAAAGACCCACAAGGTTAATATATTCTAAAGCAATTTCTCGCCTTTCCTTCTTTGGAACTCCCCTTATTTCGAGACCTGTTTCAACATTTTCCACAACCGTAAGCCATGGAAATAATGCATATCCTTGGAAAACCACGCTATGTTTTTTATTCACTCCATTTACAGGCTGACCATCCACGATTAATTCACCGCTTGTTTTTGAGGTAAGGCCGGCTAAAATGCTTAAAAAGGTTGATTTTCCACAACCGCTTGGTCCGAGGATTGAAAGAAATTCGCCTTCTTGAACTTGAAGTTGAAAATTATCTAGAACGGTTATTTGATCTTTTTTTCCATACTCGTTTTGAACTGGAAATGCCTTTTTCACATTCACCGCTTGTATTTTAACAGTCACTTTAGCTCCACTCCTTTTTTCCATCAAAATAATAGATCTGGAATCAAGCAGATTCTCCACCTATTTGATTCCAGATATGTTTTTTATTTCTTATTTACTAGCTGTTTTCCCATTAGCAAAGGGATTAAATTCATTAGTATAAACATCCTTTACATCGACAGAACCTTCCTTGAGTTTCCCTTCATTCTCAAGGATGTCGATATAGTATTGGATGGGTTCTTCTTCTATCACAAGATCTTTAACATACGCATATCGTTCTACATTTTCAATATCCATCCCAAGTCTTTCAGCAATGATTTTACGGGCTTCATCTGGATTTTCATTTACCCAGTTTGCAGCTTTCGTTATCGCTGTTACAACGTCTTCAACGGCTTCAGGGTGATTTCTCGCAAATTCACCGTTTACACTATATGGAGCCATTCCACCTAATCCTTTGTCTAAATCATAATCAGACCATAAAGCTGTTAGTTCCGGATTATTCGAAGCTCTGCCGGAGTGTGGTGGATGAATGATGGCTAAATCTACGTCTCCTTGTTCTACCGTTTGCTCTCCTTTATCATCAGGAACCACCACCCATTCAATCGTATCCACATCAACACCTTGCTCCCGTAACCATTTCTTCGTCACGAACTCAGCGCATGCTCCAAAACTGTTAAAACCAATCGTTTTCCCCTCTAAATCTTTTGCTTCTCTAATTCCAGAATCCTTACGAACAAAGTATTTCATATGTGGGGCATCTTCTAATGTTAATCCACCTGCAGATACTACTTTAATATCCGCACCACTCGCAATCGCTGAAATGACTAATGGAACCATTCTGGAACCAAAGTCAATATCACCCGTTCCAACGAGTGGAATAATTTGAGGAGCAGCAACTTTTCCTACATATTGTGGACGAGTATTCGTTCCTTCAAAATAACCCAATTGATCAGCAAGATAGATTAAATCAAAGGATGGGTTATCTGGATATTTAAAATAAACGATTTCTTCTCCATTACTACCAGTCTCTTTACTTGTTTTATCACCGGTAGAGCAAGCGGTTAATAATAGTACTCCTGATAAAAGAATGGCTGTAGCTGCTTTCTTGAAAACAGTAAGTTTCATATTACTCATCTCCTTTTTACGTCTATTTAGGTAAAGCTGAAAATAACTTTTCTGTCTTATGAAAATCCCAGAAATCCTTTAACCGATTTTTAAGAAAATCGGTTGAATAGGCTTGGTAATAGTTCGCCCAAGCATATTCGGGATCACCAGCATGAAATGATTGATATTGTTGTCTGCTTAATGCAGCAGGTGAAGCGATATAATCGGAAATCAAGGAATAAAGCTTCTTTGAATCATTATGGGTCTCATCCCCGTAATAGTTCTGTAAATAAAGTTCACCGCTGACCCGTTGTAGGATTTCAATCGCTCTTTTGTAAAAAGAAATCCCTTGATATTTAGCGGTTTGAAGTGCCTGCTGATGCGGCACAACACCACCGCTATGTTGTTCAGCCTTGATCTCTGAAAGATATAAATAGGCTTTCAATATGTCTAATTGTTGCAACAGTTCTCCAAGAACTTCTTGAATATGTAGTTTTTCACTTTCTCCTGTCTCTTTCGCCACATAAAAGGCAAGACTCGTTAGCCATTCTAATTGATGATAAAAACTAGATACCCGTTGATAATCTGGATAAGTGGTGACATGATCAGAATCAAAAAGAGAGATCATATGCTCCAATTTTTCCTGAACCAACACGGTATTCCAAGGAATACAGACATTCTTGAAATGTACGACTACTCCAGAATCCAAGTCTCCTGATTGAACATGCAAGGACACTCCGTCACGATTCAATGGTACTGTAAAGAGAAGCTCTTGATCTTGATGAGAAGCAAATGTCAATAATTCATGAACGACCAATGAATCACTCGGAAATTTTTGTATTCCATCAATAAAAATGCTGTCCTCCGTTTGCCTTGTCACCTTAAGAGTAGAACGTTGAATCCTTTCAGGTGATCCCAACAATCGATAAGGCATGGTGACCAATCGTTTTTCTTGTTTAAGTCTTTGTACTAGCAGATTAATAAATTCCGAAAATTCAGTAAAAAATGGTTGCAAGTGATTTCCGTTAAAATACCAACCTTGTAGAATAGCATGAGTGATATCGGTCCACCCTTCTGAAAAGAAAGGACCTTCTGGAAACCAATAAGATAAATGAAACTTTTGGTTCTCTAATTCCAAAGTCGTTTTTGGAACAGATAAGGGTGAATAATGAAAGTTTTCATGACCATTCAAAGGGACAGAATCTACATTCCATCTTTCATCCAAAAACTTAGAAATGGCATGTACTTCAAAAGTTGTTGAGGTTAAATAAGAGAATAAATCTACTTTTTCTTCTCCCACCCATACTTGTCGTCCATCCTGAATCTTCACTAAATAAGAATCATCTTGGCCTTTACTCATAACATCCCTCCTTCTCAATAGAAAAGGTCTTTATGCCAAGGATTCATTTCCTTAACGATAAAGACCTCCAGTTGTCTGGTTGGTTTGAATTAGACCGCAAAATAAAAACCGGAGAATCCCCTTCATTCACGAAAGAAGAATCTCCGGTTGTCCGGTCGTTTATTGAACCAATTTATCCTATTGAATTAATATGATTTATATGTTGTTTATTTTACAAACATTATTGTTGAAAGTCAACGATAATTTTAATATTTTTTAAAATTCTGACGTAAATACTTTTTTAGAGTCTTGTTAAAAATCACCCGGTACAATGAATGGTTCTGGTGCAAAGATGATTTCAAAAAACATAGGACATGAATTTCCTGCTAACTTTACAGATTATAATGCGATGTTAAATAGTTTATCAATGAATTCTTTTCGATTTTGAGCAGACTTCACCCCTTGGTGAACTTGCCCTTTTTTCATCATATGTATGGCTTCAATACCACGTACTATTGAAGCAGCAGTTTCCTATAGACTGTACCTACGCTGGACACGCGACAAAAAAGAAAGCACTCCTGGAGTACTTTCTTTTACTGCAAAGCCAATGATAGCGCAACCTTCAATTGTTTTAACTTCTGTTCTTTTTGAATGTACAACTGCTCGGCTTCTTTTAATGTAACTTGTGAAAATTGAATAGATTCTCCAGGTTTCAACTGCCCAATTAATGATAAATCTGTCGTAATCACTTGAGCAATTTTAGGATACCCTCCCGTAGTTTGGCGATCTGCAAGTAGAATGATAGGATTCCCATCTGGAGGGACCTGAATAGAACCATTCGATACAGCTTCAGACAAGATGTCACGTTTATGCTGTAGTTCCAATGCAGGACCTGATATTCTATATCCCATACGATCTGATTGACTTGAAACCTTAAACAAATTCTTTACAAACTGAAGTTTACTTGAGTTTGTAAAATATTCGTACTGGCTTCCAGCGAGAAAGCGAATAACTGGGATGCGACTCGGCAAAAACTCTTTTGCATGAACAAACCACTTTGCAGCAAGAAAACCTTCCGTCCACTCATGCTTTAGCATAGTAGAATGTCCATTAAAAGGAACAACATCATCTACTTGTAGAGCTCTTCCTTTATAGCCTCCCATTTGGCCTCTTAAATACGTACTTTTACTACCCAGCACTTCCGAAATAGCATACCCTCCCGCAACAGACAAATAAGCACGGCAGCCTGATTTACATCGTCCAAATCGAAGAATAGCTCCTTTTTTCACATAAACAGGCCTCCACATTGGAACCGTTCGTTCATCAATGGTAGGCGATAAATCCCCGCCTGTGATTGCGATTACACAGTCTTCTTCTACTTTAAAAGTCGGACCCATTAGTGTCACTTCAAGGGCTGCTTCTCCCTCCTGATTACCAACTAACAAATTTGCAATACGTAAGGAATATGTATCCATTGCCCCGCTTACAATCACCCCGTGTTTTTGAAACCCTTTTCTGCCAAGATCTTGAATCGTTGTTAATAATCCCGGTTTGATAACGCGTAGGCTCACCGTCTCTCCTCCTTCATTTCTTTGTACTCTTCATAAGAAATTGGGTAAAATTTCACAATATCTCCTGCTTGTAATAAACTAGGCGGATTTTCGTTCGGTAAAAATAGTGTTTGCGGGGTTTGTCCAATTAATTGCCATCCACCAGGTGTTGAAATAGGATAAACTCCCGTTTGCATGCCAGCAATTCCAACAGCTCCTGCTGGTATTGTTGTTCTCGGTGAAGAACGTCTAGGCGTGGCGATCTTTTCTGATAACCCTCCCAAAAATGGAAATCCTGGTGCAAACCCAATCATATAAACTAAATACTCACCGCTTGAATGAATACGAATAACTTCATCAGTCGTTAAATGATTATAGCGAGCTACATATTCCAAATCCGGCCCATACTCGCCTCCATAGCATACTGGGATGGACACCGTTCGATGGGTCAGCTTTTTATTCGTCTCTATTTTCTGTAACTTCTTTTTAATATTTGAACAAACTACCTCATAAGGAGAGATTCCAGCTTCGTTATGTTTTTGTTCATTAAAAACAACAAGAGGGTCATAAAAAACAGTTAAATTAGTATAAGCAGGCACGCATTCTACCAATCCAACAAACGGCTCATGTTCTAGTAATTCCATAAATAGTTTTATTTTCTTATGAATATCATATTGTATTTCATTCCCAAATGTAACGACTACTGCGGAATCGCCTAATGGAGATAGTGCAAAGCTAGTTGTATTCAAAAGCTTTCCCAACATAGAACTCCTCTCTTTCTAATTAGTTATAAAACCCCTAGTTTTTCATCACGAATATCTGTAATAAACATATGACCTGGTGCATGAGTAATCATAATCGCAGGTTTTGTTTCCATTGCGATTGATTGAGGAGTAACCCCACAAGCCCAAAACACCGGTACTTCCCCTTCACGAACGGTTACTGCATCCCCAAAATCAGGCTGATGTATGTCAGCCACACCAATTGCACTAGGATCTCCAATATGAATTGGCGCACCATGGACAGCCGGAAAACGAGAAGTAACTTGCGCTGCTCTTACAACATCTTTTTGAGGAATCGGTCTCATGCTCGCAACCATTTTCCCATGGAATATTCCTGCTTCTATACATGAAATGTTCGTTTTATACATAGGAACATTACAATTCTCTTCAATATGTCGAACGGGAATGTCATTATTTAACAATGCATGTTCAAAGGTAAAACTGCAGCCAATTAAAAAGCCCACCATATCCTCTTCCCAATAATCTGTAATATCCGTTACTTCCTCCACTAATTCACCATACTTATAAATTCGATACTTTGGAATATCTTTACGTATATCACCAGATGGAGCAGCAAATTTAGGAATCGGAGAACCAATTTCCGTTACGTCAAGAAGAGGACAAGCTTTCGCATTACGCTGACAAAATAGTAAAAAATCAAAAGCATGCTCTTTTTTCAAAATAGCTAAGTTCGCTTGAGCGTACCCATTTGCCATTCCTGCAGTTGGTCTAATCAATTGGTTATCGCGAATTAAAGCACGAAGTTCCGCCGGCGTTGCTTGTGCAAGATTCATCATATTATCCCTCTCCTATAAGTAACTGGCAGTCTAAAAAAACTGCCAGTCTTATTTATTCAATCTAATCGTCTTATTTAAATAATAGCGGTAATTGAGTAAAGATTGTATAACCACCCATTAATGCCATAACTACTACTACAAATATACCTGAGATTGTTAACCATAGTGGATGCTTATAATCCCCCACAATGCTCTTCTTATATGCAGCAATTAAAAGCGTCCCAAGAGCAATTGGAAGAATCAATCCATTAAGAGCCCCTACTAAAATTAGTACTTTGACAGGCTTCCCAATTACTACGAAAGAAAGAGTTGAAACAACGATAAAGCCAATAGTAATCCAGTTTGCTTTTTGATTTATTCTTTCACTAAATGTTCTAACAAAAGAAACTGACGTATAAGCAGCACCGACTACCGATGTAATGGCTGCAGCCCACATAATAACCCCAAATATTTTATACCCGATATTACCAGCAGCAAGTTGAAACACAGATGCAGGTGGATTTTCCGGATTAATTGGCAAACCTTTAGCTACAACACCAAGAACGGCTAAAAATAAAGCAATTCGCATGACCGAAGTAATTAAAATACCAACTACCGAACTTTTCGTAACTTCAGGTAATGCCCCTACACCTTTTACTCCAGCATCGAGCAAACGGTGTCCGCCAGCAAATGTAATATAGCCGCCTACAGTTCCACCAACTAATGTAACGATCGCAATAATATCAATTTTATCTGGCGCAAACGTTTTCACAACTGCTTCTCCGACTGGAGGAGATGTTGTCCAAGCAACGTATAGCATCAAACCAATCATGACAAAACCAGCAATTTGGGTAACACGATCCATCGCTTTTCCAGCTTCTTTTACAACGAAAATTAATATAGCAATGACTGCACTAATAAGGGCTCCAGTTATTGGAGAGATTCCTAACATCGCATTTAAACCAAGTCCAGCCCCTGCGATATTCCCGATATTAAATGCGAGTCCTCCTATTACAATAAGCGCCGCAAGAACATAACCTAGTCCAGGAAAAACCATGTTAGCAATATCTTGTCCCCGTTTCTCAGAGACAGCAATAATTCTCCATACATTTGTTTGAGCAAAAATATCAAGAATAATGGAAACGAGAATAACAAATCCAAAACTGGCTGCAAGACTTTGAGTGAAAACGGTTGTTTGAGTTAAAAAACCTGGACCGATGGCTGATGTTGCCATCAGAAATGCCGCGCCCATTAATAAAGTCCAGTTAATTTTTGGCTTAGCAGAAGGATTTTGTTGTGAGGGTGCTTGTTTACGTTGCTCCAATAGAATCTTCCTCTCTGATGTTTGTTAATATTTCAAAATAGACTTAATTGTAATTTCTGATAATTCTAGAGACTTTTTCACATGGTGTGCAAAACTTAAGGCATGTGCTCCATCGCCATGAATACAAATCGTATCGGCCTTTAAAGTTACATCGGTCCCCTGCTGTGACAAGACTTTCCCTTCCTTAACCATTCGAATCACTTGTGCAACAGCATCATCATCATTTTCTATCAATGCATTTTTTTCATTTCGAGAAGTTAATGAACCATCTTGTTGATATGTTCGATCTGCGAACACTTCATTAGCCGTTTGTAATCCAATAGCTTGTCCAGCTCGTACTAATTCACTTCCCGATAAGCCAAATAAAACGAGTTCAGGATTTACTTTGTAGACCGCTTCAGCAATAGCCCTAGACAAGTCTTTGTTTTTTGCCGCCATATTGTATAATGCACCGTGAGGTTTAACATGCTGCATTCGACCACCTTCTGATTGTAAAAAACCATTTAAAGCGCCGATTTGA
>Ga0182747_1001655_pt1 | contig 16872 bp, 13 predicted proteins | sample eDN3rd30CBELigBY_FD_128526 | JGI IMG/M metagenome (GOLD analysis project Ga0182747, IMG submission 128526) | Enriched backyard soil microbial communities from Emeryville, California, USA - eDNA 3rd pass 30_C BE-Lig BY (version 2) (version 2) | ecosystem: Environmental > Terrestrial > Soil >...
AGATCCTGAAGATGGATCGCCGCCGCGGCAACATCGTCGTGTCGCGCCGCGCCATCCTGGAAGAAACCCGCGCCGAACAGCGCAGCGGCCTCATTCAGACGCTGGCGGAAGGCCAGATCATCGAGGGCGTGGTCAAGAACATCACCGATTACGGTGCGTTCGTCGATCTGGGCGGTATTGACGGCCTGCTGCACGTCACCGACCTCAGCTACAAGCGGATCAATCATCCGAGCGAAATGATCAACATCGGCGACACCGTCCGCGTCCAGATCATCCGCATCAACCGCGATACGCAGCGCATCAGCCTGGGCATGAAGCAGCTCGAAAGCGATCCGTGGGAAGGCGCCGCTGCCAAGTACCCGGTCGGTGCGAAGCTGTCGGGTCGCGTCACAAACATCACCGAATATGGTGCGTTCGTGGAGCTGGAACCGGGCATCGAAGGTCTGGTCCACGTCTCCGAAATGTCCTGGACCAAGAAGAACGTCCACCCCGGCAAGATCGTTTCGACCAGCCAGGAAGTGGAAGTCATCGTCCTCGAAGTCGATCCGGAAAAGCGCCGCATCTCGCTCGGCCTCAAGCAGGCTCAGTCGAACCCATGGGACAGCTTCGCCGACAAACACCCGGTTGGCTCGACCGTCGAAGGCGAAGTCAAGAACGCAACCGAGTTCGGCCTGTTCATCGGCCTCGACGGCGATGTGGACGGCATGGTCCACATGTCCGACATCGCGTGGGGCATTTCGGGCGAAGACGCGCTGGCGCTGCACCGCAAGGGTGAGATGGTTCAGGCCGTGGTCCTCGACATCGATGTCGAAAAGGAACGCATCAGCCTGGGCATGAAGCAGCTTGAGCGTGGTGGTCCGGCCGCTGGCGGCACTTCGGCAGCTGCAGCAGGCCTGTCGAAGAACCAGACCGTTACCGTGACTGTGCTTGAAGTGCGCGATGGCGGCCTGGAAGTCCAGGCTGGCGAAGATGGCGCCACTGGCTTCATCAAGCGCAGCGACCTGGGTCGCGATCGCGACGAGCAGCGTTCGGAACGCTTCCAGATCGGTCAGAAGTTCGACGCGATGGTAACCGGCTTCGACCGGGCCAAGAAGCCGACCTTCTCCGTCAAGGCGCTTCAGATCGCCGAAGAAAAGCAGGCCGTCGCACAATATGGCTCGTCGGACAGCGGCGCATCGCTGGGCGATATCCTTGGCGAAGCGCTCAAGGCGAAAAGCGAAGGCTGAACCTTATACTTTTGATATATTGAAAAAAATGCTCGCCGGGCCGAATGTCCGGTGAGCATTTTTTGTATCGTTTTCGGACCGCAACGAATAAAATGAATCAATTGTCAACAATTTGCCGATTCTCTATAAAATAAACGGTGAAACCAAAAGGATGCGGGAGGGCCAAATGATCCGCTCTGAACTGATCCAGAAGTTGACAGACGAAAATCCGGAGCTCGGCCTTCAGGAGGTGGAGAGGATTGTCGATCTCTTTTTCAAGGAGATTGTCGATCGCCTGTCGACCGGCGGAAGGGTGGAATTGCGCGGCTTCGGCGCGTTCACGACACGAGCGCGAGAAGCACGAACGGGCCGGAATCCCCGCACGGGTGAACAGGTTCCCGTTTCTGCCAAGCGGGTGCCCTATTTCAAACCGGGCAAGGAAATGCGGGAACGTCTTAACAAGGCGCATGTCTGAACGCATTGCTTGACGTCCTGCCATCGAAGCCGCAGGGAAGCAGCGCGCGGACGTGGCGAAACCGGTAGACGCAGCGGACTTAAAATCCGCTTTCCCCTGGAAGTGCGGGTTCGAGTCCCGCCGTCCGCACCAATAATTCAATGAGCGAGTAGTAAGGGTATCCGCGCATCCCGAAGCATGCGGCGCGTAACCCCGCCGAAAACCAGTTCACGCAGGCGGCTGTGACCAAAGGCCCCCATGACTACCCAGTCCGCCGCCAATGCGCTGATGGCGCCCAGCAGAGCCGTCTCCACCGCTTCTCCATCACGCGACCAACTGTGCATCTGCGCGGGGATGGCATGACGGGAAAGATATTCCGGCACCTCCGTCGATGGAAATTCCCGTTTATCGGTTTCTTCCACCGTCACCACATGAACATCCTGTGTCCGCTGCAATAGGGGAATCGCGGCTTTGATGGCTGACGCGGCCTCATGCGATCCATCCCATGCCACAAGGGCGCGTCCCGGCATCTTAAAGCATTTCGCCGATTGCGGCATAGCCAGAACTGGCGTGCGGCCACCCAGCGCGAGATCGGAAACGATCGGCAGGGGATCCTTGAAATCCTTGCGCGGCCCTTCCGGCAAGGTCGCAACGATGATGTCGGACAGCTTTGCCGCCCGCAACAGCGCGCCGACGGTTTCACCATCGACCTGCCTCCAGTCCCAACTCACCCCTTCCCGCCTTAACCGATCTTCCACCTGCACGCGTAGCCTGTCATCGATCTCCCGCAATTCTTCGGTAATGACGGGAGCAAAAGCGCCGCCGCCATACATATCAGCCGCCACAAGATCCGGCGCCGATCGAACCTGTACGCATTGAATATGCGCCTTACAGCCGCGGGCGAGATCACAAGCCGCCTGAAGACGGCTTTCCGCTCCCTGATCGTCGTGGATATGCAGCAGAACCGATTTCATCGCTCCTCTCCTGGCTCAAATCCTCATTTTCTCCGTTCTCATGAATGAGGCATGCCGCCATTCATCAGCGGACTGTTCCCCTGTATAGCATATCAGCGCGAGACAGCGTGAGGTATCGCCATGCCTTCCTGACATGCTCGTGCGAAATATCCGCTTAATTCGGCATGTTTCGCGGGCATGAGGTCAATGCGAAGGTGCATTTCCATCTCCGCTTCTGCCATCCGCCTGCGATAAAGGCGCAAAACACCTTTGGAACACATCTGCCTTATCAGCGCGAAGAGGCGCTCCCCCTTCAACCCAGAAATGTCGGAGGCGTCGGCCACGGTATAAGGTACACGGTGCGAAGCGTGAACATAGATATCGGTCAGAATGCTGAGTTGAGGGTCGGGAAGCGATTGTGCGGCAAGGCGCGCCGAAACGGCCAAGGCTCCGAAATAGGCCGCGCGGGCAAATTCCCCACGCAAAGCCCGTGGCGGGTTGCTGTCCAGCGGCTCCCTGTCCCAGCGGAAATCCGTTCGGTTGCCCAATCCCGCTCCCTTGCTTGCTTCGTTAAGCGGCTTCGCGAATCTCGGTTGATTCATGACCCAGTCTCATCTGATGGTTGGTGCTCCACCAGAAATTGGCATCAAAATTCAAACCTCCGATTAGGTCTAGGCTCACCATATTATACGCAATTCATGCATTCCCCGGATGGTTACAAACCACGCAAGGAAAGCCATAATATACCGAAAAGGCGATCTTTTATTTGTAGTTAAATTGAGCGCATTTATGACACACGGCCACCCGCGTAAAATTCGGCAAACCTATTCTGCGTCGCTGCAACGACGCTCCAGATTCAGCAAATAAGTCTTTGCGCCAAGCCCGCCGGCAAAACCGGTCAAGGCGCCGTTCTTGCCCAGCACGCGGTGACAGGGCACGATGATGGAAATCGGATTGCGACCATTTGCCGCGCCCACCGCCCGATGAGCGGTCGGCTTGCCAATCCTGTGGGCGAGATTCTCATAGCTGCATGTCTCGCCGTAGCGAATATCGAGCAAAGCGCGCCACACAATCTGTTGAAAGACCGTCCCCGCAAAATCGAGCGGCAGTTGAAAATCGTGTCGCTCGCCCGCGAAATACTGGCCAAGCTGAATTTCCGCCTGCGCCAGAAAGGGATGGCTGCCGGATTCGCGCGATGCATCCAGAGGTACGCGCGCCGGATTGCCCTCTTCCCACAGAACCGCTTTCAGGCCCCGGTCGCTCGCCACCAGCTTGAGCTGTCCAACCGGAGACGCAATGACCTTATGTACCAACATGGTTTGCGATCAAAAATGCATGTTCATGGGAGCTTCTACTTCAAACCTCCGCCCATGGCCCGGTAAAGCTCAATCATATTGGCCGTCCGCGCCAATCGGGTGGCCAACAGGCTTTGTTCCGCGGCATAGAGCGCGCGCTGGGAATCCAGCGTTGTCAAAAAGCTGTCGATTCCTGCCCGGAATCGCGCCTCCGACAATGTGTAGGCAACACGAGCAGAATCTCTGAGCGATGTCTGGGCAGCCAGTTGATCCGTCATGGTGCCACGCCGGGCTAAAGCATCGGCTACTTCACGGAAGCCTGTCTGCACGCTCTTTTCATATGTGGCGAGCATCGCATCATAGGTGGCCCGCGCATATCGCAAATTACCCTGATTCCGGCCAAAATCGAAAATGGGCACGCTTGCCGACGGCGCAACCGACCAATAGTCGCTGCCGGACTTGAACAGGTTGGATAGCCCCAGGCTCATCGTCCCGAACGCCGCGGTAAGAGAGATATTGGGGAAAAAGGCCGCTCTCGCCGCGCCGATATTCGCATTGGCGCCGCGCAACTGATGTTCCGCCGCCGCGATATCGGGCCGTTTCAGCAAAAGTGAAGATGGCAAATTGTCGGGCAGGTTGCCCAGCACCACGTCGCCTTGTGGCATCGCCTCCGGCAAATCCTCCGCACCGATCGTCGTGCCAGCCAGAAGATTAAGGGCGTTTTGATCCTGCGCCACCAGCGTTGTCGCCTGCGCTATGTCGGATCGCGCCTGATCATAACTGGTCTGCGCCTGTCGCACTTCCAGTTCCGACGCGATGCCCTTTGCAAAACGAGATTTCGTCAGCTCAAGCGTCTTGCCGAATGCCGATTCCAGATCGCGGGCGATCCGCAATCGTTCCTGATCGGTCGCAATGGTCATCCATGTCGACGCCACTTCCGCGATCAGCGCCGTCTGCGCGGCGTTACGGTTTTCGATGGATGCGAAATATTGCTCCTGCGCGGCTTTAGTGAGGTTCCTCACTCGTCCGAACAGATCGATCTCCCAGGCGGAAATACCAACGGAAGCAGAATAAACATCCGTGTTGTTCCGGTTTCCTTCCATACCGGGAAACTGCACTATGGGCTGTTCCTGATAGGTCGCGCTGCCATTAAGACCCACGGTCGGCAGGATATCGGCGCGCCGCACTTTGAACTGCGCGCGGGCCTGCTCCACATTGGCGAGCGCGACGCGAAGATCGCGGTTGTTCGCCAGTGTTGTGCCGATGACACGGGTCAGGCGCTCATCGACGAAGAAATCCTTCCAGGCCGTGTCGGCCGGAACAATTGCTTCTTGCGCGCCCGCATCAGCATAGGCCGCGCCCTCTGGGCTGGCGACGGGGACCGGCAGTTCGGGACGCACATATTTAGGCGCCATGTCGCAAGCCGACAGTGTCACCGCCAAGCCCATCGCCAAGAACGCTTTTCGCTTGAGACCGTTCATCTTCTATCAGCTTTCCTGAGGCCGCGTCGCGGCTTCGTTCTGAGAATTTTCCGACAGAGCATTATGCTGGCGGAACAGCCGCTTCACGACGGTGAAGAACACTGGCACAAAGAAGATCGCCAGTACCGTAGCGGACAGCATACCTCCAACAACAGACAGGCCGATTGCGTTCTGACCACCCGCGCCCGCGCCTGTGGACAAGGCCAGCGGCATAACACCGAAAATGAAGGCGAAGCTGGTCATCAAAATGGGCCGCAGGCGCAGCTTGCCCGCCTCCAGTGCCGCGCGAGCGGGAGGAAGCCCCTGCTGCATCTTCTCTTCTGCAAACTCCACAATCAGGATGGCGTTCTTCGCCGATACGCCGATTGTCGTGATGAGGCCGACCTGAAGGTAAATGCCATTATCCAGTCCTGACAGCCCCGCCATGAGAACCGCCCCGATCACGCCGAGCGGAACGACCATCATCACCGCCAACGGCACCGACCAGCTTTCATACAGTGCGGCAAGGCAGAGGAACACGATCAACATCGACAGGGCGTAAAGCGCAGGCGCCTGACCACCCGAGGTTTTCTCCTCATAGGAAATGCCGCCCCATTCGTAGCCGACCCCTGCCGGCAACTTCGCGGCGTATTCCTCCATGGCCTTCATCGCCTCGCCGCTGCTGACGCCGGGTGCCGGCGCGCCCATGATCTCCATGGAAGGAACGCCGTTGAAACGTTCCAGACGGGCCGGACCATAAATCCACTCCGTTGTACTGAAGGCTGACAGCGGAGCCATGGTTCCACTCGCCCCACGAACATGCAGGGCGCCGATGGAATCGGGCGTCGTGCGAAACGGCGCATCGGCCTGAAGATAGACCCGCTTCACGCGATTGCGGTCGATGAAGTCATTGACATAGGAACTGCCCAGCGCCGTGCTGATCGTGTCATTGACATCGGCCTGCGCCATGCCGAGCGCGCCGGCCGCCGCCTGATCGACATTCAGCTTCAACTGCGCCGTATCTTCCAGCCCATTGGGCCTTACCTGAACCAGCCGCTTGTCGGCCGCGGCCATGCTGAGCAATTGGTTGCGCGCTTCCAGCAGCTTTTCATGACCTATGCCACCCACATCCTTCAACTGGAAATCAAAGCCCGACGCGTTGCCAAGTTCCTGCACGGCAGGCGGCACCAGGGCAATGACCTTGCCCGCTGAAATCTTCCTAAAGGCGGCATTTGCGCGCTGCGCGATGGCATCCGCGCTATGCTCCTTACCCTTGCGTTCAGACCAGTCGCGCAGCTTTACGAATGCAATGCCCACATTTTGGCCCTGTCCTCCAAAACCGAAGCCCGAAATGCTGAAGACCGCCCACGCATTCTGCTTTTCATCCTTCAGATAAAAATCGCGCAACTTCCCCATTGTGCGTTCCGTTTCCTCAAGCGTGGCACCGGCCGGCAGCGAAACCTGGTTGATGATGCGCCCCTGGTCCTCTCCCGGAAGGAAGCCCGAAGGCAGACGCAGGAACAGGAAACCCATGCCGATGATGATCACGGCGTAGATCAGCATGGTCTTGCCCCAGTTCCGCTCGCATTTCTCGACGCCCGCTCCATAGTGGACGACGCTGCGGTCGAAGGTTCTGTTGAACCAGCCGAAAAATCCCTTTTGCGCGCCATGGCCTTCGCGTTGGGGGCGCAGGATCGTGGCGCACAAGGCCGGCGTCAAAATCAACGCGACAAGAACGGAGAGGACCATCGATGACACGATGGTGATGGAGAATTGCCGGAAGATAACCCCGGTCGATCCACCGAAAAACGCCATCGGAAGGAACACGGCCGACAATACCAGACCGATGCCGATCAGCGCGCCGCTGATTTCGTCCATCGATTTCTTGGCGGCTTCCTTGGGGCTCAACCCCTCTTCCTGGATGATGCGCTCGACATTCTCGACCACGACGATGGCATCATCGACCAACAGGCCGATTGCGAGGACCATGCCGAACAGCGTCAGCGTATTGATGGTGAAGCCGGCGGCATATAATATGGCCAGCGATCCCAGCAAAACGATCGGCACGGCAATGGTTGGAATAAGGGTCGCACGCCAGTTCTGCAGAAATACAAACATGACGACGAAGACCAGCAGAACCGCTTCGACAAGGGTGTGAATGACCTGTTCGACCGACAGCCTGACGAATGTCGAATTGTCCACCGGGAAGTCATATTTCACCCAGGCGGGGAAGTTCTTCGAAAGCTCCGCAACCTTCGCCTTAACGGCTTCCACCGTGTCGAGCGCATTCGCGCCGGGCGCAAGCTTGATACCAAATCCCGCAGATGGATAGCCGTTGAACTTGGCTCTGAAACTGTAATTCTCCGCGCCCAGTTCTATTCGTGCAACGTCGGAAAGATTGACCACCGATCCGTCGCCGTTGCTGCGCAGCCTGATTTGCCGGAACTCTTCGGGTGTGCGAAGCCGCGACTGCGCCGTCACCGTGGCATTGAGGGCCTGACCGTCCGGCGAAGGGGTGCCCCCGATCTGCCCTGCGGAAATCTGCGCGTTCTGGGCCCTGATGGCATTTTTCACATCGCCTGTGGTAATCCCCAGATTCGCCATCTTATAGGGATCGAGCCAGATCCGCATGGCATATTGGGCGCCCAGCAACTGCGTGTCGCCTACCCCCTCCACGCGGCTCAATGGATCCTGAAGGGTCGACGCGACCAAATCCGCCGCATCCATCTGATCATGGATGCCATCATCGGCATAGAGGGCCATGATCATCAGGAAGGTCGAACTGGACTTCGTAACCCGCAATCCCTGCTGCTGCACTTCCTGGGGCAGCAAGGGCGTGGCCTGCGCGAGTTTATTCTGAACTTGAACCTGCGCGATATCGGCGTTGGTCCCCTGTTCAAAGGTCAATGTAATGGCAAGATTACCCGCCGAATCGCTCGTCGACGAGAAATAGCGCAGATTGTCGATACCCTTGAGCTGCTGCTCGATAAGTTGCGTTGTCGTGCTTTCCAACGTTTCCGCGTTGGCGCCGGGATAAGTGGTGTTGATCGCAACTGTCGGCGGCGCAATTTCAGGAAACTGCGCCACGGCCAGCCGCTGGATGGAAAGCAGTCCGGCCAGCATGATGACGATGGCAATGACCCATGCAAAAATGGGCCTGTCGATAAAATAGCGTGCCATTATTTATCGCGCTCCGTTCGCAGGCCGCGTGACCTGTTGGGGCGCGCCCGGGCGAACGTCCGCGCCGGGGCGAAGATTGAGCAACCCTTCCACGATCAGGCGGTCGCCGGCCTTCAGACCACTGGTCACGATCCACTTGTCTCCCACGGCACGATCGACCTGCACGTCACGCGCTTCCACCTTGTTTTTGGCGTTCACGATCAATGCGGTGGCACGACCGCGCGCATCGCGCGTTATACCCTGTTGCGGTGCCAGGATCGCGTCACGCCGTTGCCCTTCGACAAGCTTGGCGCGAACATACATGCCCGGCAGTAACAGGCCGTCGGGATTGGCGAAGGTCGCCCGCAATGTGACGGCGCCGGAACTTGGGTCGACGGTCACCTCTGAAAACTGCAGCCTCCCCTCAATCGGATAAACGCTGCCATTGGGGAGCAGAAGTTGCACGCGTGCGCCGTCGGCTTCATTGACTCCGCCGCGCTGCATCGCCTGCTTGAGGTTGATGATGTCGGCGGCGGACTGCGTCACGTCGACATACACCATGTCGGTCCGCTGGATGGTGGCGAGCGGGTCCGCCTGACCTGTCTGCACAAGCGCACCCGGCGTGAACAGGGAGCGACCGATCCGGCCGGAGATCGGCGCCGTGATACGAGTGAAATTCTGGCTCACTTGTGCCGCCTGAACGGCTGCACGCTGTGCAGCGACGTCAGCGCGCGCCTGTTGCGCCGCCGCCATGGCGTTATCGGCCTCCTGACGGCTGACGGCGTTGATCCCGACAAGTTCCCGGTAGCGCTGGGCCTGCAGGCCCGTAGCGGTGATCGAGGCTTGCGCCCGGGCGAGATTGCCCTGCGCCTGCGCGAGCGCGGCGCGATATGGCGCGTCGTCGATCTCATAGAGGACTTGCCCCGCCTTTACATAGCCACCTTCGGTAAAAAGGCGACGGCGGATCACGCCGCTGATCTGTGGTCGCACCTCGGCCGTTTCCATGGCCGCAATTCGTCCCGGCAGCTCAGTCGTCAACGGAGCGGTTTCGGCTTTCAACGTCACCACGCCGACGGCTGGCGGCGGCGGAGCCGGCGGCGCTTCCTTACCACAACCGGCAAGGGCCAGAGCCGACGCACAAGCCACCAGTCCGATGAGTGTCCCCTTTTGCATCGTTGCCTATCCGTTTCGATGGAGTTTGTCATATCTGGAATGAACATTCATTCCGCTTGCCCGACAGGTAAGAAACTGGCATTATCAATTCAAGGGTAAAAGCGGGGTCAAGAAGAAAAATGGTTGCAGTGCAGCAGGAACGGAGCGGCCGGGAGCATATTCTGAATACCGCGCGTGATCTGTTTTCCACGCATGGCTTTCATCAAACCTCCATGGCCGAACTTGCTACCGCCGCAAAAGTTTCGGTCGGACAAATCTATCGGCTGTTCAAGGGCAAGGAAGATATCATAGAAGCCCTGATCGGCATGGATATGAATGACCGTATCGAGAAAATTGATATTCTCCGCCTCCGCCTCAAAGCAGGTGAGATCGATATCGAACAGACATTTGAGCACCTCTTTCTGCTGAGTCTTCGCGACAAGGATGAGGCCCTGTCATTCGATATTCTGGCCGAAGCGCTACGAAACCGGCCTGTAGGGGAAACCGTGAGCGCCATGTGCCAACAGTTTCGCCGTTTTCTACGCGATTTTGCATGTATAGCCAACCCGCACCTGTCAGGGGAAGCGCTTGACGGAGCGGAAGAGGTCATCCTCGCCTCCATCTTCGGCATGGGGCATCGAAGCCTGTCTTTGCCGAATTTATCCAACGAATGCACGGCCCGTCGCGCGGCACAGATGATCGTCGCGGCGCTGAAGGCTACTCGCTAGCTTTTTTCGCCATTGTCGACGCCCCTTTTTTGTTGCATCGCAACAATGCGCCCCTGTTGTTCCTTCCCTATCGGCCGGCCCTTGCTGATAGCGATGTCTTTTTCGCCTCGCGACTCACTTTGGTTAACTATTGGGCAGCGACACCTTCCGCCAATACCACCGCGGACCAGCTCTTCGCGGGCATAAGATATTTTGCGGCCAGCTTTTGAATGTCGCCCGGCGTGACGGTCAGCATATCCTGCGCCATGGTCCGCATCGCCTCGACATAGCGGGGATCATGGGTCGCGCCTTCCATCTGGTTCATCCAAAAGGCATTCCCCGTCCCCGCCCGCATCAATAACTGCTGCATAGGGGCCACCGCACGCTGCAATTCGTCCTGCGTCACCGCCGTCTTGGCAAGATCGGTGGCTGTTTCCTTCACGACATCGTAGAAATAATTGACCCGATCGGGCCGCACCTGGCTCGACACCAGGATGTAACCGCCGCTTTCATAGGAAAATGGCCAGTTGTTCTGAACGGTGGGCGAATAGGCCGAACCCTCCGTGGAACGCAGTTTGTCGAACAGCCGGTCATTGAAGATCTGGGTCAATATCTCAAGCTGTCGCGCCTCTTTGGTAAGGGCAAAGCCGCCAGAGGTCGGCCACGCCATGACAGCGGCGGCTTGTTCCTTATCCCCTTCGTGACGCAGAATGATCGGCTTTTCTACATGGGCGGGAAAGCGCATGACACGGTTCGCGGCGGGAACGGGCTTATCGGGGCGGGCAGGCAGAGCGCCGAATGTCGCGCCAATCGCCTTGATCGCGTCCTCGGCATTCACCTGCCCGAACAATTGCACTTCAATCGGACCGGAGGCCAGGATCGGCTCCCACGTCGCACGGAAGTTTTGGGGAGAGAGCTTTTCGATCTCCTCGCGTGATGGCGTGCGGAAACGCACATCCTTGTCATGCAGCAGCCAGTTGAGATCGCGGCCCAGCACTGAGTCAGGGGATCGCGACATCGCGTCATAAGCGACCATCGCGCCGGTCTTGACGCGCGCTATGGGGGCTGGATCCCAACCGGGCGCCCCCAATTTCGTCGCGAACAGGCGCAGTTGGTCTTTATAGTCCGCGGGTCGGGTCACCGCCTGAAATTCAAAGGCATCATCGTCGATGGAGAACTGCATCCCCATCCGGCGACCATTGGTCAGGTCGTCCAGTTCACGCTGGCCCAGCTTGCCGATCCCGCTCGCCACCAGAGCATAGTCGGCGGCCCAGCTCGGCACCGGCTTCGTCGGAGAGAAGGCCTGCTGGCCATGACCGAAGCGGACGTTGATCCGCACTTTTTCGGTTTCCGCCTCATTGGCGAACAGCGTCAGCTTGACCCCATTGGAGTAAGTGATGCTCTCCATTCCCTTAAGGCCGATGGGTGTGCGTGACACGACTGTGCCCGGAGGGCCCAGTGGCGGCAGGTCGTCCATCGTCACGAGCTTGTCGGCCAACCGCGCATTGGCCGCCGCCTGAACCGGCGCCGCCACTGCGGAGGCCAGTTCCGCATCCAACCCCGGCTGCGCCTTCCCCGTCACCAGCAGAGCACGAAACACGCCTGCTGAAAACAGCCTGCGGGTGGAATCGAGAATCTTCTCCGGCGTCATGGCAGGCTTGCCGGAACGGAATATGTCCAGCGCAGCCTGCGGACTGACCGTTGTTTCGCGGATGTCGACTGCACTCACCAGATCGCTCGCCTGTTTCGCACCCGCTTCGGTATCGGCGTTCTCGACCTGAATCGCTAACGCTGTGTCCATCTGGGCATATTCGCGGTCGATTTCCTGCTGGCTGGGCGGCGTTGCCTTCGCATCTTCTATGATGGCACGGACATCCTGCAATGCCTTCTGCCAATTTTCGCCGGAAGGCAGGATGGTGACGAAGGTGCCATCGGCGGAACGGCTGACATCCTGTTGATCCGCGCCAGCCTGAAGAAAGCTGCCACCGCTCCGCGCTGCGGCTTCCAGGCGGCGACTGACGATCTGAAGCGCCAGCATGTCGGTCAGCTTGTCCTGGTTGTAGAGGATCGTGTCAGCGCGCGGCTTCCATGGCCGCAACCATGCCATGGTGACGCCCATCGGAATGCCCGGCTCCACGGCGATGGCGGTGGCTGGCGCCTTGGGATCAGGCGCGCCGAAATCAGGGATCGGAGCGCCCTTCCCCGCCATGGCCCAGGTGCCAAAATTATCCTTGATAAGCTGTTCGGCAAGCGCGGGATCAATGTCTCCTGCAATGGCTATCACGGCGTTTTCCGGGCGATACCAACGCTGGTGGAAAGCTTCCATCTTCGCGGCGGTCACGGCATTGAGCGTCGCCACTGTTCCGATGGGGCTATGTTCGGCAAGCGGCTGGCCGGCAAAGAAATGCTTTCGGCTGGCATCGGAAATCCGCATCTGCGGGCCGTCGCTTTCGCGGCGTTCGGCAAGGACGACTGCGCGTTCCGCATTGACGGCGCTGTCCACTATATTGGGATCGATCATCATGCCTGCGAGGATCTTGAGGCTTTCGCTAAGACTCGCCTGCGTGGCCTGTGGCAGGTCGAGCGCATAGGTGGTGCCGGTAGGCGTCGTCTGAGCATTGCTGTCGCTGCCGAAGGTGACGCCAAGACGCTGCCAGATGCGCTTGGATTCGCCGTCCGGCACATGGCGCGACCCCCGGAAGGTCAGATGCTCCATGAAATGCGCGTAACCAAGCTCGTCGGCATGTTCCATCAGCGACCCGGCGTCCATCCGCAGGCGAACGGAGACCTGCCCCGGCGGGACGCCATTGCGGCGGATGGCGTAGCGCAGACCGTTGGAAAGCGTGCCGAAGCGCCATGCCGTGTCGATCGGCACATCGCTGTTTTCATAGAGCCAGGGGCGGGTTTCGGTCGTTGTGGAACCTGCCGTGGCGGGCGCGGAGGGCGTTTCCGTTCGAGCCGCCAATGGCGCGGGCGCGCCGGCGAGCAGAAGGGCGAGGACGGATAGCGAAGCGGCTGAACGCCGAAAGGAAAAAGTCATAGGCCCGGGAGCCTAACGACATTTTCCTGAATGACCACTGACAAAGCGCCGCGACGAACGGGAAGCGCGGCGCCTGGCCTCGCATATCCCTTTCAGGATGCGCCTTTTCCTTGCGGGGTGCTGATCCTGTATAACGGTGAACAGGAACGAACAGACCGCAGAGCGGCTATTAACTGTGCTCCCACTTCCGCAGGAGCACCCGGACAGGGCGCAGCCCTTAACGCTGCCCCGTCCGCTGCACCGCGCCCTTATGCGCGCCCACGCCGCTGCGGCGGCGACGGAAAGGCTTTTTCTTCGCGGGCGCCGCATCGCCATCGGGACGATGGGCGCGGTCGGGCGTGCCGCGCTGTTGCTTCTGCTGATCCTGATAGCGGCGCTGGCCATCGGCGCGCTTCGCCTGCTGTTCGGAAGTCTGCGGCTTGCCCTTGCGCGGGGGCGCGGGCTTGGGGAGGTTGCGAACCGCTTCCATGAAATTTTCAGGCAACGGCACGATCTCCAGCTTGACTTTGGCGGTCCGCTCGATGGCCTTGAGATATGGCCGCTCATCATCCGCCACGAAGCTGATCGCGATGCCTTCCGCGCCCGCGCGGGCCGTCCGGCCGATGCGGTGGACATATTGCTCCGGCACGTTGGGCAGCTCGAAATTGATGACATGGCTCACGCCCGACACATCGATGCCACGCGCGGCGATGTCGGTCGCGACAAGCAGTTTCACATGACCGTGGCGGAAAGCCTGAAGCGCGGTTGTGCGCTGGGCCTGGCTCTTATTGCCGTGGATGGCGACCGCCTGGATGCCCGCCCCTTCCAGGAAACGCACGACGCGATCCGCGCCATGCTTGGTGCGGGTGAAGATGAGGGCGCGGTCGATCGGCTCGTTCTTGACCGTCAGTGTCAATAATGCCTGTTTTTCCGCCTGATTGACGAAGCTTGCCCGCTGGAGGACGCGTTCGGCCGTCGTGGATTGTGGCGCGACGCTGACCTTCACCGGATCGTTCAGGAACTGCGCGGCGAGCGCCTCGATCTCCTTGGGCATGGTCGCGGAGAAGAACAGGTTCTGCCGTTCCTTCGGCAGCAGCTTGGCGATGCGTCGCAGTGGGTGGATGAAACCCATGTCCATCATCTGGTCGGCTTCGTCGAGGACGAAGATTTCTGTATCCTTGATGGTGAAGGCCCGCTGGTCGAGCAGGTCGAGCAGGCGGCCCGGCGTCGCAACGACGATGTCCACGCCACGGCTCAGCGCCTTGATCTGGCGATTGATGGGCACACCGCCGAAGACGACTTCGACCGAAAGTTTCAGAAAACGGCCATAGTCGCGGAAACTCTGCGCGATCTGCGCGGCAAGTTCGCGGGTGGGCGAAAGCACCAGCATCCTGCAGCCATTGAGCGGCGTCTGCTTCGGATTGCGGGCGAAATGGTCCAGGCTGGGCAGCGCAAAGGCCGCCGTCTTGCCGGTGCCGGTTTGGGCAATGCCGCACAGGTCGCGGCCTTCCAGCAGGACCGGGATCGCCTTTTGCTGGATCGGCGTGGGGGTCGCGTAATTTTTGGCGGCCAGCGCCTTTAGAATCGGTTCGGCAAGGCCAAGTTCGGTGAATTGCATCAAGATGACTTCCATTACAAAGCCCGCGCCTTCGCAATATGCGGGCACGGGGCGGGTGGCGAAACGACCCGCGTGAAAAGGGAAGCCTCAAAACGAAAATATAAGGACTGCTCTGGCGCTGTCCCTGCGCCGCATTCATTCATGCGCGGGGACGTTCACGCCGCCAGAGGCGGGAGCCATCGGCTCCTCGGTCGAGCGCATATGATGTAAATATAAGGAAAAAGCAAGCAGCCACCGCAATCGGGGCGGTGGTCACTCAATGGATTGGACGATTCAGAGCGAAACCTCTGCGTGTTTTTCTTGCATCCCTCTGCGCGCATCGCCGCCGAACAACTTGCGGAAAAGACCGCCGGCGCCGCTGTCCGCCCGCCAGATTTCCGCCGTGCCCAGATCGAAACGCAACATCAGCAGATCGGGATCGTCCCGTCCGCCCGAATACCATGCGGCGACATCGTTCGACCAATAACGGTCGATGATGGCAGGATCGCTTTCCGGCGTCAGGATTCCATCAATGCAGGCGAAAAGATCATGGTCCTTCGCCGCGAACTGGGCCATGGCCCGTCCGCCCGACGCCAGCCGGTTTCCCTTGCTGGAATAGAACCAGAAACAGTGATGGGCGTTGGCGTCCAGTTGCGCCGTCATCGGCATGGCGTGATCCTGCGTTCCTTGCAGAGTCACCATCAGAAAAGGACTGTGGGACAACTCTTTCCAGAAACGTTCCCGAATTTCGGCCTCGGTGCTCATGCGCCTTCTCCTCTCCATGGGGTCTTGTCGTCAATGTCCGCGATGGGGGGAAGTTCCACCGGCGCTTGATCTTCGGCCCTTCTGACGCCACATAGCACGCATGTTGATCGAGACTGAAAACACGCCCAATCCGGCAACCGTGAAATTTCTGCCTGGCCGCGCCGTCATGGGCACCGGCACGCGCGACTTCGCCAGCCCGGAGGAAGCCGAGGCATCTCCGCTAGCCGACGCCCTGTTCGGGCTGGGCGACGTGACCGGCGTCTTTTTCGGAAGCGACTTCATTTCCGTCACCATCGCGCCGGGCGCGGAATGGAACGACGTTAAGCCTGAAATACTGTCCATCCTGCTCGATCATTTTTCAGCGAACATGCCGCTGTTCGCACCCGGCAGCGCGGCAGGCATCGCCGTTCCTGCCGAAGAAGATGATTTTTCCGACGATCCCGAAGATGCCGAGATCGTCGCGCAGATCCGCGAGTTGATCGACACGCGCGTCCGCCCGGCGGTTGCCAATGACGGCGGTGACATCGTCTATCGCGGCTTTGACAAGGGCACGGTCTATCTGCGGATGCATGGCGCCTGTTCGGGCTGCCCCTCCTCCACCGCGACGCTGAAGAACGGCATCGAGCAGCTTTTGAAGCATTATGTGCCCGAAGTGACTGAAGTCCGCGCCATCTGAGGCATTGCGCCGACGCTATTATCACGGCATTTGGCAAATCGATACGGATCGATTAACCGCAGGTGATGCCGACGGTCGGCGGCTGCTCCAGGGAGTTTTGTTTGCGACTGCTTGTCATTGACACCGCGACACAGGCGCTGTCCGTCGCGCTGCTGGATGACGGGGTTGCCGTGGGACGCTTTCATGAGATTGTCGGGCGCGGCCATGCCGAAGCGTTGCTCCCCGTTATCGCCGCCCTGCCCGATGGCGGGCGCGCCGATGCGATCGCGGTGGATGTGGGACCGGGCAGCTTCACCGGCGTCCGCATCGGGATTGCGGCGGCCAAGGCGCTGTCGCTTGCCTGGCGTATTCCGATTCATGGCTATAGCGCGCTGGCGCTGACCGCGGCAAAGGCCGCGCAAACGCATGAGGGAGGACTGCTGACGGTCAC
>Ga0182747_1001659_pt1 | contig 16843 bp, 15 predicted proteins | sample eDN3rd30CBELigBY_FD_128526 | JGI IMG/M metagenome (GOLD analysis project Ga0182747, IMG submission 128526) | Enriched backyard soil microbial communities from Emeryville, California, USA - eDNA 3rd pass 30_C BE-Lig BY (version 2) (version 2) | ecosystem: Environmental > Terrestrial > Soil >...
GATAATGTAAATGCTGTTACCTATCCAGGCGTAAGCTACTACTATGTTGGTTTCAGATTAGGTACCTGGGATGGCGAGAAAAACATCATGAACGAACCTAAATACCAAGAGAAGAAGCTTCGTGAAGCAATGTATTATGCAATCAATCGTGAGGAATGGGTTAAGGCGTTCTTCTTTGGTGTAGGTAAGCCAGTCAATCGTCCAATACCTACAAACCATTGGATTGCAGCCCCTAATGAAGATTTAGAGCAATACAAATATGATCCGGAAAAAGCGAAAGCATTATTAGATGAAGCGGGATACAAAGATATTGATGGCGATGGCTTCCGTGAAGATCCAAATGGGAAGAAATTTGTTGTTAATTTCAGCCACTATGCAACCGATAACCCTACATTTGAATCGCGCGCTAAGGCAATGACTCAATATTGGGAAGCAGTTGGTTTGAAAACGAAATTAACAATGACAGATGTAAACCTTTATTATGAAATGCTTGATAAAGCTGATAAATCAATGGAAGTATTCTTCGGTGGCTGGTCAACTGGGTCAGACCCAGATCCGACTCCACTTTGGGGATCGAAAGCAGTTTGGAACTACCCACGCTGGGTAAATGCTGATAGTGATAAATTGCTAGATCAAGCACTTGATATCAATATTGTAGGAACAGATAACGATAAACGTAAGGATCTTTATGTCCAATGGCAAAAGCTATTCATGCAAGATCTACCAGCATTACCTATTGCTGAACTAGAAGAAACAATGGCAGTCAGCAAGCGAGTGCAGGACGTTAAATTTGATGTATCTGGTATGAATCGTCCAAACGAATGGTGGATTAAGCAATAGGTTCTGCTAAAGATTACTAACACAATCTTAATCTTCAAATGGGAGAAGGCTTACTTCTCCCATTTGAATAAGCTGGTATTCGATTTACACAGAGTGTGTACCAAAGCTTAATAGACAAGGAGAATGCACATGCTGAAATATGCATTTCGAAGAATATTGGGAATGATTCCAATGTTACTCCTTACCTCCATTGTAGTATTTACATTGGCAAAATTAATGCCGGGCGATTCACTAAGTGGAGAAATAGATCCTAGAAATACGAATCCTGAGTATATCGCAGAAATGCGAGAGAAATTGGGGTATAATGACCCGCTGCCTCAGCAGTATTTCCGTTGGATTAGTGGATTCGTTGAGGGGGATTTTGGAAAGTCAACACGTTTCAAAATAGAGGTATCCGAGGTTATTGGTGAGCGGCTCCCTAACACAATACTTTTAGGTTTTTCATCCATATTAATAACCTATATTCTCGCATTTATAATGGGTTCCTATGCAGGACGAAAGCCTTATACCCTGACTGATAATCTAATTGGAGGATTAAACTACATAGGATTGGCCATCCCATCCTTTATTGCTGGGGTATTCGCTATCTTCTTCTTTTCCTTTACGCTAGGCTGGTTTCCATCCAATGGTTCAGTCGATATTGGTGTGACCGAGGGAACCATTGAATGGTGGTTAAGCCGTTTACATCATGTCTTTCTGCCTGCGGTCGTACTAGGATTATTAAGTACAGCTAGTTATACCCAATTTTTACGTAACGATATTATCGAAAATAGCCGCAAGGACTATGTCCGCACAGCACGTGCAAAGGGTACGCCGGAACGAAAGATTTATAATGTTCATATTTTAAGAAACTCAATTATTCCACTTATAACATTTTTAGGATTTGATATCGTCGCCATTATTAGTGGTGCCATTATTACTGAGACAATTTTTACTTATCCTGGTTTAGGACAACTATTCCTACAGTCTGTAGGGACGAGGGATTATCCAGTTTTATTGACATTGACAATGTTATTCTCATTCTTAACATTAATCGGCAATTTAATAGCGGATGTCTTATATGGTGTTGTAGATCCGAGAATTAGACTAGATTAAGGGGGAGGAAAAGATGCAAATAGTAACGCAAAATGAGAAAAATATGTTAGTAACACCCCCGAAAAAAAGTTTATCTCCTTTTGCAATAGCACGAAAGAAATTTGTGAAAAATAAATTGGCAATGATTAGCCTTTTCTTTTTACTGCTTGTTACGATTGTTTCAATCCTCGCACCCTATATCACTACGGCAGATATAACTAGAATTAACATTGGGCAAATGTCGTTAGAGCCAAGTAGTGAACATTGGCTGGGAACAGATAAATCTGGACGCGATGTTTTTACAAGATTGCTCTATGGCGGACGTATCTCTTTGTTAGTAGGGATCAGTTGTACATTTTTTGTTATTATACTGGGAACTTTAATCGGCTCAATCTCAGGGTATTTCGGCGGAGCGGTTGATAGCTTATTAATGAGATTTACCGATTTTATCTTAAACTTTCCATTCCTTGTATTTGTCATTGTTCTAAATGCGATCCTTTTTGGAAAAGTTAACGGATTGTGGGTATTAATTGGAACAATAAGCTTGCTAAGTTGGGGGGGGATTGCCCGGATTGTCCGCAGTAAGATTCTCGCCGAAAAAGAAAATGAATACATTACAGCAGCCATTTCTATAGGTTGTTCACCAACAAAAGTTATTGTGAAACATCTTCTTCCCAACATTTTATCTACTATTATTGTTCAAGCAACGATTACATTTGCAACGATGATTGTTGCTGAAACAGGTTTAAGTTTTCTTGGCTTTGGTGTACCGCAAGAAATTCCGAGTTGGGGAAATATGTTGAATTCAGCTAATGAGCCTGATGTTCTTCAATTCAAACTTTGGATTTGGGTACCGCCAGCATTAATCATCACAATAACCATTTTATCTATTAACTTTATCGGTGAAGGTCTAAAGGATGCCTTTAATCCAAAATCTAAACGTTAAAGATCTACCATTACCTGGTGGATTTTTTTTGTTGGCATTTTAAAATTCATTGTTGATTGCAGTTCATAAATGTAATTGGAGCAAAATATATATAAAGGAATAATTTAACTAAGGTCTGCCCATACTGATTTACAAACAGTTTCTTGAAGTGAGGGGTTGTACAATGTTGTATCTTCATGATGTATGGGTGAATTGGTTTGAAGGGGAAGAAAACGGTTACAATGTATGTCATTTCCATGAATGGCGTAAGGATGATGGCGTGGAGTTATTAGACCAAGTGCCATTGATGAAAGTTGAACCGATTTTGTTTAATTACATTGAAAATGATTTGTCAGAATTACCTCAACAGCTCTTAGATGATATCTTTCAGAAAGCGTATTTGAGGAAGAATCATGAAAGAGTTCAACTTGACTATTGTTTTGTAGTTACAGATGGAATTGGTATATTAGCCATTGATACCATTGGCTATAATATTCCAATCCGTAAAAGCCGATTAATTCCAAGACAAGAGCAGTTAGTTTACGAAATGATAAGTCAACATGAGGCTAATAAATACCACTTTTATGAGCAGCCAAAATCAAAAGACTATCACATTCTCTCACCTGAGCCGGAATTAATGAGAGGTTTAACAAGAAAAGAGCGTCAATTAAAACAACTATTATTTATGGCACTTGACCAATTACTCTCATCGAGTAATGAGGCAGAAGTTAGGTATTGGTACACTGAATGGTGTCCAGAAAATTATTCAACGATTCAAGCTTTAAATTTTGAAGCCGCATGGGAACAGTTATTTGAGGAAACAAAGTATGGATGGTCGAAGAGGCATGAAACATTTTGTGAAAATCTAATAAAAGGACAGCCATTTTTTGAAAAACTTTGGGAAATGGAACACGGTCCAAAAGTAAATTAAAAGCCTGACCCAACAGATATGCTACACATATCTGTTGGGATTCAGGCTTTTTTAAATTCTACCTCTTCTTACGGCCTAACCCCATAGCGTTTTCCATTTTCTTTAATGTCTTATTAGCCACTAAGTTTGCTTTTTCTGCACCTTCATCCAATATACGGTCAAGTTCGGGTGAATCAAGTAATTCATAGTATCTTTCTTGTATTGGTGTAAAGAAGTTGACAACGACATCGGCTAGGTCACTTTTAAAATCACCGTAGCCTTTCCCTTCGTACATTCCTTCAATTTCAGAAATAGTTTTTCCACCCAAGATAGAGTAAATTGATAATAGGTTTGATATGCCAGGTTTGTTTTCTTTATCGAATTTAACAATCCCTTCAGAATCTGTCACAGCACTCTTGATTTTTTTCACCATTTGCTTTGGATCATCTAAAGGTGTGATATTAGCTTTTTGGTTTGGATCAGATTTGCTCATTTTTTTCGTTGGTTCTTGCAGAGACATAATTCTTGCACCAACCTTAGGAATACTTATTTCAGGAATAGTTAAAATGTCTCTGTATTTTTTATTAAAACGTTCTGCTAAGTCACGAGTTAATTCCATATGCTGCTTCTGATCTTCGCCAACAGGAACTAAATCCGTATTATATAGAAGAATATCGGCTGCCATAAGAGGAGGGTAAGTTAATAAACTTGCTTGTACTGCCTCTTTCCCTGTGGATTTATCTTTGAATTGAGTCATTCTTTCTAATTCTCCAATATAGGCTACACACTGCATCAACCATCCCGCTTGAGCATGAGCAGGAACCTCCGACTGAACAAACAATGTGGCTTTGTTTGGATCAATTCCAACTGCTAGATACAATGCAGCTAAACTTCGGATATTTTTCCGCAGAATTCCTGGGTCCTGCGGAACGGTAATGGCATGCTGGTCTACGATACAAAAAAAGCAATTGTATTCGTTTTGCATTTCTACAAATTGTTTCAACGCTCCAATATAGTTACCGAGTGTTATCGTTCCACTTGGCTGAATACCAGAAAAAATCGTTTTCATAATCATTTCCTCCTAAAAAATATATAAAAAAACCATTCATCCCCTAAAACGAATAGGGACGAATGGTTCGCGGTACCACCCTAAATTACTCAAAAAAGAGTCACTCATTGCTAAAACCATCTCGAAGACAATTTAGCCACCTTTTAACGCAAGGTTACGTCTAATCCTACTTATATATAACATAGAAATAATTTGTTCAGATAGAGGCTCCAAAGTCCATTCCGTATTTATTCGTGTTTGTTTCCACCACCCACAAACTCTCTGATCCGAATGTAAATACGTACTACTCTTTATCATCGCCTTTTAAGCAACTATACAATTGTACTTATTATAATGAAACGAATAATTATTTTCAAGTCAGTTAAAAATAATATATGACAAGGGCAATAAGCATAAACAGTCCATTAATAAGCCCGTAAAAAGCTAAGGGCTTTTGGTTGAAAGTAACAAGTTCTGATAAAGGAGGTATTTCATCAAATCGTCTTTTATTATGACCTCTTTGAAACGCAAAACTGAAAGATTTTGAAATGACGTCATAAAAGCCTGAATGGATAGTATAAACAAGCAAGGAAGTAAGCAAGAGTCCTGCTGAAAAATAAAAAGATATATTGATATAGCTTAACAAGGACACTTTGTGATTATTAATAAAAGAAATAAAAATAATCACTAGTTGTATGAATGCTATAATTAGGAGTTTTTTCTTAAGTTGATAATTCACTAAATAACCTCCAAAAGATTGATTTAATAGGGGTTTACTTAAGTATATTATATTAAAAATCCGTATAAGTCTAAATTATAACATAGGAAAATGTAATGATAACGTAAAGAATGTTTCTGAAATGTAAATAAACTTCAAAAAAATAATGTACAATTTCTAGAAAATATGTATAATAGAGAATGTAGTAATTTTTCAGAATAATAGAAAAGGGAGGTCTACTAGTGAAGAAATCAAAACTTTCACTACTATTAGTACTATCACTAGTTCTCAGCATGTTCCTTGCAGCATGTTCGGGCGGAAACAAGAATGAAGGTACGTCCAAAAATGAAGGCGATAATAAAGCCGGCACTGAAGAAACCCAATTAGCAGATGAGCAAGTCCTAAATGTTCTTGAGTCTGCAGAAATTCCTTCAATGGACAGCGTAATGTCTCAAGACGTATTGAGCTTCACAATGTTAAATGCTACAAACGAAGGTTTATATCGTTTAGATCCAGACCAAAAAGTTATTCCTGGCGTTGCTGAAGCAGCACCAACTTATAATGATGATAAATCTGTTATCACAATTAAATTAAAACAAGATACAAAATGGTCAAATGGTGACCCTGTAACTGCACATGATTTTGTATTTGCATGGCAACGTGCAATTGATCCTAAAGTTGCTGCTCCATACGGTGCATACTTCATGGAAGGCAAAATCAAAAATGCATCTGAAATTGTTGCTGGAAAAGCAAAACTTGATGATTTAGGTATTAAAGCAGTAGATGATTATACTTTGGAAATTACATTAGTAAGACCACTTCCATACATCGAATCTTACTTAACTTTCCCATTGTTCTTCCCACAAAACAAAAAGTTTGTTGAAGCGGAAGGCGATAACTATGCGAAAGATGCAACACACCTACTTTACAATGGTCCGTTTAAAATGACTAAATGGGATGGTCCAACAGGAACTGAGTGGGTATTAGAAAAGAATGCTGATTATGTAAATGCAAAGGACGTTACTTTAGAGAAAATTAACTTTAACGTTTCTAAAGATCCACAAGCATCTGCAAACGCGTATACTGCTGGTGAAGCTGATATCACACCAAAACTTGCACAAGCGGCAATTCTTTCACAATTTGAAGGACAAAAAGATTTACTTCGCTATCAAGAACCATCAATCTGGTGGTTAAAAATGAACGAAAAGAACCCAGCATTAAAGAATGTTAATATCCGTAAAGCAATTGCTTTAACTGTTGACAAAAAAGCTTTAACTGAAGATGTATTAGCAAACGGATCCATCCCTGCTGATTTCTTAGTTCCAAAAGGATTCTCTTTTGACACAAATAATAAAGACTTCCGTGAAACTACAGGAACTTACTTAAGCACTAACAAAGAAGAAGCTAAAAAGCTTTGGGAACAAGGTCTTAAAGAAACAGGACTTAAAGAAGTTAAGTTTACTTATGTAGGTCAAGATACTGAAACTTCAAAAGTAACTGATGCATTCGTTAAAGATCAGTTAGAGAAAAACTTACCAGGATTAAAAATTACAATCGAAGCAGTTCCTTTCAAAATTCGTATCGCTCGTGAAGATGCTGAAGATTATGATTTATTAATGGGTGGTTGGGGACCTGACTACGCTGACCCAATGACTTATATGGATCTATGGGTAACTAACGGCGGACAAAACCACATGAGCTATAGCAATCCTGAATTTGATAAGTTAATCAAATCAGCTAGTGAAGAACTTGTAGCTAAGCCACAAGATCGTTGGAAAGCTCTTCAAGATGCAGAAAAAATCTTGTTAGAAGATGATGCGGCTATCGCACCATTATACCAACGTTCAGTGAACCTATTAATCAATCCTAAGGTTCAAGGTTTTGCTCACCATGCATTTGGTCCTGACTATAGTTACCAGTGGATTAAAATCACAAAATAGTAACTATAACTAATCAAATAAAAAGAGAGTATATTTACCAATATACTCTCTTTTTACCTGTGTTAGAATTGTCGTAAGATGTCGAAAATTCAAAATAATTAGGAGGTGTAGGCATGGTCAAATATATACTAAAACGTGTTGGCTATATGATTATTACACTTTTTATTGTAACATCGCTTACCTTTTTCCTCATGAAGCTAATTCCAGGTAGTCCCTTTAATAACTTCGAAAAGCTATCTGAAGTTCAGCGAAATATTTTGCTGGATAAATATGGCTTGAACGACCCCCTGCCTGTTCAATATTTTAACTATATGATGAACTTGGTAAAAGGGGATTTAGGAGTTTCCTTCCAATTTGATAATACCCCTGTGACAGAACTAATTGCTAATCGCCTTGGACCTTCTGCACAATTAGGTTTTCAAGCAATGGTTGTAGGCTCAATTTTAGGTATTTTATTAGGTGTAATTGCTGCTCTAAAGCAAAACACTTGGATAGATTACGGTTCTACTTTTATCGCAGTAGTTGGTAAATCAATCCCATCATTTATTTTTGCTGGATTAATGCAGTATTATATTTCGGTAAAGTTAGGCTGGCTTCCAGTAATGTTATGGAAAGGACCTGAATATACAATTCTTCCTACTATTGCACTAGCGATGTTTCCAATCTCGATTGCAGCGCGTTTTATGCGTACTGAAATGGTTGAAGTATTAGGGTCTGATTATATAACTTTGGCGAGAGCTAAAGGTGCGAGCCGCTGGCAGATTAGCTTTAAGCATGCTTTAAGAAATGCGTTAATACCTGTAGTTACTGTTTTAGGGCCATTAGCTGTTAGTTTAATGACTGGCTCACTTGTTATTGAGCAAATTTTTGGAATCCCAGGAATTGGTGAGCAGTTCGTTAAATCTATTAATATGAATGATTACCCCGTTATTATGGGTACTAACATTTTATTTGCGGTCCTATTTATCGTAGTAATCTTAATTGTTGATATTCTTTATGGAATCATCGACCCACGTATTCGTGTATCGGGGGGGAAAACTAAATGAGCAACAAAGACATAACAATTTCAAAGGATATGTTTGCTCCTGTCCATATTGATCCATCAAAAAGTGAAAAGATTGCCAAACCAAGTTTGAATTTCTGGCAAGATTCATGGCTAAGAGTCAGGAAAAATAAAGGTGCTGTAGTCAGCATGGTCATTCTAGTTATAATGATATTAATGGCCTTTGTTGGTCCAATGATTACGCCATATTCTTACGATACGCAAAACACAAAACATAATAATTTACCACCGCGAATTCAAGGTTTAGAAGATGTTCACTGGCTTCCTTTTGATGGAACATTGTCAAGAAGAGATGGTACTGTTTATAACGCGTATGAAGTTCGTAAAGTGGATGCCTATTATTGGTTCGGTACGGATAATTTAGGCCGAGATCAATTTGCACGTGTTTGGAAAGGTACACAAGTATCGTTATTTATCGCTTTTATGGCTGCGTTAATCGATATGGCTATTGGGGTTGCATATGGAGCCATATCGGGTTATCTAGGTGGACGAATAGATAGTGTAATGCAGAGGATTATCGAGGTTATTGTGGGTATTCCGAACCTGATTGTTGTTGTATTGATGATACTCGTGTTAAAACCAGGTATTATCCCAATTATTATTGCCTTAACCATTACAGGATGGACTAGTATGGCTCGTGTGGTACGTGCGCAAGTATTAAAATTTAAAGGTCAAGAATTTGTACTTGCAGCAAAAACCTTAGGTGCGTCAAATTCGTCTATCATTTTTAAACACATGATTCCAAATATGTTTGGAGTAATTATTATTAATACGATGTTTTCTATCCCGAATGCCATTTTCTTCGAAGCATTTTTAAGTTTTATCGGGTTAGGATTACAGGAACCTCATGCATCTCTTGGAACATTAGTAAATGCAGGATTTAAATCGATGATTGCTTTTCCTTATCAAATGATTATTCCTTCCATTATGATTGCGTTAATCATGGTATGCTTCAACCTTGTTGCAGACGGATTACGTGATGCATTGGATCCAAAAATGCGTGATTAGAAGGCAGGTGGATGTAAATGGAGAAAATTTTAGAAGTTAAAGACTTAAATATATCGTTTCATACTTTTTCAGGAGAAGTTAAAGCTATCCGTGGCGTAAGTTTTGATTTATATAATGGTGAAACCTTAGCCATTGTAGGTGAATCTGGTTCAGGTAAATCTGTAACCACGAAATCAATCATGCGTTTACTTCCTGAGCACAATTCAGAGATTAAAGGCGGACAGATTTTATTTGGTGGTAAGGATTTAACAAAATTAAAAGATAAAGACATGCAAAAAATCCGAGGAAAAGATATATCAATGATTTTTCAGGATCCGATGACATCTTTAAATCCAACTATGAAAATTGGCAACCAGATTATGGAACCACTTATTAAGCACCAAAACATGAGCAGACACGCAGCAAAGGAAAGAGCAATTGAATTATTAAAGCTAGTTGGTATTCCTAAGGCGGAGTTACGTGTGGATCAATATCCGCATCAGTTCTCTGGTGGTATGAGACAAAGGGTTGTTATCGCTATTGCTTTGGCATGTAATCCGAAAGTACTCATTGCGGATGAACCTACAACTGCACTTGACGTAACCATTCAAGCACAAATACTTGAATTAATGAAAGATTTGCAAAAGAAAATTGATACATCAATTATTTTTATTACACACGATCTCGGTGTGGTGGCAAATGTAGCTGACCGTGTTGCTGTTATGTACGGAGGAAAAATAGTTGAAATTGGGACTGCTGATGAGATTTTCTACAATCCAAAGCATCCGTATACATGGGGATTAATTAGTTCGATGCCTGATATGGATACCCAAGATGATGAACTATTCTCTATACCGGGAACACCACCAGATTTATTAGATCCACCTAAAGGGGATGCGTTTGCCCCACGTAATCCATTTGTAATGAAGATAGATTTAGAGCAAGAACCACCGTTCTTCAAAGTGTCGGATACGCATTATGCTGCAACATGGCTGCTGCATCCAGATGCACCAAAAGTCGAACCGCCAGCTGCTGTTCTAAGACGGCAAAATCAATTTTTTTCTGGTAATGCTGATTTAGTCAAAGTCGGAAATGCTGGTCAAGCTTCATTCCCTGAAAATAAGGAGGGGAAATAAATGGCTGTAAATGAAAAATTACTTGAGATCAAAAATCTCAAGCAATATTTTAATGAAGGTAAAACAAATGAAGTAAAAGCTGTTGATAATGTATCCTTTGATATTTATAAAGGTGAAGTAATGGGCCTTGTTGGTGAGTCAGGCTGTGGTAAATCCACAACAGGACGTACAATTATCCGTTTGTATGATGCTACTGGTGGAGAAGTTTTATACGATGGAGTAAATGTTCATGGGAAAAAATCAAAGAAACAATTAAAAGAATTCAACCGAAAAATGCAAATGATCTTTCAAGACCCTTATGCATCTTTAAATCCTAGATTAAAAATAGCAGATGTTATTGCCGAGGGAATTGATATTCATGGTTTAGCAAAGTCTAAGGAAGACAGGATGGAGCAAGTATATGAGCTCCTAGAAACTGTGGGCTTGAATAGAGAGCATGCAAACCGTTATCCACATGAGTTTAGTGGTGGTCAGCGTCAACGGATTGGAATTGCACGTGCCCTTGCTGTTCAACCTGAATTTATAATTGCTGATGAACCGATTTCCGCACTGGATGTTTCTATCCAAGCTCAGGTTGTAAACCTGATGAGAAAACTGCAAAAAGAGAAGAGCTTGACCTATCTGTTTATTGCTCATGATCTTTCAATGGTTAAATACATTAGTGATCGGATCGGTGTTATGTATTTTGGTAAAATGGTCGAGCTTGCATCTGCGGATGATCTCTATAAAAACCCACTTCATCCTTATACACAATCACTTTTATCAGCAATTCCATCACCAGATCCAATCAGTGAACGGACTCGTAAACGGAAATCGTATGACCCGGCAAGTCATAATTACGATCCTAATGAACCAGTGGAATTTAGAGAAGTTACACCTGGTCACTTTGTATTATGTTCTGAGAAAGAATTCAAACAATACCAAGCACAATCTAGATAATCATAAAAAAACGATCTCGCTTTTGAGATCGTTTTTTTTTATCTGTTAATGGCAATATTTAAGGGTTCTTATTTCCGATTTCCCCCAACTGTTTTCCATCCAGTCTGGTATTTGGCACTTTCATCAACAAATTCACTTCGATTTTTACCACCGAATACCTTTTCACCAAAACTGTTCGTAATAACACCCATTAAGGCTGTGATTCCTACAATTAATAAAGCAACAATCGTTAAATCCAATATGTATGAGCCCATGGTAATAACCCCTCCATTAATTAGATATTTGTGGTGCAAATTTAATATCCCCTACTTTATTGTAAAAGAACTTACCGTTGATTTAAAGAGGAAATTAAATTACATCGACAAGTTTTCAATAATCAAATGAATGCGTTTTCATTTCGATTTTATAATTGAGAATAAATTTATGGTTTAATTCTCTTGAAAGTAGGGTAACTCAATCTTATAAGTAATTTATTTCATGAAGCCCCTCGTTTTATCAATTATTGTAGGCGAACATTATAACAGATGAATAATTATGAGTGCAAAAATACAGATAAATTAATTAAAAAATATGAAACTTTTAGGTGAATTATTCGTCTAATATAGTATAATCGAAATTTTTGAATGTTTTGCTCTAACAATATTTTTTGGAAAAAGGGATACCCTTTTAAGAAACAGTGGTGTATAATCAATGATATAAATTACTTATTTATAATTATTATTGAAATTGGTATTACCTGATTATAACCAAATCGTTTGATTCAATATAATGGATATTAAATAATAGTCTCAATTAAAAGAGGAGTGTGAAGATCGAATGGTAACACTATACACTTCACCAAGTTGTACATCATGTAGAAAAGCAAAATCGTGGTTAGAAGAACATGAAATTCCATACACAGAGAGAAATATTTTCTCAGAACCATTAACCATGGAAGAGATTAAAGAGATTCTTCGAATGACCGAAGATGGTACCGATGAAATTATTTCTACTAGATCAAAGACATTTCAAAAATTAGACGTTAACCTGGATGCCATGCCGTTACAAGATTTATTTGGGTTAATCAAAGAAAATCCAGGGCTATTACGACGCCCGATTATCATTGATGAAAAGCGATTACAGGTTGGGTATAACGAGGATGAAATCAGACGGTTCCTTCCAAGAAGAGTCAGAACGTTCCAGCTGCGCGAAGCACAGCGAATGGTTAATTAAATAAATAGGCCTTCATATAGGAGGTCTTTTTTTGTATTTAAAAATTATAGGTTATTATTTGTAGTTTCAGTGTGACTTTGCTACAATAAAAAGAATATCGTACTGCTAATTTTAGGCATTATCACGGTTTTTAGATTTTAGCCTTTTTTATTTCCCTTATTAGTACTTTTATCATAAAATAAAGTACACGAGTATTTACTTTTAGCCCTTTGATAATTCTTTTAGATATAAGTAAATGCTAAGGCAGTATCTGCTTGGGGGTATTTAGTCCCTTCAATCTGGCAAACGGAAGGGAGAGGTTTAGATGGAGATTGAACGCATTAATGAAAATACAGTAAAATTTTACATTTCATATGGTGATATAGAAGAACGAGGCTTTGACCGTGAGGAAATCTGGTACAATCGGGAACGAAGTGAAGAACTCTTTTGGGAAATGATGGATGAAGTTCATGATGAAGAAGAGTTTGTTATTGAAGGCCCTCTATGGATCCAAGTTCAAGCACTTGATAAAGGGTTAGAAATCCTGGTTACTAAAGCACAACTATCAAAGGATGGTCAAAAGTTTGAATTACCCATTCCAAATGACAAACTAAAAGATCTTCCGGTTGATGATCACATTGATGAGATTCTGGATCATCATTTCAATCCTAATCATACAGATGAGGAAGATATATTGCATGAGGAAGAAACCTTAGAATTCCTTATCGGTTTTAGAGATTTTGAGGATGTCATTAGTTTATCTAATCGGGCAGGTTTAGATGACTTAGTCACAAGGCTTTATCATTTTGAGGGGAAATATTATCTATTTACAGAATTTCCTGAAGACTTATTTGAAGAAGATGAAATTGATGATATATTAAGTATTTTGCTTGAATACGGTTTTGAGACACAACTTACGATACATCGAATTCAAGAGTATGGGAAAGAGATAATTTCTGATAATGTTTTTGTTGAATTACGAAAACATTTCCGCTAACTAATGAACCGATTTCAATTTTGAAATCGGTATTTTTAGCATTAATTATTTTGGAAATAAATTCTGGCAGGTGAGGACACTGAAAAACACGGTAAGGGTTATTCTATTTTTGTTGGTATTATCCATACTTTGGTTTTTCTTTAAGGATCGTTTAGCTAGTGGAATATTTGGAATCCTGAGTGTACTTGTTACACTGTCGGTCATATTCATAGGCTTTGTAATTTTCCTTGAAAACCGCCGCCATCCAACACAAACGATTACATGGTTAGTCGTATTAGGCAGCTTTCCGTTGGTTGGTTTTATTTTTTACCTCCTCTTTGGAAGAAACTATCGTAAGGAAAAGATGTTTAGAAAAAAATATTTCCTAGATAAGCAAGCTTTTTTGACTGTCGAAGGGGAAGAAGATCCGAGAAATGATGAAAAACTTAGTTTAATGGGTGAACATCAAGGGAAATTATTTAACTTGGCTCAAAAACTAGGGAATAGCCCAATCTCCTTTGACACTGCTACAAAAATATTAACAAACGGTGAGGAAACCTTTCAGCATATTATTGAGCAATTAAAAAAGGCTAGACATCATATCCATCTGGAATATTATATTGTTCGTCACGATCATATTGGGCAGGAAATTAAAAATCTACTGATTGAAAAAGCCCATCAAGGTGTTAAGGTACGTTTTTTATATGACGCAGTGGGTTCTTGGCAGCTTTCAAAATCTTATATTAGTGAACTCAAAAATGAGGGGATTGAAATGGTCACGTTTGGACCTGTAAAACTCCCGTTTTTAAATAATAAATTTAATTTCCGTAATCACCGTAAAATGATCATCATTGATGGAAATATCGGCTTTGTAGGCGGGCTAAATATTGGAGATGAATATCTGGGGAGAAATAAACAGATAGGGTTCTGGCGTGATACTCATTTAATGCTTCGAGGAGAGGCAGTAAGAACGCTGCAGTTAATTTTTTTACAAGACTGGTATTATATGACCAATCACAGTTTCTTAACGGCCGAATACCTATCACCTCAAATTGATCATGAAAGTCATGGCGGGGTACAGCTCATTGCTGGAGGACCGGATAATGAGTGGAGTGTGATTAAGAATATTTTTTTCTCCATGATTGCAAGTGCAGAGAAATCAGTTTGGATTGCCTCCCCTTATTTTATTCCTGATGAAGACATTTTTTCAGCCATAAAAGTAGCTGCACTTAGTGGCATTGATGTACGACTTCTTGTACCAAATAAACCGGATAAACGGATTGTCTTTCATGCTTCAAGGTCTTACTTTCCAGAACTTTTGGAGGCAGGGGTTAAAGTTTATGAATATGAGCGGGGGTTTATGCACAGTAAGATTGTCATTGTTGATTATGAATTGGCCTCGATTGGTACATCCAATATGGATATGAGGAGTTTCCATTTAAATTTCGAGGTAAATGCTTTCTTGTTCCGTACAAATAGCACACAACAGCTCGTTGAGGAATATTTAAATGACCTTGAATTTTCCAAACAATTGGATAAAGAAACCTTTGATGGCAGACATCTTGGTTTTAAGGTACTGGAATCGACGGCGAGACTACTTTCGCCGTTACTCTAAACCAAAAAAAACTCGTCAATTGGCGAGTTTTTTTTATGCATTAAAAGGTTTTTATCGAATTTTGACGAATTTAGATAGAGAAAGGAGGAGTGGAATAATTGTTAACGGCTCAAACAAAAATGGGTGAATGTATCTGTCTTGGCCTTGATTACAAAAAAGATTTTCTTTTAGAACTTCGCAGTAAGGAAGAATTTTTTTGCCCTGTTTGTGGGGAAAGCGTTTTGCTCAAATTAGGCGATCAGCGCATATTTCATTTTGCCCATAAGCAAGGCGGAGTTTGTCATGATTTTTATGAGAATGAATCTATTTATCACATGGAGGGGAAACGTCAACTGTATCAGTGGCTGGTGAAACAAAAGATCCCTTCAATATTAGAGTACTATGATAAAGAGATTCAGCAGAGACCTGACATAATGTTCAAGTTTAATGGAGAGAAATTTGCATTAGAGTATCAATGTTCAACGATTCCAGAAAGTACACTTATCAAAAGGACCAATTCATATCTTCAAAACGGATATCATCCCATATGGATTATATCTAGCAGCCAAATCCATACGAAAAGAAATAATATGGTTACTTTGTCCAACTTTCAATACCTATTTTTAAGAACATCTACTGCAGGAATGTTTTATATACCTTCCTATTGCCCTGAAAAACAGCAATTTCATTTTATTGGATCCATTTCCCCTTACTCGATAAAAAATGCCTTCGCTCATCATACTTTTTATCCAATCCGAAAAATGAACATGAATGAATTATTAGAACCAAAGATCAACAAACAAATAGATTTTTCTAGTTGGAACAAGCAAATAGAAAAATTTCTTCTTAATTGGACCTTACATCCTAGTAAACAGCATCATTCATTTCTTCATGAAATTTATAAAAGAAACCTTAATCTCTTCCTGCTGCCACCTGAAATTGGCCTTCCAATCCCTCATTCGTTAGTCATTCAAACTTCACCGATTATATGGCAAACCTACTTATTTATTGATTGTATTGACAACAAAAATATTGGTGATTTAATAACCCTGCAGGAAGTATCCTTCCATTTCAATAAAAGGATCCGTAGAAAAGAAATTGTCTTAAGAAATTTACCACAAGTTAAAACAGGGAAATCGTTATATGTGATACTTGATTACCTTTTATTGTTAGAGCAATTAGGTATTATTACGAAAATGGGAGCAAGCACATTTCAATTGAAACAGAAAATATTTATTCCTAGGACAAATCGCGAAAAAGAAGAAGCAAAGGTTTTATTTTTTCAAAAATATCAGCGTTTCCTATCGAATAGATAAATGAAAACTAACAGAAGGGCATACTATAAAAGGTGTAAATAGTTTCCTTTCTGTGAATTGCTAAAAGGAGATTGGAAAGATAAGGAGAATACTATGTAATGATACTTCCTATCACAGGTAAATATAGAATGGAGGATGAAGGATGGCAAATGAAACTGCAATAAAATCACTGCCTGCAAGAAGTGA
>Ga0182747_1001662_pt1 | contig 16813 bp, 17 predicted proteins | sample eDN3rd30CBELigBY_FD_128526 | JGI IMG/M metagenome (GOLD analysis project Ga0182747, IMG submission 128526) | Enriched backyard soil microbial communities from Emeryville, California, USA - eDNA 3rd pass 30_C BE-Lig BY (version 2) (version 2) | ecosystem: Environmental > Terrestrial > Soil >...
TGCGATTGCCTACGCCGAACACCGGATTCGTACGCGTGGCGTGCAACGGGCACCGCGTGCAGCTGCGCACGGCCTGTTCGAGCGCCGGCCAGTCCATCGAGGCGACGCCCGTATCTGGCTGCGGTGTGGGATTGCCGCTGACGACTGCTGCCGCTGGCTTCCTGGCCACGGAAGGGGAATTCGCAGCGGCCGGCATATGTGCCGGTACTTCCGCACGGCGCACAGGCGGCGGCGAATCCACTGCGTGCGCCGATGGCGCTGCGGAAATCGAAACCTGCGCGACCGGCTCTGCCTTGGCGCCAGCCGGTCGATCACGCCGCTCCCAGACGTCGATGTCGAGCGCACGCAGGTAATTCAGGCGACGTGAATCCATGACTTCAGGTGCTGTCGGCGATGCGCTTCTTCTTGCTGGCCTTGCGCCACAACCAGTGCACCGGCCCCGACAGGGCATACGTGCCGAAAATCGCCAGCAGCGTCTGCGGTGCCACCGAGAATTGCGGCGCCAGCGAAACCACCATGTAGATGAGGGGAATGGCCAGGGCGTACACCCAGGGAATCCGCGCCCGCAGGTTCAGTTCCTTGCCGCTCCAGTAGGCGAATTTGCTCACCATCAGCGCGCCGGCAATGATCGACACCGTGAACGCCAGCACCAGCCGCGGCAGGCCGGTGACTTCGACCTCGCTCACCAGCCAGATGAAGCCCGCGACCGTGGCGGCCGCCGATGGGCTGGGTAATCCTTCGAAGTAGCGCTTGTCCGTCGTGGCCGCGCGCGAATTGAAACGCGCCAGACGCAAACCAGCCGCCACGGCATAGAAGAACGCCGCCAACCAGCCGAACCGTCCCCAGAACCAGCCATAGTCGGCAATGCGCTCGATGCCCCATTGATACACCAGGATCGCCGGCGCCAGGCCGAACGCCACCATGTCGCAAAGGCTGTCGTATTCCTTGCCGAAATCGCTCTGGGTCTTGGTCCAGCGCGCCACGCGCCCGTCCAGCCCGTCGAACACCATCGCGATGAACACGGCCGTGGCGGCCCGCCCGAAATTGCCGTCGATGGCGGCGACGATGGAATAGAAGCCGCCGAACAGCGTGCCGGTGGTCAGCAGGTTGGGCAGCCAGTACACGCCGCGTCCGGGCTTGTGCTCATCGGCAGCCTGCTCGTCGGCGATTCCCGGTTCGGATTCGGCGCTCATTGCAAATATTCCGGCAAGGTCTCGACGGTTAGGCAGCGAAGGTCTGTCACGGCGTTGTCGTGGCCTGCCGTTCCTGGCAACCGCCGCTGCGGGGCCGCCGCTGGCGGCGTCAAAAATCGCTCCCGGCGATTCCATTCGACATGATAGGGTGCGCGCCGCAACGCACACAACACGAAGCCCGCTACGGCAATTGCTTCATACCGCTGTGACGCAGGTCGCGGCGCCTGCGGCAAGCCGCCATCAGGATGTTCGCCGACTTCCTTGCCGAAACTGCGATGCACATGCTGCGCACCCTTCTGCTGCTGACCCTGGGCTGCTTCTGCGCCAACGCGCTCGCCGACCGCCAGCAGGACCCCGAGCTCGGCAAGCTGCTGCAGCAGGCGCTGACGGCCGGGCAATGCTTCGAGGACAAGTACGACCAGCAGGTCTGGCTGGCGGCCATGGAGCCGCAGTTGAAGCGCATCCTCCAGGACCAGGCCGAGCGTGCGGAAATTCTCTACCACGTGCACTGCGAGGCAAAGCGACTGCAGCTGCCGCCCGGACTCATCATGTCGGTGATCGACGTGGAAAGCCGCTTCGATCGCTGGGCGGTGTCGTACGCCGGTGCGGTGGGGCTGATGCAGGTGATGCCGTTCTGGCCGCGCGAGCTCGGCATGAGCAACGAAGAGCTGGTGCGCATCCCGCAGAACATCCGCATGGGCTGCACCATTCTGAAGTTCTACCTGGATCGCGAGAAGGGCGACTACACGCGGGCGCTGGCCCGCTACAACGGCAGCGTCGGGCGCCGCAACTATTCCGACCTGGTGCTCACGCGACTGGCCAATCGCTGGCAGTACCGCTGAGGATCAAAGACGCCGATTCCTTCAGCGCGTGCCGAATCCGACCGGCGCTTCGCCGATCTGGTCCAGCGTCACTTCACGCACCTCGACATTCGCCACCTGCGCGGCCGGCGGACCGATGGCCAGCCAGTCGATCAGCGCATGCACCGCCTGTGCCTGCCCGATCGCCAGCACTTCGACCCGCCCGTCCGGCAGATTGATGGCATGTCCCGTGATACCGAGCGATACGGCTTTGTCACGCGTCGAAGCGCGATAGAACACGCCCTGGACCCGGCCGGAAACGTAACAGCGTCGTGCGATGAGGGCTGACATGAGCAACGGATCGACACGGCCGGGCCGTGCCGCGGCCTTCAGGTTTCTTTGCGTTCGCCGGGCCGCGCCGCAACCATGGCTTCGGCAGCCTTGCTCTTGGCCTGAATGGCGTTGCGACGGGCGTCGCGCCAGGCGCCCTTCTGCAGGTTGGCCTCGGCTTGCTCCAGCAGCGACTGCGCCTCGCCCATCTCCTGCGGCGCGACCTGATCGGCGCCGGCGTCACGCGCTGCCTTGATGGCCTGCCGGGCATTGCTCATCTCCTGCACCGGCGCACCGGCACAGCCCACCATGCCGACGCACAGCAACGTCAACAGCAGGCCGCGAAACGAAACAAGCGATAACGGGTAAGCCATGACTCTCGCTGGAAATTTTCGCTGGACCGTAACAACGTAAAGCCTACACCGTCAAGACAGTGCCGAATACAATGCGCGCGCAGCCGGCTCGATGATGCGTTGCGCTCAACCCACATCCAACACTCAGCGACGCCGGCCTCGATTCAATAACAGCTCAATCCCGGAGTTTGTTCGCGTGGCTGAAATCCTGGTCCTGTTTTATTCCCGCAAAGGCAGCACGGCGGAACTGGCGCGACAGGTGTGCCGCGGCATCGAGTCGGTTGCGGGCGCAAGGTCGCGGCTGCGCACGGTGCCGCAGGTCACGACCGTCATCGATCAGCCGCAACCCGCGGTGCCAGCCGAAGGGCCGCCCTACGCCACCTACGACGACCTGCGCGAGTGCGATGGACTGGCGCTGGGTAGCCCGACCCGCTTCGGCAACATGGCGGCACCGCTCAAACATTTTCTCGACGGCACCAGCTCGCTATGGGTCAGCGGTGCGCTCGCCAACAAACCCGCCGCCGTGTTCACGTCCACGCAGACCATGCATGGCGGCCAGGAAACGACGCTGGTCAGCATGATGCTGCCGCTGCTGCATCACGGGATGTATCTCGTCGGCCTGCCCTACACCGAAGCCGCGCTCACCCACACCCGCACCGGCGGCTCACCGTATGGCGCCAGCCATGTTGGTGGCGAAACTCAACCCAGGCTGTCGGACGACGAGCGCGTGTTGGCGCAGTTACTCGGCAAGCGCGTCGCTGAAGTCGCTGTGAAGTTGCGCAAGTGAGCACGACTCATCCGCCCGCCCCCCGCCAGAGATGCCGCGGCGGCGCTTCGGAACCCCCGACGGGGGGAATCCCCGACGGGGGAGACTTCCAAAGCGGCGCGGCGGCAAAACTACGCGCCTCGGCAATCGCGCTGACTGCTGCGCTGATTGCGCTGGTAGTGCTCTGGCAATTCTCGGCTCGCGTGTCGGTCGAGCGCCTGCTGTTGTCGCTGCTGCTCACGCTGCCGTTGTGGGCGCCGTTGCGAGGGCTGATCCGTCGCGATCGACGCACCTACGCCTGGGCGACGCTATGCGTGATTCCGTATTTCATCCTGGGTGTCACCGAAGCGATTGCGAACCCGGTTACGCGTGCCTGGTCGGCAACGTGCCTGGCGCTGGCGCTGATGCTGTTCGTCAGCCTGATCGGTTATCTGCGGGCAACGCGCGAAGGCTGAACGGCTACCGGCCGATGACTTCCTTCACGAACGGCACCGTCAGCTTGCGCTGTGCTGCCAGCGATGCCTCGTCGAGCTGATCCAGGAACGCACACAGCGTGGTCATCTGGCGCGGTAGCCGGCGCAACAGGTACTGCGCCGTCTCATCCGGCAGCTCGAAGCCACGAATCTGTGCGCGCAGCTGCAAGGCTGCGATCTGTTCGTCTTCGTCCAGCGGCTGCAGCGTGAGCACCAATCCACCGCCGAGCCGCGACCGCAGATCCGCGAGCTGAATGCCACTGGCCGCCGGCGCCGTCGAGCCGGCCACGACCAGCCGGCCGCGCCGCTCATCGAGTTGCTGGTGCAGGCTGAAGAGCGCCAGCTCCCAATCGCGCCGGCCGGCGATGCGGCCGATGTCGTCGATGCAGACGCAGGCCAGCTCGCCGCAACCGGACAGCACCTCCGGCCCCATGACTGCGACCTCGGCCAGCGGCAGGTAGGCCGCCGCTTCACCCCGCTGGCCGGCCCGGGCGCACAGCGCCTGCAGTAGATGGGTCTTGCCGACGCCGCCGGCCCCGTGCAGGAACACGCAGGTCGGCGGCTCGCCGGCCTGCAACGCCAGCAAGGCGTCGACTGCGGGCTGGTTGCGTCCGCTGTAATAGCTTTCGAAGAGCGAGCTGTCCCGCAATCGCACGCCCAGCGCCAGTTGCACGCTCATGATGGAAACCTGACAGCGGGTTTCAGGACAGGCCGCGCCGCTGCCGGCTGACGACGGCTGCCTTGCGGCTGTAGGTGATGACGTAATCGATGCCGCTCACCACGGTGGTGACGAACACCAGCGCACCGAGCGCACTCACGACGTGCTGCGGCACATGGCCGACGGCGTTGGCCGCGACGATCAGCAGCAGGAACAGGATCTGGCACAACGTGTTGAGCTTGCTGATCCAGGTCGGACGGCCGTCCGGATAGCCGAACAGCCAGTTGTAGACGATGGCGCCGACGGTGATGACCACGTCGCGCGCCACCGCAACGGCGGCCAGCCACAGCGGCACCAACTGCATCGCCGCCAGCGTCACGAACACGCCGACCAGCAGGATCTTGTCCGCCAGCGGATCGAGAATCTTGCCCAGCTCCGAGGTCCAGCCGCAGCGCTTCGCCAGAAAGCCGTCGAGGCCGTCGGTCGCCGCCGCGAACGCGAACAGCCACAGCGTCAGCCGGAACTCGTGATGCACCAGCAGCCACGCCACCGGAGCGACCAGCAGCATGCGCAGCACGCACAGGGCATTCGGGATGAAACGCAGGCTGGACAACATTCCTGTCAGGCGACCGTGCGACGAGTTGTGTTCAAGGTTGGTAGCGGAATTGCAACCGGCCAGGGAGCGCCGCGCCATCAGCCGCCTGGACCGGCACCAGTCTGCCGTCCAGCGCCAGCGCGCGCTGCAAGGTTCCAGCATCGCCGCGCACCGCCAGCTTGAAGCGCATCGTCGCGCCCAGCACCTGTTCGACGGCGACATCGCGCACCAGCGTCATGCCTTCGAGATAGTTGAGCATGGTGGCGTACGCGTTCAGATCGTCGATGCCCGAGATCTCCACGGTCACGCTGTCCAGCGAAGTGCCCGACGTGGAGTAGACCCGCGCAAACGTGTCGGCAGCCAGATGGACACCGTCCTCGATGGAGCCGCTGGCCTCGGCGGCGCCTTCGCTCGAAGCAAGGGTCCAGTGCACCGACATGCCACCCGCGCCATCGCTGCGGGCCTTGCCGAGCAATGCAGCGTTGGCGCTGTAGCGCGCTGCGATCTGCAGCAGAGCTGCCGATGAGCCGCCGGCTGCGAGCTGGTCGCGGTCCTGCGGGCTCAGTTCCGGCCAGACCAGCGGCAATCCGCGCAGCGTCGCAACCTTGGCGATGCTGTCGCGCTCACCCGCATTGGTGGTGCCGCCGTCCACCCAGTACGACGAGCCGTCCGGCGCCTCCACCTGCAGCAGCAGCAACGTCGCCGGCCGCTCCCGCCCCCAGACGGGCAGGTCCGCCTGGCCCAGCAGCTTGTCGATCGAGACGCTATCGAAACCGACCTGCAGGACGTTGTCGGCCGTCAATCCGAAGCGCTGCACGTACTGGCGCGGATCGTTCAAGGCCGCCCCCAGCCGCACCGCGGCATCACGCCGGCCGCTCACCCGCACCGCCACGGCCTTCAATGCCTCGACGAAGGCCGCATCGCGGCCGGTCGTCACCGGCACCGAGGCTTCATAAAGATTCGGCACCGTGACGGCGTACGCCGGCCACGCGGCCAGCACCGACAACAGCAACACCCACCACGATTCGCGCACCGAAAGATTCATTGGTAACAGCCGGTCGGCCTGGGCCTACCGCCTTTACGGATCAAGGCCGTGTAAAATAACACACCCCCCCGAAGCGCTCCTTCGGATCAACGCTCCCCCAAGGCCCGGCGTGCTTGCGTGCTGGCCCGTGACCCCAAGAGGCCCCATGTCCCCCACCGACTCGATCACCTACAAAGACGCCGGCGTCGACATCGAAGCAGGCGACGAACTGGTCGAACGCATCAAGCCCGCGGTCAAGCGCTCGATGCGCCCGGAAGTGCTGGCTGGCCTGGGCGGCTTCGGTGCGCTGTTCGAGATTCCCGTGGACCGCTATCGCAAGCCGGTGCTGGTCTCCGGCACCGACGGCGTCGGCACCAAGCTCAGGCTGGCCATCGAGACCGGCCGTCACGACACCATCGGCATCGACCTGGTCGCCATGTGCGCCAACGACGTGGTGGTGCAAGGCGCCGAGCCGCTGTTCTTCCTCGACTACTACGCGACGGCCAAGCTGAGCGTCGCGGTGGCCGAGTCGGTCATCAAGGGCATCGTCGAAGGCTGCGTGCAGGCCGGCGCGGCGCTGATCGGCGGTGAGACCGCCGAGATGCCCGGCATGTATGCCGAAGGCGACTACGACCTGGCGGGATTCTGCGTGGGCATCGTGGAGAAGGACGCCATCATCGACGGCAGCCACACCCGCCCCGGCGACGTGCTCATCGGCCTGCCCTCCTCCGGAGCGCATTCCAACGGCTATTCGCTGATCCGCAAGCTGCTCAAGGTCGGCAAGGCCACGCCGACCACCAAGCTCGACGACGGCCTGCTGTACGACGCGCTGCTGGCGCCGACCCGCATCTACGTGAAATCGCTGCTGGCCCTGGCCAAGGCAGTGCCGGTCCACGGCATCGCGCACATCACCGGCGGCGGCCTCACCGAAAACATTCCCCGCGTGATCCCCAAAGGGCTCGAAGTGGTGATCAGTGCGCAGACCTGGCAGCGTCCCGAAGTGTTCGACTGGCTGCAGAAGACCGGCAACATCGCCAGCGCCGAGATGTACCGGACCTTCAACTGCGGCATCGGCATGACGCTCAACGTCGCAGCGGAACATGCCGACAAGGCGCTCAAGTCGCTGCGTGAGAGCGGCGAGCAGCCGGTGATCATCGGCGAGATCCGGCGCGGCGACGGTGGTGTGGTCATTCACGGATGACCGACGATTCCCGAGCGGTGCTGACGCAGCCGCGGCTGCCGATCGTCATTCTGATCTCAGGCCGCGGCAGCAACATGCAGGCCATCGCGCAACGCGCGGCCGGCGGCGAGCTGCCGGTCGACATTCGCGCCGTGGTCAGCGATCGACCCCAGGCCGGCGGGCTCGCCATCGCGCAGTCGATGGGAATTCCCGCCACGGCGCTGTCGCCGAAGAGCTTCGCCGATCGCGAGGCCTACGACACGGCGCTGACGCAACTGGTCGCGAGCTACCAGCCGCGGCTGGTGATCCTCGCCGGCTTCATGCGCATCCTCTCGCCCGTGTTCATCGATGCCTTCGCGGGCCGCATCCTCAACATCCATCCCTCGCTGCTGCCGCTTTATCGCGGCCTGCACACGCATCGACGCGTGCTGGAAGCCGGCGATGACTGCCACGGCGTGAGCGTGCACTTCGTCACGCAGGAACTCGATGGCGGCCCGGTCATTATCCAGGCATGCGTCGCAGTCCGGCCGGGCGACACCGAGGAGATCCTTTCAGCGCGAGTTCAGCGCCAGGAACACAGGATCTACCCCGAAGCCATCGACTGGTTGGCGCGCGGCCGGCTGGAATGTCGCGACGGCCAGGCATGGTTGGACGGACAGCCGCTGCAGTCACCCGTCCGGATCGATGCCACAGGAGATTGAAATTGCACGTATCCGCCCACGCCAGAATCCGGATGACCCCGATCGGGAAACTGGCCGCTGTGGCGGGCCTGTGGCTGAGCATCGCGGCCAACGCCGCTTTCGCGCAGACAGCGATTGCGCCGCAGCCGTTCGTCGCCACCTACACCGTCTCGTATCGCGGTATCGAAGGTGGAACGCTGCGCACGGAGCTGCGACGTGACGCGAGCAGCGGCCACTACATCTTCGAGACCCACGCCAATCCCAATGCGCTGGCGCGGCTTTTCATCAGCCGCGACGCCGTCGAGCGGACCGAACTGGAAGTCACGCCCGAGGGCATCCGCCCGCTGGTCTGGGAAACCGACGACGGCAAATCCGGCAACAAGGGCGACGGCCGGCTGCAGTTCGACTGGGCCCGGCAGACCGTCACCGGCACCTACAAAGGCAAGCCGGTCAACCTGCCGCTCAAGCCCGGCGTGGAGGATCGCCTGTCCATCCAGGTCGTGGCGATGACCGCCCTGCTGCGCGGCAAGGAGCCGGGCACCATCGAGATGGTCAACGGCAACAGCATCAAGGAATACACTTACACGCGCGGCCCGACGCAGAGTCTGGACACCGCGCTGGGCAAGCTCGACACCATCATTTACGAAAGCACGCGCACCGGGTCAGATCGCGTGTCGCGGGTCTGGCATGCTCCGTCGCTCGAATACCTGCCGGTGCGCGCCGAGCAGGTCCGCAAAGGAAAGGTCGAAACGGTGATGGAGCTGACCGCGCTCGAGCCCGATCAGGGCCAGTAAGCGCAGCTCGCTGCGCCGCTCCCGCACAGAATCAGCCCCGGCTTGGTCGGGGCCGCGCAGCAACTGCCTCGCTGGCTGGATCCCTGCCCCCGCCCACGCGGAGGCGCGCTCTGCGCGGAAATGATGCTCTGAATCCAGATACTCAGGTCTTCGGCAGGGTCACACCACGCTGACCCTGATACTTGCCGCCTCGATCCTTGTACGAGGTCTCGCAAATCTCGTCGGATTCCAGGAACAGCATCTGCGCCACACCTTCGTTGGCATAGATCTTTGCGGGCAGCGGCGTGGTGTTGGAGAACTCCAGCGTGACGTGCCCTTCCCACTCGGGCTCCAGCGGCGTGACGTTGACGATGATGCCGCAGCGCGCATAGGTCGACTTGCCCAGGCACACCGTCAGCACGCTGCGCGGGATGCGGAAATACTCCACCGTGCGCGCCAGCGCGAAAGAGTTCGGCGGAATGATGCAGACGTCCGAGCGCACGTCGACGAAGCTGCCCGAGTCGAAGCTCTTGGGATCGACGATGGTGGAGTTGATGTTGGTGAAGATCTTGAACTCGTTGGCACAGCGCACGTCGTAGCCGTAGCTGGAAGTGCCGTAGGAAATGATCTTGCCGCCATTGGCGACGCGCACCTGCCCGGGCTCGAAGGGTTCGATCATCCCTTCGGCGGCCATGCGGCGGATCCAGCGATCGGACTTGATGCTCATTCTGACTCCGGGCTTTCAGGTGTCTTCGATTTCAATGTTGGGAAAGGCAGCGGCCGGCGCCAGCGAAGCTCGCGCCAGGCGGCCGGCGGTGCGGCGCGCAAATTCGACATACGCACGGCCTCGCGGGCTGTCGGGCTCGGCCACCACCGTAGGCGTGCCGCCGTCCATCTGTTCGCGGATGCGGATGTCGAGCGGCAATTCGCCCAGCAGTTCCAAGCCGTACTGCTCGGCCATGCGGCGACCGCCGCCCTCGCCGAAAATGTGTTCTTCGTGCCCGCAGCTGGAGCACACGTGCGTGCTCATGTTCTCCACGATGCCCAGCACCGGCACTTCGACTTTCTGGAACATGCGCAGCCCCTTGCGCGCATCCAGCAACGCAATGTCCTGCGGCGTGGTCACGATCACCGCGCCGCTCACCGGCACCCGCTGTGACAGGGTGAGCTGGGTGTCGCCGGTGCCCGGCGGCATGTCCACGATCAGGTAGTCCAGTTCGCCCCAACGCGTGGTCTCGAGCAGTTGCACCAACGCCTGCGTCACCATCGGGCCGCGCCAGACCATCGGCTGCTCTTCGTCGATCAGGAAGCCGATCGACATGACTTTGACGCCGAAGGCTTCCGGCGCCAGCATGGTTTTCTGATCCGGGCTGACCGGGTGCTGGCCGCCGAGCCCCATCATGCGCGGCTGGCTGGGGCCATAGATGTCCGCATCGAGCAGGCCGACCGCCGCGCCGTCGTAGGCCAGGGCCAGCGCCAGGTTCGCAGCCGTGGTGGATTTGCCAACCCCGCCTTTGCCCGAGGCCACGGCGATGATGTTGCGGATGCCCTGGATCGGCCGCAGATTGCGCTGCACGGCCTGCGACTGCACCTGCCAGCGCACTTCCACCTCGACCGAGTCGACCCAGCCGAGCGCCGCCAGCTGCTGCTCGATCGCGGCGGCCAGTTCCGCACCGTAGTTCTTTGCCGGGAATCCCAGTCGCAGCGTCAGCCGCACCCGTGCGCCGTCGACCTGCACGGCTTCGATTGCATTCGCGGCACGCAGATCGAGTCCCAGGTGGGGCTCGTGAAAGGCTTCCACGAGCGCGCGCACGGCGGTCTCACGTTCGGTCGTCATGATGCTTGGTCCTCAAGGGCCGCGGATTGTAACGGATCGCTTCCCAAAGCACCGCCGGGTCGCCCCAGGCCCGCGGTCCGCAGTGCAGCCTTGCGGTTGCTGCGCAACAGGCATGGCATAATGCGCCGCCTTATTCGAACAACGGACGAAGGTTCATTTCGCCCCGCCGCCAAGGTCGATAGGCTGGTTCGAGGATCCGGCCGACGATTTCGCCGAGCCAGGCGAATCCGAGCCATCCCAAGGCTTAGGCCGCTTTCGATGGGTACTTGAGATCACTCGATGAGTTTCTTTTCCGACCTGAGAGCCGAACGACTGATCGCCGAAATCCGGGGCATTGCCGATCCGCTGCATCCCGAGGCGCAGAAGGCGTTTCAGAAGCTCGCCCGGATCGGCGCCGGCGCCATTCCCAAGATCCTCGATGCGATCGCAGTGGCCGACAAGAAAGAGACGGCCGCCTACGTCGAGATCCTGGCCCAGCTGGCGGACAACAAGACCTTCCCCGCCCTGGCGCAGGGCCTGGCCGACGGCAGCTCACGCACCATCGCGGCAATTGGCTGGGCGCTCACTGCCAGCAACAATTACAGCCCGACGCTGCTGATCGACCTGCTCAACCGCAACGACGTCTCCAAGCCCACGGTGCTGGAGATCATCGCCGCACAGAAGCATCGCTTCACCGTGCGCGACCTGCTGCAGCACGCCTACAACCAGGAAGCGAACGAAAAGGCGGCGCTGTTCCGAATCATCGGCGAGCTGGCCGACGCGTCCAACATCTCCGAGCTCATCAGCCGCATCGAGGGCAAGGACTCGACGGCGCGCATGCACATCATCAACATCCTGGCGCGCTTCAACCGCCCGGAGGTCGCGGCCGCCATCCAGACCCAGCTCAAGGACTCCAACAAGCTGATCCGGCAGGCCGCGCTCAACGCGCTGTCGAAGATCGACGGCCCGATCAACATCGATCCGATCTGCCAGCTGCTGCGCGATCCCGACATCGAGGTCCAGAACCGCGCCATCGACGTGGTGGTGCGCGCCAAGGACCCGGACACCATGAAATACCTGGTGGAGGTGCTCAAGGATGAAAACGAATACGCGCGCCGCGCCGGCGTCGAAGTGCTGAACCAGCTCGGAACGGCCAAGGACATCAAGCATCTGCTGCAAGTGATCAAGGACGATGACTGGTGGGTGCGCACGCGCGCCGCCGATGCGCTGGGCAAGATCGGCGGCCCGCGCGTGGTCGATGCGGTCATCGAGCTCATCAAGGACGAGGACGAAGAAGTGCGCCGCGCCGCCATCGAGATCCTCAACCAGACCAAGGACGAGCGCGCAGTCAATTTCCTGATCGAGGCCACGCGCGACAAGGATTGGTGGGTCAGCGAGCGCGCCGTGGATGCGCTGGCCGAGATCGGCAGCAAGAAGGCGATTCCGGTGCTGCTGGAGCTGCTGGCGTCGAACAATACCCGCTCGCTGCCGACCGTCGCACGCGCCCTGGGCAAGATCGGCGATACGCGCGTCATCGAGTCCATGGTCAAGCTGCTCGACCGGCCGGAGAAGGAAATCAAGGTCGAGGCCATCAACGCCCTCGCCCGCCTGGCCGACGACAAGCGCGCCGACACCGTGCGCAGCTACATCAAGGCCACCGGCGCCAACAGCGCCGACGACACCATCCAGCACGCCGCGATCCGCGCCATCGAAGACATCGACAGCCGTTACTCCAGCACCGCCATCGCTGCCCAGGCCAAGGCGGCCAAGATGGCCGAGCCGGCGCGCACGCTGCTGATCGAGAAGGAAGACGTCGACGCGGTCATCAAGAAGGCCGAGGAAGCGGCCGCCTCGCAGAAGCTGGACATCGCCACGCTGCGTCCCGGCGAGGTCCTCGAAGGCCGCTACAAGTACATCGAGAAGATCGGCAAGGGCGCCTTCGGCACCGTGCTGCTGATGGAAGACACGGTGGTCGACGAGCGGCTCATCCTCAAGTTCCTGAACCCGAACGTGGCGCAGGACGAGGAGATGATGAAGCGCTTCGTGCACGAGCTGCGCTACTCACGCATGATCACGCACCGCAACGTCATCCGCATCTACGACTTCCTGTACATGCGCGGCAACTACGCCATCTCGATGGAATACTTCCCCTCGCACACCCTGGGCAGCGAGATCGTCAACGAAAAGCCGCTGGAGCTGTCGCGCGCACTGAAGTACGCCGGCGACATCGCCACCGGCATGTCGGTGGCGCACCAGGCCGGCATCGTGCATCGCGACCTGAAACCCGCCAACGTGCTCATCAACAACGACGGGCTGCTCAAGATCGTCGACTTCGGCGTGGCCGCCGCGCAGAAGGAAGGCGACACCCAGCTCACCAAGACCGGTTACGTGATCGGCTCGCCCAAGTACATGGCGCCCGAGCAGATCCTGGGCAAGAAAGTCGACGAGCGCGCCGACATCTACAGCCTCGGCGTGATCCTGTACGAGATGGTCACCGGCCAGCCGCCGTACAGCCGCGGCGACCACATGTCGGTCATGTACCAGCACGTGCAGGGCAAGGCCAAGTCCGCCATCGAGGTGAACCCGGCGCTGCCCGCGGGAGTGTCAGAGGTGGTCTCCCGGGCCATGTCGGTGGACAAGCTGAAGCGCTTCCAGAACATGGAAGAGATGCGGATGGCGCTGGAGAAAGCGCTGCCCTAGCCCGCTCGAGCGACGTCGGTGTCGGCCCGTCAGGGGCCTAGCGCCTGGCGCCCGGGCTCCTGTAGCCTTCGGCGTCATGGCCCGCATCGACGCCTTCCTCAAGCTCGGCACCGACCAGGGGTGCTCGGACATCCATTTCGCCGTGGGGCTGCCGCCCATGCTGCGCATGCATGGCGACCTGCTGCCGATCAAGTTCCGCGATCTGAGTCAGGCCGAGCTCGAAGGCTACATGGCGGAGATCATGAGCCGCCCCAACCAGGACCTGCTGCGCAAAGGCCTGGACGTGGACTTCTCGTACGTCTCCGCCAACGGCGGCCGCTTCCGCGTCAACGTGTTTCGCAAGGACACCGGCGTCGGCGCCACCTTCCGGGCGATCCCCTCGGAAGTGCCGACACTGGACCGGCTGGGGCTGCCGCCGACGGTCAAGAAGCTCTGCGACAATCACCAGGGCATGATCCTGGTCACCGGCTCGACCGGCACCGGCAAGTCGACCACGCTGGCCGCCATGATCGATCACCTCAACCAGACGCGCCGGCTCAACATCATCAGCCTGGAAGACCCGATCGAATTCGTGCACAAGAGCAAGCAGAGCCAGGTCATCCAGCGCGAGCTGAGCACGCACCTGCCCTCCTTCGCCGAAGGCGTGCGCGCCGCGATGCGTGAAGATCCGGACGTCATCCTGGTCGGCGAATTGCGTGATGCCGAAACCATCCGCTGGGCGATGACCGCGGCGGAAACCGGTCACCTGGTGCTCGGCACCTTGCACACCACCGGCGCAGTCAAGACCATCGACCGCATCGTGGATGCGCTGCCGGCGGATGAACGCGAACAGACCAAGAGCTTTCTGTCGCAGAGCCTGATCGCCGTGGTCACGCAGGTGCTGGTGAAGACGGCCGACCAGCGTGGCCGCAAGGCGATCTGCGAGGTGATGGTGGTCACGCGCGCCATCGCCAAGCTCATCATGACCGACCAGACGCACCAGATTCCGTCGCAGCTGCAAACCGGCAAGGAGCTGGGCATGCAGCTGCTCGACCAGGCGCTGCTCGCCAACGTGCAGGCCAAGGAAATCGACGCCGACGACGCCTATGTCTACGCCTCCGACAAACGGCTGTTCGCCCGCTACGTCACCGACACCAGCGTGCTGCCCAAACTCGATCTTGCCCCCGGGTGAGCCCGGATGCCTTTGCGACGACGCCGGACGCTGCTCCAGGGACGGAAGTTTGAGATGGTCTTGAACCTATGAGCACAGAAACGCCCACCACCGCAACTGCCACCGCCAGCCAGTACGTTCCGCGCAAGATCGACGAGTACCTGAAGGAAGTGCTGAGTCGCAACGGCTCGGACCTGCATTTCATCGCCGGCGATCCGCCGCGCATCCGCCTGTACGGCGAGTTGCAGCCGCTGCGGCCGGAGCCGCTCAAGCCCGACTACGTGCAGGAAGTGCTGATGGAGATCATGCCGCGCGCCGCGCAGGCCCGGCTCGAGGAAAAGCACGGAGCAGACTTCGCGTACATCATTCCCGGCGTCTCGCGCTTTCGCGTCAACGTGATGCGGCACCTGTACGGGCTGGGCTGCGTGTGCCGCGCCATTCCATCGAAGGCGCTGACGCTCGACCAGCTCAACATGCCGGACGCGGTACGCAACCTGTGCAAGGTGAACAGCGGCCTGATCCTGGTGACCGGCAAGACCGGCTCGGGCAAATCGACCACGCTGGCCGCCATGATCGATGACATCAACACGCGGCTCAAAGGGCACATTCTCACCATCGAGGACCCGATCGAGTTCGTGCATCCACGCAAGCACTGCCTGATCAGTCAGCGCGAGATCGGCAGTCACAGCCCGTCCTTCGCCCATGCCCTGCACTCCGCCCTGCGCGAGGATCCGGACGTGATCCTGGTCGGCGAGTTGCGCGATTACGAGACCATGAGCATCGCGGTGACCGCCGCCGAGATGGGCATCCTGGTGATGGGCACCCTGCACACCAACGGTGCCGCGCCCACGGTGGATCGCATGGTGAACGCGTTTCCGGCCGACAAGCAGTCGCACGTGCGCGCCATGCTTTCGACCTCGCTGCGCGGCGTGATCTCGCAGCAACTGATTCCGCGAGCGGGCAAGCCTGGCCGCGTGGCGGCGCTGGAAATCCTGGTAAATACGCCGGCGGTGGCCAACCTGATCCGCCAGGGCAAGCTCGATCAGCTGGAGAACACCATGCAAAGCGGCGCCGCCCACGGCATGAAGACCATGGACTCGGCCATCCAGGATCTGCTCGACAAAGCCATGATTTGCGGCAAAGACGCCTACAAGAAGGCCATCAACAAGGCCAAGTTCGAGCCTCTGAAGGACGCCGGTTGATGGCATAATCGGCAGCTCGTTTCCTGCCGGATTCTGCCCACTCGACCATGGCCGCCCGTCCCCGTCATCTGTTCGTCACCACCGCGCTGCCTTACGCCAACGGGCCGTTCCACATCGGCCACATCATGGAATACATCCAGGCCGACATCTGGGTGCGGTTCCAGCGCATGCAGGGCAACGCGGTGCATTTCGTCGGCGCCGACGACGCGCACGGCGCGCCCATCATGCTCAAGGCCGAAGGCGAAGGCATCACGCCGGAGGAACTGGTCGCGCGCATCGCAGCCGGCCGGCCACAATACCTGGAAGGCTTCCACATCTCCTTCGACAACTGGCACTCGACGCACTCGCGCGAGAACACCGAGCTGTCGCAGGACGTGTACCGCAAGCTGCAGGCAGCGGACCTGATCTACGTGAAGCCGGTGGAGCAGTTCTTCGATCCGGTCAAGAACATGTTCCTGCCGGACCGCTACATCAAGGGCGAATGCCCGAACTGCCACGCCAAGGACCAGTACGGCGACGCCTGCGAAGTGTGCAGCTCGGTGTACGCGCCGACGGATCTCATCAACCCGTATTCGACGCTCTCCGGCGCCACGCCGGTCCGCAAGACCTCCGATCACTACTTCTTCCGGCTCTCCGACCCCAAGTGCGTGCAGTTCATGACGGACTGGGTCGGCACCCCCGGCCGCCTGCAATCCTCGGTGGCCAACAAGGCGAGCGAGTGGCTCACCGGCAAGGGCGACCGGCCGCTGGGCGACTGGGACATCTCGCGCGATGCGCCTTACTTCGGCATCCCGATTCCGGATGCGCCGGGCAAGTATTTCTACGTGTGGCTGGATGCGCCCATCGGCTACCTGGCCTCACTCAAGCAGTATTTCGACAGCGGCAAGGCCCGCGCCAATGGCGAATCGCGCAGTTTCGACGATTTCCTGGCGGCGCCCGACGTCGAGCAGATCCATTTCATCGGCAAGGACATCATCTACTTCCACACGCTGTTCTGGCCGGCGATGCTGAAGTTCAGCGGACGCAAGACGCCCGACCGCATCTGCGTGCACGGCTTCCTCACCGTCAACAACGGCGAGAAGATGAGCAAGAGCCGCGGCACCGGCCTGGACCCGCTCAA
>Ga0182747_1001664_pt1 | contig 16800 bp, 15 predicted proteins | sample eDN3rd30CBELigBY_FD_128526 | JGI IMG/M metagenome (GOLD analysis project Ga0182747, IMG submission 128526) | Enriched backyard soil microbial communities from Emeryville, California, USA - eDNA 3rd pass 30_C BE-Lig BY (version 2) (version 2) | ecosystem: Environmental > Terrestrial > Soil >...
CCCCATGCCGATCAGCACGCTGAGGATCAGCGTCGCCGCCACCATGAACCCCGAATTGACGATATTGTTCGCGGCGATCGTCCGCGCCGTCTGCGACTTGGCGACCGTGGTGGTCAGAAAGGCATAAAGCGGCACGACGAACATGCCGCCCGCGATCGCGATGCCGAGCAGGTCGAGGATGATGCGGTCGCCCGCGCGCAGCGACAGGAATTCGCGCCACGCCATCAGCGTGCCGTCGGCGTGCTGCCATCCACGCACCGACAGCCACAGGTCGACGACGAACACCCCCATCACGATCACCGATCCCGGCGAATAGCGCGCCGACACATGCCCCTTGAGCAGCCGGTTGACGACGATCGAGCCGATCGCGACGCCCACCGAGAAGATGGCGGTGAACAGGGTCGCGACGGTGTTGTCGGCGCCGAGCGCATTTTTCACCAGCGGCGGGAATTGGGCCGCGAGGATCGCGCCGATCGCCCAGAAAAAGCTGATCGAGACGATCGCGAGGAACAGGCGCGGGATGTGCATCGTCGAATTGACGATCTGCCACGACGAGCGAAAGACGTTGTGATCGATGACGAGATCGCGCGCTTCCGCCTCGGGAGGCGCGGACGGCACGAAGCCGGCGGTCAGCCGCCCGACCAGTGCCACCGCGATAATGCCGACGATCGCGAAATGGGGCGGGGTCAGCCCGCCGACGATGGTGCCACCGAGGATCGCGATATAGGTCCCCGCCTCGACCCAGCCGGTGCCCGCGAGCACCTCGTCCTCGTGCAGATGCTGGGGCAGGATCGCATATTTGATCGGGCCGAAGAAGGTCGAGTGCATCCCCATCGAGAAGAGCGCGAGGAGCATCAGCGGCACGTTGTGGAGCCAGATTCCGGCGCCGCCGACGATCATGATCAGGATTTCGGCGCTCTTGATGATGCGGATCATCCGCGTCTTGTCGGTGCTGTCGGCAAGCTGCCCCGCGAGCGCCGAGAAGAGAAAGAAGGGCAGGATGAAGAGGCCCCCCGCCAGCGCGTTGAACCAGGCCTCGGTCTCGGGATCCTTGTAGATGGTGAAGGTGACGAGGATCACCATCGCCATCTTGTAGAAATTGTCGTTGAAGGCGTTGAGGAACTGGGTCGCAAACAGGGGCAGGAACCGGCGTTGCTTCATCAGCGCAAAGGAACCGGTCATGCGTAACCCACTTTTTCCACCCCAACTCGCTTCGCCACCGGCCCCGCGGGGCAATATGGTTGTCGCCCGGGGGGCTTATCGGTTAGGGGAAGCGGGGTCAAAGCCCATTTTGGAACAGTCGCGCCGCCGCGGTGGAAATCGGGGATCATGCTCAGCCTTCCCAATCTTTTGACATTGTCGCGGATATTGGCGGTTCCCATCCTGCTCTTCCTGCTGTGGCCCGGCGTCGTCGAAGGCGGGCATCAGCCGAAGCCGATCGATTACGCCTTCGCCTTCGGCCTCTACTGCCTGATGGGCATTACCGATTATTTTGACGGCTATGTTGCGCGGGCGCGCGGTACCGTGTCGCGGCTCGGCATCTTTCTCGACCCCATCGCCGACAAGATCATGATCGCGGCGGTGATCCTGCTGCTCGTCTTCACGCGCGACATTGCGGGTTATCATGTGATCGCCGCGCTGGTCATCCTGCTGCGCGAGATCATCGTGTCGGGCCTGCGCGAGTTCCTCGCGACCTTGCAGGTGTCGATGCCGGTCACCCGGCTCGCCAAATGGAAGACCGCGTTCCAGCTGATCGCGTTCGGCGCGCTGATCCTCGCGGGCGCCGTGCCCGCGATGGCGTGGGTCAAGACCGTCGGGCTCGCCTCGCTGTGGGGCGCGGCGGTGCTGACGCTGATCACCGGCTGGGATTATCTGCGCGTCGGCCTGAAGCATATGGATTGAGGCGGACGATGCGGATCGCCTATTTCGCCTGGGTGCGCGAACGCATGGGAATCGCCGAGGAAGCGGTCGAGCTGCCCGCGGGCATCGCGACGGTCGGCGATCTGGTGCGCTGGCTCGCGACGCGCGACGAGCGCGGCGCGCGCGCCTTTGCCGAGCCGCATCGCATTCGCGCCGCGCTCGGCGGGGCGATGGTCGGCGCCGATGCCGTCATCGGCGATGCCGAGGAGGTCGCGCTGTTTCCGCCGGTGACGGGGGGATGATCCGCGTCGACGTCCGCCCCGAGCCTATCGACGTCGCGGCCGAACTCGCGGCGCACGATGCGGGCGGACATGGCGCGAGCGCGAGCTTCATCGGCCGCGTTCGCGGCGATGACGGGCTCGTCGAGCTGTTCCTCGATCATCATCCGGTGCTGACCGCGCGTGGGCTCGACGAGCTGGCGGCGCAGGCGGCGGCGCGCTGGCGGCTCGGGGCGCTGACGCTGATCCACCGGGTCGGGGCGATGGCGCCGGGCGACACCATCGTCCTCGTCCTCGCGAGCAGCCCGCACCGCGCCGAGGCGCTGGACGCGACCGAATATCTGATCGACCGGCTGAAGACCGACGTGATGCTGTGGAAGCGCGAGACCTTCGCCGACGGACGCGCGGCATGGGTCGAGCAGCGCGACGGCGATCATGCGCGTGCGGAGCGGTGGGATTGAGTTCTGCCCAACACCATCGTCATGCCGGACCTGATCCGGCATCGATGCCGTAGCGGCGCTATGCACCCCGGATCAAGCCCGGGGTGACGCGAAGATTATGGGTGCCTAATTCGCCTTATGCTTGCGGAAGATATCGGCGAGCATTTTGAACTCGTCGGCGCGCGGGCTGCCCTTGCGCCAGACGAGCGCGATGGTGCGCCAGTCGTGCTCCGAATCGAGCGGTCGGGTGTCGATGTCGGTGTGGTCGAGGATGCCGGCTTCGATCGCCATCTGCGGCAACATCGTGATGCCGAGGCCGTTGTCGACCATCTGGACGAGCGTATGGAGCGAGGTGCCCATCATCCGCGCCCCGGCACGCAGCTCGGGGCGGTTGCATGCGGCGAGCGCATGGTCCTTCAGGCAATGACCGTCCTCGAGCATCAGCATCTGCGCGGGGTCGATCTGGTCGGCGCTGACCATGGCCGGCAGCTCCTCGGCCTGGTCGCCCGGGAAGGCGACGAACAGCGCGTCGTCGAACAGCGTCTCGGCCTCGACGTCGCCGCACGCGTAGGGGAGGGCGAGAAGCACGCAGTCGACCGCGCCATGATGGAGCGACTCGCATGCCTGCGCGCTCGGTTCCTCGCGCAGGAAGAGCTTCAGCGACGGCCGCTCCTTGCGGAGCCGGGGCAGAAGGCCGGGGAGGAGGAAGGGGGCGATGGTCGGGATGACGCTCATGCGCAGTTCGCCGACGAGCGGCGCCGCGGCGGCGGCGGCCATGTCGGCGAGTTCCTCGGCCTCGCGCAGCACGCGGTGCGCCTTTTCGACGATCGCATTGCCGAGCATGGTGAAGCGCACGACGCGGCGCGTGCGCTCGACCAGCGTCTGGCCAAGCAGCGTTTCGAGCTCGCGGATGCCCGCCGACAGCGTCGACTGGGTGACGTTGCAGGCGTCGGCGGCGCGCCCGAAATGGCCGTGCTCGTGGAGCGCGACGAGATATTGCATCTGCTTCAGCGAAGGGAGGTAGTTCTGCATTGATCGGATATAGCAATGATGGGGGCGGTTTTGAACAATCTTGGCGATCATGATTTGCCACCGATCTGGCGGCGTCGGTTGCGGGCGGCCGCCGCGGCGTGATAGCGTGATTCCAGCCGGGCCGACCGGCGCGGGGGATGGGGGATGGCGGTTTCACGTTTTCTGATCGGCGGTGTCGCGAGCGCGCTGCTTCTGACCGGCGGTGTCTTCCTGTGGAAGGGCTATAGCCAGATCGCCGCGGACGAGGTCCTGCCCCAGCCGCCGCCCGCGCTGCCCGCGATTCCGGTGGCGGGAAGCGGCGCGCCGAAGCGTGGCGCCGCGCCGCCCGCCTTGCCCGCCGCCAAGGCCGAATCGCGCGAGGAACGCCGCTTCAACCGCTACGACCGCGACCGGAACGAACGGATCAGCCGGGTCGAGATGATGTCGACGCGTACCGCGGCGTTCCGCAAGCTCGACAAGGACGGCAATAATCTGCTGAGCTTCGAGGAATGGGCGGCGGCGACAAGCGATCGCTTCGCGGGCGCCGATGCCGACAAGTCGGGCGACCTGACGCGGGTCGAGTTCGCGACCACGGCGCCGAAACGGGCGGCGAAACCGAAGTGCAGTTGTTGAGTATCTGCAAACGACCGGAAATGGACACCCAGCCAACCTAACCCGTTCGCATCGAGCGAAGTCGAGATGCCCCTCGGGCTAGACTCAATCTCGATGGGTGTCTCAACTTCGCTCGACACGAACGGGGAGAGAGGGTGACCCAAATCGACCGGTTGCGGACGTTCGCGTTACGGGCCACAGTCACATCATGCTTAGCTACCGCTCCCCCAATTTCCTGTGGCCTACTGGCGGAATAGCGCTCACACTGGGCATCGGCACGTGGCTATTACACGGCGAAACTTCAGTGGCATGGGCATTGCTCGTCGTTGCATTTGCTACGTTTGTCGAAGCATCGACGTCTCAGGCCGCAGCGCAAATTGGAGCGATGATTTTTCATAAGGACAGCGGTGAGGTCGAACGGCTGGCATACAGGTCGCGCGGGGCATTGTTTCGGTGTTGTTATCTAGCTTGCTTCGGTGCTTCGGCTGTTCTCTTGGGACGCGGCGGCTACGATCTCTTACCAGACAATTTCTGGGTAGTCGCATTCATCCTCGCGCCCATTTTGCTCTATTATCTTTGGGCAGGAGCGAGTTACTTCAATTCGATCTCTCGAACCGCTCGTCAAGAAAGTTGGCAGCGTCAAAAATTGCGCGGCTAATGTCTGCTCCCCCACCCCAAAGCCGACACGCGTTCGAAAGCGATGCAATCCCCGATTATTGGCCAGCCCCCGGCGCCCTGAAGCTCGTCCGCGCGGTTTCGGTCTGGCGGTGGCTGTGGCGTGCCTTCAACAGGTCGTGGCGCGACAATATGCCGACCACCCGGCGCGTCGCCGGATCGACGATCGGGATGCGGCCCACCCCCGATTCGACGATCAGGTCGGCGACCTGCCCGACCGGCGTCTCGGCATAGGCGACGGGCTGCGCGGCGTCGGAGACGAGGTCGGCGAGCGTGCGGTCGGCGGGCATGTCGGCGACCCGCCAGCCGAGCGCGTCGGTGCGCGACGCGAGGCCGAGCAGCCGGCCGGCGGCGTCGACGACCGGATAGCTGCGATGGTCGGCCTGCTCGGAGAAGAAACGCAGCGCGTCGCCCGCGGTCATCGTTCCCGGCAGCGTCGCGGGGTCCGCGGTCATCAGGTCGCGCGCCTGCATCAGATCCATCGGGTCGACGACATATTCCTGACGGATGTGGCGGCCGCGGCGCGCGATCTTCTCGGTCAGGATCGAGCGGCGCATGATGAGAACGCTGACCGCATAGGCGGTGCCCGCGCTCGCGACGGTCAGCGGCAGCGCCTCGAACAGCCCGGTCACTTCGGCGGCGAACAGCGCGCCGGTCAGCGGCGCGCGCATCGCGCCGCTCAGGATCCCCGCCATGCCAACGAGCGCCCAAACGCCCGGATCGCCGAGCCACAGATGTCCCGCGAGCGCGCCCGCCGCGCCGCCGAGGATCAACAGCGGCGCCAAAATGCCGCCCGACGTCCCCGACCCCAGCGCGACGAGCCAGACCACCCCCTTGACCACCAGCAGCGCGAGGACGACGCGAAGCCCCAGCGATCCGTCGAGCAGCGCCTGGATGCTGCCATAGCCCGCGCCGAGCACATGCGCGTCGATCAGCCCGCCCAGCCCGACGACGATCCCGCCGATCGCGGGCCACCACATCCAGTGGACGGGCAGCCGATGGAACAGGTCCTCGATGCGATAGAGCAGCGCCGAAAGCAGGGTCGCCTGAAGCCCCACCGCCAGGCCAAGCGCGCCGGCTGCGGCCAGCGCGGGGCCGATATCGGGCAGGCCCGCCGTCATCGGGAACATCGGCCCGCTGCCGATCAGGGCCGGCCGGCACGCCATCGCGACCAGCACCGCCGCGACGACGGGAACGAAGCTGCGCGGCTTCCATTCGAAGAGCAGCACCTCGAGCGCGAGCAGGATCGCGGCGAGCGGAGTGCCGAAGATCGCGGTCATCCCCGCAGCGGCGCCCGCGACGAGCAACGTCTTGCGCTCGGCGGCGCTCAGGCGGAAGCATTGCGCGAACAAGGACCCGATCGCACCGCCGGTCATGATGATCGGCCCCTCGGCGCCGAAAGGCCCGCCGCTGCCGATCGAGATCGCCGACGAGATCGGCTTCAGGATCGCGACCTTGGGCGACAGGCGGCTCTGGCCGTAGAGGATCGCTTCGATCGCCTCGGGGATGCCGTGACCGCGGATCTTGTCTGATCCGAAGCGCGCCATCAGCCCGACGATCAGGCTGCCGACGACGGGAATCGCAACGACCAGCAGCCCCACGGACGCATCGGTGATCGCGGCGTGATCGGTCGAGAAACGCCCGAACCAGAACATGTTGGTCGCGAGCGCGATCAGCTTCAGCAGCACCCACGCCCCGATCGCGCCGCCCGCGCCGACGACGAGAGCCATCGCGGCGAGCAGCAGCATGCGCTTGTCGGCGCTATGGTCGGCCAGCTTGGGGGCGGCGGCGGATTGGGAGGACACGGCGTTTCCGATGGTGGTTGAACAGGCGCCCGCGCCCATATATCGCAATACGATATAATTCAACCGTGGGACTTATATTTCATCAAGGGACTACCGATGCCCGAAACCACCGACGAACTGACCGACACCGACTATGCCGCGCTGTCCGACTTTCGCCACGCGCTGCGCCAGTTTCACGCCTTCAGCGAAGCGCGAGCCGCCGAGGAGGGGTTGACCCCGCAGCAGCATCAGACGCTGCTGGCGATCCGCGGCGCGGCGCCCGAGGCGCCGACGATCGGCATCGTCGCGCAGCGGCTGATGCTGAAACCGCACAGCGCGAGCGGCCTGGTCGACCGGCTCGAACTTCTCGGGCTGGTCCGGCGCGAAGTGGCGGCGGACGACCGCCGGCGCGCGACGCTGCGCCTTACCGCCAAGGCGCATGCGGTGCTGCGGTCGCTGTCGGCGGCGCACCGCGACGAAATTCGCCGCCTGCGCCCGGCGCTCGAGGAGATGCTGCGCCATATCGGCTGAGCGGCGTGAAGCCGCTATGCCGCGTCGCGCACCGTCCGTCGTTCCGCCGCCACGCTCGCCAGTTCGCCGCGCGCCTGGCGAACGATCTGCCACCCGCCGCTGAGTCCCAGAGCTGCGAGGATGACGGCGACGATGATATCGGGCCAGGCGGTGCCGGTGCCGAACACGCCCAGCGCCGCGGCGACCACGGCGATATTGCCGATCGCGTCGTTGCGCGAGCATATCCAGACCGAGCGGCGGTTGGCGTCGCCGTCGCGGTGCCGCCAGAGCATGATCGCGCAGACGATGTTCGCGACAAGCGCGAGGACGCCGATCGCGCCCATCGTCTCGGCGTGCGGCAGTGTGCCGGCGAGCGCCATCCACAGCGTGCTGCCGAGCACCCAAAGGCCCAGAAGGAACAGCGACGCGCCCTTGAACCACGCCGCCCGCGCGCGCCATTGCAGCGCGAGCCCCGCAACGCCGAGGCTGATCGCATAATTGGCGCTGTCGCCCAGAAAATCGAGCGCGTCGGCCTGAAGCGCCGCCGACTGCGCGGCCACGCCGCCCGCGATCTCGACCACGAACATGGCGGCGTTGATGGTCAGCGCGATCCACAGCACCCGCCGCCATGCCTTGTCGTCGGTGGGCGGGGCCGTTTCGCTCCCGCCGCAGCATCCGCCAGCCATATCGCTTCCTCGATTCGCCCATCCGGCATCCCAATGGACCGCGTCGCGGCCACCGGGTCAAGGGCGGTATCTGTCGCAACAAAATGACAAGACGGGGTGCAAAAGCGTCGCGGCCCCCGCTATAGCTGCGCAATGACCAGCCCCACCGCCACCGAAGCCGCGACGCTCGAACGCGCCGCCGACGCGCCGATGCTGGCGCAGGTCGAGCGCTGGGCGGCGGTGAACAGCGGCACCGGCAATCTTTCGGGACTGAAGACGGTTGCGGGCCTGCTCGCCGATGCCTTTGCCGCTCTGCCGGGCGAGGTCCGGCTCGTCGCGCCCGCGCCGGTCGAGAGCGTCGATGCGACCGGGACGGTGCGGACGATCGAGCGCGGCGACCATCTCCATGTCCGCGTTCGTCCCGAAGCGCCGGTGCAATTGCTTCTGACCGGCCATATGGACACGGTGTTCGCCGCAGACCATCCGTTCCAGTCGCTCCGCTGGCTGGAGGACGGTGTCCTTAACGGCCCCGGAACCGCCGACATGAAGGGCGGGCTCGCGGTGATCCTCGCGGCGCTGTCGGCGCTCGAAACCTCGCCGCTCGCGAACCGCATCGGCTATGACGTGATGATCAACAGCGACGAGGAAACCGGAAGCCACGCCTCGGCCGGCCTGATCGCCGAACTGGCCGCGGGCAAGACTGCGGCGCTGACCTACGAACCCGCACTGCCCGACGGCACGCTCGCCGGGGCACGGCCGGGAAGCGGCAACTTCAGCATCCGGATTCACGGCCGCTCGGCCCACGCCGGCCGCAACCCCGAAGAGGGGCGCAACGCCCTCGTCGCCGCCGCCGATCTGGCGCTGAGGCTGAATGCGCTCAAATCCATGGAATTAAAGGTCAATCCGGCGAAGATCGACGGCGGCGGACCCAATAATGTGGTGCCCGACCAGGCGATTTTGCGCGTGAACCTGCGCCCCGCGACCCCCGAGGCGATGGCGGCCGCCGAAGCCGCGCTCCGCGACACTATCGCCAATATCGAGCGCGACCATGACGTGCATTGCCACCTTCATGGCGGCTTCAACCGCCCGCCCAAGCCGCTCGACGCCGCCGCGACGCGCCTCTTCGAGCTGGTGCGCGAATGCGGCGGGGCGCTGGGGATCGACATCGCGTGGAAAACGACCGGCGGCGTGTGCGACGGCAACAATATCGCCGCCTGCGGCATTCCGGTCGTCGACACCATGGGCCCACGCGGCGGCGCCATCCACAGTTCGGACGAATTTCTGATTACCGGCAGCCTTGCCGAACGGGCGCGATTGTCGGCGCTTGTCCTGACGAGAATAGCAGAACGGGGGACCGTGTGAATTATGTGATCCGGGCAGCCAAGCCGGGCGATTTGCAAAGCATTTACGAGATGGCGAAGCTGACGGGCGGCGGCTTCACCAATCTGCCCCCCGACAGACAAGCGCTGCGCGCCAAGCTCGAGCGCGCCGAGGCGAGCTTTGCCTGTGACAAGGAATATCCGTCGGACGAGCTCTATCTGCTCGTGCTCGAAGACACCGACACGGGCGAGGTACGCGGCACCTGCCAGATCTTCGGACAGGTCGGTCAGCGCTGGCCCTTCTATTCCTATCGCATCGGCACCGACAGCAAGCATAGCGAACAGCTCGGCCGCACCTTTCACGCGCAGATCCTGATGCTCAGCAACGACCTCAACGGATCGAGCGAGGTGGGCGGACTGTTCCTGCACCCTGCGGCGCGCGCCGGCGGGCTCGGGCTGCTGCTCGCGCGCTCGCGCTATCTGTTCATCGCGCGCCACCGGGCGCGCTTCGGCGACCGCGTTCTCGCCGAGCTGCGCGGCGTCATCGACGAGGCGGGCGGATCGCCCTTCTGGGACGGGGTCGCGGGCAAATTCTTCGGCATGAACTTTCAGGAGGCCGACCAGTTCAACGCGGTGCACGGCAACCAGTTCATCGCCGACCTGATGCCCAAGCACCCCGTCTATATAGCGATGCTGCCCGAAAGCGCGCGCGCGGTGATCGGCGTCCCGCACCCGAGCGGGCGTGCGGCGATGCGGATGCTGGAGAATGAGGGCTTCGCCTTCGAAAATTATGTCGACATCTTCGACGGCGGCCCGACGATGACCGCGCGCACCGATCAGGTCGCGAGCGTGCGCGACGCGAAGCATGTCGAGGTCGCCGGGATCGGGGACGGCGTCGCGGATGCGCTGATCGCCACGGGCCGGCTCGCCGATTTCCGCTGCTGCTTCGGACAGGTCGGGGACGACGGCACGATCGACGCCGCGAGCGCCGGCCTGCTGGGCGTCGGCCAGGGCGACGCGATCAGCTGGATCGGGCGCTGACATGCTCACCGAAATCAATTTCGACGGAATCATCGGCCCGACGCACAATTATGCGGGGCTGAGCCGCGGCAATATCGCCTCCGCGAGCCACGCCGGCAACGTGTCGCAGCCGCGCGCCGCGGCGCTCCAGGGCCTCGAGAAAATGCGCCACAATCTGACGCTCGGCCTGCCGCAGGGTTTCTTCATGCCGCTCGACCGCCCCGATGCGGCTTGGCTCGAAGCCTTGGGAACGACCCTCGACGCCGCCGAGCCGCATCTGCGCGCGCAGGCCTGGTCGGCCTCGTCGATGTGGGCCGCCAACGCCGCGACCGTCTCGCCCGCCCCCGACAGCGGCGACGGCAAATGCCATCTGACCGTCGCCAACCTCGTCACCATGCCGCACCGCAGCCACGAATGGCAGGGCACGCTCGCGCAGCTTCGCCTCGCCTTCGCCGATCCCGCTTTCGCGGTGCACGGTCCCGTTCCAGCCCCCTTCGGCGACGAAGGCGCGGCGAACCATATGCGGCTGTGCGCCGGGCACGACACGCCGGGGGTCGAGATCTTCGTCTATGGCGTCGGCGGCGGCCGCTTCCCGGCGCGCCAGCATCTCGACGCGTCGAAGGCGATCGCGCGGCGCCACCGGCTCGATCCCAGGCGCACGCTGTTCCTGCGCCAGTCGGACGTAGCGATTCAGGGCGGGGCGTTTCACAACGATGTCGTCGCGGTCGCCAACGAACATGTGCTTTTCACCCACGAAGCCGCCTTCCACGACCGCGCCGCGGCGCACGCCGAGATCCGAGCCGCCTTTCCCGAAGTCGAGATCGTGGAGGTGCCCGCCGACGCGGTGAGCCTGGCGGAAGCGATCAAATCCTATCTGTTCAACGCCCAGCTCGTCAGCCTGCCCGACGGCGGGGGCATGGGGTTGGTATTGCCGACCGAAGCCAAGGAAACGCCTACGGTGTGGAATTGGCTCGAAGCGCACGTCACGGGCAACGGCCCGATCCGGAAGCTGTTCCCGGTCGACGTCCGCCAGTCGATGGCGAACGGCGGCGGCCCCGCCTGTCTGCGGTTGCGCGTCGTCGCCGACCCGGCACGTGTCGATCCGCGCTTCCTCGCCGACGACGCGAAGCTCGACCGGATCGCTGCGGTGGTGGCGAAGCACTGGCCCGAGGCGATCGCGCCCGGCGATCTGGCCTCGGCGGCGCTTGCGGGCGATGTGCGCCGCGCGCGCGAGGCATTGCTGGAAGCCGTAGGGTTGTCGATCCTGCTGTGACGCGCGTTTTCGACCGGACAGGCCGCGTCATCTCATAGGGGGGAATGGCAACTTTCCGCCCCGAAGATGCCATTCACCCGCCAATCAATCCACCAGCGCCACCGCCCGGATCCAGCCGGCGCTGGCGCGTTCGATCTTCACCGGGAAGCAGCTCAGCGTCCAGCCGGTCGCGGGCAGTGCGGCGAGGTTCGTCAGCTTCTCGATCTGGTAATAGGGCTTGATGCGCCCCGCCTTATGTCCCTCCCAGATGATCGAGGGATCGCGCGTTTCGGCCCAACGCTTCGCGGTGTGACTGAACGGCGCATCCCAGCTCCATGCGTCGGTGCCGACGACCTGGACGCCGCGCGTCGTCAGGTAAAGCGTCGCTTCGGCGCCCATGCCGCAGCCCTGGTCGGTGAAATTGTCGGTGCCGTAGACCGCGCCCGACTGGACGAGGACGATGTCGAAGGGCTGGAGTGCATGCCCAATGCGCGCGAGTTCGGCCTCTACCTCGCCGGCGCCGATGACATGGCCCGCGGGCCGGTCGGAGAAATCGAGCTTCACGCCGGGGCGGAAGAAGAGGTCGAGCGGCGCCTCGTCGATGCTCGGTGCCGCGCTCGCGCCGCTGTCGGTCGTAGAATGAAAATGCCACGGCGCGTCCATATGGGTGCCGTTATGGGTCGAGAGGGTGACGCTCTCGACCGCCCAGCCTTCGCCGTCGGGAAGGTCGTCCCTGGTCAGGCCGGGGAAGAACATCGCGATCTGTTCCCACGTATTTTCGTGGGTCATGTAGGTGATCTGCGGGCGCATCACCGGTGGGTCGGACACGACATGATTGGTGATCGGGATCGAGAGGTCGATGAACTGCATGGACCCCAGTCTGCCACCGGAACGCCGTCGCGCCAAGAAGGCTTGCGCGACGGCAGGCCCGAGTTAGAGATGGCGTCAAGCCCGCAAAGGGCAGGGGAGAGTGTATGACCGACGCAGCCGCCGTCGCCGATCACGGCGCGGCCTATCAGCCGACCGCGAAGGATATCCGCATGGTCATCGCCGCGTCGTCGGCGGGGACGATCTTCGAATGGTATGATTTCTTCATCTACGGCACGCTCGCGGCGATCATCGGCAAAGCCTTCTTCCCCAGCGACAATGCGACGCTCGAGGTGCTGCTCGTCTGGGCCGGTTTCGCGGTCGGATTCGGTTTCCGGCCGCTGGGAGCGGTACTATTCGGCTTTCTCGGCGACCGGCTGGGGCGCAAATATACCTTCCTGATCACAGTCACCTTGATGGGTATCGCGACCGCCGGGGTCGGGATGATTCCATCGGCCGAGACGATCGGCATCGCCGCGCCGATCATCGTCATCGGTCTCCGCATCCTGCAGGGGCTCGCGCTCGGGGGGGAATATGGCGGCGCCGCTATTTACGTGGCCGAGCATTCGCCGCCCGAAAAGCGCGGCTATTACACCAGCTTCATCCAGGCAAGCGTCGTCGGCGGTTTCGTGCTGAGCCTGATCGTCGTCCTATCGTGCAAGGCGGCGATGTCCGACGATCTGTGGAACGCCTGGGGCTGGCGCATTCCCTTCCTCCTGTCGCTGCTGCTGCTCGCGATTTCGCTGTGGATGCGATTGAAGCTGTCCGAAAGTCCGGTGTTCCAGGCGATGAAGGCCGAGGGCGAGATCGCGCGCAATCCGCTGAAGGAAAGCTTCACCTATCCCGGAAATCCGCGTCGCATCTTCGTCGCGATGATCGGCATCGCCGCGGGGCTGACCGTGATCTGGTATACCGCGATGTTCTCGGGCCTGTCCTTCCTCAAGGGGCCGATGAAGGTCGACGATACCGCGGCCGAAATCATCGTCGGCGTCGCCGCAGCGCTCGGCATGGGCTTCTTCGTGATCGCGGGGAAGCTGTCCGACCGTATCGGGCGCAAGAAGCCGATCGTCTGGGGCTATGGCGTCACGCTGGTCCTGCTCTTCCCGCTCTTCTGGTGGATGGGCAGCGTCGCCAATCCGGGGCTCGAAGCTGCGGCGGCGCGCGCGCCGGTCGTCGTCACGGGCTCGAAGTGCAGCTTCGATCCCTTCGCCAAGCAACAGGCGACCGCCTGCGGCAAGACGCTCGGCGAGCTGACCCAATTGGGCGTGCCGTACAAGGTGGTCGCGAGCGGTGGCGGCTTCGACAGCGTCAATATCCACATCGGCGGCCGCGAGGTCGCGAGCGAGGATCCCGCGCTGCTCCGGCCCGCGCTCGAAGCGATGGGCTACAGCTTCGAAAAGCAGATTCCGAGCGCGCTGGGCATCGCGGTGATCCTGCTCGCGCTGCTCGGGCTGAGCGCGCTGTCGGGTTTCACCTACGGCCCCGTCGCCGCGCTGCTCTCGGAGATGTTTCCGCCGCACGTCCGCTATTCGTCGCTGTCGATCCCCTATCATCTGGGAACCGGCTATTTCGGCGGCTTCCTGCCGCTGATCGCGAGCTTCATCGTCGCCAAGACGGGCAATGCCTATGCCGGACTCTGGTATACGTGGGGCGTGGTGCTCGCCGCTTTCCTGATCACCGCCTTCATGCTCGAAGAGCCCGTAGAGGGAGAATGGGAAAAAGCGGCATCATCGGCGGAGTGACGGCGACATGCGAATGATCCACCTCGCCGCGCTCGCGCTGATCGTAGTCTTCCCGGCGTCGGCTCAGGTGGCCGAGGCGCCAACTCCGCGATCCTTCAAGATCGAGCTCGACCCACCCGGACAGACGAGTCTCGACCCCACGCGAGCCTGCCGTCAGGGCACGCTGAGTAGCGGACCGCACAGCACCCCGATGTCCATTTGTATCGAGGCGATGTCCGGAAGCGCCCTTGATGTTTCTCTTTACATTCCGGCCGCCAACGTCAGCGAACATGCCTCCCTGATCGACCGGCCAGGCGCCGCCGTCGCCATTTTGAGCGATCCCCGCTACCGGGATTTCTGGCCGGTCATCATTCACTACGGCGGCGAAGACGGACGAAAATTTGTCGCCACGGCCTTGCGGACGCGCAAGGCGCGCGCTGCGGCGGTCGCGAGCGGAACGGCCGCTGGAGACCAGGTAAAGTCACTGCTCGACGGCCGCGGCCGCCGCGCCGTCGCGGAGGCGGAGACGCTTTCGGCGTGGGGATTGACCGCTGCGGCGCTGGCCGTGCTCGACGAAGCCCTTCCGGAACCCGACCGCAATGGGCGCCTTTCCGACAAGGCGCAGAATCGCCTCATGGGGGTGGAACTGCGGCGCGGCGGCATCTATCGCAGAGCGGGACGCACCCAGGAAGCGATCGACCAATATCGGTCGATCGAGACCCAGTCGTTGCTCGACAGCGATTTGCGGCTCAACGGCGCGGTCAATCGTGCTGCGACCTTGGCCGAAATGGGTGATGCCGCCGAGGCACTGGCGCTGATCGAAGCGGCGGGCCGGCTTTTCGCCGCGGAAACGGGGGAGGATGTCGTCGAAGGCAGCCAGCGCCAGTTCGACTGGATACGCAGTTGCGCGCTTCATCGTCTTGGCCGGGAGGAAGAGGCGAAGCGTGTGATCGCCGGCACGTTCGACCGAACAATCGCATCCCGGGGAATTTTCTTCATCCCGACCAACGACAGCATCGAGGAGCGTTATCGTCGCTGTATCCTCGACAAGGAGTGGTTCGCGGAACGGCTGAAGCGCGACCTTGAGAGCCCTTTTCCGCACGTCGGCCTTTTCCTGTTCTTCGCGAGCGATGTCAGCAATGAACGGATGCCCGGATTTGCGGAAATGTCCCAGGCGATGCGCGCCGAATCGCCGTTCGCCGATGAGCTTGCGCTCTTCCGGGAACCGCCGCCGGGCTGGCGCGACTTGATCGACAATGATCGCCGCAGCGCCATTGCTGGGGACGTTCTTCGTCAATTGAAGAAATGACGGGCGATTGGCGGTTCGAGCAAAGCTGGCTAATGGCGGGTCATGCCTCTCTGTTCCTCCCCGCTCCGCCTTCGCCTCGATTCCGCCGCGCTCGTTCATAACTGGCGCTGGCTTGCGCAAGCGGGCGGTGCGGAGGCCGGGGCGGCGATCAAGGCCGATGGCTATGGGCTTGGCGCGCGCGCGGTGATGCAGCGGCTGGCTGCCGCGGGCTGCCGCTTCTTCTTCGTCGCGACCTGGGCCGAGGCGGCGGCGCTGATGCCGCTGCCGGCGGGCGTCTCGCTGTCGGTACTCCACGGGGTCGGCGAGGCTGACATGATCGCCGCGCGGACCTTGCCCGTGCGCCCGGTGCTCAGCAGCATCGAACAGGTCGCGCGCTGGCGCGCGGGCGGGGAGGGGCGGCCGTGCGATGTGATGGTCGACACCGGGATGAACCGGCTCGGCCTGCGCGTCGAGGAGGCGCTCGGCGGCGCGCTCGGCGGGCTTGTCATCGAAACGTTGCTCAGCCACCTTGCCTCGGCCGACGAGGATAGTCCGCAAACTGGACGGCAACTCGCAGCGTTCGCGGCGATCCGCGATGCTGTTCCCGCCCGGCGCTATAGCCTCGCGAACAGCGCGGGCATCTGCCTCGGTCCCGACTATGGATTCGACCTGACGCGCCCCGGCCTCGCGCTCTACGGCGGGGTTCCACGCGCCGAGGCCGCAGGATCTATCCGCCAGGTCGCCTTTCCCGAGGCGCGGGTGCTCCAGATGCGGATCGTTCCGGCGGGCGAGGCGGTCGGTTACGGCGCGACGTGGACGGCGCCACGTGACAGCCGCGTCGCGGTCGCGAACATGGGCTATGCCGACGGCTATCTGCGCTGCCACGCCGGCGCGGGTGGCGCGACCTGGCAGGGGCGCGCGCTGCCGCTGATCGGGCGCGTGTCGATGGACCTGATCGCCTTCGACGCGAGCGGCGCGCCGGGGCTCGCCGAGGGCGACTGGCTGACGCTCGACTATGACCTGCCCATGACCGCCGCGCGCAGCGGCCTGTCGCAATATGAGCTGCTGACAGGTCTTGGCACGCGCTTCGAGCGTTACTGGGTTTAGGGTCAGAATCCCTTCATGGCACGTTCGAGGTTTGAAGCGATTTTGCCCAGGGCGAGGAGGCAAGGCGTAGGAATATGTCGATATTTCAAGACTTGCCGACGAAGCCCTGGGCAAAATCGGTCAAATCCCGCAGGGACGCCGAAATGGCTTCGGTCTCGGGCCCGCGCGGCCTTGCGGGTAGCGATGCTACCCGCTGCATCCGCCCAAGCCCGATATCTTCGCCATTTCGACGCCTCGAACGTGCCATGAAGGGATTCTGACCCTAAAAGCTCGCGCTCGCCCCCAGCCGGGCATAGCGGCCGAGCACGCCGTTGAAATAGGTCGTGGTGCCGCCCGTCGCGGGATAGGGATAGGGCGGCTGCCGGTCGAAGACATTGTCGACCGCGAGGCG
>Ga0182747_1001665_pt1 | contig 16800 bp, 16 predicted proteins | sample eDN3rd30CBELigBY_FD_128526 | JGI IMG/M metagenome (GOLD analysis project Ga0182747, IMG submission 128526) | Enriched backyard soil microbial communities from Emeryville, California, USA - eDNA 3rd pass 30_C BE-Lig BY (version 2) (version 2) | ecosystem: Environmental > Terrestrial > Soil >...
CCAAAATGTCTTACTAGAACGTTTACAACAAGCGATTGACGGAACCTCAACCGGTATGCAAGACTTAGAAAACTTCCGAAAATACGTAGCTGAACATGGATATGAACATCACCACCATTAGAAACTCTTTTAATTTGGCTAAATATAAAATTATGAAGGTGAATTTAATATTTTTTTAAAATCTGTATAATTGTTACTATCTAATAGTTAGCAATTTTAAGATTTTAAATTTCATTAATATTCAAAATTTTTAGTGACAGATAACTGAAGATTATGCTAGAATAGTATTGTATGATGACAACCGAATAAAAATTTTTGGCGCTTTTACAAGCTTAATAGGGAAGTACGGTGCAAATCCGTCGCTGTCCCGCAACTGTAACTCGGAGCGTATTTCAGAATAGCCACTGCAATTATTTTGTGGGAAGGTGAGATACGTGTTGAAGAGAAGCCAGGAGACCTACCAAAAATATTGAATTTCAGCCTACGAGGATAGGTGCTAGAATAAGCAACAGTAGTTGCTTTTTTGTAATGCACTTTTCTCCAGAAAAAGTGTTTTTTTTATGCACTTTTTTCGTCAATAATTAAAAAGGAGAAAGAGAAATGAAACAATTATTACCAAAGCTTGCTTATTTCGGTGTTGTATTTTTATTTATCCCGAAGGAAGCATACGCCATGCATATCATGGAAGGCTATTTACCAATTCGTTGGGCAATATTCTGGTTTGTACTTTGCCTGCCATTTCTTGTAAAGGGGTTAATAGCTATCCGCAAAGTGGTGAAGGAAAATCCAGAAAGTAAACTATTATTAGCTTTATCAGGAGCTTTTACATTCGTATTATCAGCATTAAAAATACCGTCTGTAACAGGTAGTTGTTCACATCCGACTGGTGTTGGCCTAGGTTCCGTTTTATTTGGACCATTTGTCATGAGCGTTTTAGGATCTATTGTGCTGTTGTTCCAAGCTTTATTACTTGCTCATGGTGGTTTAACTACATTAGGTGCTAATATTTTCTCAATGGCAATTGTTGGACCATTTATTGCAATCGGTGTATTTAAATTAATAACAAAATGGGGATTATCATTCAGTGTTGCTGTATTTTTTGCAGCTATGTTAGGGGATTTGGGTACATATGTAATGACTTCAATCCAACTAGCTTTAGCATTTCCAGCAGAAATAGGTGGTTTTTTAGGTTCATTCCAAAAATTTGCAAGCATTTTCGCCATTACACAAATTCCATTAGCTGTAAGTGAAGGACTATTAACAGTGATGATTATGAACTTTATACAAAAATATAATATGAGCGAGCTCATTAAATTACGTATTTTAAAGGCAAAGGAGAGCTAATATGTTGAAAAAAAACTTACTATTATTAGTAGCAGTTGTTGCTCTCGCGCTTTTACCAATATTATTTTTACAAGATGCTGAGTTTGGTGGCGCTGATGGTGAAGCAGAAAAAGCGATTACAGAAATTAATAGTGAATATGAACCATGGTTTACTGCAATATGGGAACCACCAAGTGGAGAAATTGAGAGTCTATTATTTGTACTTCAAGGTGTAGTAGGTGCGTTAATAATTGGTTACTTTATCGGTTATATGCGCGGAAAGAACACGAAAAAGTCGAATGTTAAACATTGATTATATTGCGCACCATAATAGCCTACATCGTGTAGCATCTAGTCAAAAACTTTTATTTAGCATTGGAGCATTATTAATAGTAACCATATCTAGAAATAATGTCGTAGCACTTTGGACACTGCTTTTTATGAGTAGTGTCATTGTGTTCTATGCGAAAATTCCTTGGAAGGTATATGGAACACTTCTACTTGCGCCACTTGGGTTTAGTCTTGCTGGTATCGGTACAATTATTGTTTCAATTACATTTAGCGGAGATGTACCGATAAATTCATTTTGGCATGTTTCAACTTCATTTGTAACGATATATATATTAACAACTGACGTTTGGCGTGGACTTAATGTTTTTTTAGTTGCTTTTAGTGCGACAAGTTGTCTCTATTTCCTTATTTTAACGACACCGATTTACGAAGTGAGCTATCTATTACAAAAGTGCAAAATCCCAACCATTATTATTGAATTAATCGAGCTTATTTATCGCTTTATTTTCATATTTTTACAAACAGCGGAACAACTTTATATCACTCAGCAGGCGAGATTAGGCTATAAAAGCTTTAAAATGAGTTTTCAATCATTAGTTCTTTTAATCAGTGCCTTATTTCGGTCGATATTCTTACATTACGAACAGATGACACTTGCCATGAAGACTCGTAATATAGAGCAATTTATTATACCGGAAGTATACTTATCGAAATATAAATGGCAATCCATTCTTTTGATTTTGTTTATTGTTTACATAATTGTTGCATTGACTTTAATTATTATATAAGGAGGAACGAAGATGACCGTACCATATTTTTCGTTTGAACATGTATCGTTCCTTTATCCAGATGATACTTTAGCGATTAATAATATTTCTTTAACGATTCCAGTAGGAAAAAAAATCGCCATTTTAGGGGAAAATGGTTCTGGGAAATCAACTTTATTCAAGTTATTTATGGGCTTAGAGCGTCCGTCTGATGGCAAAATTCTATTTCAGGGCCAACCTTTAATGTATAACAAAAAGGGATTAAAGCAGTTGCGGCAACAAGTTGGTTTAGTCTTTCAAGAAGCAGATAATCAATTATTTGCCTCGACAGTTAAGCAAGATATTTTATATGGTCCACTTAATTTAGATTGGTCCACTGACAAAGTAAACTCACAAGTGGAGAAGGCAATTGCGTTAACAGAACTAGAAAAATTAGAAAATCGACCAATTCATTTTTTAAGCGGTGGTCAAAAGAAGCGGGTGGCCATTGCAGGTGTGTATGCAATGGAGCCGAAAGTTCTAATATTAGATGAACCAACAAGCAGCCTAGATTATTATTTCTCAACACAATTAACGGATTATTTAAAAAAGCTAGATACAGATGATCGTACATTTTTATACTCTACACACCAAATTAATTTAGTATATGAATGGGCAGATTATTACATTGTGCTCCATAAAGGTGAGTTATTATATGTAGGTGAGGGAGATGGATTATTTTCAGATGATGATCTATTAGAAAAGGCACATATTGAAAAACCTTGGCTTGTTTCTGTTATAGAGATGCTAAAAAACAGTCATCCTCTGTGGGAAAATCTTGAATTCACTCAATCTAAGGAAGCACTAGTCACTCAGATTAATAAATTTCTTAAATAAAATCATTAAAAATAAGAGCCAATTTTGGTGCACTTGCATTATTCAACAATTCAGCCAATTATTGAGTAAGTGGAAATTATATAGTAAAGTTAAAATGTGCAGTAAAAAAGTGTTTAGAATTAACCATTCTAAACACTCCAGTATCATCTAATCAAGTGTGTTACCTAACTTGTTATGACTTTCTAATACAGAACTATCATATGCAATTAGGGCTACATACAACGTTTTTCTAGTTGTTTTATTTCTTTAATAATATTAGTCTCCTAAAAAATATTTCATTCTAGTTAAATAAAAAGTAGCACGAAAAATAGGTCCCATTATTTAAATGGATACCTATTTTTAAAATTAACTTAATATCTGTTAATTCACATTTTTTTATGGTACGTAATACTATGGTAGTTTACATACTCTTGTAGACCAGCTGCTCCACGCTCCCAGCCAATACCACTTCTTTTTACTCCTCCAAAAGGTACAATATTTTTACCTAATGGAGAATCAAGATTTCCATTTATTCCAGTACAGCCTGCTTCTATTTTCTTAGCTACGCGAAGTCCTTTTTCGTAATCTGTTGTCCATACAGAAGATGCCAGTCCGAACTCAGTATCGTTTACCATTTTTAACATTTCTTCTTCAGTTTTGTACGAGATTAATGGAACTACAGGACCAAACTGTTCTAGTTGAACGATTTCTTTATCATTTTCAACATGAGTAATTACAGTTGGATGTATGTAATAGCCGTTATTCCAGTTTTCAGGTTCAAGTTTTGTACCTAATTCTGTAACACGCGCATATTGTTTTGCATTTTGAATTAGCGAATTCACAAAATCATATTGTTGTTTATTATTTACAGGAGCTAATGTAGCATTTGGATTTAAACCATGTCCAATTTTATATTGGTCAACATAGTTCATAAAAATCTCACATGCATCATCGTATAATTTTTCAGGTATATAAATTCTTTTGACTGCAATACATACTTGTCCGGAACGTCTATATGCTAATCTTGTAATTTCCTTTAAAGATTTTTCTAGATTTGCATCGTCTAAAATAATAGCAGCGTCATTTCCACCTAATTCAAAGTGTACACGTTTTAATGTATCGCTGGCAGATTTCATAATGCCAATAGCTGCTTTTTCTCCACCAGTTAGCGACACCTTACGTACAAGTGGATGAGTTGTTAATGCCTCACCGACTTCAAGTCCTCCATGAACAATATTGATAACACCAGGTGGTAATAGTTTTGATATTTCTTTAATAGCATTAGTAACAGCTAAAGATGCGTTAGGAGATGGTTTTAATACAACTGTATTTCCAGTAATTAAAATCGGTATTACTTTTTGTATTGTAATCGACATCGGCACATTCCAAGGGGTAATAGCAGCAACTACACCTAATGGAACTTTTTCAATTGAAATAAGTGTACTATCATCCTCAACAATTTGAGACTCCAAAAAGTTTTCTGCAAGTTTTACCGTATCGCTTAAAGACTTAATAGAGCCCGAAACATCAATCATACAATCAGAAAGAAGCATTCCATTTTCTCTCGATAAAAGAGTAGCTAATTGATTTACCTCTTTTTCAAGAACACTAACTGCTTTTAATAGACGTTCTGCTCTTTCTTTATAAGATGTCTCTCTCCAAGAAAGGAATGCTTGATGTGCTGCTTTTACAGCTTGATCAACATGATTAGCATTTCCTTGAGCTACTGTTCCGACAATTTCTGTTAGTCTCCCTGGATCAATTACTTCAACATATTGATCTGTTTTCACATCTTCTTGATTAATCCATAAATCTATTTGCAATACGTCTACTTGACTGTTGCTCATCATTTTTTTCCTCCTCTTAAAAGTTTTATTCCATTATCCTTACTATTTTTGCATTACTTATAATATTTATGTTCATCAAAAGAAATATATATATTAAATTATTAAAAAATATAAAAAATTGGAATTTTTTGAAATTTAATAGATTAATCAGACATACAATTAATTAATGGTATTTAAAAGCCCGAGTATAAAGCTAAAGTTCAAAGTCCGTATAATTTCAATATTCTACTGAATTTAAGGAAAAATTATAAATAAATGTAGCTGGGATTAATATATTAAGTTACTTTTTATTCAGTTATATTGAAAGCGCTTTAATTAAGAAGTTTTGTTTCTGCAAAACTACTAAAGAAACTACTATTTAATAAAAAATACAAGACAATGGGGGAAATATGATGAAAGTTAAAGCAGCAGTAATTAATGAAGTTGGGGCACCATATGTTATTGAAGATTTAGTTTTAGGGGATTTAAGAGCAGATGAAGTAATCATTCGAATGGTCGCATCAGGTATTTGCCATACAGATGAAGCGTTGAGAATTGGTGATTCACAATGTGAATTTCCATCAGTTTTTGGACATGAAGGTGCAGGAATAATTGAGGAAGTAGGAAGTGATGTACAGGGATTTGAAATCGGAGATCAAGTAATTTTGACGTATAATTCATGTGGAACATGTATTAATTGTAAACAAGGAAAACCGTATTCTTGTGATAAATGGAGACAGCTAAATAGAATTGGTACAAGATTAGATGGTAGTCATCTATTTTATAAAGAAGATGGTACACCTGTTAAAAATTTATTCATGCAAAGTTCTTTTTCAACTTATTCCATTGTAAATAAAAATAGTTTAGTTAAAGTATCAAAAGATATAGATATACGTTTTTTAGGTCCTCTTGGATGTGGTATTTTAACAGGTTCTGGAACAGTTAACGATGTATTTAAACCAAGTATTGGTTCTTCTATTGTAATTTTTGGAACTGGAGCAGTAGGAATGGGAGCAATCATGACGGCAAAAATACATGGTTGCAATCCGATAATTGCTGTTGATATTGTAGATTCAAAATTACAATTGGCAAAAGAATTAGGTGCAACGCATACTATAAATAGTTTGGATAATGATACTAAAAAAGTAATTATGGATTTAACAGACAATCGTGGGGTTGATTTTTCAATTGATACGACTGGATTATCTATTGTCATGGAACAAGCAATAGATGTTTTAACAGATGGTGGTATTAATGTGCCACTTGCAGTAACAAAAAATAAACTTGAAATAAACACGACAAAATTCGTATCAGGTTTAAATCGATCAATTGTTGGTGTGAAAATGGGACGTAACATACCGCAAATTGCTATTCCTAATCTAATAGGATTTTATGAACAAGATAAATTTCCAATAGAAAAATTAATTGAATTTTATAAGTTTGAAGATATTAATCAAGCAAATGAAGATGTTCACTCAGGTAAGATAATAAAGCCGATATTAATAATTGATGAAGAATATAGAAAAGAAAGCCCTTTAGTATGAAAAATTAGATCAGAAGTTGATTTCCATATTGCATTTGCTTTGGATCGCCGCTTATAACGTGGCTGTACCAACAGAAGATCGTTTAGAAGGGGTAGCAGCATCCAACAAAAGACGTAAACCAGTTTGGAAAAATAGCTAGTAAAATTTTTTAATATATTAAGATTCTATCTATAGCATTTAGCTTATCAATAACTAAGGTATGGGGGAATTTTTATGAAGAAGATATTAAAGAATATGAGTTTTGCTGTAATAGCGTTGGGAGCGATTATTATAGCAGGTTGTAGTAGTAATAGTGAAAATGATAATAGTGAAAACGAATCGAGTGGATCAGATTCAAATCAAAAAGAAATGACAGTTCGTATTGCTTATAACCTGCAAAAAGAACATTCAGTAGGGGTTTATTTTGAAACGTTAGCTGAGGAAATTGAAAAACGAACAGAAAATGCATCTATTAAATTAAAAACTCAAACATTTCCTGATGGTCAGTTATATAACGACACTCAAATGGTAGATGCAATTAGTCAAGGTGGCGTTGAAATAGGTGGAATCAACGCTGGGATGATTTCAAGCGATTCAGCTCAATTATTAGAATCTTTTGATATGCCATTTTTATTCAAATCTTGGAGTGCAGAAAAAGCTGCGTTAAATGGTGAATACGGAAAGGTGATTTCAGAAGATTTTGAAAAACTGAAAGTAAAAGTAATTGGTTGGGCAAAATACGGAACTGGTGGTGTATATGGTAACTTTGAAATAAATCAGCCTGATGATATAAAAAATATGAAAATACGTTCAGTAGGTAAATCTGTTACAGAATGGTTAGAGGATGTAGGTGCTTCTCCAACATCAATGAGTTCTCAAGAAGTTTTCCAAGCGTTAGAAAGAAAAATGATTGATGGGTATATAACAGGAAATTCATCTGTAATTGATCGTAGTTTCTATGAAGTAACACAAAATGCTATTGATTTGACTTTAACACATACAAGTTTCCCAGTTGGTGCAAATTTAGAATGGTGGAATGGTTTACCTGAAGATGTACAAAACGCAATATTAGAAGCTAACAAAGTTGCATTTGATTTAGCTTTTGATAAAGCTTTTCAAGATAACGAAAAGTATAAAGAAAAAATGAAAGAAAGCGGTATGAATATATATCAACCTAACGAAGAAGAATTACAAGCTTGGTATGATTCAGCAACCAAAATACATGAAGAATTTGCACAAAAAAGTGATACTGCAAAACAATTAATGGAATATATTGATAAACTTAACGAACAATATCCTATAGAAAGTGATAATAAATAATTATACAAAATTAAAGAATGAGGGGAATATTGTTTGAATGCTTTAGCGTAAATCATTAATGTCATACGGGAGCTTTCCTTGATAAAGGAAAGCTCTTTTTTCGTTAAAAGCGGATATGAATGATTGGGGATTATTAGATATTGCTTATATGGCTCTTGCCTTTATGTCTAGAAGAAAACTAATCATAAAAAGAAGACAGCTAACCATCTAGGTTACTGTCATCTTTTTGAGTTTTAACAGTTATATTTTTCAATGATGGGTGAAAAGAAAGTTATTCAACAATCGGCCCATATTGTTGAATAACCAATTTTTAAGGGAAGTTATGAAACAAGGATTTGGAAGCATTTTTTCACTTAAAAGGAATCGTAGTAAATAATTTTTTTATATTTAGGTAAGTCTAACAATGCTTCTCGCTCTCTATTTAACTGGATATTTAATTGTTGGCAACCAGCACATATTGTATATTCTGCTAAATAAACATCTACCGAAATTTCAAGATACTCATTTTGTACAGCATGCTCTAATATTGCTTGTAAAATATCGGGCGTAAATACCTCGCTTTCAACGCTATAAATTCCTTCACCATTATCTGAACATCCTTCAAAACGCCAGCTATTAGGTTGCAAATGATAATTTGTTTGGCAATTTGTACAAATCATAATTATTCTCCGTTTCAAATGTTAATTATTGGATGGCGATTGTGTTTCGGTTAATAATACCAATTTCATTCGTTATACAACAATCGGGCGCTTTCCTGGAAAAAGGAGAAGGCCCCTTTTCGAATTTTAACTGTTTAAGAGACTTCGGCAATTTTCATTATCATAGATTAAGTTGTAGATTTAATAATGTAAGTCATTTCTTTGTAAGAGAAATGGCTTTTATTTATATTTATAGTTAAAAGGATATTTCAGTAACAACAATAATACAATGAATATAAATAATAATTTATTGTAAAACGATAAATATTGTGTTAAATTCTTATTATTATTAAACAAGTGAGGTACAATAAATGATTTTAAAACGAGGTTCTACCACTTTCTTAAAGTTTATTATTTTTCTCGTTGGAATTGCAGTGCTTGCCGTGTGTTTGTATTATTTGCCTGAAGCAGCCAGAAGGGATTCAATCGACCGCCCAGGTGATTATTCACTTTATCCACTTTTGGTGTTCGCATATGGAATATGTATTACGTTTTATGTGGCGTTGTATCAAATCTTCAAACTTTTAATCTATATCGATAAAGATAATGCTTTTTCTGAGTTTTCCTTTCAATCTTTAAAGGTAATTAAAAAATGCACTTTTACCGTCATTTTCTTCATTTTTTTAGCAATAGTTTATCTAAGGGTGCTTGTTCAATTCACAGGTGATGATGCAGCGGGTCCAACATCTCTAGGTCTAATGAGCATCTTGGTAATAAGTATCATTGCTGCAATTGTGGACGTACTTCAAAAGCCTATAAAGAATTTCTTGGATTCACAACCAAAAAACAATTAACATCTTGAAAAAAGAGAAGTGATTGTTTGAAGGTTGCAAATAACACATTTTTACCTTAAAAATGTAATGTAATTAAACTAGCGGGTTAGGATATAAAGCGCAAGGTGTTTGTGTGAACCTATGTAATCAATTATTAGAAAGTCAATTGGATAAATAATTGTTCAATTAACGGGCGCAATTTTTGTAATAAGAATCGTCGCTATTTTTCATTGAAGGGCCATATTGTTGAATAATATTAGATTACAAAACATGATGGAGGACGTTATTGTTAGCTATTTGTAGTGATGTAGTATTTGATTTTACGTTGTACTTGTTAAAATTGCCCAACTTTGATAGAATAAATTTAATTAAATGCATTTGCAGGGGGACACATTTGTGTTGAGAAGGTAAAACCTGACCCTTAGAACCTGACCGTTAATACGGACGTAGGGAGCAAAGTACATATTTTATTTTCTGTACTTACTATGGCTCTGCGTAAATTACGTGGAGCTTTTCTTATGCAAATACTTTAATTGCGGGGGGACACATTCGTGTTGAGAAGGTTAAAACCTGACCCTTAGAACCTGACAGTTAACACTGACGTAGGGAGCAATTATAGGTGTAGTCTACACTTTTTTGGCGTCTCTATTTTTTTAGAGACGCCTTTTTTGCGCTTACGTCCATCTAATGAGGAGGACAACATATGGAGTTTTATGAAAAAATGCGAAAGGATTCAGAGAGATACGAACAGTCAATTTTACACTTACCCTATTACAACAGATAAAGGTGCGCGGGATCTGCTGTAATATAGGTGAACTTGTTGCCACTGCCAGTGTTAATTGGCAATCAAAAGGTGTTGATAGCGGTTGGGATTGGTGGCATAGATGAAAATAATGCATTAGATGATCGTTTAAGTGGAGCGAATGGCGGAGCTGTTATTTCAGCTATTCGCGAAAGTGCAATTATCCAAATTACAATACAAAAATTAAGCAAGGGGAAATGATGATGCAATTACATGAACAAACCGTTTTAGTTACAGGCGCAAGTAGAGGTGTTGGAGAAGAACTCGTTAAAGCCTTTGTCAATGAGGGGGCAAATGTCGTACTGAATTATTATAAGAGTGAAGAAAAAGCACACCACTTAGCACAAAGTTTGGGTTCTCAGGTTATCGCATTACAAGCAGATATACGCAATAAACAAGAAGTGCAACGAATGGTCGAAATGGCAAAACAACATTTTCACACACCGATTACAACCATTGTCAATAACGCATTGATTGATTTTGAATTTAATCCACTTACACAAAAAAATATTTTTGAACTTCAATGGACCGATTACAATAAGCAATTTGAAGGTACAATTAAGGGTGCTTTGAATAGTATTCAAGCATGTATTCAGGATATGAAGGAATTAGAATTTGGTCGTATTATTAATATTGGGTCAAACTTATTTCAGTATCCTGTAGTAGCTTATCATGAATATACAACAGCCAAAGCAGCGTTGCTCGGGTTTACACGTAATATGGCGAAAGAGTTAGGTGCATATGGCATTACAGTGAATATGATGTCTGGTGGTCTCTTAAAACAAACAGATGCAAGTAAAGTTACTACAACAGAAGTGTTTCAAATGATTGAGGCTACAACCCCTTTACAAAGAGTGACAACACCGAAAGAGTTAGCAGACGTGGCATTATTCTTTGCATCTCCTTGGGGGCGTGCCGTCACTGGTCAAAATTTAGTCGTTGATGGTGGTCTTGTCATGGATTAGGAACGACATTACCATCTGTTTTTTGCAAGTTATTGAAAGTGTGACATAAAATTGCCTTATCTTTTATTAGCAAATACTATTCCGGTTTCCAAAATCTATATTTAGTAACATTTTTATGCTTAATGTTGTATATGCATAAATCTTGTATCACTTCTTATATAACAAGCGGACGCGTTTCTTTAAGAAACGCGTCTATTTCCGTTTTTTATTTTTGCTGAAATGGAAACATTTACTATCTTTATATCGTTGTAAAAGTTACTGGCAGATATATACAGTATTTTACTGACCTATCAGACAAATAAAATGAGAGTAGGTAGTGCCTTGGGATTTTTCACAGCACAATTAATAATGATTGCATTATTTATATTAATCATCCATTCAATTGAAACATTAGCATATTCGGTTCGTTTATCAGGTGCAAGGGTGAGACTGTTAGCATCAGCACTTTCCCTATTTAATGTGATGGTAATGGTTTCAAGGCTAGCAAATATGATGCAACAGCCTTTTACAGGAAGTTTAATTGATCAAGCACCAAAAGAGAATGCTTTAGAATTTGTGGAGAGTCAGTATCGAATTTTAATAGGTTCTGCAACATTAGGTACAATAATTGGCTTACTTTTGTTACCTACATTTATTGCAGTTTTTTCAAGGGCAATCATTCATTTAGCAGAAGAACGAGGTTCAATTCCAGCTCTAATGAAAAAGGGGTTTACTATACCTTATTTAAGACGTTTAAAAAAACATATTCATCTACCTAGATATACTTATTTAAAAGATATGAGTTGGCGAGATATACCGATTAAATTATTTTGCATAAATACGTTGATTACAGCAATTTATACAATAGGAGTTCTATCTGCACTATTTGCAGCTCTGATTGCACCAGAACGAGCAACAACAGCTGTTATGGCATCAGGTTTAATTAATGGTGTAGCTACAATCTTACTTATTATCTTTATTGATCCTAAAATTTCAATCTTAGCGGATGATGTAATTAATCAAAAGGGTAGCTATGTTACCTTAAAAAGTGCTTCTATTATGATGGTAACATCAAGATTATTAGGAACACTATTAGCACAGATATTATTCATTCCAGGTGCTAAGTATGTTGCTTGGTTTACACAGTTTATAGTTTAGAAGAGGATTTAGGAATATTTTTGTTCTTCAAAAATAAAATCAATAATTAGCTAGTATTTTTATACAAGAATATGTATAATTAAACAAAACTTTATTTTAAATGGAGGTCGTTTTTATGCTGATTAGAAAAGCAACCATTCATGACGCAGAAAGTATACATAAATTAATTACGTTTTATGCAAAAGAAGGACAAGTATTAATTCGTACAATCGAATCTATTTATCAAGATATTTTAAGCTTTTATGTAGCTGAAGAGGGAGATATCATTGCTGGAGTAGGTAGTTTGTATATTTATGATGCTGCTTTATGTGAAATTCGTTCATTGGCCGTATCATCTTCCTATATGAATAAGGGTATAGGAAAACAAATCACTAAGAAAATTGTTGAAGATGCTAGTGATTTAGGTGTAAAGAAAATGATTTCTTTAACTTACCAAGTGCCATTTTTTGAGAAGCTCGGTTTTGAAATCATTTCAAAAGAGAGTATTCCTCAAAAAGTGAGAAAGGACTGTTTGAACTGTCCAAAATTTTTTAATTGCGATGAAACCGCTATGCAGATTAATCTGTAAGCAATTTTTTGATGTTTGTAGAATTATAAGATGCAGCTAAAAAAACGAACTTCAACAATAGGGTGCTTTCCTTAATAAGGAAAGGCTCTATTTTGCGTTATAGGGCCAGATTGTGTTAGAACTCCTTTAATGGAAATTAGAACACTTCCACAATTGGGCGATTTCATTGAATAGAAAAGAATCCCGAATAGCTGTTACTATTAAAAAAGTGCCATATTTGCTTTTTTTGTGAAAATTCCGGTTACGTAAAGTTGCTTTTATTAAATTGTCCAAAATTTAGAGCGCAGTACATATATGAGAGCGCATAATAAAGAAATAAATGTACTTTGTATAGTGAGAAGGAAGCAACATTGCCATTTAAAAGATCGATTACAATTTGCATATGCTTTAAATATACTTACTGTTGTTTATCGATATAACAAGGAACATCGGAGCGTAGTTATAGCTGAGATGGAGTGAAACCTGATTGCTAATTTATGTAATCAGGTTTAAGTTTATTTGAAAACATTTTAAAGATATAATGTTTAAAGTCGCCAATGCGATTGAAAGGAATAATAGAATGCAAGTAAAACTTTACGAATCACAATATGCAGAGCGTGTAGCAACATTATTAAACGAACATTTACCGTTTCAGGAGGAAAATGCACTAACCGTTGATGAAGCAGGTGGTGTTCGTTATGTATATGTAGATGGGGAAGAAGTCATTGGCTATATAGCGGGTTTCAAACCCCAAAATTTGAAAGAGGAAATGCCATATTTTGAAGATGAACTATATGAAATCCATCGAGTGGCAGCTCAAAAACTGACTTTCTATACAAGTCATTTAGTCGTACATCCAGATTATCGTGGTGCTGGAATCGGTCGTTCATTAGTAGCTGCATATATGGAAAAGGTGTCGCTAATAGCGGAAGTACTTATTACGGTTGGTTGGGTAAAATCTGATACGGGGAAATGGGATGCAGAAAAATTGTTTGCTTCCTTTGGTCTAGAGCCGTTATGCTATGTGCCACAATATTTTAAACCGTATGAAGTGTACTGCCCAAGTTGTAAAGCACTTTGCTACTGTGATTCACATATTTTTTGGAAGCACTTTGCGTAAAATAAATTTAATTAGAGTGGTTGAGAAGAACGAACAGATTGATAAAAAGATTAAGTCTATTTGCTTTTAAAATTGAGAGTGTATGCTAATGTATTGTGAAGTTCCTTCCTTAATCATTAAAACAGCAATTAACTATAAAAGAACTGGTGAATATCTAACCTTTTTAAGTAACTGAAAGCTTGTTAAAAAGATATATGTTAGAAGAACTTTTTCCTAGATGTGAAAAAATTCTTTCAACTAAATGACTTGTTTATTGTACATAAAGTTGGCGTTATTGTAACTGGAGATGAAATATTAATTTTATTTTAAAGATAAAAACACCGATCAGTTAGGTTTTAATAACTGATTGGTGTTTTCTGTATTTATGAAGCTTCTTGTATATGTTGTTTAATGATTTTCAAACGTTCCATCCCTTGTAGTCTTAGGAAATATTTCTCTTCTGCTGATACAAGCTCGTTAGTAAAGATATTTCCTACTTTTAGTGAATTAACGAAATCAAAAAAGTCAGGCAAAGTATGTTCTGTAAAAAGTTGAGCTATCTCTTTCACTATCATCTGCTCTTGAATTGTTGATAAGTCTTCACCGTCGTAGAAGTAGTAGAATTTCACACCTAAATCTGTAACATGAATTAATTGTATAGATAATTTATATTCCATACCACCTTCAATCAATTCATCTTTATTAGGCATACCTTTACAATTTATAAATAAGTTGTTAGCAATCATTTCTTTACTGAAATATAACTGATCGTTACAAAAACAATACTCATCACTACATTCTAAATGAGCGCCATCTAGCATATACACATCTTTTATTATCGTTTTTTCTAATTTACTCATATTACTACCTCCGTTATTTGAATGATAGATTCAGTGTTACCAAATTTTTCATTCTATAGACGGAATAATGTATTTCTAAACCCACATTTCAGCCATGATAATCCTGTCCGGTTGGATCTAGTAAAAAAATTGCAAAAACGGATTACTATTTGAGGTGTATGTTAAAAAAGTAATATGAACTCATTATCAAATAAAAGAATACGCTAATGCCTTAAAATGTATTACACAAGTTATGTCTCGTAAAGTTAACTGTTTGGATAATGCAGTTATTGAAAACTTTTTTGGCATATTAAAACATGAACTATTCAATATACAAACAAAAAATGTGTTAAAGGAAAATTAAGAGGATTGATTCTGGTATAATTCCGAATTCAATCCTTTGGGTCACTTCATAATTAGAAATGAGCCTTTTTTAATTAAACGGTCATATTATAAAGTAATCCCCATAAAACGAATTAGTTTTTAAGGATAACTATTAAAACGTATTGTAAAATTTAAACTTAATGTAAAGGGTTTACTGAATAATAAAGGTCATTTCGATTTGTTTTTTTTGATATTCATTTAATAAAACATCTAACTCCTGACTTATTTTTATCGTATTATGGTGAGTTAGCCCCTTTAGTTGTCCTATTGTAATCATTTGGCTTCTTAAGACTTCGATTTTAGATTGCATCTCTTCAAGGGTCAATGCACTTGTTTTCATAATGTAACTCCTACTAATATGTGATAAAAATTCAAAAATGAGGGGATACTCCGACTACAAACGGGAGTTCCTAAAACTTACGACAATTAAACTTTTAATACGACGAAAGATTTACAAATGAAAATTATTCAAAAGAGAAACGACTAAACCTGATAGAGGGAGTTGCGTTACAATAGAAGTAACATTTTCAAAAGTTTGGTTTGTTCAGGAGCTGATGTTGAACTACCTGCAGATCTGAAAGTAGAAACTGCGGGCGTGTTACTTAGGAATTGATTCTTTTAGTTAAAATTCATTTTTGCAGTCTTTTTCCTTAAATTTATAACTTGTATTATTTCTTTTTAGAATGAGAAGTGTGTTGATTAATAATCTTTATTAACAGAACTTAATAGTTATCATTATTCCTTTTCAGTATTTCATTGAAAGGAAATAACGATTTAATTGCTCAATTATCTTGCTCCGGTGGGGGAATAAATACCTTTGCATCTGCATTTAGTAATTTATATATTTGGGGATTAGATAGTAATTCAGCATGGAATAAAACATAGCGTTTAAGAGATGTAAAATCTCCATTACGTGCAAGGTTATTAATGTATTCAATGATAAGCTTTGTTTTCCTTGAATAAACCTCATTTTTACTACTATCGTTAAATTGAACAACTAAATTTAAAAGTGTCAGGGCTTCCATGCTTAATTGTTTACGAATTTCTAGTGTTGTAAAGAGTTTCATATTTAGTTCAATAATTCTTCTTGCATGTACAAAGTCACCATTTCTTATACTTTTCTCTAACAAGTGCAGGTCTTTATTCATCCTCATTTTTCACTATGCCCTTCCTTTTCATATTTTTGGACTTGTATAAAAGAAAAAGAGGCACGTTTAGGTCACACCTCGTAAATTTTATTGATTAAGAATAGTAAATCAGCTTAAACTTTTCTTTTAAACTTAGATTCTGGGAGAAACAAGATATTAAGTGATTGTTGTGCAACGTGTTTTTTAGCTTAATTATTAAGAGATAGTCTACTTAATTATTACTTAGGGAGCCCCAACTTTAAGAATTCCAAGAATTTCGTCCATTACTCTTGAGGCATATTGGCTGTTTGAAACATCTTTCCTGTAATTTTAGCTTCACCGTAATAGTTCTTTACTTCTATTAAAACCTTTTGTGTAAGCTCATGAGAAGTTTAAGTTCCAATTATAAATGTCCGTATCAAAATGTACATTTTTGCTTGTCTAAGCATGTACACTTTCGCTTAAATTGTGCTTCTCTATACATGTGCATGAATAATTACAACTTGACATGGAGACCTCTACTC
>Ga0182747_1001668_pt1 | contig 16795 bp, 13 predicted proteins | sample eDN3rd30CBELigBY_FD_128526 | JGI IMG/M metagenome (GOLD analysis project Ga0182747, IMG submission 128526) | Enriched backyard soil microbial communities from Emeryville, California, USA - eDNA 3rd pass 30_C BE-Lig BY (version 2) (version 2) | ecosystem: Environmental > Terrestrial > Soil >...
AAGAAGGGCCTTAGCCGCTCCATCTGCGCCTCGCTCAGCCAGAAAAAATTGCCCATCGGTCAGTTCTCCTTGCGGAGCCTGAAACACGCCAAAGGCACGAAATCAATGGGTCTGGAGCCTGGGACGGCGAAACGTGCCGATTCGGAATGTCGGCTGCTATGTTCCGGGGGGGAAATATCCGCTGCTGGCCTCGGCCCATATGACGGTGCTGACCGCCAAGGTCGCGGGCTGCGGGCGCGTCATCACCTGCGCCCCGCCGTTCAAGGGCAAGATCGCCGAAAAGATTGTCGCAGCTCAGGCACTCGCCGGCGCGGACGAGATCTATTGCCTCGGCGGTGTGCAGGCGATCGCCGCCATGGGCCTTGGCACCGAGAGCATCGATCCGGTCGACATGCTGGCCGGTCCCGGCAATGCCTATGTGGCCGAGGCCAAACGCCTGTTGTTTGGCCGTGTCGGGATCGACCTGTTTGCTGGCCCGACCGAGACGCTGGTCATCGCCGATGACACGGTCGACGGCGAGATCTGCGCCACCGATCTGCTCGGTCAGGCCGAGCATGGCGCCAATTCCCCCGCCGTGATGATCACCAATTCCGAGAAACTGGTCCGCGACACGCTGGCCCAGATCGAGCGTCTGCTGGCCATCCTTCCAACCGCCGAAATCGCACGCAAGGCATGGGAGGATTACGGCGAGATCATCCTTTGCGACACGCTGGACGAAATGGTGGCCGAGGGCGACCGCATCGCTTCCGAACATGTTCAGGTGATGACTTCGGACCCCGACTACTTCCTGAACAACATGACCAACTACGGGGCCTTGTTCCTTGGTGCCCGCACGAATGTTGCCTTCGGCGACAAGGTCATCGGCACCAACCACACCCTGCCGACGCTCAGGGCCGCGCGCTATACCGGCGGGCTCTGGGTCGGCAAGTTCCTGAAAACTTGCACCTATCAGAAGGTTCTGACCGACGAGGCCTCGGGCATGATCGGCGCCTATGCCTCGCGCCTATGCCACATGGAGGGCTTCGTCGGCCATGCCGAGCAGGCCAATATCCGCGTCCGCCGCTACGGCAAGCGCAATGTCGGATACGGGGCCGCCGTCGATGCCTGATCCCATTTCATCCCGAGACGCGCGGAACGCCGCCGGGCTTTCTCATCTCATCCAACACGGGGAATCCACCATGAGAAAACTGTCTTCTGCCCTGATCGCCAGCACGCTGGCTCTGGCCACCGCCCTGCCGGCGCGCGCCGAAACCAAGATCGAGGTGCTGCATCACTGGGTCTCGGAAAGCGAGGTTGCGGCGCTGAACACCATCCGCGAGGCGCTGGCTGCCAAGGGCTATGGCTGGCAGGACAGCGCGGTCGGCGGCATGTCCGGCGGTAATATGCAGCAAGCTCTGCGGTCGCGACTGGCTGCGGGCAACCCGCCCGGCGCGATGCAGTTCATCGGCTGGGAGGGCATCGACTGGTCCTCCGAAGGAGTGATGCGCGACCTGAACGACCTCGACAAGGCCAATGGCTGGCAGGCGACGATCGCGCCGCAGGTTCTGCCCTTTGTCAAGAATGGCGATAACCTGATCGCGGTGCCGATCAACATGCACCGCCAGAACTGGGTCTGGGCCAACAAGGCCGCTTTCGACAAGGCCGGGATCGAACAGCCCAAGACCTGGGCCGAGCTGATCGCCGATGGCGAGAAGCTGAAGGCCGCGGGCATCATCCCCCTCGCGATTGGCGACGAGCCTTGGCAAATTCAGGTGGTCTTCGACGCTCTCGTCTCGGATATCGGCGGCCCCGATTTCTACCGCAAGGCGCTGGTCGATCTGGATCCCGAGGCGCTCAACTCGGATACGATGAAACAGGTCTTCGACACGCTGCGTCAGGTACGCGGTCTGGTCGATGACGGCTTTAACGGCCGCGACTGGGCGGTCGCGACCGGCATGGTGATCGACGGGCAGGCCGCGATGCAGGTCATGGGCGACTGGGCCAAGGGCGAGTTTCTGGCAAAGGGCCTGAAACCGGGCACCGATTTCCTGTGCTTTGCGACACCGTCGGAAACGCCCTCCTTCCAGTTCGTGATCGACAGCTTCGGCATGTTCAAGGTCTCGGACCCCGAAGTGTCAAAGGCGCAGGTGGCGCTGGCCGAAGTCGTCATGGATCCCAAGGTTCAGCATGACTTCAACCTGATCAAGGGTTCGATCCCGGCCCGCACCGATCTTGGCGTCGACGATTTCGACGATTGCGCCAAGAAGGGCTTCGAGGAGCGCGCGACGGCGATCGAAAGCAATGCGATGCTGGGCGGGGCGACACATGGCTTTGCGGCGCAGCCGCAATTCGCGGCCGTGTTCGGCGACGTCGCCGCCCAGTTCTTCGTCAACGAAATGTCCTCCGAGGACGCAGTGCAGTTGCTGGTCGATGGCATCGATAACGCCCGCTGATCCGCAGCCCGCCGATCTCAGGATCGGCGGGTCCACCCCAACCCCGCGGAGGACCGTCATGGCCCGAAGGAAAAGCATCACGGACCGGTTCGCCGACTGGTTGCCGCGTCTGGTCTTGGCGCCAAGTCTTCTCGCGGTCATTGTGGGGGTCTATCTCTTTATCGCTTGGACCGGCTGGATCTCGCTCTCGTCCTCCAAGATGGTGCCGCAATACGATTTCGTCGGGCTGGAGCAATATTACCGGCTCTGGGCCACGCCGCGCTGGCACACCGCCGTCGCGAACCTCTTCATATTCTCGGCGCTGTTTCTGACCGTGACCATCGCGGTCGGGCTGCTCATGGCGATCCTGCTTGATCAGAACATCCGGGCCGAGGGCGCGCTGAGGGCCATCTACCTCTATCCGATGGCTTTGTCCTTCATCGTGACGGGCACCGCTTGGAAATGGATCCTGAACCCCAATCTCGGCATCCAGAAGGTGGTGAATGGGCTCGGCTGGGAGAGCTTCGTCTTCAACTGGATCACCCAGCCCGATTTCGCGATCTATACCATCGTGATCGCGGCGGTCTGGCAAAGCTCGGGCTTCGCCATGGCGATCTTTCTGGCCGGGCTGCGGGGCATCGACAATTCGGTGATCAAGGCCGCCCAGATCGAGGGGGCATCCCTGCCCCGCATCTATGCCAGCATCATCGTCCCCATGCTGCGCCCGGCCTTTCTGTCGGTGATCGTCCTCCTGAGCTATATCTCGATCAAGAACTTCGACCTCGTGCTCGCGATGACCAATGGCGGTCCGGGTAGCGCGACTGAGGTGCCCTCGACCTTCATGTTCTCTTCGGTCTTCCGGCGAAACCAGATGGGCGTCGGCGCGGCAAGCGCGATAATGATGCTGATGACCGTCGCCGCGATCATCGTCCCCTATCTCTACTCCGAGCTGAAGGAGGATCGCCATGGCCATTGAATATGGCTCTGCCGCGCGTTCGCGCATGATCGGGCGGATGATGATATATGGCGGGTTGATCGGGCTTGCGGGTTTCTACCTCATGCCGCTCTGGGTCATGGTCGTGACCTCGCTGAAGCCGCTGGACGAAATCTATGGTGGCTCCTTCATCGGGGTGCCGAAGATCCTGACCTTCGAGGCCTGGGCCAAGGCATGGAGCCAGGCCTGCATCGGCACCGCCTGCACCGGGCTGAAGCCCTATTTCGTCAATTCGCTGATGATGGTCATCCCGGCCGTCCTGCTTTCAACCGGGATCGGCGCGCTGAATGGCTATGTCCTGACGAAATGGCGCTTCAGGGGCTCGAACCTGATCTTCGGATTGCTGCTGTTCGGCTGCTTCCTGCCGTTTCAGGCGGTGATCCTGCCCATGGCGCAGGTTCTGGGCAAGCTGGGCCTGTCGGGGACCTGTCGGGGACCATTCCGGGCCTCGTGCTGGTCCACACGGTCTATGGCATCTGCTTCACGACGCTCTTCTTCCGGAACTACTTCGTCACCATCCCGGATGAGCTGACCAAGGCGGCGCAGATCGACGGCGCGGGATTCTTCCGCATCTTCTTCTCGATCATGCTGCCAGCGGCACTGCCGATCATGGTCGTCTCCTGCATCTGGCAATTCACCCAGATCTGGAACGACTTCCTGTTCGGCGTCTCGTTCACCGCAGGTGAATCGTCACCCGTGACCGTCGCGCTGAACAACGTGGTGAACGTGACCATGGGCCGCAAGCAATACAATGTCGACATGGCCGCCGCCATGATCGCCGCCCTTCCCACCCTTTTCGTCTATGTCGTCGCGGGCCGCTATTTCGTCCGTGGACTGACTGCCGGCGCAGTGAAAGGCTGACCGATGGCTACTCTGGAAATAGACCGTGTCCGCAAGGCCTATGGCACGATGGAGGTACTGAAAGAGGTCAGCATCTCCATCGGCAGCGGCGACTTCCTCGTCCTGCTTGGCCCCTCGGGCTGCGGAAAATCCACGCTGCTCAATATGATCGCGGGGCTTGAGACGATTACCGGGGGCGAGATCCGCATCGACGGCGATACCGTCAACGACCTTTCGCCCAAGGACCGCGACATCGCGATGGTGTTCCAATCCTATGCGCTCTACCCGACGATGACGGTGCGCCAGAACATCGAATTCGGCATGAAGATCCGGGGCGTCCCGCCTGCGGAGCGTGAGCGCGCGACCCGCGAGGCGGCCGAACTGCTGCAGATGTCGCATCTGCTGGACCGCAAGCCCTCGCAGCTGTCGGGGGGCCAGCGCCAGCGGGTCGCGATGGGCCGCGCGCTCGTCCGTCACCCCAAACTGTTCCTCTTCGACGAGCCGCTGTCGAACCTCGACGCTAAGCTGCGCGTCGACATGCGGACCGAGATCAAGCGCCTGCATCAGCGCCTTGGCACCACCATCGTCTATGTCACCCATGACCAGATCGAGGCGATGACGCTCGCCACCCGCGTCGCGGTGATGAAGGACGGCATCGTCCAGCATCTGGACGAGCCGCAATCCGTCTATGACCGCCCGGCCAATGTCTATGTGGCGCGTTTCGTCGGCTCGCCCGCGATGAACATCATCCCCGGCAGGCTGGAGGATGGACCGAGTGGGCCGGTGCTGGTGATGGACCAACCGAATGGCGGCAAGTCGCGCATCTCGGGCGTGGCAATCAGCGATGATGCCCGCCGACGCTATGCGGGCCAGCTAGTTCTGATTGGCATCCGCCCCGAGGGCTTTTCGGTCGCGGCGGGAGATGCCAATGGCGTCGAGGCGATGATCGAGGTGGTCGAGCCGACCGGCCCCGACACGCTGGCCAACTTCACCTTGGGCGGCAGCGATGTCATCGCGCGTCTCGCGCCACTCGCCGTCCGCGCAGGACAGACGGCAAGGCTTGCAGTCGAGACTGCGAAGGTGGTCCTCTTCGACCCCAAGACTGAACTGCGCATTGACTGAGGCAAGTGGAATGACCACCGACAGCGACGTCATCATCATCGGCTCGGGCATTGGCGGCAGCACACTCGCTTCGGCCATTGCGCCCTCGGGGCTGCGGGTCCTGATCCTCGAAAGGGGGGAGCACCTCCCCGACAGCCCGGATGCTCGCGACGATGTCGCGATCTTCGAGAAGGGAGTCTACCGCTCGTCCGAGGAATGGACAGGGTCGGACGGGCAGAAATTCCTGCCTGGCAACTACTACTATGTCGGCGGCAATTCGAAATTCTACGGCGCGGTCATGTATCGCTACCGCGCCGAGGATTTCCGGCCAAGGCGGCATCTGCGCGGCAATTCCCCCGGTTGGGACATATCCTATGCCGAGATGGAGCCCTGGTATGCCAAGGCCGAGGCGCTGTTCCGCGTCCGCGGGACCGCGCAGGAGGACCCGACCGAGCCTCCCCGGTCGGGTTCCTACCCCTTCCCCCCCGTGCCCGATGAACCGGCTCTGCGGCTGGTGCGCGAGCGGCTCACGCGCGCCGGGGTCCATCCGGCAAGCCTACCCCTTGCCATCGACATTGAGGCCTGGCTGGCGCGGGGAAAAACGGGCTGGGACGCCTTCCCGAATACCGGCGGTGCGGGCAAGATCGATGCCGAAGTCGGCCCGCTCGCCGAAGCGCTGAAGCACCCGAATGTCTCCCTGATGACCGGGGCGCAGGTGATCCGCCTCGAAACCGACGATGCGGGCTGCCGCGTCACCGCCGCGATCATCCGCCGGAACGGGCGCGAGGAGCGATTGACTGCCTGCCACTTTGCCGTCGCCGCGGGTGCCGTCCAATCTGCCGCGCTTCTCCTGCGGTCGGCAAATGCCGCGCATCCGACAGGTTTGAGCAACCGCTCGGACCAGTTGGGGCGGAACTTCATGAACCACAATACCAGCGCGATGATCACGCTGAACCCGCGGATCCGGAATGATTCCGTTTATCAGAAGACCCTGTGCTTCAACGATTTCTACAATGACGACCCCGAGGCGCATGCCCCACTTGGAAACGTCCAGCTGCTGGGCCGCATCACCGGCAATATCCTGAAGGCCCAGATCCCCGCCCTGCCGCGACCGCTTGCACGCCTCATTGCAGACCGCGCCTTCGGCTGGTTCCTGACCAGCGAGGACCTGCCCAATCCCGACAGCCGCGTCCTTGTCCGGGGCGAGGATATCGTCGTGGGCTGGCAGCGCTCCAACATGGACGCGCATCACCTGCTGATCAAGCGCACGCGGCAGGTGATGCGGCGCGCGGGGTTTCCTGTTACGCTGGTGCGCATCTTCGGCAACCGCACCACTTCGCATCAATGCGGCACGGCGCGGCTGGGTGTTGATCCGGCCACGTCGGTTGTGGACCTCGATTGCCGCAGCCACGATATTGCGAACCTCTGGGTGACAGATGCCTCAATCCTGCCAACTTCGGCTGCCGTGAACCCGGCTCTGACCATCGCGGCGCTCGCGCTTCGCGCCGGACAAGCGCTCGTGCACGACTGCGGCACTCAACAGTCCGCCTGTCAAGATGGGGACGGCGATCGAGAGGTTGGCTAATGATGTGAACGACGCGACGAAGGAGCCATGCCCTGCAGGTAGGTGGGGGTTGAGATTCTTCGACATCAGTCTCATCCCCTCCGCCAATAATTCCGGTAAGATCATATTTTTACAAAAAAAATTGTCGGACATGATACAAAGACCCCGCAGTTATTCCCCCGCGCATCCGGGAGTATGTGCGACGAGCCGGGATCTGTGGCAGTCGCCGTGATCCAGCCCGGATGACTCCAAGATCTCCGTCACCAGCCAGCCCAAGCAACCGGCACCTCCCCGGCACGGCGAAGAACGCCATCAACGACCCGTGACATCGGACATTGACACGTTTGTTCCATGAATGATTAAGTTCGGAACAAATGATCCGGGGCCATGCATGACCATCACCGATCTCTGGCAGCATCTGGAACTCCGTTATGCAGACCTGTCGCCGCGACTGCGCGAGGCGGCGATCTGGATCCGCGAGAATCCGGCCGAAGTGGCGCTGCACGGCCTCAGGCGCACCGCGCGCGAGGCGGCGCTGTCGCCCGGCACGCTTCTGCGGCTGGTCCAGAGCCTCGGGTTCGCGGGCTGGGAGGAATTTCAGGCCCTGCACCGCGACTGGCTGACCGAGAGGAACGGCGCGATCTATTCGGGCCGCGCCTCTGACACACTGGCCGCGCAGGAGCCGGGCGACCTCGTTTCCCGCATCGCCGAGGCCGAGGTCACGAATGTGCTGTCGGGCCTGCGCGAGGAACAGCGCGGCAGAATGCTGGAAGCGGCGGCCATTCTGGCCGACAGTCCGACGGTGGCGGTGCTGGGTCTGCGCAGCTGTCACGCGGTGGCCTTCGCCATGCATTACAGCCTGTCGCTGTTTCGCGAGAATACCCGACTGGTGGGCGCGGGAAGCGGGATGATGCTTGATGACCTGTGCAGCCTGCGTGCGGGCGACGTTCTGGTCTCGATCTCTGTTGCGCCATTCAGCCGCGAGACGATTGCCGCCACGCGCCATGCCCGTGATGCGGGGATCGGCGTGATCGGGCTGACCGATGCGCCGCTCGGGCCTCTGGCGCGGCTGGCCGACATCACGCTGACCGCAGCGAATGGCGGGCCGTCGCATATCGCCTCGATCAGCGGGCTGATGGTGCTGTCGCAATCCCTGTCCAGCCTTGCCCTGACCCGTCGGGGCGAGGCGGGGCTCGAGGCCCTGCGCCGGCGCGAGGCGACCTTCGCCGCCCGTTCGGCCTTTCTTCCGTTGGAGACCTGAGATGACCCTTGCCACCCTGCCGAACCAGACCCGCATCCTGCATCGCGATCCCTCGCGCATCCTGCCCGTGGCCGTGGGCGGCGACGGGCCTTTCGTGATCGACAGCACCGGGCGGCGCTATCTGGATGCCTCGGGCGGGGCAGCGGTTTCGTGCCTTGGCCACAGCGAGGGGCGCGTGGTGGCGGCGATCAAGGCGCAGCTTGACCGGTTGCCCTATGCCCATACCAGCTTTTTCACCACCTCGCCGGCCGAGGAACTGGCCGACTTCCTCGTCTCGCGCGCGCCCGAGGGGCTGGAGCATGTCTATTTCCTGTCGGGCGGCTCCGAGGCGAACGAGACGGCGCTGAAACTGGCGCGGCAGTATTTCTGGGAAAAGGGCGAAACCGGCCGCAGCCGCTTTATCGCGCGGCAGCAAAGCTATCACGGCAATACGTTGGGCGCCCTGTCGGCGGGCGGCAATGCCGGGCGGCGCGCGGTCTATGAGCCGATCCTGCTGCCCGTCAGCCATATCCCGCCCTGCTTCGACTATCGCCACCGGGCCGAGGGCGAAACCCCGGAAGCCTACGGCCTGCGCGCCGCCAATGAGCTGGAGGCCGAGATCCTGCGCCTTGGCCCGGAAACCGTGATTGCCTTCATCGCCGAGACGGTGGGCGGCGCGACCTGTGGCGCGATCACCCCGGCACCGGGCTATTTCCGTCGCATCCGCGAGATCTGCGACAAATATGGCGTGCTGCTGATCCTTGACGAGGTGATGTGCGGCATGGGCCGCACAGGCACGCTCAACGCCTGCGAGCAGGAGGGCGTCGCGCCCGACCTTCTGACCTGCGCCAAGGGCCTCGGCGCAGGTTACCAGCCGATCGGCGCCTGCCTGATGTCGGGCGAGATCTATGACACGATCACCGGTGGTTCGGGCAGTTTCCAGCACGGCTTCACCTATATCGGCCATGCCACCGCCTGTGCCGGCGCGCTGGCGGTGCAGAAGGTGATCGAGGAGGATGGCCTGCTCGCGCGCTGCCGCGAGATGGGGGGGGCGCTGGAGACGGCGCTGCATGACCGTTTCGGCGCGCATCCACATGTCGGCGACATCCGCGGCCGGGGCCTCTTTCGCGCCATCGAACTGGTCGAGGATCGTGCCACGAAGCGCAGCTTTGCGCCGGGGCTGAAGCTGCATTCCCGCATCCGCGCCGAAAGCATGGCGCGGGACCTGATGGTCTATCCGGGCGGCGGCACCGCCGATGGTATAGCGGGCGATCATGTGCTGATGGCGCCCTCCTACATCATCGACGCGGGGCATGTCGAAATGATCGCGGACCGGCTGCTGGCGGCGGTGGATGCGGCCCTCGCTTCGGCCGGAGTGGGCCGATGACCTTGCCCTTCGCCATTGCCGTCGCACCGAACGGCGCGCGCCGCACCAAGGCGGATCATCCGCGCCTGCCGCTGACCGTGGCGGAAATGGTGCGCGAGGCATGCGCCGCGCAGGAGGCCGGGGCGGCCATGCTGCATCTGCACGTGCGCGACGCGACAGGCCGCCATGTTCTGGATGCCGGGCTTTACCGTGAGGCGCTGGCGGCGCTCCGCCGCGAGTTGGGCGAGCGGATGGTGATGCAGGTCACGACCGAAGCCGTCGGGCGCTACGGCCCGGCCGAACAGATCGCGCTGGTCCGCGCGCTCTGGCCCGAATCCGTCAGCCTTGCGCTGCGCGAACTGTTTGCCGAGGGCGAAGACGAGGCCGCCCCCGCCGCGCTGATCCGCGAGATGGAGGAGCGCGGGACGCTTTGGCAGCTGATCCTCTATGATGCTGCCGATCTGGCGCGGATGGAGGTCTTGCAGTCGCGCGGGCTGCTGCCTGACGGGCCTCTGGCGGTGCTGCCGGTGCTGGGGCGCTATTCGGGCACCGGCGCCGACGAGGCCGAATTCGCGGCCTTTCTGGAGGCGGGCATCGCACGCCATGCCTTCATACTCTGCGCCTTCGGCCCGGAGGAGGCGCGCTTCATGGGATTGTCGGCCCTGCGGGGCGGACATGCCCGCGTGGGTTTCGAGAACAACCTGAACTTGCCAAACGGCGGTATCGCCCCCAACAATGCCGCGCTGGTGGCGGCCTGCGCAGAGGCGGCAGCGGCCTCGGGCCGGGTGCTGGCGGACGCGGCCGATCTGCGACGGATCTGGCGCGAGCCCGCGCCCATGCCCGCAGAAGCGGGCCAATAAACAACTCATAAACCGCGCCCGCAGTGGCGCTTCAACAAGGAGAGTGCAATGAACTTCAGAAACTCGGTCTTCGGACTTGGCCTTGCCATGCTGGCGGGCAGCATCTCGCTGCCGGCCATGGCGCAGCAGACCTTCATCACCGTGGGCACCGGTGGCGTCACCGGCGTCTACTATGCGGCGGGCGGCGCGATCTGCCGTCTGGTCAACAAGGACCGCGCGACCCACGGGCTGCGCTGCTCGGTCGAATCCACCGGCGGATCGGCCTATAACGCCAATGCGATCAAGGCGGGCGAGCTGGACTTCGGCATGGCCCAGTCCGACGTGCAATACAACGCCCTGAAGGGCGAAGGCGCCTTTGCCGAAGGCGGCGCGAATGACAAGCTGCGCGCGGTCTTCTCGCTGCATCCCGAACCCTTCACCGTGCTGGCCCATCCCGATTCCGGCGTGGCCGCCTTCGAGGATTTCAAGGGCAAGCGCTTCAACGTGGGCAATCCGGGTTCGGGCACCCGCGCTTCGGCCGAGGTGCTGCTGGGCGCGCTTGGCTGGACCATGGCCGATTTCTCGCTGGCTTCCGAGCTGAAGGCGGATGAGCACGGCCCGGCGCTTTGTGACGGCAAGATTGACGGCTTCTTCTATGGCGTCGGCCACCCTTCGGCCAACATCCAGGATCCGACCACGACCTGCGGCGCCAAGCTGATCCCGCTGACGGGAGAGGCGGTCGATGGGCTGGTCGCGAAGTTCCCCTATTATGCCAAGGCCACCATTCCGGGCGGGCTCTACAACGCCAACCCCGATGATGTGGAAACCTTCGGCGTGCTCGCGACCTTTATCGTTTCGGCCGACACGCCCGACGATACCGTCTACCATGTCGTGAAGGCGGTCTTCGACAATTTCGACGAGTTCAAGGCCCTGCACCCGGCTCTGACCGGCCTGACGCCCGAAAAGATGGTGGCCGACGGGCTTTCGGCACCGCTGCATCCGGGCGCGGCGAAATACTACAAGGAAAAGGGCTGGATCCAGTAATCTGGCCGGTCAGGCCTGAAGACGACCTTTGCGCGGGGGACAACCCATGTCCGCCGCGCAGGGAAATTTCGGACGCAAGACAATCTGCCCCCGTCAGAGGGGCCAAGCGACAGGGAACATGACATGAGCAGCGCGACCGGACCCGATACCGCCGCCCCCGATACAGCCGCTCTGGAGCAGCTGGTGGCCGAGGCCGATACCGGAGGGCGCAACCCGGCCGGCCTTGCGGCGAAGATCCTGACGGTCGTGGCCGTCGTCTGGTCGCTGTTCCAGCTCTGGATCGCCTCGCCGCTGCCCTTCACGCTGGGAATCGGCGTGCTGAACGATACCGAGACCCGGGCGATCCATCTGGGCTTCGCGATGTTTCTGGCCTTTACCGCCTATCCGGCGCTGAAATCCTCTCCCCGCGACCGGATTCCGGTGCAGGACTGGATCATGGCCTTGGTCGGGGCCTTTTGCGGCGCCTATCTGTTTCTGTTCTATGATCAGCTTGCCACCCGGCCGGGCCAGCCGACCCAGTTCGACATCCTGTCGGGCATCGTGGGCTTTGTCCTGCTGCTCGAGGCGACGCGCCGCGCGCTGGGTCTGCCGATGGTCATCGTGGCGCTGGTTTTCACCGCCTACAGCTTCGGCGGCCAATACATGCCCGAGGTGATCCAGCATCGCGGTGCGTCGCTGGCGAAGTTCGTCAACCACCAATGGCTGACGACCGAGGGTGTCTTCGGCATCGCGCTTGGCGTCTCGTCGAGCTTCGTTTTCCTCTTCGTGCTGTTCGGCACGCTGCTCGACAAGGTCGGCGCCGGCAACTGGATGATGCAGATCTCGGTCGCGTTGCTCGGGCATCTGCGGGGCGGGCCGGCCAAGGTGGCGGTGGTCTCCTCGGCGCTGAACGGGGTGGTCTCGGGATCTTCGGTGTCGAATGTCGTCTCGGGCGGGATCTTCACCATTCCGCTGATGAAGCGCACCGGGCTTTCAGGCGTGAAGGCCGGCGCGATCGAGGCCGCCTCCTCGATCAATGGCCAGATCATGCCACCCGTCATGGGGGCTGCCGCCTTCCTGATGGTGGAATATGTCGGCATTCCCTATAGCCAGATCGTCAAACACGCGCTGCTGCCGGCAATCTTCTCGTATATCGCGCTGCTCTACATCGTGCATCTCGAGGCGCTGAAGATCGGCTCGCGGCCCATCCCCGGTCAGGCGATGGAACGCCGGCGCCGCCTGATCCGCTGGGGGCTGGGCCTCTCGGGCACCGTCACCGTCGTCTGCCTGCTGTATTGGGGCATTCTGGCGATCAAGACGTTTGCCGGGGCGCAGGCCGGACCGTGGCTGATGCTGGCCGGGCTGGGGCTTTACCTTCTCGCGGTGGCATTGTCCTCGCGCCATCCCGATCTGGAGATCGACGATCCGAACGCCCCGATCCTGAACCTGCCGCTGGCCTGGGACGTGACGCGGACCGGCCTCGATTTCCTGATCCCCATTGTCGTGCTGCTCTGGTGCCTGATGGTCGAGATGATGTCGCCGGGCCTTTCGGCCTTCTACGCGACGATTTCGGTGATCGTCATCACCGCCACGCGCAAGGCGCTGATGGGGCTGTTCCGCGGTGCGGGTGCCGGTGCCGGGCTGAAAACCGGGCTGATCGACCTCTGGGACGGGCTGGCGCTTGGCGCACGCAACATGATCGGGATCGGCGTCGCCACCGCCACGGCGGGCATCGTCGTCGGCACCATCACCCTGACCGGCCTTGGCCTGATGATGACCGAGTTCGTGGAGTTCATCTCGGGCGGCAATGTCTTCGTGATGCTGATCATGGTGGCGGCGATCAGCCTCGTGCTGGGCCTCGGCATTCCGACCACGGCGAATTACATCCTTGTCTCCTCGCTGATGGCGCCGGTGGTGGTCAGCCTCGCCTCGCAGGCGGGGATGTCGGTCCCGCTGATCGCGGTGCATATGTTCGTGTTCTATTTCGGGATCATGGCCGATATCACGCCACCGGTCGGACTGGCGGGCTTTGCCGCCGCCGCCATCTCGCGCGAGGATCCGATCAAGACCTCGTTCCAGGGGGCGATCTATGCGCTGCGCACGGCGATCCTGCCCTTTGTCTTCATCTTCAACCCGGCAATGCTGCTGATCGATGTGCATGACTGGGTCGAGACGGCCTGGCTGTGCTTTACCGCGCTGGTGGCGATCCTTCTGTTCTCGGCCGCGACGATGAACTGGTTCGTGACGAAAAGCCGGATCTGGGAATCCGCCGCGCTGCTCGTCATCTGCTTCACGCTGTTCCGCCCCGACTGGTGGGTGAACCAGATTTCGGAACCCTATGAGCTGCGCCCGGCGTCAGAGTTTACCCAGTTGCTGGAGGCAACCCCTTCGGGCACGCAGTTCCGCTTTGTCGTCGAAGGCTTCAATCTGATGGGCGACGAGGTGCGCAAGACCATCAACCTGCGCACGAATGTGGCGGGTGCCGCCGAGCGGCTGGCCGATAACGGGCTCGAGATGGTGTCGCTGGGCGAAGGGCTGATGACGGGACAGGTGCGCTTCGGCTCCTACGCCGCGCGAATGGGGCTCGAGCCGGGCTTTGATGTGGCGGGTGTTCTGGTCCGCGCGCCGCAGCCCTCGGTGCTGTGGCCGACGCTCAGCGCGCTTTTGCTGACCGCCGGGATCGCGGCGCTGCAATGGCGCCGCCGCCCGCAGCGGAAGGTTGTATCCAGCGTCTAGGCCGGACCGATGGTCGCGAGCCACTGGCTGCTGCAGGGTTCGGGCCGAGGGCCGATCGGCCCTCGGTAAGGAACAGCCTGTCGAGCAGGTGGCATTGCCGGGCCGGTCTGGCCCGGCAATCGGTTCAGCCGGCCCGTCCCGGCAGCGGCACGGCCTCGCCCTCGGCCTCCGGGGTGGAGCTTTCCCCGATGATCCCCGCCCCGACGGTTTCCTTGGCCAATCCGACGCTGATCAGCGCGGGAATGCTGACAAGCATCGCATAGATCGCGACCGAGACCGGGGTTCCCGTCTCATGCAGCAGGATCGTCCCGACAAGGGGCGCGATCGAGCCGCCCGCGACGGATGCAAGCTGATAGCTGGAGGACAGCGCGGTATAGCGCACGCGGGTCGGGAAAAGCTCGGCCATGAAGGCCGCCATGGCGCCGAGGATGATGCCGTGGCTGGCGAGGCAAAGCGTGATCGTGAGTTGCAGATGCGCCGCCGACGCGCCGGGCGACAGGGTGAAAAGCCCGTAGCTGGTCAGCACCGAAGCCGCGAAGCCCACGAACAGCACCGGCCTGCGGCCGATGAGGTCCGACACATAGGCCGCGACCAGCACCACGACGATTTCCAGCGCCGAGGCCCAGAGCAGCGATTTCAGCACCACCTGACGCGGGAAGCCCAGATGGGTCGTCGCGAGCAGCAGCACGAAGGTGCTGAAGAGGTAGAGATAGGTGTTCTCGGAGGCCTTGACGAAGAAGGCGCGGAACATCTCGGGCAGGTTGTTGCGGAACGCCTCGGCCAGCGGGGCGTGCTCGACCTTTTCCTGACGGCGCGAGATCTCGATGAAGGCGGGCGATTCCTCGACCCGGCGGCGGGTCCAGAAGCCGATGGCGATCAGCAGGACCGAGATGAAGAAGGGAATCCGCCAGGCCCATTCCACGAAGGCCTCGTTTCCATAGATGCCCTGAATGGCCGCGATGACCAGCGCGGTCAGCACATTCGCGAGCGGTCCCGCAAACATGGTGAAGCTGGTCCAGAAGCCGCGCCGGTTCGCGGGCATGGATTCCGCGATGATCAGGATCGCGCCGCTCGCCTCGCCGCCGACGGCGATGCCTTGCAGGATGCGCAGCACGATCAGCAGGATCGGCGCCATGATCCCAATCGTTTCATAGGTCGGCAGCAGGCCGATCAGGAACGTGCCGACCCCCATCATCAGCAGACTGATCACCAGCATGTTCTTGCGCCCGAAACGGTCGCCCGCGATGCCGAAGATCACCCCGCCCAGCGGACGCGCCAGAAACCCGACCGAGAATGTGCCAAGGGAAAGCAGCGTCGCGACAAAGGGATCATCGACCGGGAAGAACTTCTTGTCGAAGACCAGCACGGCGCAGGTCGCGAAGACGAAGAAATCGTACCACTCCAGCGTGGTTCCGACCGTGCTCGCGATCATCAGGTTAAGACGTTTCAACAGCTTTCCTCCCATGGATGGCTGACGGGCAGCCCAGATGCCCGACACGTCGCGACCGGCACGCCTCCTGCCCGGGTCGCAATTGCTTGGAATTGGGGCCCGCGCCTAAAGCGCGAGCCGGACCTTGCCGCCGTTCCTTGCGCGTGAGCAGCAGGTCATGACGCGGGTGTTCTCGGCGCGCTCGGCGCGGGTCATCACCTTGTCGCGGTGGTCGATTTCGCCCGAAATGACGCCGACCTCGCAGCTTCCGCAAAGACCCTCGCAGCAATCGCTGGCCACATCGACGCCCGCCGCAAGGATCGCGTCCAGCATGGTCTGATCCTTGGCGACGGTCAGGGTCAGGCCGGAATCGACCAGCTCGACCTCGAACGCGGTTTCCACCGCCGGGTCGAGACCGGCCGAGCCGCCGGTGAAATGCTCGAAGCGGAAGGTGCCCTCCGGCAGATGGCCGGTCAGCGTCTCGAGTTCCGAGATCATCCGGTCAGGCCCGCAGCAATAGATCTGGCCACCCTCGGGCAGCGCCCCGACCAGCCCGGACAGGGCCACGCGCCCCCCCTCGCCCGAGACATGGAGGACAAGCTGCGCCCCATGATCCCGCTGCAAGCGGTCAAGGAACGCCATCCCGGCGCGCGCGCGGCCGCAATAATGGACCTCATAGCTGCGCCCCAGCGCCTTCAGCCGGTCGGCCATCGCAACGATCGGGGTGATGCCGATGCCGCCCGCGATCAGGACATGATGCGCCCCGTCCTCGTCCAGCCGGAAGAGGTTCGCGGGGCCACGCAGGCGCAGCTCCGCCCCTTCGGCCAGCACCTCGTGAATATGGCGCGAGCCGCCCCTGCCCTGATCGTCGCGCAGGATCGCGACCTGATAGGTGCCGTCATCGGCGGGACCGCAGAGCGAATATTTCCGCTCATAAGGGCCGACGCAAAGCTCGACATGCGCGCCGGCATTCCATTTCGGCAGCGGACGGCCATTGGCATCCGCCAGCGTCAGGCCAAGGACGCCCTCGGCCTCCTGACGCAGCCCGACGACGCGGACGCTGCGGGCGATCGACCGGCGCGACGGTGCGCCGACCGGGAAGTGCCGGAAGCTCTCGCGCAGGCCCGGCTCCCGGCGTTCGGGGTTCAGGGCCGGATCCCATTCCACCCACAGGTGGTCCGGGCCGCGGAAGGACGTGCTGGGCAGATAGCTGAACTCCTGCTCGGCCAGCCGCAGATGCGGCAGGCGGCGC
>Ga0182747_1001670_pt1 | contig 16763 bp, 14 predicted proteins | sample eDN3rd30CBELigBY_FD_128526 | JGI IMG/M metagenome (GOLD analysis project Ga0182747, IMG submission 128526) | Enriched backyard soil microbial communities from Emeryville, California, USA - eDNA 3rd pass 30_C BE-Lig BY (version 2) (version 2) | ecosystem: Environmental > Terrestrial > Soil >...
CACAGCTAGACATTGAGTATGAGTAATTTATGATATCGGTTGATTTAAATGTTCGCGTAAATCTAAAATTATTTTCTTTTCCAGCCTTGAAATATAGGATTGTGAGATGCCTAAATGGTCTGCTACTTCTTTTTGTGTCATTTCCTGTTTGCCATTTAAACCGAAGCGGCATTCCATAATATAGCGCTCACGCTCACTTAACCCATTAATCGCTTGGAACATATGCTGACGTTCAATTTTCTTTTCAACATCATTCATTATAATTTGTTCTTCTGTCCCTAGTATGTCTGAAAGAAGCAGTTCATTTCCATCTGGATCTGAATTTAGAGGCTCGTCCAAGGAGACCTCGCCTTTCATACGGCTTGTCTTTCTTAAATGCATCAAAATTTCGTTTTCAATACATCTAGAAGCATAGGTCGCTAACTTAATATTTTTTTCTGTATTAAAGGTCTCGATCGCTTTTATAAGACCAATCGATCCAATGCTAATCAAATCTTCTATTGGTGTACCAGTATTATCAAAACGTCTTGCAATATAGACAACAAGACGGAGATTTCTCTCAATTAGTGTGTCTCTTGCTCTCAAATCACCATTCATAAAGGCTTCAATAACTGTCATCTCTTCTTCTCTAGTTAATGGTACTGGCAATGAATCGTGACCTCCTATATAGTACGTTCCTTTTAGACGAAACTTACTCCAAATTTTCCTAAATAAGTTAATTATTTTGTTAAACAATCATCTTCCCCCTTTATGCGTAAATTGGATAAAGTGAAACTTTCAACAGTGTGGATTTCCCCGGCTGCTGATTAGCTGAACCAATCGGACCTTTACGGGAAGCTAATCCACCACCTATCTTCCATGTTCACTTCGAATCTAAGGTGGGGGATATTACTTCCCGTTAAGAGTGGGATAAAGTGACCTTTTAAATTAGCGAATTTTTTTGTCCACTAAATTTTCAGGTGACTGATTAGGCATATGTGGGCCTGTCCTTTCTTACACTCTTATAATTGTCAATTAATGAGGTTAAGGGCCGATACCTAGAATACAAGAGGAAAGACCTCAAGTATCCTTTGTCCAAATTTTGGTTCTTATACTTCATGCAAATGAAAAGCCTGTAAGTCTTTCTTTACTACCAGCTAATACAGCGAAAGTAGTCTATAGAGCCAAAACGTGGAGAATCATTTGTGCGTCTTGTGGGTACCGCGCATCTTGTTTAGTGAAAACAATATACTGTTCGAAGATTTCTTTCGTAGTTGTTCCACTTAGTCTCAGCTTGTCAAATCGGAACGCAAGTACTGTAGATCGCTCTTGTTGAACTGTCGATAGCGTCAAGATTCTTACCTTTGGATACACATACGCCGGAAACATTTTTAGTTGATAAGGATTCTTTTCATCCCATTGTCGTAATGCTTGATGGAAATCTTCCGGTAGATCTTTTGAAACTGCGGAATATGAAAGAAAATGAACCGGTTTCCCACTCATGGGCTCTGTACATTCATTTCCTGTATCAATAAATCCTTTCAAACTATATGTTTTTTTAAATAATTCGAGGTCACAATCTACGACAAAAGAATGTTGAATCTTTGATTGCATAATATTTCTCCATTTTGAATGGATCGCTGTTAAACCTAAAAAGGCAATGGCTGTACAAAGAATAAAAAAGGTGACATCGGATTGATTTAATAAAAAGGGCAGTAAGCTTGTTAACACGCCACCAAGAAAAAAAGTTGCAAGAAAAAGTACAGTGCCTTGCTTTAACAACGATTGGAGTTTGAACGAAAATGCTAGTCCAATTAATACAATAAAGCTTAGTAAGGCTCCAATTAATGTCTGATAGAAAATGCTTGCAATCAGTCCACTACAAAACGCACTAAGTAGCAGCCTACTCCTTTTTACATACAATCCCGTTATTTCTTGCGTAAACTTTAATAAAAAGTAGTTGAATAACGTATTGTATAGTACGAGTAATTCTCCAATCATTTCAGCGTCCTCCTGTTAATAGAGTAACATCCAGCCCCTTCAGAAAATGTCAAACCATCGTACAAATACGAATTTTCTTTTTGACAATATTTTTTAAAATATGCAGTTATTTGACACGATATGTAGAAGTTTTTAGCGTCAATCGAGAGAAGCAAGAGTTAAGTGATCGTAGTTCTTTCTATATGATCAATTCCTATACGATAGTGCTTATTTACCTTTCTATGTATCAAACCAACTTTAAGCGATCCCCCCTCCTCCATGTGATCAAACTACTCTCCAAAACGGGCTCCCTCTCCCATATGAAACGTAGCCACTCTCCCATCCTCACAATTAGCCAAAAAGAAGAACCTGACATGATATAAATTGATTGACGTGCAGGGTCGAGTGTAGCTGTCGGTTGCGCCTTTTGTTACATAGCCAAGCTTCTTCGCGGGAACAGTACGTTGTCTGAGGCTACAGGCTCAAGCCGTGCCTATGAATACGCGTATCCGAAGCAGAAATCAGTATTTGGCTACAACAAAAAGACACCATTTTTCTACTTGAGAAAAATGGTGTCCTTGGGTTTTGTCCCAACCACTTCTTAATATGTCGAAATTTATCTTACAACGGCGTATTATCGATTACGGCGGTTGCGTAAGAATGTTGGAATTTCCAGCATATCATCTTGTGGTTGTTGATGTTGCGCCTGTCTTTGCGGTTCTTGTTGAACAGGCTGTTCTTGGATACGCTCGCGCATCGGTGCTTGTTGTTGCGGTTGAGCTTGTCCAGTTCGCACATTATTGATTGGACGAGTATTTTGTTGGCGTTGCGGTTGCGTCAGGATATCGTCAGAGAATCCTGTTGCGATAACCGTAACAATAATTTCGTCATTCAAGTTTTCATTAATAACAGAACCGAAGATCATGTTTACTTCTTCATCCGAAGCTGATGCAACGATGTCTGCTGCTTCTTGTACTTCAAATAAGCTTAAGTTGGATCCGCCTGTGATGTTCATGATAACGCCTTTAGCCCCATCGATTGAAGTTTCAAGCAATGGACTTGAAATTGCTTTTTTCGCAGCTTCTGTTGCACGGTTTTCACCAGTTGCAATACCGATACCCATTAACGCAGAACCTTTGTCAGACATAATTGTTTTAACGTCGGCAAAGTCAAGGTTAATTAGACCAGGAGTTGCGATTAAGTCAGAGATACCTTGAACCCCTTGACGTAGTACATTATCTGCTTCACGGAAAGCTTCAAGCATTGGCGTGCTTTTATCAACGATTTGCAGTAATTTATCATTAGGAATGACAATAAGAGTATCGACAGCTTCTTTCATCGCAGCAATACCGCCGATTGCCTGTGTTTGGCGTTTACGGCCTTCGAATGAGAATGGTCGTGTTACTACACCAACAGTCAGTGCGCCTAAATCACGAGCGATTGAAGCAATAACCGGTGCAGCACCTGTTCCGGTGCCTCCACCCATGCCGGCTGTTACGAAGACCATGTCAGCGCCGCGAAGTACTTCCTCGATCTGCTCACGGCTTTCTTCGGCCGCTTTTTTGCCTACTTCAGGATTTGCACCCGCACCTAGACCTCTTGTTAATTTATTGCCAATCTGTAACCTATATTCTGCTTTTGATAGATTTAAAGCTTGAGCATCCGTATTTACAGCGATAAAGTCAACACCTTGTACACCATGCTCAATCATTCTATTTACTGCGTTATTTCCGCCACCGCCGACACCAATGACCTTGATGTTAGCTAGTTGGTCTATATTCGTATCAAATTCTAACATAGTTTCTCCTCCTGCCACTAATCTCGAATATTATTCGAAAAACTTATCGAATAGTTTTTTAGCTTTATTGATTACGCTTGTTTTATTTGTATTGCTGCTTTCTTTATCTACTGTATTGGATTGTTTTTTCGGAGGTGTTGTTCCAGCTCCAACTGTTGCATATGCAGGAGCTTGAACTGGACTTCTGCCATAAAATTCATCCTCTAAATGTGCATAGCGTATTAAACCCACAGCAGTTGTATAAGCCGACTCACGAACTCCTATATAGTCTGGAGTATAAATTCTTACACGTGTTTGCATAACTTGGCGAGCAAGTTGTGCAATTCCCTCTAGTTGAGCAACACCACCTGTAAGGACTACTCCACCAGGTAAATCGCGAACTCCTAAACGAGCTAATTCATCTAAAACTAGTTCGAATAATTCTTCAAGACGGACACCGATAATTTCTGAAATGAATTTTTGACTGTATTGATCCAGTGCATCTGTGCCAGAAACAGGTACTTCGAAAATCTCTTCATCAGAAGCATCTTCATAAAAAGCATGTCCAAACTGTTTCTTAATAATTTCAGCCTGTTCAGTTGGTGTTTTCAGTACAATTGACAAGTCTTTTGTTATATGTTCGCCACCAACAGGGATAACTCCTGTTCGTGTCAGTAAACCTTCCTCAAAAACTGCAACTGTTGTAGAACCTCCTCCTAAATCGATAAAGGCAGTTCCTTGGTTTTTCTCATCTTCCGTTAAAGCAAAGAATCCAGCTGCTAATGGTTGTAAATAGATTTCTCTAATTTGTAAACCTGCTCGCTCAACACATCGCAATACGTTATGAACCAATGTTTTTGATGTTGTAATCATCGTAGCATCCATTTCTAAACGAATACCGATCATTCCACGCGGGTCTTTGATTTCATCTAGATTATCAACAATAAATTGACGAGGGATCAGATTTACAAGCTCTCTTTCAGGTGGAATTGACATCACTTGTGCGGATTCAATTACTCTGTCTAAATCTTCATCAGTAATTTCGCGGTTTTCGCTATTTACAGCAACAACACCTTTTACTGGCTGAAGAGTTGTTTGATTTGCGGGTATACCTAGTACTACTTCGTTTATTTTAATTCCTGTCATGCGTTCAGCTTGCTCGATTGCTTTTTTAATAGATTGTACAGTAGCATCTATATCAACGATTGCGCCTTTACGTATACCGTTAGATTTCACATTACCAACACCAATTACGTGCAATTGGTTATCTGTAATCTCTCCTATCAAAACTTTAATAGAAGATGAACCGATGTCTAGCGATATATAAATATCCTGGTGATTCATCATTCCGCACCTCCTTCGTTTCCTACTATATTTTATTCTATTGTAATTCCATAGTAATGTCTAAATAAAATCATATATATGATACAATTTTACAGCTATTATACTGTATTTTCATCCTTTTTTACATGTCTCTCTTCCCATTTTGCTATCAAAATTCGTCGAATGACTGCTATATTTTGGAATAATCGGACACCAAAGGCAAAAATGGCAGCCAAATAGAGATCAACTCCTAAATGCACTCCTAAAAATGCTAGTCCTGCAGCAAGTGCAATATTAAAGAAAAAGCCGGATAAAAACACTTTATCATCATACACTTGCTGCAAATTTGCCCGTATCCCGCCAAATAGCGTATCTAATGCTGCAAGTACAGCAATTGATAAATAATTTTCATAAATAGCAGGAATCTGTATATCGGTTAATAATCCTAAACTCAAGCCTAGTATTAATCCTAATAATGGTAACCACATAGCTATTCCCCTTCGTCATTTTCAACTAAATAATCATTTGATAATTTTCCATCAAATTCTGAAATAGTAATATTTTTTTGTGCTTCATTTATACTCAAGTTTAGATTATCAAGGTAAAAATCATCTCTAAACGGCGAAGCATACAAATAACCATATAGTTTTTCAGCTTTTTCGAAGGTTTCAGTGATAATTTTTATGTTAACTTTTGCCTCGTCAATAGGAACACTATTGACAGTAGTTACACCATTGATATCTCGAATCGGTGATTTAAGTGTTAGGCGCTGTCCATCGATTTCAATATAAAGGCCGTCATAACGATAAATTTCATTTACTAATCGAATTAATAAATCAGGTGAAATGGGTTCAATTTCATAACCAAATTGAATCAGCTCCGCAGCAGGAGTTATGTTAAGTATAAGCCCTGGACCATTTACGGGTAATAAGCCCGCTTGCCGTTTTAGATCATCCACCGTATTATTCAACAAAACAGCTTGACTTTCTGCATCTTCATCTTCATATTGTTCGATAACTGTATTATAAGTAGCGATTTCTGTTAACAATTTCGAATGATTCTCTTTTTCTTCAGCTAATTCCTGTCTGATTGCCCAAATGTCCCGTGTGTCCCTTAGTGTAGGGTTTTGGACGGTATTATACTGAACCGCAATCATGAGGCCAACAATAAAAGATATAATCGTTATTCGGGTAACTATTTTTGTTGTCATTGGTTCCCCTCCTAACAGGTATAGGCTTGTCCTCGAATAATTCTATGTTTCATCATTTATTGAAGGCATCTGAATTAGATTTTTCTCCTCAATTGTTACCACAATATTATCAACCAGCAATTGATCCATTACTCCCCCAACAATTTTTAACGAAGATAACAGTGTATCAGCATCACCAACAGCTTCAATCACGAAGGGTGCCGGGAATTGTTTATCATCAATCGTAATAACCGGGCCATTACATCTGATATATGAATTCGATTTTAATCTTTGCCCATTAATGGCAATACTTTCAGCTCCGGAAATCTTGAGCTCGTTCACAACCGATAAAACATGACTTTCATGGACAATATATTCATTCGGATTGGTTGAGTTTGGATTATAGTCATTATCCTTTAATGTCACTCGAAGTCCTGGTCCTTGTGCTGGAATATTCCCAAGTATTAATCGTAATTTTTCGGCTTCTTCAATCAAATGCTCATATGCATCTTCATTTTCTGCAAAAGATCTTTCATAATCTCTAAGTTTGGTTTGCAAGCTATTTAGTTCTTCCGCTAACTCTTTGTTTCTTTCCTGCTGCTGAATTAAATCCTCTCGATAGGACTCTTCCTGATCTAAATAGGAGTTATTATTCTTTTCATGATTTTTTGTTAGTTTATACGAATAACCAATAATAAATCCTGTTGTAATACATACAATTAGTATGATGAGCTGCTTTCTGGTAAATTTGTTATTTTTTTTACTGTGAAGTGGTTTCTTCATCATCCATCACTTCCTGTTCTTCAATCACCGCTTCACCTGATTCATCAATACTAAAGTCAAACTCAGCGTATTCATCCAGATAGGGTCTGTAGTATGAACCTACTTCGATATCAATGATTCCTTTTTCATAGGAACCCGTACTTTCAATTTGTGCCACAATCGAAGGATAATAATTCAACTTTTCAGCTAATGTTGTAACTTCTGCTCGAACCTCGTACCCGTCATTCATAAACAGGGTTACTGCATATGGATCGGCACTGCTTGGGGTTGAATTGATTTGAGATATTAGGGACAAGACCGTTGGATCTAGCTTCGCAAGTTCTTCTAATAATCTCTTCCTCAATTTTTCATCATCAAACTCTAAAAATAATGGTGCATCGATTGGCTCTAAACTGCTTGCCTCTTTAAATATTTCGCCATTTTCCAGCATAGGGTAAAGCTCATTATCTATAGAAATATAGGCGACTTTTTCCCATTCTTCAATTTCAATTTGTACGGTCGTCAACCATTTTCTTTTTACATGAACATCTTTTACCCATTGTTCTTTGCTTATTTTGTCCTCAACATCAGTTACTTTAAATCCCCACATCGAATCTCCAGCTTTTAAATCAGATTGTTCTTTATAAACATCCGCTTCTACTAACCCGGCACCTATCACATCGACTTTTTTGATTTCGCTATAAGGAGATTGAAAGTAAAGGAGTAAAAATAATGTTATTAAGAATAGAAATAGCAGGAAGATAAATTTGAAATTTGTTCTTTTTCTTCTTTTTTCTCTTAAGGTTGGGATGCGCTCTTCAATATCGATTACTTTATCCATAATTTTTACTCCTCCTTTCCTCCACTATTGTTTGTTATTTAGTTCATAAAAAATACTTCGTTAAGTAGTATCCGATTGATTTGCAAAGCTAATAATGATGGCTACAACAAACCATATAATCATGAGTGACGTTCCACCATAACTTATAAACGGCAAGGTAACGCCTGTAACAGGAATCAATCCAATAACCACGCCGATATTCAAAGCGGCTTGGAAACCTACCATCCCGACTAAAGCGGATATGGCATAAAAATCGGAACTTTTCAGTGATTGAATGGCCAGTCCACAGCCAGAATAAATAAATATCGCAAAAAGTGCCAATACAACACAGCCACCCAAAAATCCAACTTCTTCTAGTATAATAGAGAAGATAAAGTCATTTTGCGGTTCCGGCAAATATAAAAACTTTTGCCTGCTCTGCTGAAAACCATGTCCAAGCAAACCTGCTGGACCAATCGCCATTAATGATTGTACTGCTTGGAACCCGCTGCCTAATGGATCCTCCCAAGGATTGAGAAAAGCTTCAATCCGCTTCAAGCGATAGGGTGCAGACGCAATTAAACCCACCAACCCTACAATTCCCAGAACAATAAAACCAACATATAATTTGATTGGATATTTTGCTATGAACAGTAAAATAAATGCCGCTACGACTAAAATGAAAACTGAACCAAAGTCAGGCTGAAGCATAATTAATCCACAAGGAATTAGGATAATCAAAAAATGCTTAATCTGAACAACCCGTTCATCGTTTCGCACTTTACTCAGTAAAAAACTTAAATACATTAAAGTTGTAATTTTAACTAACTCTGCTGGTTGAATGGTTAATGGCCCCAAACCAATCCAGCTTTGTGATCCATTCCGTACAAGACCAATACCAGGAATTAAAACAAGAACCAATAACAGTAATGAAAGTACATAAAGGATTATCCAAGTTCTTTCTTGCGTAAAAAGCGGCATATTTGTAACAAATAGAAATACGATGATTGCTAAACCTAAGTAAATACTTTGCTTAATATAGAAGGGCAGCTCATCTTCATAGTGTATCGAACTCCAATATGTACCAGCCGAAAAAATGAAAGCAATTCCTATCAATGACAGCAAAATCGCAGATATAATGAAGAGCCTTTTATAAGTAAACTTCAGCTAAGGCATCCTTTCTTGTTCTATAATACTAGGATAAATCAGTGCTTAGAGAGGCTGTCTCCAAGCACAAGTTATTCATGGTAAAATCAAGAATTTCGAAACTTCATTTTTGGGACAATTCATATGCACGGCAATAGCTATTATAGCTTCAGTGCAGCTTCAATGAATATATCTCCTCGGACTTCGAAGCTTTTATATTGATCCCAACTTGCACATGCAGGAGATAATAAAATAACATCTCCGCTTTGAGAAATAACTGCTGCTTTAGTAACCGCATCCTCTACATTTTCAGCTAATGCAGTTTCTTCTACCCCACAGGATTTCGCAAATTCTATAAATCTTTCCCCAGTTTGTCCAAAAGCTACAACGCTTTTTACATTCTTCATAGATGAGCGCAGCTCCTCAAAGGAGTGGCCCCGATCCAATCCTCCTGCAAGTAAAACAGTAGGCTGAGTGAATGCTTCAAGAGCAACCTTTGTCGCTAGACAGTTTGTCGCTTTAGAGTCATTGTAAATTTTCCGTCCATTCCATTCACGAACAAACTGTGTACGATGACGAACCCCTGTAAATGTTTTTAAGACTTCCTCCAGTGCTTCCTTTTCGCAACCGTATAAAATACATGCTGCGAGTGCTGCTAAGATATTTTCAAGATTATGTTTCCCGGGTAGCGCAATATTTACTCTTTCTATATACGCTTCACCCTGCCAATAGATCGTTGTTTCATCTGCACTAATGCCTTCTTCCGAACGGCCATTTGAACTAAAAGGAATTTTTTTCGCGTTTGATTTAGCCGCATATTGCTTTACAATTTCTTGTTCCGCATTATAAATGAACCAATCGTTTCCATCTTGATTTTTAGTGATGTTAAATTTAGCATCTGCATATTGATCAAAAGTACCATGATAATCTAGATGAGCATCGTATAAATTCGTTAAAATCGCAATTCTAGGTTTAAACTCATTAGTACCCATCAGCTGGAAAGAAGACAATTCAGTGACAATGACATTTTCTTTTGTTGCACCAGCAGCAACTCCACAAGCAACTGTCCCAATATTTCCAGCGATTAATGGCTTTTTGCTGCCGCTATTTAACATTTCAAAAATTAAAGTAGTCGTTGTCGTTTTACCGTTTGTACCTGTAATACCAATGATCGGTGCTTCACTAACTAAATAGGCCAGCTCAACTTCAGTTATCACTGTCAGACCACGATTTACTGCGTCTGCCACGATTGGATTTGTATAAGGGATGCCGGGATTTTTAACGATTAATTCGAAACCTTCATCCAGCAAATCCTCTGGATGTCGACCACAGATGACCGTAATCCCTTTTTCTAGTAGGCCCTGCGCTTGTGGATTTTCATCAAATGGCTTTGAATCATTGACAGTAACAAAGGCACCTAATTCATGGAGAAGCTCTGCTGCTGCTACTCCACTTTTGGCCAAACCAAGGACTAAGACTTTCTTATGTTGTAATTTTGTATATTGAATCATAGCAATGCCTCCGATATTACTGCAATTAATGCAACAACTAGTGCTGTTGACCAAAAGACGCCTACTACTTTACGTTCTGACCAGCCAGACAATTCAAAGTGGTGGTGAATGGGACTCATTTTAAAGATTCGTTTTCCGCGCAATTTAAAACTTGCCACCTGTAAAATAACGGATAAAGTTTCAATGACAAACACTAATCCGATTAATAATAAAAGCAGCTCTTCTTTTACTAGAATCGAAACAAGGGCCAGGGCACCCCCTAATGCAAGTGACCCCGTATCCCCCATAAACACTTTTGCCGGATTTGCATTGAAAAGTAAAAACCCTAAAAGTGCACCCGTTACTGCAAATGTGAATAAAGCTACATCGGCTTGCTCATTAAATAATGCGATAACTCCGAATGCCGTAAATGCAATTGATGCAGTTCCTGCAACCAGTCCATCTAATCCATCTGTCAAGTTTACGGCGTTGGAGAAGCCAACTAGCCAAAAGATTAGAAAACCTACATACAAGATTCCTAAATCAACAGACCACTCGGTAAACGGAATACTAATTGACGTATCAAAAGAACCAAGTCGCAATAATAGGAATGCAGCAATCGAGATAATAATTTGACCGATTAATTTTTGCAGTGATGTTAATCCTAAATTACGTTTGAAGATAACTTTAATTCCATCATCCAAAAACCCAATCAAACCAAATCCAGCTAACACTAAAATGATTACGACAGATTGAGTCGTAAATATGTCAGACATATTTCCAACAATTACCGTTGTAGCAATGATTGAGATTAAAAAGATTATGCCCCCCATAGTTGGAGTCCCAGCTTTTTTCATATGTGATTGCGGACCTTCTTCTCGAATACTCTGTCCAAATTTCATCCGACGAAGTATTGGAATAAATATGGGCGCCAAAACCACAGAAACGATAAATGAAATTGCTAGAATGGTTATTGTTGTTGTGATTGTCATTATTAAATCTCCTCTAATTTCTGTTCTTTCTTCTTAAGTAATTCTATAATTGTTGCATCTCACCTAGAAGTTATTGATTAATTATTTTCGTTTTGTTTTTCATCTTCTTTGTTCTCGCTTATATTCCCATCTAAATATAGATGGATTGTTCCATCTTGTTCAAGAATATTTTCTGCTTCTGGCAATTGTGATTTTATAACCGTTCCCTCACCATGGATCTCCATTTTAAATGGATACTGCAATTTCGCTAATTCATCGACCGATAAGCCAACTAAATTTGGAACTCGGTCAGTTATTGGGTCTCCCCAACGATATTGTTTTTCCATTTGTCCTTCACGATCAACTTTTATACCGACAGTTGGGGCAATATCCTCAATGATTTGTCCAACGATTGGGGCAGCAATCGTACCGCCAAATACAGTTGCACTTTTTGGACTATCAATTGCTACATATACAACAATTTCAGGATTATCCGCTGGTGCAAACCCTATAAATGATACGATATATTCACCATCTTTATAACGTCCATCCACTACTTTCTGTGCAGTTCCTGTTTTGCCGCCAATTCGAAGTCCATCGCGGAATGCTTGTCTACCGGATCCATTGGCAACAACTGATTCTAGAGCATTACGAACCTTTGCAGATGTCTCTTCACTTATAACAGTTCGCTTTAATTCCGGTTTATTTTCAACTATCGTTTTGCCCGTTTCAGAATCTACTACTTTAGAAACTACATATGGCGTGAATAACTTACCTCCATTCACTGCCGCAGCAACAGCCTGAACCTGCTGGATCGGTGTTACAGCAATCCCTTGACCAAAGGAGGTTGTTGCATGCTCCACTGGCCCAAAAGCTTCTTTCGAAAATAATATTCCCGAGGCTTCACCAGGAATGTTAGAACCTGTTGCTTCGCCAAACCCAAAGTCTTTTATATATTCAAGCAGTTTATCAGCACCTACTCGCTGTCCTAGCTCTATAAAACCTGGGTTACAGGAATTTTCCACCACTTCTAAGAAAGTTTCACTACCATGTCCTTCACGCTTCCAGCAGCGCAAGCGGGAATCTTCCACCATTGTATAGCCTTTGTCATAGAACGTATCTTTCTCTAAGTCTACAACACCTTCTTCAAGTGCTGCACTTAATGTAATAATTTTAAAAGTGGAACCTGGCTCATAGGTCATCCAAACAGGTAAATTGCGGTTATAAATTGATTGATCTACGTCTTGGAAATTAGCAGGATCATATGTAGGATAAGATGATAATGCTAATATTTCTCCAGTATTTACATTCATCGCAATCCCTAATGCCTGGGTTGCATCATATTTTTCCATTGCTTGTGATAATTCTCTTTCTACTACCTTTTGGACATCCAAATCAATGGTTAAATTGACATCTGCCCCTTGATCTCCTTCACGCCATTCATCATCCACATGCGGCAAGGAATTCCCCTGTGCATCCGTAAAGAGGCGAATTGCTGCTTCTTTAGAAGTCAATACCTTATTGTATTGATATTCAATACCTGCAAGACCTTGTGTATCATATCCTGTGAACCCTATAAATCGAGATAGCAAATCCCCATAAGGATAATGCCGGATATAATCTACACCAGTATATAGCCCGCTTATTTTTAAGCTTTGAATCTCAACTGCCTTTTCATAGGAAATATTTTTCTCAAGCTTCACCATATATTTCTTCACATTCATTTTTTCATATAACTTTTCAGCATCCAAATCTAACACGGAAGCAATTTGTTTGGCAGCTTCTTCAATATTATCGCTTTGTGCAGGCATAAAATAAAGAGTCGGGGCTAACTTATTCGTTACAATTACTTCCCCGTCACGGTCTACAATATCTCCTCTTTCAGATGCAAAAGGAATTTCCCGATCCCAGTTTTCTTTTGCCAAATCCGTCAGCTTTTCATGCTGAATGACTTGGACATAAAATAACCGTAAGACAACAGCTAAAGCAAAAATAATAAAGCCATAAACAATAAACTTCAAGCGATTTTTTGAAATGGTCGAAATCCACTTCATTTTATATTCACACCCCGTTTTTAACAAAGTATGAATGAAAGACAAGTTCTATTCGAATGAAGTTAATCTTGTGGCAATTCTTCTCCTTCATCAGAAGTTTCTTCTGCTGGAGGTGAAGAGTATATTTCCTTTGGTGTCCTTAATTGCACAACGATTGGAGAGCCTTCACCAATAACGGTATCAGGAGAAACACTTTGACTTTCTACATATCCTTCTCCCACAATTTCAATCGACAGCCCAGACATCATTTTATAAACAAGTAAATTTCTTAATGACCAATTTTCAAATGATGGTAAAGTTACCGACCCTTCAGTTTTTAAAAATACAATGCTTCCCTTTGTAATAGCTAAATCTTTTTCAGGGTACTGAGCGATAACCTGGCCGCCATCTCCGATAATAATTGGGGTAAGACCTTCATTTTCCAAATCCGCTTGAACGTTTTCAGCAGTTTTACCAATATAATCCTTCATAGTAGTTGTCTCTGCTTCTGCGATATTTTCAGGATTGATATTTAAATATTTCAAGCTATTTTGCATAACAGAAGTGAATACTTCTGAAACCGGCTGAGATCCAACTTCTGTTGCTTCTAGTTTAGGTTTTTTTACTGCAACATAGACAATTAATTGTGGATTATCTGCAGGAGCCATTCCTAAAAAGGAATATAGATAATAATTTTTATTGCCAATTTTGTAGTTTCCAGACTCATCTGGAATATAAGCTGTCCCTGTTTTCCCGGCTACCTCATATCCTTCAATCGCAAAACTCTTGGCTGTTCCTGCCTCCGATGTGACAGTCGATGCTAATATTTCACGAACTTGCTGTGCGGTTTCTTTGGATACAGGGTTCCCTTTAGCAGTTGGTTTCTCGTCCTTAATTACTTCTCCAGTCGAAGAATCTACTATTTTATCAATCACATATGGCTGCATCATTTCACCATCATTTGCAATCGCTGTCATAGCTTGTACGAGCTGTATTGGCGTAACAGTGGAGCCTTGTCCATAGGATGTTGTAACATAGTTAATTGGCCAATCTGTTAACAATGTACCTGATGCTTCTCCCGGTAAATCAATCCCTGTCTTTTGACCAAAGCCAAACTTTTTAAAATAATCTATTAAAGTATCGTTTCCGATATACTCCAGCAAATTCGCCATAGCAGTATTGGAAGAACGCTGGAAACCTTCCAAGTACGTAATCTGTCCCCACCCTCTAAGGTTATGATCTCGAATCGTATCCTTATATAGGGTATAAGAGCCAGATTGATATTTTGCATTAGGATACCAGTTGTCCGTTTCTATTGCTGTTGCCAACGTAAAAGTTTTCATGGTTGAACCGGGTTCAATCACTGATTCTATTACATCATTATTCCATGAATCTAGTCCTTCTCTAGTATCAGGGTCAAATGTCGGACGCTGGGACATTGCTAGAATTTCACCTGTTTTTGGATCTGCAACAACTGCAACCATCGATTCTGGATTATATTCTTTGTAAACATTCGTCATAGATTCTTCCAAGAAATTCTGAATAGTTTTATCTAATGTTAAATAGATATTATCGCCGTTTTTAGCTGGCGTTACCATCTTTTCACTATTTGGAAGCAGGTAACCAAATATATCACTCTCATATTGCATGGAGCCATTTTTACCTGTTAGCTCTTTGTTATACGTATATTCCAAACCCATTTTCCCTACAGTTTTAAAGGTACTATCTTCTTGCTCTTCCTTCAAAGCAAAGCCAATCAAATGAGAGGCAAAGGGACCATTTGGATAATAGCGTTTGGTATCACTTGCAAAAGTGATACCTGGAAGCTCTTCATTTTTAATCGCTGTCATAATTTCATGATTGATACTGCGTCCTGCTACTCCAAACTCTACCTGATAGGGCGTTCTTCCATCACTTAGCTTTTTCGTTAGAATCTTATAAATCTCTGATTCTTCCATTGAAATATATTTTGCTAAAATTTTCGCAGTTTTTTCAGGGTCCGTAACATGTCTAGGTTTCTTTTTATTCTCGGTTGCTTCTGGATTGACAACCGCGATTAAACGGTAGCTTAGAGTATCCTCTGCAATAATACCCCCATTACGGTCAAGAATTTTACCGCGCTCAGCAGTCAATACCGCTTCTTTTTCATATAACGCAGCTGCTTTAACTTCTAATTGCTGCCCCTTAATTTCACCAGTCGACTGAATATAAAAGATACGGATAAATAAAGCAAAAAAGAGCCCTCCGTAAATAACTAACATTAGAAAGGCTCCCCATTGGAATCGAAATCTCTTTTTTTTCATTCTCCCGGCACTACCTTCACATTTTTCTCATTAAGTGTTAAACCGAGTGCTTTTGCTTTTTCCCAAATTCTCTCATAGGTTGATAGCTCACTTACTTGAACTTTTAAATCTACATTTTGTTTTTCGATTTCTGTGATTTGTGATTCGATTTCTTGTATTTCCATGGTCGTTTGCTGGATTGAACTTTGTTTATGTAGTATTGTAACTGCCAGAACTGCAACCATAACCACAAATGCTATAAATAACATTTTCTCTTTTACAGTAAAAATTGCTTTCTTTCTTTTTATACCTTGTTTTTTGACCTGTTGCTTCTGCTGATGTTCTGGAGCTGCTGGTTGTGTTATATAAGAATTTTGCCTAGCACGTACCGCCATTTACCCTCTTCCTTTCTCGTTTATTTTCTCTGCAACTCTAAGTTTTGCCGAGCGTGAACGATTATTTTCTTCAAGCTCCTCTTCTGTTGGCACTATTGGCTTTCTAGTAACAAGTTTAAGTGTAGGCTTGTACTCATCTGGAATTACCGGTAAACCTGGCGGCAAATCTGGAAGTGATGAAGCCTCTTTAAAAATAGATTTAGTTAAACGATCCTCTAATGAATGGAAAGTGATGACACTAATTCTTCCACCAATTTTTAATGCCTCGATGGCATCAACTAATGAGTCTTCTGCAGCTCCTAATTCATCATTCACTGCTATTCGAATTGCTTGGAAGACTCTTTTGGCAGGATGTCCGCCTTTTCTTCTAGCAGGTGCAGGAATCCCTTCTTTAATCAGTTCAACAAGCTGTCCTGTTGTTTCGATTGGTGCGTGTTTCCTAGCTTCTTCGATTTTGCGGGCAATTTGCTTCGAGAATTTTTCTTCTCCATAACGGAAGAAAATACGTACCAAATCCTCGTATGCCCATTCATTCACTACATGAAATGCTGAAAGTGGTGCTGTTTGGTCCATACGCATATCTAAAGGTGCATCATGATGGTAGCTAAAGCCTCGC
>Ga0182747_1001678_pt1 | contig 16721 bp, 12 predicted proteins | sample eDN3rd30CBELigBY_FD_128526 | JGI IMG/M metagenome (GOLD analysis project Ga0182747, IMG submission 128526) | Enriched backyard soil microbial communities from Emeryville, California, USA - eDNA 3rd pass 30_C BE-Lig BY (version 2) (version 2) | ecosystem: Environmental > Terrestrial > Soil >...
CAACAGGACCATGTCCGGCGCCCAGCGCACCGCCCTGCGCAACGCGGTGACGGCGATCACCAACAGCAACGCCCAGACCCAGGCGCGCCGGCGCGCCCAGACGGCGCTCTACATCGCCGCCTCCTCGCCCCAATTCCAGGTCGACCGGTAGGGGCAAAGGGCAAGGGGTGCGGGTAAGGACCGATGGAGCTGCGCGGACCGATGCAGGTCGTTGGCCGCCGATGGCCTGATCGCCAGCTAGGCTTGGGCGACATCCTTCCGTGAGAATAGAAATATCCTCTCGCTTCCTTCGGGCGTGTGCCAGTCGGTCGTATGCCGTTTTACGAAGCCGGCTGCCGAAAAGATATCGATGAGCTGTCGTTCATCCAGGGTGTTCGCCCACCCGGCGCGCGCCCTGTCGATGTGTTCCTTAAGTCGGCCCGGGCTGTGACGGGGGGTGGCGACGCAGCCATAAGAGCAGATGCAAAGCGGCGCCTGTTGCGCGAGCCACGCCGTGAACGACGGGAGATTGGCGACATACTCCAGTACGCCGGCCAAGACGGCGACGTCGAACCTTTGATCGCGAAGGTCCGGCAGGGGGCGCGCATTCAGGTCGAAAACGATCGTGTCGGGGCCACGGCTCGCTAAGTCGGAGGGGGTATAACTGCAGTCGGCGCTGAGGAGGCCCTGGAGCCGCCGGTGACCGGCGCCGAACTCGATCACACGGGATCCGGCGGGGACAAGTCCGGCGATGAGGCGGGTGCGTTCCACCCAATCGTCGTAATCGGCCACGTCCACCCACCGATTGACGTCGGAAATGCCGAACAGCTTGCACCGAAGCGCCTTCACTGCTGTCGAAAGCGTATTGTATCTCACGGCTGCACCTGGCTGGAGGGTGTGTATGTCTTGAGCAAAGCATAGGCCGCCTTGCCCGCAGCGATCTGTTGGGCGGCTCTTTCGTAGAGGGAGGGCCGAAGGCGGTCGCTGTTCTCCCACAACGATGTCATCGCCGCCTGGAGCGCGGGCGCATAGTTTCCCTCCGTGTCGATCTGCACGACTTCACAGCCGGCGCCAAACATGTCGGCAAGACCGCAGAACTTGTCGATGTAATAAGATGAGCGGGCGAGGCCGATGGCGGGAATGCCGGTGGAAAGAGCGAACACGGCCGCATGGTAACTGCCTGTGATCACCACCCTGCACCGCTGGATCTGCTTTATGACGTCTGCGGGGCGTCTCAGGTCGATGGCGCGCCGGACCTCGGCGTCGTCGATGTCGAAGTTGCGGGCGACAGCCTCCAGGTCCATTTCGTCCGGGACGAAAGAGATCGGAACGGGAATGAGCGGGGCGGCGTGCTCCGCCGCGAACGAGGCGATTACCGCCCTCGCGGCCGAAAGCGAACGATCGTCTACGGCCGAATAAGGGGATTGGCGGACATTCAGCCCGATGCCGGATCCGCCTTCCGCGCGCTGATCGTAGGCTAGTGCAACGGCGTCATCGCCGGTGACCACGATGCGGTCCGCCGGAACCCCCAAAGACCGGAGCAAGGGGACGCTGGTGCGCTTTTCGCGGACGGCGATCAGGTTCAGCCGGGGCAGCACTGCGCTCGCCTTCGCGCGCAGATCGGGGCGTTCAAGAGGGCCAATGCCCTGGCCGACCATCGCGACCACCTTCGGACCCGAGGCGAGCGCCAAGTCCAGGGCTTCGAGAACGCCGTCGGCATATGCAGGAAAGCCGTCTGTGATCCCCCCCATCCCCGTGACCACAATCACATCGGCATCCCGAACAGCCGCCGTGAAGGCGGCGATGCTCCTGATGTGCGGATGATCCTTGTTGCGCCGGAGCCGCAATATCCGTTCAACGAATTTCGGGGAGCGAGGGCGGGCGAACGGCGTCAACACAGGCGCTACGCGCCCAAGCGCCCTCAACAGGGACGCGTTCCGCGTCAGCAGGATTTCACGCCCCAACCCTGAAAGCGGGACGGCCGCGGAGGAAAGCATCGCCAGATTTTCGGGGTCGTCGCTTAAGACTTGGATCTTCGCATCGGGCCAAAGTCCTGAGAAACGTTCGAGCGCGACCTGCAGCATCGCCATGTCGCCCGCATTTCTCAGCAGATAGTCGCTGGGCTCTACCAGGATATGCAAGACGCGGATCCAATCAAACCGGGTTGGTGTCGCCTCACAGTACAACCCCAGGGGGCGGCGCCAACGGCAAATGGCGTCGCCAGGGGCAGTCTCAGATGGGATAAGGGGCCGGCGGGACCGTCTGACCCTTTGAGATGCGAGGAGCCGGGTCAGCTTGCAGTCGGCGTGATGCCGACTGGCTTGCGACGGCCGGCTGGATGTCGGATTGGTCAACGGTCGCATCGAAAACCGCTACCGAGCGAAGGTTTCGACGCCGGCGGAAGTCCGCCTAGGCCGCCATCGCTACCCGCGTTCCACCTTCAGTAGCTGTAGCCGAGCTGTATCCCGATTTCGTGCGGCCGGAAGGTCGATGCGGTGAAGAGGGGCGAGGCGTTGGTGTGGGCGACGTAGAGGCGGTCGCGGGAGTTGGCGACGTTGTTGGCGAAAACAGCGGCTTCCCACTGTCCTAGGATGATCCCAGCCCTCAGGTTGGCGGCATTGGCCGGCGCCGTCCGCGCGACGATGGGATCGTAGCCGAAATTACTGGGCGCTGGCCCACGTAGATAGCCGGACGCGGAGCGGTAGTCCGCCCGCGCATATGCCTCCTTGTCGGCGATCCTGGTCGAGTACTGGAGGGTAGCGCTGACCTGCCATTTGGAGGCGCCGAGGGGGTCGCCGGCCTGGACGGTGGTGGCGTTCGATCCCGCCGCGCGCACCGTCTCCCGGCGCCGCGCATCGGTATAGGCGGCGGCGACCGACAGGCTGAGGCCGCCGCCCAGCCGCACCTGACGACTCCCGCTACGCCGGGATCATCGCCAACCCGAGCAGCCCGCTCTACACGACCACGATCGCCCGGAATGAAGTCGATGCGAGAACCTATGTAACCCTCGGGGCCTGCTACAAGTTCAAACAGGTCGCCGACCGCGATGTGGAAGTGTTCGGGCAGATCAACAACCTGTTCAACATCACCCCGCCGTCCTCGCCGACCTTCTCGTTCGTGACCAACTCCAGCCTGTTCGACGTGATTGGTCGCAGTTTCCGCCTCGGCATCCGGTTTCAGCACTAGCCCTGTCCGATCGGGCAGGTGGAGATGATGATGAAGTGCGTTGCTTTTCGTTCCGGGATCGCGGTCGCCGCAGCCTTGCTGCTGTGCGGCGGGGTCGGGCCGGCCGGCGCCCAGCAGCAGCCGGATTGGCGTCTCGGGCCTTACGAGGCCGCCGATTGGACGGCCGTGTCGCAATTGCCGGACTTCAACGGCGTGTGGGAGCTGAGCTTCGGCCCACCTCCTTCGACGCCGGCCCCGGCCGCAGGCCCGGCAGGGGGCGCGGCCCCCGCGAGGCCGCCCGCAGGACATCGCTGCTGGAGCAAGAACACCGTCCGCCCGGGCGACAAGGTGACGCTGATCATCTCGCCGCTGAAGAACGGCGACCCTGGCGGCATGTTCTCCAGCCTGATCCTGCCGGACGGCAAGACCATGAACCAGATGGGCATCAGCCCCACCCCGTCCCCTGCGCCGGCGGGCTGACGAAGCGCCCTATGACGACGGCCCCGAAAGTCTGGCGGCAGTCGTGGTCGCCGGATGCGGAGGTCGGCGGGGCCCTCAGCCCGGAATTCCGATTGTTTCGCACCTTGCTTCCCGCCGGTCCGATCAGTCCTCCGCGATGCGGCTGAATTTGCGGGGGTCGCGCATGGCGAGGGCGATGAAGAAGCCGATCGCCAGCACGACCGAGGCATAGATGTAGAAGCCGGCCTCCATTCCCTCCGCCTTGAACCACAGGGCCGCATACTCGGCGGTGCCGCCGAAGGCCGCGTTGGCGATGGCGTAAGGCAGGGCGACGCCCAGGCCGCGCACATGGGTGGGAAAGAGTTCGGCCTTCACCACCGCGCTGATCGAGGTATAGCCGCTCTGGATCAGCATGCCGGCGAGGATGAGCCCGAAGGCGACCAGAGGGGTGGTGGTCGACGCCATGGCCGTCATGATCGGCCAGGTCAGGAGGGCGCCGCCGCCGTAAGCCACGATCAGCAGGGCCCTGCGGCCCAGCTTGTCGGACAGCCAGCCGAACAGGGGCTGGACCAGCATGAAGACGAACAGGGTGGCGGCGCTGATCTCGGTCGCCTGATCTTTGCTGAAGCCTGCCGTGTTGGTCAGGAACTTCTGCATATAGGTGGTGTAAACATAGAAGATCATCGATCCGCCGGCGGTCAGGCCGAGGATGGTCGCGACCTCCCGCGGATGCTCGCGGATCAGCAGCCAGGTGCTCGACCGATGAGCCTTCGACGCCTTGGCGGCTTCGAACGACTTGCTCTCCTCCAGGCCCCGCCGCATCCAGAAGACCACGACCGCCAGCAGGGCGCCTATCACGAAGGGGACCCGCCATCCCCAGGCGTTCATGCTCGCCTCGGGCAGGAGGTGCTGGAGGACGATGAGCACGCCCAGCGCAAGCAACTGGCCGCTGATCAGGGTGACGTATTGGAAGCTCGACCAGAAGCCGCGCCGCTCCCGGCCGGCCATCTCGCTCATGTAGGTGGCGCTGGCCCCGTACTCGCCGCCGAGCGATAGCCCCTGGAAGATCCGGGCTAGCAGCAGGATGACCGGCGACCAGATCCCTATGGCGGCCACCCCGGGGGTGGCGGCGATCACCAGCGAACCCACACACATCAATCCGACCGACAGGGTGAGCGCCGCGCGCCGGCCGACCCGGTCGGCGTAGAGCCCCATCAGCCACGCTCCGAGCGGCCGGGCGGCGAAGCCTACCGCGAACACCGCCGCCGCCTGCAGGAGCTGCGCCGTCTGATCGCCCTTGGGAAAGAAGACGGGAGCGAAATAGAGGGTCGCCGCCGAATAGGTGTACCAGTCATACCATTCGACGAGATTGCCCGCCGAACCCCCGAGGATGGCCCGCATCCGCTGCACGTTGGATGTGGGGCTGGCGTCGATCGGCTCAGGCGGACGGGCCGGCGCTCGTTGTGCGTCTTCCAACATGGGCGGGTTCGTTCCTCGGGCTCGTAGTCCTTTTGCCGCGGACCATGCTGAGGCCCTTGGCCGGCCCGTCGTCAACCTCGTCGGGGTCCCGCGGGCGAAGGTCTAGCTGGCCGGCGTGTTGAGATAGTCGATGGCGAGGTTGGTCATGACCCGCACCCCCTGGATCAAGGCGGCTTCATCGACATAGAACTCCGGCGAGTGGTTGGAAGCGGCGTCCTTCAACTGGTCCGGCGGCGTCACGCCGAGGTTCACGAACAGGCCCGGGACCTTGTCCTGATAGAAGGAGAAGTCCTCCGAGCCGGTGCGCTTGTCGGCGTCCTCCTTCCATCGCCCAGGGCCGGCCACCCGCTTCAGCGTCGGCGCCATGCGGGCGGTCAGCGCCGGGTCGTTCACCGTGACGTGGAACAGCTCCACGATGTTCACCTGGGCCGAACCGCCGCCGCTCTGGGCGATCAGGTCGGATGTGCGCCGGATACGGGCGTGGATGTCCTGCTGCATCTCGCGGTCGAAGGTGCGGATGCTGCCTTCGAGGTCGACGAAATCCGGGATGATGTTCTCGCGGGTCCCGCCGTGGATCTGACCGATGGTGATGATCGAAGGTTCCTTGGTCACCTCCACCTGACGGCTCTCGATGGTCTGCAGGCCGAGCACCACCTGGGAGGCCAGCACAATGGGGTCGACCGCCGTCCAGGGCGAAGCCCCGTGCCCCCCTGGTCCCCGCACCTGGATTTGCACAAGGTCTGCGGAGGCGAGATCCGGCCCGCTGCGCCATTCCAGCGCGCCGGATGAAATGCCCGACAGGACATGCAGTCCGAAGATGGCCTCCACCTTGGGATTGTCGAGGGCCCCCTCGGCCACCATCTGGCGGGCGCCCCAGAAGCGCTTGCCGTCGGGGGTGAAGTCGGCGGGGCCTTCCTCCGCCGGCTGGAACACGAACACCACCGTGCCGTTCAGCCTGGCCTTCATCGCCGCCAGCACCTCGGCCGCCGCCATCAGGATGGCCACGTGGGTGTCGTGGCCGCAGGCGTGCATCACCGGGCCGTCCTTGCCGCGATACACCCCCGTGGCCTTGGAGGCGAAGGGCAGATCCACCTCCTCCTTGACCGGAAGCGCGTCCATGTCCGCGCGCAGCGCCACCACCGGACCGGGCTTGCCGCCCCTCAGCACCCCGACCACGCCGGTCCCGGCGATCCCTATCCGCACCTCCAGCCCCAGGCTGCGCAGATGGTCCGCCACCAGCCTGGACGTGCGCACCTCCAGGTCGCCCAGCTCCGGGTGCTCGTGGATGTCTCGCCGCCAGGCGATCAGCTTGGGCTCGACCGCCTTCGCCCGGGTGTCGATCTCCCCGGCCAGCGACGGAGCCGCCGCGGCGGGGAGGGGGGAAAAGCAAAGGAGCGAGGACGCCGTTGCGGCCGCGATGATCCGTTTCATTGGAGGTCCTTTCAGGAGTGCTTGGGAAGAGGCCTAGGCCGCCGCTGGCTCAACCAGGGCCTGGAAACTGCGCAGGTCGATGTTGGAGCCGCAGACCACGATGGCGACAGTCTTGCCTGCCAGCCGCCCTCTCAGCGGACCGAGGACGGCGGCCGTCGCCGCCGCTCCGGCAGGCTCCACGGCGAGCTTGCAGTCATGGAACAGCAGCCGCATCGCGCCGCGGATCTTCAGGTCGTCGACCAGCACCACCTCGTCCACGTTTGACCGGCAAAGCTGGAAGCTGAACGGCGCGCATTGAGGCGGAGCCAGGCTGTCGGCGATGGTCGCCGGCGCCGCGGGCGGGGCGATCTCGCCGCGGTCCAGGCTGCGCCGCAGGTTGGATGCGCCCACCGGCTCGACCCCATAGACGCGACAGGCCGGGCGGAGCTGTTTGACCGCCGCAGCGACACCCCCGATCAGGCCCCCGCCGCCGACGGCCACCACCACGGCGTCGAGCACCGGCGCCTGTCGCGACAATTCGAGGCCCAGTGTCGCCGCGCCCAGGGCCGTGAGGGGACCGTCGAAGGGGTGGATGAACAGGCGCCCCTCGCTGGCTGCGATACGCCGGGCTTCCGCAAAGGCTGCGGCGTCGTCCTCGGCCATGACGACCTCGGCGCCGAGCGCCCGGCACGCCTGCAAGCGGAAAGGCGCGGCGGTGCGCGGGACCAGCACCTTGGCCGACACGCCCACCGTGCGGGCCGCATAGGCTGTGGCGATGGCGTGATTGCCGGCGCTGGCTGTGACGAGGCCGCGCCGCACCGTCCGCGGATCGCTGCCCAGCACGACCGAAAGGGCGCCTCGGGCCTTGAAGGTGCCTGTCCGTTGCAGCAGTTCAAGCTTCAGGAGCACCTGGGCGTCGCCGCCCAGCCATTCGGAAAGGGTCTGATTGGGCCAGGGCGCCAGCGGCGTCTCGCACACATAGGGCGCGATGCTCCTCGCGGTCTCCGCGATGTCCTTCATGCTCAGTTGCAAGGGCGTCTCCAGATTCCAGAGATGAAAGACGGCGGCGAAATGAGAGGGGCGCGCAGACGGCCGGGGGGCGCGGCTCAGTTCTTCGGGTCGTGGGCCCTGAACCAGGCGACGATGTTGTCGACCTTGCTGTTGATCATGCTGGGCCGCGACGAAAGGCTGTGGGATGCTTCCGGTATGGTGACCAGCGCGGTGTCCACGCCCCGCAGCTTCAAGGCCAGATAGAATTGTTCGGCTTGGTGCGGCGGCGTCCGCCAGTCCTTCTCGCCGACCACCAGCAGGGTGGGGGTCTTCACGCCGCCGACCCCGGAGAGGGGGGAATTGGCCCAGAACTGGTCGCGTTTTTCCCAGGCCATCCCACGCATCATCTCGTTGGCGACGCGGGCAGGGGTGTCGGCCGCCAGCTGGATGGTGGTCCAGTCGATCACGGGACTGGCGGCGGCCGCGGCGGCGAAGCGGTCAGTCTTGCCCACCGCATAGGCGGTCAGTTGGCCGCCGTACGACCCGCCGGTCATGAACAGGCGCTTCGGGTCCGCATAGCCCTTGGCCACCACCGCGTCGGCCAGGGCCATCACCTCGCCGAAGGGACGGGTCGGCAGGTCGAGGTCGATGCGATTGGCGAAGGCGGCGCCGTAGCCGGTCGAGCCGCTGAGGTTGGCGAAGGCCACCACATAACCTTCGGCGGCATAGCGGTGGAAATCCGTCGCGAAGCCCGGGCCGTACATCGCGTTGGGGCCGCCGTGAACCTCGATGATCAGCGGATAGCTGGTCCCGGGGCGGAACCCCGGCGGCTTGATCACCCAGGCGTCGATCTCGCCCTCGCCGACGGGATCGCGAACCTTCAGGGGCTCGATCTCAGGGAAGTCGATCGACGCGAACAGGTCGGCGTTCAGTTGAGTCAGGGTACGGCTCTTGCCGCCTTGCAGCACCGCGACGTCGCCGGGCCGGGTCCAACCGATCTGAGTGTAGGCCAGCACGGGTTCCCGCGTTCCGCCCACGCTGAATTCGCCCCCGCCGTAGGGGCGGCCGCCGATGGCGAAGCCGACGTCCTTTGCGATGACTTCCCGGCGGCCGTCGACGCCGACTCGCGTCAGCTCGGTGCGCCCGCCGATCTGGGCCAGCACATAGATGGATCGCCCGTCCGGGGACCATCTGGCCGCGGACACGTCCCCGTCGAAGCCGGGCAGCAGGTCGCGCGCGCCGGAGCCGTCGATGGACGCCAGATAGAGCGAGGGGCGCCGGTAGAGGGCCGGGTGCTCGTCCACCCCGATGAAGGCGATCTGCCGCCGATCCGGGGAGATGGCGACGTCGCTCTCGGGCCCGGCCCTGGCGGAGATCCGGGTCGCGGCGCCGGTGGCGAGGTCGATCCTTTCGAGGTCCGTTTCTTCAGGGAAGCGGTCCGGATCCAACCCGCGGATCACCCCGGCGACCAGAGTATTCTGGTCCAGCCACTGCACTTCGCGGATGTGCGCCTTGCCGGGGGTGGCGTCGCGCAGGACGCCCCCGTCGGCGGGGGCGACGAACACGTGATCCACACCCGGCTTCACGGCGTCCTTGCCGTCGGCATGGATCTGCAGCCGGTCGAAGACGCGGGCGGGCGGCGCCCACTGTGCGCCTTCGGGCTTCTTGTGGGGCGGGGCGAGCACGCGGGGGGCGTCAGGGGCGAGCATGACGATGGCGATCTGCCGGCCGTCGGGAGACCACACCGGGGTCCTGGCCGCCTCGGGGAGAGGCGCGACCGTCGTGTTCACTCCGCTGGGGAGGTAGCGCACCCGCAACTCCGGGGTCTGGCCAGGCTCCGTCGCGGTATAGGCCAGCCTTTGTCCGTCCGGCGACCAGCGGGGGGCGCCGTAGGACCCTGGCCCCGTCACCAGCGGTCGATGGTCGCCGCTGGCGATATCGAGCAACCAGAGCGTCAGGCGGGCGCGGTCGGTCTGGATGTCGTAGGAGCGTCGCGCATAGGCGATCTGCCGGCCGTCCGGCGAGACCTGGGGGTCCGTCGCGAACTCCAGGCCGAAAACGTCTTCGGCGCTGAACGGGTGTCGGGGCGAGGCGTTCTGCGCGCCTGCGAGCGGGGCGCCGCCAGCCCACAGGGCGCAGGCGAGGGCGAGGGATCGGCCGAGCTTCAGGGTCATTTGGCGACAACCTCCACATCGAGGACCGCCGCGCGCCGTTCGACGCGCACGGCACGTAGCGCTTCGATCAGCGCGGGCTCCACCTCTTCGGGCCGCGCGATCTTCCGAGCCCAGGCGCCGCCCGCGGCGGCGGCGATGCCGGAGTAGTCGGGGGGCGTCTCGAAGCTGATTGGAAGGTCAGGGGACCGGCTGGCGTAACCGTCGGGGTGGATGGCCAGGGCGGAGAATCGCGGCGCCCGCCATCCGCCGTTGTTCAGCACGATGTGCAGGTAGGGCGCGTCATACCGGCGGGCCATCCAGAACACCGAGGAGGGAACCGAGAACATGAAGCAGCCGTCGCCCGAGATGGCGATCACGGTCGCTTCCGGGCGGGCGAGCTTGACGCCGAGGGCCGCGCCGCCGCTCCACCCCAGCGAGCCCGCGCCGGAGGTGAAGGCGCCGCCGGGACGGGTAGGGGAGAGGTGCTCCCAGACCGCCGTATAGTTGGTGATGCCTTCGTTCAGGCAGATGGTCTGCTCGTCCACATGGCGGCGCACCGCCGCCACCAGGAATTCGGTGGTGATCCTGCCTTCCGGCGTGGCGGCGGCCTCGGCCAACGCGGCGCGGCGGCGGCGATGACGGGCCTCGTAGTCGGCCAGCCCGCGCGAGGGCTTCACCGCCCGGGGGCCGCGATCCAGGGCGGCGTTGAGTTGGCGCAGGGCGGTGAAGGCGTCGGCCTGGAAGCTGCGCACCGTCTCGACGCCCCACAGGGGCATGCCCTGCTTCAGCGGGTCGACGTCGATGTGGTGCACTTTCGCCCGCCGGTTCGGCCGGCTGATGGTCGGGATCCAAGGGACGTCGCTGTCCAGCACCAGCACCACGTCGGCCTCGGCCAACGCCTCGTTCTGGTGCGGCTCATTCCACTGGCAGCCCTGGTAGAGGGGATTGTCGTGGGGGAAGTTCATGTAGCTGGGGGCCGATTCCAGCACGCCCGCCCCAAGCCGTTCGCACAGCCGGACCAGTTCCGGCACGGCTGCGGGATTGCGCCCCATGTAGGAGGTGACGACCAGCGGCCGTCTGGCGCCGCGCAGGTCGCGAACCAGCGCCTGCAACCCGTCTTCGCTCAGCGCCGCCGGCTCCAGCGGGCGCCAGGCGGCCGGCGAGCCTTTATGCGGTTTGGCCCGCGCCTCCATCACCTCCCGTGCGCCGGTCAGGTACACCGGGCCCTTGGGATCGCTCGTCGCGAGCTGCAGCGACCGCCACACGATCTGCTCGACGTTGGCGGGAGAGCGGAGCTCGTTGTCGTATTTCATATAGCCGCGAACGATGCCCCGCTGGTCGGATACGTCCTGGATCCACTGGATGAATTCGTTGCGGCTGCCCTTGGCCTCGCCGTGCTGGGTGAAGGGCGACAGGCCGGCGAAAATCAGCACCGGTATGCGGGCGCGCGACACGTTGTGCACGGCGCCCGCCAGGCTCTGGGTGCCGCACTCGACGTGGACGACTACCGCCTGCGGCCGGCCTGACACCTGCGCGTAGCCTCCCGCGGCGGCGAGGCCGACCATCTCGTAGGGCGCGGTGACGATCTTGGGGACGGGGCGGCCGTGGGCGTCCGCTTCCGAGATCGCTTCCAGCAGCGCCGGATGATCGCTCCCGAAATTTCCGAAGATGTAGGACACGCCGGCCTGGGTTAGCGCGTCCAAAAGGGCGTGGCTCGCCGTATACATCGAATTCCCTCCGCGCCGCCCTTCGGGCAGGTCGTCAGCGTTGGAAATATCTAAATCAGAATTTTTTGAAACATATTTTCGCATGCGAGCGCGATTTCGTCGTTCTCTCTATGGGCGCGGAGCTTGTGGGGCTGGCGCCTAACCTGAGAGCGAAGTGCTGAAAAATCCGGCGACGCGGCGAAATTGGTAGCTTTACGGCGAAGCCCGGAGGTGTGGAGGGCCCCCCCCCGCCTTTGCGGCTTCGGCGGGGCCACCGGCGATGAAGATATATAATGTACTGTATTATATTGTTAATTAGTCCGAACGTGACGAGGGGGCGTTCTTCGCCAATTGCAATGCGCCAGCCGCTGGCGGCGGGTCGCTTCCCCCTTGTAAAAAAATATGTTGCAAGGCGCGCCGAAAGTGTTTTTCTGAAGAAGATAATTTTTCTCATCTGAAAAATTTGAGCGATGAGGTGGTGGCGGGTGATCCCGTGCGCCGGCGATGGGGGATACGAATGGTTCATGTTACGAGATTGAGGCGCCCGACGAAGCGGGCCTTGCTGGCTATGACGAGCGGGCTCGCCTTGGGCCTGTCTGCCGGCGCGGCGATGGCGCAGGAGGCTGCCGACCCGCTCGATCAGGTGGTGGTCACCGCCTCCCGGATCGGATCGATTGGGGCATCTGCGCCGACGCCGACGACGGTGGTGGGCGAGGTGGATCTGGAGCGGCGCGCCGCCGTCAACATCGCCGAGGTGTTGAACGAGGTTCCGTCCTTCCGCAGCACCTCCACCCCCACCACAAATCCGTTTCTTGCCGGGTATGGGCAGAACTATCTCGATCTGCGTTCCCTCGGCATCACGCGGACTCTGGTCCTGATTGACGGGCGCCGCCATGTGCCGACCTCGGACACCGGGACCGTCGACCTCAATCTCGTGCCCTCGATTCTGGTGTCGCGGATGGAAGTGGTGACGGGGGGCGCCTCAGCCGCGTGGGGTTCGGACGCTGTGGCCGGCGTGGTCAATATCCGGCTGAAGAAGAACCTCCAGGGGCTGGAGGGCGAGGTTCAATACGGCGAATCGGAACGGGGTGACGACATCACCCGAAAGATCGCCCTGGCTGCGGGCGCCGGCTTTGCGGGCGGACGCGGCCACATCCTGGTCGGCGGCGAGTACAACGACGGCGAAGGCGTAGGGGACCAGTACACCCGTGCGTGGGGCCGGGAAGAGCGCAACAGCGTCGGCAACACCGGCTGGCGCACCAATGGGCTGCCCGCGATCATCTATGGCCAGGGCGTCCGCTTTGCCGGCGCGACCAACGGCGGGCTGATCACGTCGGGGCCGCTGGCCGGCACGGCGTTCGCCCCGGGCGGGGCGCCCTTTCAGTTCAGCGGCGGCCAAACCTTTGGCGTCTACATGCTTGGCGGCCGGGACAACTACGGGCTGTCTCCAGGTAAGGGGGCCATGATCAAGGCTCCCGGCGAGCGGTTCGCCGCCTTGTCTCACGTCAGTTTCGACGTGTCCGAGAAGCTGAGTCTGTTCGTGGAAGGCTCCTATGGGAAAGCCAGCTACGAACCGGTGGGGCCGGTGTCGCGGGACCTGGGCAACATCACGGTTCGGAACGACAACCCGTATCTGCCGGCCAGTATCCGCAACGCCATGCAGGCGAACGGCCTCACGAGCTTCAGCATGGGGCGGCAGAACGAGGATCTCGGCCACATCCGGCCGCTGGCCCGCAACGAAACGGCCCGGGTCGTATTCGGATTGAACGGCAAACTCGGGCGCTGGTCGTGGGACGCCTACTACCAGTACGGTAAGAACGATTACCACACCGAGTATCGCAACAACCGTATCGAGGCGAACTGGCGGCTAGCCATCGATCCGGTGATCAACCCGGCCAACGGCCAGATCGTCTGTCGGTCAACGCTCACCAATCCTGGCAACGGCTGCGTGCCGCTGAACCTCTTCGGCAACGGCGCGCCTTCGCCCGAGGCGATCCGCTACGTCATGGGCACGATGGTCGCCGACCAGCGCACCGAGCAGCAGGTCGCCGCCGTCAATGTGGAAGGTCCGGCCTTCGCCACCTGGGCAGGGGATGTGGTCGTCGCGGCCGGGTTCGAATACCGCGATGAGAGCATCGGTCGGGTGGTGGATCCGCTCGCGCTCGCCCGCGGCTACAACGTGGGCAACTGGCAGCCGATAAAGGGCGACTATCACCTGTCGGAGTTCTACGGCGAAGTATCGGCGCCCTTGGCCCGGGACCTGCCGCTGATCAAGGCCTTGGACTTGAACGGCGCGATCCGGCGAACCGACTACAGCACCTCCGGCGCCGTAACGACCTGGAAGCTGGGCGCCACCCTCGACGTCAACGATGACCTTCGGTTCCGTGTGGCGCGTTCCCGGGACATCCGCGCGCCGAACCTCGCGGAAATGTTCACCACCACCGCCAGCATGATCGTCGGCGTGGTCGATCCGGTGACCGGCGGTTCGGTATTCGCCACCGTCCTGACTCAGGGGAATCCGACCAGCCTGCGGCCGGAGAAGGCGGATACCTGGACCGCCGGCATGGTGTACCGTCCGAGCTGGCTGAAGGGCTTCAGCCTGTCGCTGGACTATTTCGATATCCAGATCGCGGGCCAGATCGCCACGTTGGGCGGCCAATTGATCCTGGACCGCTGTTTCGCCGGCGCCGCCGATCTTTGCGCCTTGGTGGAGCGCAGTCCCGCCGGCGCGCTGTTGAGCGTGCGCAATCCGCAGCTCAACCTCAACGCCCTCTACACCAGCGGCGTCGACATCGAGGCCAGCTACCGCACGCCCCTTTCGGCCCTCTATCGACCGGCGCCGGGCAATATGACCCTGCGGTTCATGGGCACCTATCTGCGGGAACTCGTCACCGTCGATTCGGGCGGGAGGGCCGATCGCGCGGGTCAATACACCAATGGAGCATCGACGCCCGATTGGGTCTGGAATGGGTCGTTGACCTACGACCTCGGTCCGTTCAGCGCGACCGTTCAGGGGCGATACCTGTCTGCGGGCAAGCTGAACAACCGTATGGTTCCAGGCACGGCGACGGGCGCCAACCTCAATGACGTCAAGTCGACCTTCTACACCAACCTCACCGCGACCTACGACATCGTCTCCAAGGCCAGCGGCCGCCGTGTGCAGATATTCGGGGTGGTCAACAACGCCTTCGACGTATCGCCGCCGTTCCCCTTCGGCGTCTTCGACTCGGGACCGTATTTCGATGTCGTAGGCCGTGCCTACCGCGTGGGCATGCGCTTCAAATACTGACGGTTCTCCTGAGGAGGCCGTCTTCACGCCAGGGGCGGCCTCCATTTTTCCTCCTTCTCAAGGGAATGGACATGAATTCGAACGTTCGCCTGCTGCGGGCCGTTCCGGCATTTGGTGCGGCCATTGCGCTGCTGTGTGCTGGCTGCGCTTCAGGTTCCGCGCCGGCGCCGAGCGCACAGATGTTGCGTCTGTTCGACTACGACGCTGCTGCGCCGCTCGACTTCAAGGTCGAGGCCAGCGAAGTCCGGGACGGCCTGACCGTTGAAACAATTTCCTACGCCAGTCCCAAGGGTGGGCGCGTCACGGGGGTCATGATCCGACCGCCTCTGCCGGGGCGCCTGCCCGCGGTGTTGGTCGGTCATGGCGCGCCCGGGACCGCCGACGGAGCGCCCACGATGGCGGAGGCGACCAGTGTCGCCAAGATGGGTGCGATCACCCTGGCGATCGATGCGCCCTTCTCGCGCGGGGCGCGGCGCGGCGTGTTCGCCGAAGTGCTGCATCTCGACGAGCGGGATGTCGACGACATCGTCCAGCTCGCTGTGGATTGGCGGCGCGCAGTGGATTTGCTGGCGTCCCGCCCTGACGTCGATCCGAGCCGGATCGCCTATGACGGCCGCAGCTACGGAGCCGCCCAAGGGGGGCTGTTGGCGGGTTTGGAGACGCGCATCAAGGCCTATGCGCTGGTGGTCGGGGACGGAGGCTACTACGACCACTTCACGGGCCCCGACGCCAAGAAGGGGCCGCTGGACGACCTGCCGCCCGAGCAACGCGCCCGTTGGCTGGCCGCGCTGGAGCCCATCGGAGCGTCACATTTCATCGGCCGGGCGGCGCCCACCCGCTTCCTGTTCCAGGGCGGGCTGAAGGACGAACTGGTCAGCGTCTACGACGCCAAGGCCTATCAGGGTCTAGCCAAACGCCCGAAGAAGATCCTCTGGTACGACGCCGGCCACCAGTTGAACGCGCAGGCCTCGGCCGACCGCCACGCCTGGCTGGCCGAGCAACTCGGCCTCAAGCCGGCCAAGCCGAACGGCGGATAGGCGCGGGCGCCGTTCGCAAAGACCGACAGCAGCGGAAATTCTGGTTGCGCCGCGTCGCGGCGCCAGTGGGGGCGTTCGTGGATCCATTCTTGAAGAAACCTATCGCCGCGCTGATCGCGCAGTCTCAGGAGGAGGGGGAGCATACGCTGCAGCGGAGCCTTGGCCCCTTTCATTTGCTGGCGCTGGGTGTCGGGGTGACGATCGGCGCGGGGATCTTCGTCCTGACCGGTCAGGCGGCGGCCCAGCATGCGGGCCCCGCCATCGTCCTGTCCTTCGTGCTCGCCGGCGTCGCCTGCGCCCTGGCGGCGTTCTGCTATGCGGAACTGGCCGCCATGATGCCGGTGTCCGGATCGGCCTACACCTACGCCTACGCCGCCTTCGGGGAGTCGTGGCCTGGATCGTGGCCTGGGATCTGATCATCGAATACCTGTTCGCGGCCTCCGCCGTCGCGGTCGGCTGGTCGGGGTATTTCGTCGGCCTGCTCAAGGATCTGGGCGTCGCCGTGCCGGCGGCGTTGAGTCAGGCGCCCCTTTCGTTCGAAGGGCATGGCTTTGTGACCACGGGGGCGTGGATCAACCTTCCCGCCATCGGCCTGATCGTGGCGACCGCGGCGATCCTGCTGGCGGGCACAGGTCATTCGGCGCGCTTCAACAACGTCGTCGTCGCCCTGAAGCTCGTGGTGATCAGCCTCGTCGTGGTGTTCGGCTTCCTGCATGTGGACGCCGCCAACTGGACGCCCTTCATCCCGCCGCGGGAGATCGATCCGGCGGCGGGGACCGACCGCTATGGGGTGCATGGGGTCTTCGCCGCCGCCGGCCTGATCTTCTTCGCCTACCTCGGCTTCGAGGCGCTCTCGACGGCGGCGCAGGAGGTGAAGAATCCGCAGAGGAACATGCCGATCGGCATCATCGGATCGCTGCTCATCTGCACCGTGCTCTACATCCTGGTCAGCCTGGTGATCACCGGCCTAGCCCCTTTGAGCGTGCTCAACGTCCCGGCGCCCCTCTATGCGGCGGTCGACCATGTCGGCGCAGCGCTGGCGTGGCTGAAGCCC